>Ga0163144_10008598_pt1 | contig 22076 bp, 15 predicted proteins | sample OliLak19BULKMAT1_FD_123175 | JGI IMG/M metagenome (GOLD analysis project Ga0163144, IMG submission 123175) | Freshwater microbial mat bacterial communities from Lake Vanda, McMurdo Dry Valleys, Antarctica - Oligotrophic Lake LV.19.BULKMAT1 | ecosystem: Environmental > Aquatic > Freshwater >... | reverse complement strand
GATACCGCGATCAATCCGAGGCGAGCGGGAGCGGGAAGCAAAGAGGACATAAGAAGACGGAAAGTTTCCAAACGGGACGAACGGGGCGCGGGCAGCGTGGTGGGACGTGACCGGGCGAGGACGGAAGTTGAGGGCGCCGGGTTAAAGGATGAAAGCGCAAAATCCGGAAGCGGCGAGCGTGTTGCGCTCGCCGGCAGGATATCGGCTTTGATCTGTCGTGATCGGGTCTGCGAACGGTTTCGCGCTCCTTCACGCGGTCGGGGCACACAAGCCTTTCGACCGCCTCGTGAGTTTCTCAATCGGGATTGTTCACGCCAGGCTACGGGTTGCGACGTTCAGCTTTCCGGGAGGAAAAGTTTATTCGTCGTCCGGACGTAAATTCGCGGCTAAGCGTGGCTCAATGGTCGATGGAGCTTGGCGGCGGAGCGATCCGTCCTTCTTTGCGATTCAGGATGCGACTGTGTTTAGCCATCGCTCTAGTGTTCCTTTCTCCATCCCTCGTGCCGGCGCAGGTCGTGTCTCAAGGAGCGGATGCGGACACCGTCGTGCGGGCCTATGGTGTACCGCGCGCGCGCAGCGCGACCCGGGATCGTGAGATTTGGACGTATCCAGATTTTCAAGTCGTCTTTGAAAATGGCCGGATGCTGGCGATCTCGAAACGGGACGAAGGCGGGACGAGGGTGGAGTGGGCAAAGAACGCGCTGGCGGACGCCTTTTCGGTTTCGGACCCGACTCCGCGCGACTCCCCGGGAACGGCCAAGGGGCAATGGGATCAGGCACCGGGTAGCGCACCGATGACGCTCAGGGTTGAGCGGGGTAAAATCATTCTCAGTTCAGCGGCGCGTCCGGACGCCGTTCCGGAGCAGCCGGGTTTCGGTGCGAGGATGATGCGGGCGCTGTGGCCGTTTGTCGTTTTTGCATCCGTGATCGCCGCGGTGGGATGGACGGCACGACGGAAGTGGCGGCAGTGGCGGACACGAGTGTCGGACGGAGACGTGGGCAAGTCCGCGCCTCCACCGTGCGCGTCTGCCCCGCCGGGTGTCCCCGGTCGGAGCGGGATGGATCCTGTCGATGCCCCGGTGGGGAAGCCGCCGTCGCTCTCGGATTGGGAAATTCCGTTGGATCTCCTACGATCGATCGAGTGGAAGCGGCTCGAACTGTTGGTGATACGGTTTTATGTCGCATCGGGGTTTCAAGCCCAAGGCACGAGCGTCGGCGCCGACGACGGGGTGAACCTTTTTCTCTACCGTCGCGGAGCCAAGCGGCCTTTCAGCTGCGTCCAGTGCAAAGCCTGGAGTGAACGGCCGGTGGAGTTGAGTCTGGTGCGGGAGCTCTTCGATGAGATGGCGGCTCGCGGAGTGGCGGAGGGCGTCATTGTTTGCACGGGTGACTTTACGGCTGAGGCGGTGGCGTTTGCCGGGCGGAATCACATCACGCTTTTATCGGGTACTGCTTTCATTGCCCGATTCAATCGCCTGCCGATCCTCGCGCGGGAGCGGATTATTCGGGACGTCACGGCGGGCGATTACACCACCCCAAGTTGTCCGCGTTGTGCGGCGAAACTCGAGTTGCGCGGAAATGAAGTCGCCGGCATGTCCTTCTGGGGTTGCCGGCGGTATCCGGTTTGTCGATATACGATGAAGATTCCGGGAAGCGCCGAGTCGGTGGCCCGGTGAAGCAATCACGCTCCGTTCAACCTGCCTCCTGGGTTCGTCCGGGCCTTTGACTGGTTGTCCTCCGGCTTCGTAAATCTCCTATAAACTAAGACCTTCCATGAGATCGTACTTGGCATAACCGCGGGTGCGCGTGTTGTGCGCCATTCGCATGTTCACCGACATTGCCACGTTTTTTTCCGGGTTCAAATCAGCCGTGGCCGAGGTGCGTTTGATCGTGGCGGGGGCTTGGAATACGTTGGTGCAATTTGGAGAGCAGCGTTTGGAGGGCGTCGCACCCGAAGTCGTGCTGGGTACGATCGGATTGGCACTGGTGGTTATTTTGGCTTCATGGGTGTGGTGGCGACGCCGCCGTCAAGCGAAGCAGCGCGTGCAAACGGCTTTGAAGGCTTTTCTTGCGCCCTCGCCCCAAATCAAACCAATTCCGCGGGAGATTATCCCGCTGCGCTTGGAGAAACGGAAGGATCGCGTCACGTCGCCGCCCTTTATGCTTCCATTGCTGCCGGTGGTCAGCGGGCCCACTCCCGCGGAGTCGTCACCGCCTCCTCCAGTCGCGCCCGTGAAGCTCACGCCAGAGTTGCTTCGCCGGCTCGAGTGGAAGCGTTTCGAACTCCTCGTCCAGCGCGATCTCGAAGCCCGTGGTGTTCGCGTCGAATGCACGTGCGTGGGCGTGGAAGGCGGAGTCGATCTGCACTTGTACCGGGGCGACGAGTTGCAGCCTTACGGGTTTGTTCAGTGTCAGGCCCACACTTCGCGTCCGATCACCATGGATCAGATCTCCGCATTTTTTGAGTTGATGGCGGTGCCACGAGTGGAAGGAACCTTTGTCACCACGGGAGCCTTCACCCCCGGGGCTCAGGCTTGGGCGCAGACCAAGGGGGTGGCGTTGATCCCGGGAGATGCCGTCGTGGCCCGCTTCAACGCCTTGCCGGCGATGACCCGCAGCCGTATCCTGGAAGAGGTTACAGCGGGTGATTACCTGACGCCCACGTGTCGATCCTGCGATGGGAAGCTGGTTCCGGCGGGTGCGCCTTCGCCGGATATCGCGTGGGTCTGCCCGCGAGCGCCGCGTTGTACGTACACGCTTCCGATCAGCGCGCCGGCGGATCTGCGTAGTGCAATTCTGGATGCGTCACGATCCGCGCTGCGAACCAGTGGCGGGGAGTGGAGTGAAAAGGCTAAGGTCTAACGCCGGGCGTGGACGACGGATCGGGTCGAGTTTCAACCCGCGTGGTCGAGACACTCGCTCAAGATCATCGGATGGCGGCCCGAAAGGTGGGTGCGCCGCTTTATGCGGTGGGCGTGATTCGTAGCTTGCGCGTCGACGCTGGCCGTGAATGCTGCTCGCAGGTCCATTCGGGACTTCTTCTCCGGCTCACGCTCTAAACCGGTCTAGTAACGGGAGAGTGGAGTGCAAGGGCCTCACCGCTTCCGAAGATGATCTTGTTTTGCAGTTCCTGTTTCAGCTTTTGCGTCTATCGTGGCGCGGCGGGTTCCGGTAGCGTGGAGCGAGGAGCCGGCGAGGAGAAATGGAGTGAAGTGCGGAGAAATGGCGGCGTCCGTTTAGGCGGAGTGGCTGCGACAAAATTTAGAACGGCATATGCCGGCGTTTCTCATTTTGAGGGACGCAGGGGAAATAATAACTGATGCATATTGATTCAATCCAAACTCGTGTGACTTCACGCGACAAAGCGGAGCAGGAGGACCCTTAGCGGGCCTTGGCGGCAGTGCCGCCCGCTTCACGATGTCGAAGATTCCGCGGCGCGGGGCCGCGAAGAAGGAAGAGAGGTGAGTTCCGTTCGCGGAGCCCTGGCCAGCGACGCATAGCGTCGGAACCGGATCGACGCTCGAAATGAGCGCAACCGCGACCGAGATCGGTCGCAGTTCAGCCATTTAGCCGATTGTCATCACGAGGTGCGCGAAGCGCGCCGTGGCGATCGAGCTCGCTTGCTTCGTCGCTTCGCTTCTCGCAATGACAGGCCAAAAATCACGGGCGATTGGTATTACGCGTTGGGCGCACGCCCGGGTCGTCCCCCCATGACGGTGATTCCGTTCTGGCGCGGCCGGCCTGCGCCAGCTCGACGCTCACGGAGACACGTCGCCGCTCAGAGCCTGGTCGATCCAGTGGCGGATGCGAAGCAGGCCATCCGTCCGCTTGGGATCGTCCAGCTTCATCGTGCCGAGGAGATTGACCACCGTCGCGGCGTAGTCGTCGCCATTGGCGGTGAGCAGCTTGGGCAGCTCGAACGGATTGATTTCCCCTTTGCGGATCATGGTACGGGCTTCGCGCTCGAGTTCGAGATTGCTGCCGCCGAGGGCGCCACCATCGCCTTTGCCTTTGGAGAATCCACCACCACCCCCTCCGCCGGAGGACTCGTCGCTGGAGGACTTCCCGGTCTGACCGCGCGGTTGGCGCTCGATGGCGGCGGGATACTCTTTGCCATCCCGTCCCGTGACGCGGCCAGGCTGGTCGATCTTGCCGAGCTGCGTCATTTGCGAGCGGCAACGGCGGACCAATTCTGCTGATACGCGGCACATTTCCGCGATCACCGGATTGGCGCGATCAGGCCATTCTTCGAGTGCGACCTCCACGGCGTTTCGTTTGTCGGCGTTGTTGCGGTAAACGCCATTGGTCGCATTGGCTCCCAAGGCGTGACGGAGCGCGTCGGTGCGCCCGCCTGGATGAATCTCAGCCGTGATGGTGGGTCGCTCGATGCGCTTGGCGGCGAGGAAGCGATGGAACCCATCGGCGAGCCAGTGGGTGGCACCATCGAAGTAGACAACGATCGGAGGAAAGACGGTCCCCTGACTCATTTCATCGGCGTAACTGTCGACGGCTTCGTCGGTGGTTTTGATGCGTGCCTGGGTGCCGCCGTAGATGTTGATGGAGTCGAGGGAAAGTTCGTTCGTTTGCATGAGAGAAAAGGAAGGTTTTGCTGGGCAATTGCCGGCCGACCGCAAGGGAAAAGGAGCGCGGTTTCCCGGGTGATGGAGCTGGCACGCCTTTGCGTTAGTGCAATTCCGCGGTACCCCATCTTCCGATCGGCGTCGTGACGACGCGGCGCCAGGGAATTTCAGCAACGTTTGTCACCGTAGTTTTCCCGACGCAGGGTGTTAGTCCGGTCTCTTTAGGAAGCGAGAGGCCGTGAAATGAGGGGCGGGAGTGAGACGATTTTAAAACGGCCAGATTCGCGGAATGAGGACTACGGCGATGATCCAGAAAATGACATTCAGCGGGATCCCGATGCGCATGAAATCGGAGTAGCGATAACCGCCCGGATGCAGGACCATGGTGTTGGTTTGGTAGCCAACGGGAGTTGCGAAGCTGGTGGAGGCGGCGAAGCACACGGCCATGAGCAGGGGGCGTGCGTCGATCCCCAAGGTGGCGGCGGTTCCAATGGCGACGGGCGCCATGAGCACGGCGGTGGCGTTGTTGCTCATGAACTCCGTGAGGATGGCGGTCAGCAGGTACAGCACGGCCAGAACGAGGATCGGACCATGCGCGCCGACGACACTCAAGGTGGTCTGGGCGAGGAGTTGGGCGGCGCCGGATTTCTCCATGGCGAGGCCGAGAGGAAGGATGCCTGCGAGGAGGAAGATGACCTTCCAGTCAATCGCGGCGTAAGCCTCTTCGATCGTGAGGCAGCGTGAGACCACGAGTGCGATACAACCCACGATCGAAGAGACGAGAATGGGCATCACGTCCAGCGCGGCGAGGGCCACCACGCCGGCGATGATCGCCACGGCGATGGGAATCTTGTGCCGGCGATGCACGGGCTCATTGACCTGGTCGAGAACGAGAAAATCGGGATCGCCGCGAAGGCGGGCGAGTTCCTCTTTCGGGCCCAGGAGCAGGAGCGCATCACCGACGTGAAGACGGACTTGGTTGAGCTTCTCGCGGAGGGTCTGGCGTCGCGCGCGGATGGCAAGGACGATGGCGTTGTAGCGTCGCCGAAAGTCGACTCCGGCCAGCGTGCGATCGGTGAGATTCGAACGCGGAGCAATCAACACCTCGGCGAGTCCGAGATCCCGCGCTTCGAGGGCCTCATCCTTGAGTTTGAACTCGGGTTCGAGTTCCAGCTTCCAGCCGGCCTTCGCTTCCATCATCTCGCGCGCGCCGCCGCGGACAAGCAGGACATCGTTGGCCAGGATCGCGTCCTTGAGTGGGGCGAAGAGCTTGTCTCCGTTGCGGATAATTTCGAGGACGGTGACGTCGGTTTTGCGGCCAAACTGGCTCTCCGTGACCGTGCTGCCGACGAGCCGGGAGCCGGGAAGGACGCGCAACTCGGAGATGTAATCGCCCAGTTGATAACTCTCCGTGAGCTGAGCACCACGTCGGTTGGGGAGCAGCCACCGGCTGAAAATAGCGAGGTAAAGGGTGCCGACGCCGAGCATTACCAGGCCGAGCGGGGCGAACTCGAACATGGAGAACGCGCCCAAGCCCGCCCGGTCCGAAATCGCGCTGACCAGCAGATTGGTCGAGGTGCCAATCAAGGTGCACACGCCCCCGAACTGGGAGGCAAACGAGAGCGGAATAAGGAGGCGTGACGCCATCAGTTTGCCTCCAGCGCAGGCTGCGATGACCACGGGTAGGAAGACAGCGACGGCCGCGGTGTTATTGATGAACGCCGAGACGACTCCCACGGTCAGCATCATGACGAGAAGCAGAATCGTCGGTAGCGAAGCCAGGCGCCGCATCGCGCGGGCGGCGAAGGAAACCGCCCCGGTTTTCTGCAAGCCTGCGCTCAAGACAAACATCGCGGCGACGGTGATTGTCGCCGGATTGCTGAACCCGGAAATACCTTCCTCGGGCGTGATCCATCGGTCCGCGTGGATCCAGGGAAACAGCTTCACGAGGAGACCGAGGACGATGAGCGTGCCGAGGACCATCAGCGCGACAAAGTCGGCGCGGAATCTCTCCGTCACGAAGAGATAAACCGCACCCGCAGCGACCAATAAGACCAGGACAATTTCAATCGTCACGACTGCGCGCATGGTGGGCGAATGTCCCGCTCTGGCCAGCCAAACCATGGGCGCGGTCGACGAAATGAATCGGCCACAATGAACGACGGCGGTCACCAGGTCCCACGACATCAGTCTCGGCGCGCCCGGATCTGAGAACTGTGGCCCGTTGCCCGCGCCTTGCGATGGGGTGTGCCGGCGTCGGGCTGGCGGGGGCCTTGCTGGCGGTCCTCCCGTACTCCGGATATCTCGGGGGAAAAATGGTCCACGGTGATGGCGTTGGAGCGGGGCATCATCGACGCCGCGAGCGGATCGGTGAGTTCAGGGCCGGAGCAAGGAAGGTGGGGGAACAGCTCCGTGAGTAACGAATTGCAGTATTGCAGCTAAACGGGAAATGTCTGCGTCCATGATCCCGCCGCCGAAGATGCCGCGTCGAAGCGCGGAGGAGAAACCCACGCAGCCCGGATGGCGGGCGCGATTGCACGAAGTTATTTTCGAGGTGGATACGCCCGGCGGGAGGCGCTTCGATTTGATTTTGCTGGGCATCATCGGCCTGAGTGTCCTCGCGGTTTCCCTCGAGAGTGTGCGTGATATGCGCCTGCGCTTTGGGCAGGAATTGCGGCTGGCCGAATGGATTATCACCGTGCTTTTCACGATTGAATATTTCACCCGGTTGCTCGCGGTCCGCGCGCCGCTGCGTTACGCCACCAGCTTCTTTGGGATGGTCGATCTCCTCGCATTTCTGCCCACCTATATCAGTGTGTTTGTGCCCGGAACGCAGTCACTGCTGGTGATTCGGGCGCTGCGGTTGTTGCGCGTGTTTCGGATTCTTAAGCTGACCAATTTTGTGGGCGAGGCGCGAATGCTGCGGGCCGCGATGCGGGGAAGCGCGCGGAAGATCATTGTGTTCCTTGGCGTCGTGGTGACGACCGTCCTCATCGCCGGCGCGTTGATGTATGTGGTCGAAGGTGAATCGCACGGATTCACCAGCATTCCGATGTCGGTATATTGGGCGGTCGTGACCATGACGACGGTCGGGTTTGGAGATATCGTTCCGGGGACGGTACTCGGGCGATTTATAGCGTCGGTGCTGATGATCATGGGGTATGGCATTATCGCCGTGCCGACGGGCATCGTGACCGTTGAGCTCAGTGCGGCCGCGCGGGCTGCGAGCAACACGCAGGCTTGCCCGTCGTGTGGCACGGAAGGTCACGATAATGACGCGAAGTTCTGCAAGCGCTGCGGGGGCAAACTTTGAAGGGGAGGGCGAAAATTTCACACCGATCATTGTCATTGCGAGCCCGCGGAACGAGGGCGCGGCAATCCAGCTCGATGAATTGCAGCGTCGCTGCGCTTCTCGCCATGACAATTGAGGAGGTTCATTGCCTAGCAGCCCGACGCCGCGTTAGTCCAGCTCTCGCAATGACAGATGAAATCCAGTTCGCTGCATGTTCACGAGTAGGTATGAAATATTCGGGCCAAGACGGGCGCGGGGCTCGAACGTGGCGCGATAGCTATTGTGTTGGGTGGGGATTTGGGGCGAAACGGATCAGCGATTTCATCGACGATTACGGAACAGGCAGGAATGCCTGTATCACTTCGGACACCGGAACAGGCCGGAACGCCCGGGTGTGAGACAGACATTCCTGTCTGTCACTTCGGACGCCGGAGCAGGCAGGAATGCCCGGGTGTGAGACAGACATTCTTGTCTGTCACTTCGGACACCGGAACAGGCAGGAATGCCTGTGGCACCTTCGTGCGCATGCGTGACAAGCGTGGGAAAAGTTTCCACGCTCCCGCGCCATGACTCCTGATTGGACGGTCGCAAAAACCTATACCGATATTCTTTATCACAAGGCGGGCGGCATCGCCAAGGTGACGATCAACCGTCCGCAGAAGCGGAATGCGTTCCGCCCGCTGACGGTGGCGGAGATGTATGATGCGTTTTCGGACGCACGCGAAGATCCCACGATCGGCGTGGTGCTCTTGACCGGGGCGGGGCCCCATTCAGACGGCAAATACGCCTTTTGTGCGGGCGGAGATCAGAGCGTGCGCGGTCATGCTGGTTATATTGACGAAGCCGGCGTGCCGCGCCTCAACGTGCTCGATCTGCAGAAGCTGATCCGCTCGATACCGAAAGTCGTGATCGCCCTGGTGGCCGGCTACGCGATCGGGGGCGGCCATGTGCTGCATGTGGTGTGTGACCTTAGCATCGCGGCCGATAATGCGATTTTCGGCCAGGTGGGACCGAAGATGGGGAGTTTTGACGGAGGCTTTGGTTCGAGTTATCTCGCCCGGGTGGTGGGGCAAAAGAAGGCGCGCGAAATCTGGTTTCTGTGCCGTCAGTACGATGCGAAAGAGGCGCTCCAGATGGGCCTCGTGAACACGGTTGTTCCCGTCGGTGACCTCGAGGCGGAAGGGGTGAAATGGGCCCAGGAAATCATGGAGAAGAGCCCCCTTGCGATTCGGCTTCTCAAGAGCGGTTTCAACGCCGAGTTGGATGGACAGGCCGGCATCCAGGAACTCGCTGGCAACGCTACGATGCTGTATTACATGAGCGATGAGGCGAAGGAGTTTATGACCGCGCAGCGCGACAAGCGGAAGCCGAACGCGCGCAAGTATCCCTGGCTGCCGTGACGTTGAGTGGCGTGCGCTGCTTCGCGGCACATCGACAATAAAAAGCGCGGCCGAAAAGCCGCGCTGAAAGAAAAATGAGGAGCCCAAACGGCTCCGTGAAGACAACGTTTTACTTCTTCAAGCTGGCGCGAAGATCCTCGAGCTGGCCGGCGCTGCCAAGCAGTTGATTGCGGCTGGCGATGAATTTGGCGTATTCTTCGATGAAGATCTTGCCCGGAGGACGGAAATCGAAATCGCCCGGCTTGTCGCGGAAGTACTCGCGGTGCACGCGGGTCCAGACGAGACGGCCATCCGTGTCGATGTTGACCTTGGTGACGCCGAGTTTGGCGGCTGGAAGATACTCGTTGGGATCGACGCCCATCGAATCCTTGATGGTGCCGCCGGCGGCATTGATCCGTTGAACTTCGTCCTGAGGAACGGAGGACGATCCGTGCATGACGAGTGGGTAACCTGGCAGGCGCTGCTGGATTTCCTTCAGTACGTCAAAGTGGAGTGACTGACGACCCTTGAACTTGAACGCGCCGTGGGAGGTGCCGATGGCGCACGCGAGTGAATCGCAGCCAGTTCGCTCGACGAAGGTCTTGGCCTCGTCGGGATCGGTGAGGCACGCATGGCCTTCATCGACCTTGATGTCTTCTTCGACGCCGCCGAGCATGCCGAGCTCAGCCTCGACGGAAATGCCCTTGGCATGCGCTTTGTCGACGACGCGCTTCGTGATCTCGACGTTTTGGTCGAACGGATCGTGCGAGGCATCAATCATGACGGAACTGAAGAAGCCCGAGTCGATGCACTCGTAACAGGTCTGTTCGTCACCATGATCGAGATGCACCGCGAAGATTGCCTCCGGGAAGATCTCTCCGGCGGAGCGAATGATCGCCTCGAGCATGCGCTTGTCGGTGTACTTGCGCGCGCCCTTCGAGATTTGAATGATGAACGGCGCCTTGGAATCAATGCAGCCCTTGAAGAGGCCCATCGCCTGTTCGGCGTTGTTGATGTTGTACGCGCCGACGGCGTACTTGCCGTAGGCGTGCTGGAAGAGCTGCGCGGTGGTTACGATCATGGTCGGGAAAAACTTCTTCCACTGTCCGGATACACTCCGCCCGCCGCAAGGGTTTTCTATGGGCATAAACGGACGCTCCCTGCGCGCCGTTTGCGTGATGATCCGCGGGTGCGACTTCGCGTCGCCGGTGCTCGCCGTGGCGTGAGCGCCACCGGGACTGGAGACGTGCGGGCGGGCGCATCTCCGGGTTGTCGGTCTTCCAAGGTGGCATGGGCATCTTGCCCATGTCTGGGAAATTCCCCAATCCCACGGGCGGGCCGCCCGTGCCACTTCCAAAACACCTTCGCGGCTACCGCCAACCGGCAGATACGCCCCGTGCGGGCGGTTCCCGCCGAAATTACTCTCCGCCGCGTTTCCGCGGTGGGGGATTTCCACCCGTGCTGGTGCTGTCCGTTGGCGCCGGGGCCGGCTGATTCGCGCTCAGGGTTTCGCGGACGAGCTGCTGGAGTTGCTGCTGCGCTTGTTGCTGCTGTTGAATTTGCTGGAGCGCGGCGAGCTGGGACGGCGCCAGAACCGACTGAGCCTGGGTGACCGCGCCGGCGGTGACCGTCACGCCGCTGCCGCCACGAGTCATGCCTTCCACCATTCCAACCATGGCGCCGATCGCTGGCCCGCCAAAGCCGCCGAAGTCGCTGCCGCGCCCGCCCGGAGCATCTGAGCCGGAACCAGGCGCAGGTGATGGCGAACTGCGCGAGCTCGTCGGCCGCGGAGCCGCATTGCTGGCGAGAATCTGCACGAGGGCGTCGGCTTGGGAGGCGGAAAGGGGCGTGTCGCTAAAGCTCAACCGCTGCTGAAGGTCGTTCACGAGGCCACGCTGCGGGAGCGTCTGCTCGTAAGTTTGCAGTTGTGCGAAGCCATTCTCGCCAACGACCGCTTTAATGCTGTTGTTGAGCTCGTTCTGCGCGGCGGTGAAAAGTTTGCGGACCTCTTCTGGATTGGAGCGCGAGTCGATGCCCTGTTCCTGCGCGGCGGTCATCACGTCCATGCGGGTATTGCTGCGATCCGCGAGGAGCCCCTTGAGTTTGTCGGTTTGCTCGGGAGTGAGATTCAGCGTGCGAAATAAGGCTCCGTAGCGGGCCTCGACGGCGGCCTTCTGCTGTAAGCTCAACATCGCCTGCACCTCGGGTTTGCTCATCAATTCGCGGACCGCGAGTGCCTGTTGCATCTGGTTGCCGCCGCGTTCCCCTCGGGGATCGCCCCGGCCACCGCGACCTTCACGTTCGCCGCCGGGTCGTTCGCCGTCCGTACCGGCGGCCAAAAGAGCGTCCGCGTCGTTGGAGGATCTTGCTCGGGCTGCGGCCAGTTGGTCCTGAATCGCGCGCAGGCTCTTCTCCAAATCCCACACGCGCTTTTGCATATCCGCGCGTTCATCCCGGTTCATGGCGGAGGCGCGCAGCTCGACCAACTCACCGTACTGCTGCCAGGCCAGAACCGCGCCTCCCATGGTGGTGAGGGCGAAAAGGGCGATGAGGAGTGTCTGAGGGAATTTCACAGTGATCGGCTAGACGCGGTTTCGGGATCAAAGTTACTCATGGTCCCAAGCCGCGGGCAAGCTAACGACGGCGTTCGGCGTTTCTCGGACGGGCCGGCCCCGCGCAAGCCCTGACCCAGTTGCAGGAAAGCTAATTCACGATGAATCGGAACCGCATCGGAAAACGCGGGGGAAGCGCGCGAATGTTTCACGCGCCGGCGATGCTGGAGTTATCGTGGCGGAAATTCGAACTCGGCCTTCGTGCCGGTTTTCGAAAGCACCAGGAACGCTCCGAAGGGCTGACCGCGCTTCGACATGAAACCCTGGATCAGGTTGGTGCGCCCGTCTTCGAAAAGACGTTTCACCTCGTCGGTGGGCAGGTCGAGTCCGCAGAGCTGACGCTTTAACGTGAAGACCACGCGGTTTTCCTGATCGGGCCGGCGGACGTAGAACGCGTCCGGAGTTTCGAGCACTTCGCCGCCTTTATGCGCCTTGCTCTGGCCAATGACGGCGGCTTTGGAGAGATCCGGCGGGGCCTTGGCTTTGCGCGCGACGGGTTTGCCATCTTTGTCGAGCTTGGCTTTCCGGGGAGGAAATTCCCACGCGATGCGAGCATCGTCGCGTTTGAGAAACGCGTCGAAGGGACGGCCTTTCTTCGAGATAAATCCTTGGATCAGGTCGGTTTTTCCCTCCGAAACGAGCTTGATGGCAGCCTCGCGCGGAATCGGCTTCTGGCACATCAGGCGACCCACGCGGAAGGATTGTTTCCAGGTGTCGCCTTCGCGCTCGCGCAACACGTAACTGTTGCCTGATTCGCAGAGTTCGCTGCCGCTGGTTGGATCGGTCCAGAAGGGTTCGAGCGTGCCGATGTCCTGCTTGTCGCCGAAATCATACTCGGCTTTCCATTTTCCTTTCTCCTCGTCTTTTACCAGTTTCAGCACGGCGGAGAACCGGCTGCGGGTTTTTGCGGAGATGAAGCCGTCGAGCGGACCAATCTGGCTATTCGCGACCAAATCCCGGATTTCGTTCTCCTCCATTTTCCGGCCGCCGATGACCTTGTAGAGCATGAACTCGCCGTCCTGCGATTTGTAGCCGCGCAGGGTTTCCCGAAGCGGCTTGCCGTCGGTGGGCGAGAGGATGTCGGTTTCGCGGGCGGCGGAGTCGTCCTCCTCGAAGCCCTTCACGCGCTCGACGATCCCCTTCGTGGTTTCGGCGATCTCCGCCATGAACTCGGCGCGGGTAAATTTCCCGTGCTCCATCTGGCGCAGCTTGTATTCCCAGTTGCCGGTGAGGTCGGGCTTGGTGAGTTCCTCCGCCTTCACCGCGCCGAGAAACTGGAGCAACTGCTCGGCCTTGGCCGTAGGCACCAGTTCCCGTTGTGCGCGATCCATGTACTTTTGATTGATCAACCCGTCGATGGTGTCGGCGCGCGTCGCAGGCGTGCCCAGCCCGCGTTCTTTCATGGCGAGCGCGATCTCCTCGTCGTCGACGAGTTTCCCCGCGCCTTCCATGGCGGAAAGCAGCGTGGCTTCCGTGTAGCGTGGTGGTGGCTTGGTGGTTTCCGCGTGGAGCTTGGTCTCGAGCGTCTTCGCCTGGGGCGGGGCGCCATCGTCGGCGGACAACCCGGGCAGGGCCTTCGAATCTGGCGCGTCTTCATCGACGGTCGTCTTGCCGTAAACGGCGAGCCAGCCGGGTGCGGTGAGCACCTTGCCCTCGGTTTTGAAATCATGCGCCGGGGCGACCGTGCTGATGCGCGTGGTCACGTCGAATTCGGCCGCCGGGTAGAACGCCGCGACGAATCGCCGGGCGATCATGTCGTACACCTTCGCCTCCATCTCATCGAGGTTCTTCGATTCCGAGGCGGTCGGGATAATGGCAAAGTGATCCGAGATTTGCTCGTTATTAAAGATGCGCTTGTTGGGCCGTACCCAACCTTCGGCGAGCACCTTTTCGGCATGTTTGCCGAGATCGCCCGGCAGGTTGCGCATTGTTTCGCGCACGGTTGGAATATAATCTTCCGGGAGCGCCCGCGCGTCGGTACGCGGATAAGTGATCATCTTGTGCCGCTCGTAAAGCGCCTGTGCGATCTGGAGCGTCCGGCGCGCGGGCAGGCCGAAGCGGTTGTTCGCTTCACGTTGCAATGTGGTGAGATCGTAGAGGCGCGGTGAAGCTTGCGTGCTGGCCTTCTTCTCGTCGACGACGCGGGCGAGGGGTTGCCCCTGACACGCGGCGACAATCGCCTCGGCCATCGCCTTGTCCCACATGCGGTCGATGCGATCGTGCTCGTCGTTCTCCGCGCGTTTGAAGTTCGGCCGCTGATAAACGCCCTCGTAGTTACCCTTCGCGACGGAGAAGGTCGCGGTGACGCGCCAGTAATCGCGCGGTTTGAAGTTCTGGATCTCCTGCTCCCGGGCGTAAACAATCGCGAGGGTGGGGGTCTGAACGCGGCCGACGGAGGCGACGTTACCGGCTCGCGACCCGAACATGCGCTTCGTGAGGGCGCGGGTGCCGTTGATGCCGAAGAGCCAGTCGCTTTCGCTGCGGCAACGCGCGGCATCCTCGAGGCCTTTCATCTTTTCTCCTTCACGCAGGTTCTTGAAGGCTTGTTGAATGCCTCCCGTCGTCATCGTCTGCATCCAGGCGCGCTTCACGGGCAGTTTGCATTTGGTGAGCTGAAAAAGGTACGCGAAGATCAGTTCGCCCTCTCGTCCGGCGTCACACGCGTTGACCACTTGATCGACGTCCTTGCGGCTGAGAAGTTTTTTTAACGCGGAGAAGCGTTCCTTGGAGTCTTCGATTGGCTTGAGGCCAAACTTCTCCGGAATAATCGGGAGGGTTTCGAGCCGCCAGAAGCCGTATTTCTTCTTGTCCATGTCTTCCGGCATCTCGAGTTCCACGAGGTGCCCCAGAGCGTAAGAGATGACATACTCGTCATTTTCGTAGTGGTCGCCCTTCTTGGGGACTTTACCGAGTGCGCGTGCGAGGTCTGCTGCAACGGACGGCTTCTCGGCGATGACAAGTGACTTCATGTGAAGCGAGCGGTTAGCCGGGGCGCGATGAGTTGCAAGAAATAGTTTTTTGCCGGCGCGCGCCGCGGGGGGCTAAATCCCTTAGCCTGTTCGGCAAATTTCCGTCTGCGTTCCCGCCATGATACCGGCCAATCATGCCCGGGAAACTGTTCAGCCTAAATTCGGCAGTTCAGATTAACCACGGATGACGCCGCTGGCACGGATAGAGAGAATTGCAGATCAAGGAGCACCTGACTGCTCTTTACCCGCAAGATGAAGGGCCCGAAATGCAAAATGCCTTGGTCATCTGTGTCCATCGGTGAAATCGGTGGATCAACTGCGTTTTAGGGTTGGTCGGAAAAGCGAAGAACGCGGGACTATGGGAGCCGATGATCGCCCGCAGGGTGCATGATCGGCGGGTTCCCGAGGGATCCCGGCTACGAATAAGCCGCGGAGGATGTCCGCGGCTTGTAAATGAAGCGCGATCGAGCGATCGACCGCGAACGTGGCGTCAAAACTGCGAGCCCTCGCGCTCGGGTGAGCGGACGTGGGCTCAGGCGAGAACCGGGGTCTCCGCGAGCGCGGACTCGAACGCCATCAGCATCGCGGCGATGGTCTCATCGGTTTCGTCGCCCATGTTGGAGATCCGGAACGCCTTCCCCTTCAATTTGCCGTAACCGCCGTCGATCACCAGTTGGTGCTTCGACTTGAGCGTCTTGTTCAGGGCGGCGAGATCGATGTTCAGGGTATTGGTGAAACAGTTCAGTGTCACCGAGCCGTAGCCTTCCTTCGGGAACAGCGTGAAACCTTTGCTGAAAACCACGTCGCGGACCATCTGATTGAGGCGCGCGTGACGTTGATAACGGTTTTCGAGGCCCTCGGCCTTGATGTCGTCGAGCTTCGATTTCAGAGCGTAGAACAACGGGATCACCGGCGTGCTCGGCGTCATGCCGGCTTCGTGGTTCTTCTGGAACTCGACGAAGTCGAAATAGTAGCCGCGGCCTTCGGTCTTCGCGGCGCGTTCGAGGGCGCGCTTCGAAACCGACAGCAGCGAAAGTCCGGGAGGGAGTGCGAGCGCTTTCTGCGAGCCGGTGACGAAGACATCGATCCCCAGTTCGTCCTTCTTGATCGGCAGCGCCGTGAACGAGCTGACGGCATCCACGATCGAGATCACCTCGGGAAACTCACGGATCACCTGCATGATGGCTGGGAGATCGCTCATGCAGCCGCACGACGTTTCGTTATGAATCAGCGTAATGGCATCGTAAGCGCCGGTCGCCAACTCGCGGCGGATGGCTTCCGGGTCGACGGGCTGGCCCCATTCAAACTTGAGCGCGGTGGCCTGCTTGCCGTCCCGCAGGGCGACGTCGTACCATTTGTCCGAGAAGGCGCCGTTCATGCAGTTGAGTACTTTTTTTTGCACGACATTACGCACCGCACCTTCCATCACGCCCCATGCACTGCTGGTCGAAATGTAAACGGGATCCTGGGTGTACAGCAGGGCCTGCAGTTCCGGCTGCATCGATTGGTAAAGCGCCACGAAATCCGTGCTGCGGTGCCCGATCATGGGTTGCGTCATCGCCCGGAGCGTTTTTTCCGAGACATTGATGGGGCCGGGAATGAAGAGTTTGTAGCTCATAGTGAGTGCGCGGAGGCGCGGCGAAAACTGTTTACGTAGCCGGGAGCGTCAACCTTCATTCGTATTTAGCAATGTCGCAGCCATGGCTGAAGAAACAACTCAACGCCCTCGAGCTCTATACGATCGACGTGATCTATGGGCGTAGGGACGGCGCGGGCCCCGCGGTTTACGGAGCGGTCTTGCAGGGTTTTTCGTGGCTTTTCAGCGGGATCGCGCAGGCGCGGTTGTGGCTGTATCGAACCCGAATTTTACATGATCAACCGTTGGGCTGCCTCGTGGTGGTGGTCGGAAACCTGACGGTCGGCGGCACCGGCAAGACGCCCGTGGTGGAGAAGTTTGCCAAGGCCTTGCGGGATCGCGGCCGCACCGTCGCGATTCTGAGTCGCGGTTATAAGAGCAAATCCATCCCGCTCTGGCAAAAATGGTGGTGGCGGATGACGCATGCGGAAGAGACGCCCCCCAAGATCGTCAGCGATGGCAAAACCGTGCTGCTCGATAGCGATGAGGCCGGCGACGAGCCGTTCATGCTCGCCCGCAATCTTCCCGGGGTGATCGTGCTCGTGGACAAAAACCGCGTCAAAGCGGGCGCGTATGCGATCAAGAAGTTTGGTTGCGACACCCTCGTGCTCGACGATGGCTTTCAATATCTCCCGCTGAAAGGCCGGCTGAATCTGCTGCTGGTCGACAAGACCAATCCCTTTGGCAACGGGCACCTGCTCCCGCGGGGCATCCTGCGTGAGCCGATCAAGCACCTGAAGCGCGCGAGCTACGTGTTCCTCACGAAATCCAATGGCCAGCGCGACCCGGAACTCGAGCGCCTGATCACGCAGCACAATCCGGACGTTGATATCATCGAGTGCGCGCATCGTCCGCAGTACCTCCAGCGCTTCGGGGCGTGCGCCCAAGTGGCCACGGAGCGGGAGCCCTTGAGTTTTTTAAAAGGGCGACGGGTCTTTGCGTTCAGCGGTATCGCGACACCCGAAAGTTTTGAAAAATTCCTGCGGGATCTTGGCGCCAACCTGGTCGGCCGCGAACGCTTTCTGGATCATTACCGCTTCGATGAGGAAGACATTTCCGAGTTGTTCGTGATGGCGCAGCGCGAGGGCGCCGAGTGCCTTGTCACCACGGAAAAGGACGCGGTCCGCATCCGGGAGAACCTGCCGTGTCCGCTTCCGCTTTATTATTTGCGGCTCGAAATCGAGATTCTGCGGGGGGCGGCCGACTTCGATGAGGCCGTGGGGCGGATCTGTTTTCCGCAAAATCCGGTGCGCGGTTGAGGCTCGGGTCCGTTTCGAACGCGTGGTGCGGACGGCCCGGCCCGCGGTTCGGAGTTTTCGGAGTTGCTTCAATTCGGAGCGGCCCCATTCACTCGACCTTCGATACCTGCATGGCATTCAATTTGAAAAAGGTGCTGAAAGCACTGTTGCTTTCGTCCAGCCAGCCGCTCGCGATCAAAGACATCCAAGCGGCGTTTACCCGTTTTCATGCTCAGGGAGACGCGGGGCTCGAAGTCGAAGACGAGGTCGCCGCGGACGCTCCGCCTCCCGTTGACGCCGCGCCGGCAGAGCCCACGGCAATCGCATCCGAATCGATCCCGGAGGCGGGTTCACCTGTTGCCGTGGCCGCCGAGTCGGCCGATCCGGCTGAGATCCCTCTGGAGCCGACGCTAGACCCTGAGCTTTACGTCGACGTGCCGTCGTTGATCACTGCGACGCAGATCCGCGAAGCGATGGACGGCATCGCGGCTGATTTGCGTGCGGCGGACGAAGGCCTGCTCTTGATTGAGGGAAACTCGGGTTATCGGCTCGTTACCCATCCGCGTTTCGCGCGCTGGGTGCGCATTCTGCGCCAGGAGCCGCCTCCAGCGAAACTGACGCAGTCCGCCATCGAAACCCTCGCCGTGATCTCGTATCGTCAACCGGTGACAAAGACGGAGATTGAAACCATTCGCGGGGTTTCGGCTGAGGGTGGCGTCAACAAGCTGCTCGAACGCGAACTCATCTATATCGTCGGCCGGGCGAACTCCCCCGGTCGCCCGATTCAATACGGCACGACGGACCAGTTTCTCGAATTTGTCGGCATCAAGTCGCTCGATGAACTGCCAGCCTCGGACGTGCTCTCCTCGCGCCAGATCGACGAGTGGCTCACCACGGCAACGAATTCCCACAAGCCCACCGATACGGATATGGGGCTCGCCGACGAGCAGCTCCCGCTTGAGTCCGATTCTCCGGCGGACGAAGATTTCGTTGAAGCATCACAGCCCCCGCCCCCCGACGTGAGGGTCGAGGATGGGGAACCCAACAAAAACTGACATGGACCTCGGCCCCATCCGCGAAAAAATCGACTCGCTGGACAAGCAGCTCGTCGAACTGCTCAATCAACGGCTCACCCTCGCCGCCGAAATCGGCAAGGTGAAACGCAGTGCTGGCGGGCAGATCTATGTCGCCGAGCGCGAGGATGCAGTGCTGCGCAAAGTGACCGCGCAAAACGACGGGCCCATTCGCAACGAGGCACTGCGTGCGATCTATCGGGAGATCATGTCGGCGGCGATCGCGTTGGAAAAGCCGCTGTTGATCGCGTACCTCGGGCCCGAGGCGAGCAACACGCATGCGGCCGCGCTGAAGAAGTTCGGAGCGAGCGTGGACTATCACGCGATGGCGACCGTGAGTGATATTTTCACGGCGGTGGAGAAAGGGGAGACCGACTATGCGGTGATTCCGATCGAGAATTCCACCGAAGGCTCGGTGCGCGAGGCGCTCGATAGTTTCGTGGAAAGCGATCTGAAGATCGTGGCGCAGATTTATCTCGAGATCAGCCACGCCCTGATTTCGAACTCGCCCCTGGAGAACATCGAGCGCGTTTACTCCAAGGATCAAGCGCTCGCCCAGTGCCGCAACTGGCTGCAGCGCCATCTCCCGCACGCGCAGTTGGTCGATGCGCCGAGCACCTCGCGCGCCGTGCAACTGGCCCGACAGGAGCCCGGCACCGCCGCCGTGGCCGGTGAACTGGCGGCCGAGCATTACGGCGTGCCGGTGATCGAGCGGAACATTCAGGACAAGGCGGACAACACCACGCGTTTTTTTGTCATTGGCCGCAAGCCGTCCGGAGCCGTGGGGAATGGCAAGGACATCACGAGCCTGGTGGTTTCACTCGGCGATGAAGCCGCATCGCACTCTGGCGCCTTGTTGAAGATGCTGATGCCCTTGGCCGAGCGCGGAATCAATCTCTCGAAAATCGAGTCACGCCCGAGCAAGCGGCGCCCGTGGGACTATTATTTCTTCCTCGATGTCACAGGCCATCACGATGACCCGAGTATGAAGGAAGCGATCGCTGAATTGCGGAAGTATTGTCCGCTCGTGAAGTGGTTGGGCAGCTATCCGGCGGTGAGTTGAGCTTCGCCGGCGCCGGGAGCGGCGACCTCGGCTTTGAGAGTGATACCGTAGAGGTCCGCGGCATTCTGGTGGAAGATCCGATCCTTCCACCCCTTGGACAATGGAGGAAAGGCCATCACCGGATTGTCGAAGTCCCAATGCGGGTAGTCGCTCGAGAAAAGGATGTTCTTCGGCGCGTTGATCATTTCCAAGATCTGCAGGAAGTGACCAGGGACCTCGGGTTCCTCAATCGGCTGGGTGGTCAGATAGACATGTTCGCGGATGTAGGCGCTGGGAAGCTTCTTTAGCCATGGCGTCTCGGCGCGCAGCGCCTTGTAGTTTTTGTCCATCCGCCACATGAGCGAAGGTAGCCAAGCCAGGCCGCCCTCGATCGCGACAAACTTGAGATTGGGAAAAAGCTCGAAGACTCCCTCGCAGACAAGCGAGTTGATCTGCGCCATGAAATTGATCGGGACGATGTTGTGCCACTCGAAATAGCGGGTGGGACGACCGGCGGGCGTCGGGGCGCCCGCGGTGCCGGCGCCCTCGGTGCCCGGATGGATGGCGACGGGCAGATTGTGCTCGGCGGCGGCCGCGTACAGCGGGTGATAGCATCGCTGCCCAAGGAGCCGGGAGGAGCCGCTGGCCATCAGGACCTGGACGAAGCGCTTGTCCGGCGCCCAACGATGAATCTCCCGGGCGGCGGCGGCGGGATCGGAGTGATTGACGACGATCGAACCGCGGAAGCGTGGTGATCGCGTCAGCCAGCGGTGCGCGAGGTTCTGATTGTAGGCGCTGGCGATGGCGTTTCCCCAATCCGGGTCGGGGTGCACGGAGAGCCCGAGCACGTGGGAGCCGGTGAGCACGGCGATGTCGATGCCGTAGCGATCCAGATGATCGCTGATGAGGAAATCCGGGTCGCTGCCGGCCATGCCTCCGAATGGCGTGCGCGCGTCCTCCCGCTGGACCCCGACCGGCGAGAGATATCCGGCGGATGGGACCGCGATGCCATGGGTGTCGGCATAGGCCTGCCACCGGCGGGCGAGGAAAGGACGGAGCTCGGCGCGGATGTCGGCGAAGGCGTTGTGGACGTCAGCGTCGATCAGACGGCGCGGGGAGGCGGGGCGTGAGGACATTTTTGTCGGAATGGCGGTGAGGGAGGGCGCGGCTGGCGCGGGACAAATCAGGAACGGCGGGTACGGGCGTGATCAAGGCTTCGGTGCCTCTCCGGGAAGAACCACCCATAATGTATCCCCCTCCCGCTCGACGGAAAAGGCCTCAAGGCTCTCGTTGCCTGACGCGGAGGCGGCGACTTCCACGGCAATCTTCTTCAGTCGTGTCGCTGGATCGACCAGATGCTCGCCCGTGCGCAGATCGAACTCCCATCCGTGCCAGGGGCAGCGAAGAATGCACTCCTCGTGACCGTAGTCATATTCATAAACGCGTGACGGGAGGGTGGTGCCGCTGATTCGGCCGACGCAGACCGGCGCGCCCGCGTGCGGGCAGATGTTGCGGTAGGCGCGGAGCTCGCCACCGACATTGAACAGGCCAATTTCATAGTTGCCGACTTGGACAAGCCGTCGGGCTCCGGGAGGGAGGTCGGAAATCTTGGCTACGGGGTGTTTGGCCATGAGACTCTCGTAGCCTGCATGGGACAAAGATAGGGTCAATGAACTTGCCCCGACGACGCTTGCAGCCCCTTTGCAGCTCGGCTTGCTCCGGGCAGGCCGTTTCCGGAGGTGTGTCCGGCCCACTGGGCGGCCAGGGTGCAATGGGATCGAGGCGTGTTTTGTTCGGTGCCAGGCCGGATTGAACGAACCCACCCGTCCAGCCAGTCTCGCCCGAAGGCTACTTCCACTGGTCCAATGCGAACCGCTGCCCAACTAACAAAACACGCCCTGACCCCATGGAGGGCGCCGTGAGAAATATGATCGAGGATCGGCGATTGAACGATCGGAACTCAGACCATCGGAGGGTTTCACACGGAGGCAAGGAGAGCACGGAGGTCGGAGAGGGGTTCGGAGGATTGGCCTTTGTGAACTTTGTGCCTCGGTGAGAGAACTGATTGAGGATTGAAGGATCAAGCCACGGAATTTTCCACCCGGGGGGCACGGAGGTCGGAGAGTGCCACCCCCTTACGGCTGGCTCGCCCACCACTTGCGCATGGGAAAACCAGCCTCGGTGCGGGTTTACCTTTCGCAGAGGAATTAACTTCTAGCGGACTGCCCCCTCGGATCAGCCCCAGACGTTAGGGT
>Ga0163144_10008597_pt1 | contig 22077 bp, 15 predicted proteins | sample OliLak19BULKMAT1_FD_123175 | JGI IMG/M metagenome (GOLD analysis project Ga0163144, IMG submission 123175) | Freshwater microbial mat bacterial communities from Lake Vanda, McMurdo Dry Valleys, Antarctica - Oligotrophic Lake LV.19.BULKMAT1 | ecosystem: Environmental > Aquatic > Freshwater >... | reverse complement strand
CTCTCCTGAGAAACAGCCACTGCTTAGTTCGATCTGTATGTGATTACCGCATACCAATCGTGAATCGGTTCTGCCATTGTGGAAATGTGATTCGCACCGCGGCGGCCCGGAGGGTGAAGAAGTCGGGCAATCTCCTGAACGGGGTCGGAAACCGCTTGCGCGGACTCGCCACCAATGACGGTTAACACGGCCTCCAGCACCAGGCTCTCAAACGGGCTCATAGGCACCATTGTAGCGTCGGTGCGTAGCTTGCCTCGCGGCGGAATCACCGCGGCACCCTCGCGCATACTCGCTTCGTGGCAACCCTGTTTCTTCGAGTCGGGGCCAAAACTTGTTTTGCTGATAGGAAACTGGATTTTCCGGAGCTCGTGCTGGGAGGAAGGTGTTTTAACAGGCGCATCCGGCCGCTCCCCTTGAGCGTGGCCTTCCCTGCACGATGACTCCTCGTCTCCGTTCCGAGCTTTGGCAATGACCGCAGCGCTCCCGCCAGCTCCGCCGAGTTCCCCGTCGCCCGCGCACGTCGAGTCGGGCTCTCCAGCCATCGTCCGGTCACACTATAATTCGACACGGATCGGCCGGCCCCCGCCGCTCTCGTGCCGACCATCGGTCCAATGGCATCGGTCAAATTGTTCTTTCGGTTGTGCGTTTGCGGGCCCAACCAGACTTAGTTAGGGACTCGGTCAGAAATAAACGCTCAAATCTACTTGGGCTTGAGTCGCGATCCGGCGTCGCTGGCTCAGTCACCGATCGGAGATAGGCTCCGTCGCCAGCACCTTGGCTGGCGACCCAATCCCGGCGCAGCTCTGCGCGTTTATTTCTGACCGAGTCCCTTAGACTTATGAAACGGTCCAAGCGCCAATGGGGTCACGGCGTGTTTTGTTAGTTGGTCCGCGGTTTCGCGGGACGTCAGTGGAGGACCCTTTTGCGCCGGCGCTTTCAGTCGAGGCTCGCGACGACAGCGCAGTCTCAACGCCCCGGCAAAGGATTCGACGATGGCTGGAGTGATGAACTCTGGATAAAAACGTCACCAAAAGTCCGGAAGCTGCAACGGGTGCTATATCGGAACGCGAAAGCGGAGCCGCACTGGCGCTGGCTGCTCAAAGCGGCACGGACGCGATGAACTGCGCTGAAACCAGTCCGAAAGAACGGGGACTCGGTAAGCCGTGGGCGGGAAACCCGCCCGCACGGTTTGACGAGAGGGAGAGCAGCGCGACAGGCAACCGTTGCGCTGCTCTCTCTACTCATCGATCTCCCCGGATAAACGGACCCGCGTCGCCCTGCGCCCGTTGAGCGGCAGTAGTGAGGGACTGCCGCTGTATCCGGGAATCAATGACGCGAAAAACATCCCGCCACTCAAGCCAGGATGTCCTTCACGATGTGACCGTGCACATCGGTGAGTCGGAAGTCACGACCTTGGAAGCGATAGGTGAGCTTGGTATGCTCCAAACCGAGCAGATGCAGGATGGTCGCGTGCAGGTCATGGACGTGCACCGGATCGCGAACGACATTGAAGCCCAGATCGTCAGTCTCACCGTGGATATGGCCGCGCTTCACGCCCCCACCCGCCAGCCACATGGTAAAAGCGCGGTTGTGATGGTCGCGGCCATCGTTGCCGCCTTGAACCATCGGGGTGCGTCCAAATTCGCCACCCCAAATGACGAGCGTGTCATCAAGCATCCCGCGTTGCTTGAGATCCGCGACGAGCGCCGCCGTCGGCTTGTCGGTATCAACACAGTTTTTCTGCAGGTCCTTCGCGAGGTTGCCATGTTGGTCCCAGGCTTCGTGAAAGAGCTGGATGCACCGCACGCCGCGTTCAGCGAGGCGACGCGCCAGTAAACAGTTTCGCGCATAGCTCGTCTCCTTCACATCCTTGATGCCGTACGCATCGAGCACGTGCTGCGGCTCGGAGGCCAGGTCCATCAACTCCGGCGCGCTCGTCTGCAGTTGGTACGCCATCTCATAACTCGCAACGCGCGCCGCGATCTCCGGATCTCCGTGATCACTGAGCGCCGCCTCATTCAACTGCTTCAGCGCGTCGAGGGATGAACGCTGCGTCGCCGCGTCGAAGCCCGCCGGATTCGAGAGGTACAAAATCGGATCGCCGGCGCTGCGAAACGGCACGCCTCCATAGACCGTGGGCATGAAGCCGCAGCCGTAATTACTCGCGCCCGCACTGGTGCCTTTCGCACTCGTCAGCACCACATAACCAGGCAGGTTCTCGGCCTCGCTGCCGAGACCATACAGCGTCCACGATCCCAGGCTCGGTCGGCCGAATTGCTGTGAGCCGGTATTCATGAGAATCTGACCCGGAGCGTGATTGACCGCGTCGGTTTGCATCGAGCGCACAAGGCAAAGCTCGTCCGCCACTTTGCCGAGATGCGGCAGCAATTCCGACATCTCCATACCCGCGCCGCCGTAGTTCTGAAACTTGAACTTCGAGCCCAGCAGCGCCGAGTTCGGTTTGATAAACGCGGCGCGGTAACCTTCGAGCAGCGCGGCCGGCGGGAGCTGTCCGTCGCGTTTGGTTAACTCCGGCTTGGGATCAAACAGTTCCAGATGACTTGGGGCGCCGGCTTGAAACAGGAAGATCACGCGCTTCGCCTTGGCTGCGAAATGGGGCGCGCGGGCCATCAGTGGATTCGCCATCGGCACCGGGGCTGCCGTCGCCGCTCGTTGCAACAACTGGGTCAGCGCCACGCCGGCGAGCCCCACGCCACAATCCCGCAGGAACCAACGACGAGTCAGCAAACGGGCGCGTTCAGCGTGAAGGTCGGTGTGATCGTTCATGGCGTTCAAGATTTATTGAGGGTCTCATCCAGGTTCAGCAATACGCGCGCCACGACGGTCCAGGCGGCCGCATCCTGCGGCGTCGTTCCAGGCGGCAACGCCGGCATGCGCGAGGCATCGCCGGTCGCCAGCTCGCGCGCATTGAGCCAGCCTTCAGCGAGCCGCGCGCGCGTGTCACGCAACAGCGTCGCAATCGGTTCAAGTTCCGCCGGCTTGATCGGGCGCGAGGTGCACAGGCGATAGGCAAAGTCCGCCCGCTCGGCGTCGGTGCTCCCGCCTTCCCGGAGAATACGCAGCGCGAGCGCCTGCGCCGCCTCGACGAAGATCGTCTCATTCAAACTGGTCAACGCGGCCAGCGGCGTATTCGAACGAGCCCTACGGACGCATGCCAGGTCGCCATTCGGCGCGTCGAAGACCGCGAGCACCGGATCCGGCATCGACCGTTTTCGAAACACATACAGGGCCCGGCGATAGCGATCCGACCCCGTCGCGGGAATCCAATAGGTCGGCTTCGTGTAGTTGTACTCCAATACGCTCGCGGGAACCGGCGGGAAAATACTGGGGCCTCCGACCTGCTCCGTCAGCAAGCCGGCGACCTTGAGCGCGGTGTCACGCAGCACTTCCGCCTCGAGCCGGAAACGCGGCCCACGCGCGAGCAGCACATTGCGCGGATCGCGTTCGAGCAGCTCCGGCGCGGGACGCGATGACTGCCGATAGACCGCGCTGGAGAGGAGCGTTCGCAGCAGCCGTTTCTGGCTCCAGCCGTGATCCATAAAGTCAACCGCCAGCCAGTCCAAGAGATCTGAATACACGGGAATGGGCGCGCGCGTCCCAAAATCCTCGGGCGTCTCTGCCAGACCCTGGCCAAAGACCGCTTGCCAGACGCGATTCACCGCGACCCGCGCCGTCAACGGTGAGCGGCGATCGACGAGCCACTCCGCGAGCCCCAGCCGGTTGCGCGGTCGGTCGGCGGGAAACGGATGCAGCGCGGCCGGCGTACCCGGCGCCACCACGTGTTTGGGCTGCTCCCAACTGCCGCGATCCAGCAGGCGGGTCTCGCGCGTTTCATGTGAGGCGCGTTGCGCCAGATGGAGCACGGATGTAGGGGCGTTGGGATACGTCTTCCAGACGGCCGCAAACTCCTCGTTGAGCGACACCGCCCCAGGCAGCGACTGCCGCCACGCCGCGAAAATCGCGTGCTGCTGTGCCGGCGAGCGCGGCCCGGAGGGAACCGCCATTGCCAGAATCGCCGCGTGGTCAATCGCCAGTGCCTTGGGATCCGGCGCACCCGTCAGGCTCAAACGAAGCCGTCCGAGGATGGTGTTGTGACGGCCGTTGTCGCTGCCCCCATGATCCATCGTCATCATTACGCGGACTTTCGTGCCCACGGGATACTCCAGCGGACACTCGAACTGCACCACCGCGACCGACTCCTGGTTGCGCCGCCCCGGTCCGCGATCTGCGCGCCAGCCGGTGTCCTTGTTTCCATCGATGAGAAACTCGATTGGACCGCGCGTGCGCTTTTTCTCTTTGTCGAAATCAGCATCCCAATCCGCTTCGAGCGTTCCGGTGGTTTCGGCAAAATCAGCCGTCGCATTCTTCAACCGCACCGGTTGCCACTCGCTCGTACCCGGGGTTTGAACGGATATGGCGAGTTCGCTAAGCGCCCACGTCCCATACTTGCTTCGTCCCGGACCGTTGAACGGAAGATCCCCGTGCGTCAGCGCCTCGAGTTGCAGGCCGGTGGCGCCGCGGAGTTTGGGCGTTGCGATCACATAAATCGTTCCCTTCGTCGAAGGGTGGCCCAGGACGAAAATGGAGGCATCGGCGTTTTGCGTCGGATGATTCAGACCACTGTTGCTCCCCATTTCGGTCGCCATGAGCGGAGTCCACGCGATCTGCTTGGCGCGCACGGTCGTTTCCCACGCCGCCATGTCCTGACGCCAGTTTGGCTGCTGGGCGCGGACCCGTTCCTCCAAAATCGCGATCGCACGCTCCACGTCGCCGACTTGTTGCTGCTGCTCTTTGGTATAAACCCAGGACTGCGCCTCGTACGTATCATTGAGGAACGCAAACAGGCCGAAATACTCATCGTGCTCGATCGGATCGAATTTGTGGGTGTGGCATTGCGCGCAGGACAAGGTGAGTCCCAACACCGCTTTCCCAACGCAATCCATGCGGTCAAAAATTTCTTCCGTCCGGAACTGTTCCGTGACGATCGCACCCTCCTCGTTGGTCATGCTGTTGCGGAGAAACCCGGTCGCAACGATCTGCTCCTGCGTGGCATTTGGCAGCAGGTCGCCTGCGATTTGTTCCACGATGAACTGATCGTAAGGCTGGTCCCGAATCAGTGAACGAATCACCCAATCGCGCCATGCCCATTGTTCACGCGGCAGATCTTTTTCGTAGCCGTTGCTGTCCGAATAGCGGGCGGCATCCAACCAGAGCCGCGCCCACTTTTCACCGTAGGCTTCACTTTGCAGCAGCTTATCCAGCGTCGCGTCGAATCCCTCCCGTTTAAACGCCGCAACGTCCGCCGGCGAAGGCGGCAATCCGGTGACATCCAAGTAGAGCCGGCGACACAGCGTCTCGGCGTCGGCTTCGGGCGCGAGGCTCAGTCCTTCCTGTTGTAACCGGGCGGAGACAAACTGATCGATGGCGTTGACTCCGCTACTCGTGCGATTCGCACCGGGAGCGCCGGATACGATCGGAACCGGAGACTGACGCGGCGGGATGAACGCCCAATGATCTTGATACTCCGCACCGCCCGCGATCCAGGCCTTCAGCTTCGCGAGGTCCGTCGCGCTCAGCCGCGCCTTGTTGGAATCGGCCGGCGGCATCTGCTCGTCGTCATGCGGTGACATCGCGCGCAGCAGCAGTTCGCTCTCTTCCGGTTTCCCTGGCACCAAGGCGGGAACGCCGGACTTGCCGCCCTTGAGCGCGGCGTCGCGAACATCCAATCGCAGTCCGGCTTTGCGGGTGCCGGGATCCTGACCGTGACAGTGAAAGCAGTTGTCCGAAAAAATCGGCCGGACATCGCGGTTAAATTCGACGGCGTCCGGCGCCGCCAAGCCGACGGATGCGAGAGCGATGACGGCGTGCACCCAAAGGAGAGGCCGAAGAAGTGACATGGATCAAACATCTGCAGGTCGCCGGAGGTGTCCAGCGATTCTGAAAGAGCGCGCGGAGGATTTGAGCTCTGAAACGAACCCGTTCCCCGTTCGCCGTTTCTCTGATCTCACGAGTCGCCAAACCACCCACGATCGCACGACACGGTTCGCCGCGTTCGCCGGCAGACCAGGCATCGCACTCGCCGTGCTGGCGTCAGTAACGGCCGGCGTGAGGACAATGCCTCGTCCGTTCCATCTCGTCGATTTGGACCTCTCTGACGCTGGACCAGATGTAACCACCGCGGGCCGCTCCCGCGGGGGCCAACCTTACCTCGTTGAGGATGATTTCGACTTTAGAAGGAGAACGACGTCGTAAAGCGAATGGAACGTGGGTCGATGAAGTCAAATCGACTGTAGGCTACGCCGCGCCCCCCTGGGACTTCGAAGTCCGAGGTCGACGAAAAACGCTGCGGCACAATGCCGTCCCGGTCGAACAGGTTCGAAACGTTGAGCTGATACGTCAGCGATCCCTTGAAACGCCACGCCGCGACCTTATGCCGATAGCGAAGCATCAGGTCGGCCGCCGAGAGGGTGCGGCCCGTGACTTCGCCGCCCGTCGCGTTGCGCCCAATGATATTGGCGCCGCGCCAGCGATATCCGGCGCCGGCCGTGAATCCTTTCAGCCGAACTTACCTCGTAGCCTTCCGAATCCATATCAAATGCGGAGGCATTTGCAGTCGGCGTCAGACTGTCCCGAATCGGATCCCATTCAGTCGCACTATAGCGACGGCCAGGACCGACGAGGACGCTTTCGAAGGCTTCCGCAATCCGGATGTTGCGTTGATTAAACGCAGCGTTGATGCCGCCGCTCCGGGTTTGACCCTGTTCCCCGGTCGTGAAATAGACGGCCTTGAACGCCAGTCGACGGTCGAACAGGTCGAGCGCGATACCATAGTCCTCCCCCTCGCCCTCCGTAGGATCGGGAATCCGTCCGTCGGGTAGAACCCGATTGGTGAAAGTCGGAACGCCAATATTAGTCGATCGGTTGGCCACGAGCGAAAGCCAGTTCGTCGCGTGAAAGACCAGGCCCTGCGTGCGCGTGATACCCTTGACGGAATCTGTTTCCGCCTGCGTCGGATCGATCACATCCGTCATTAAAAAAGGATCCTTGGTGTGGCCGAAACTCGTGATATCCGCTTCGTCCTCCCGGTATCCAAACGTGGTAACCAGGCGACGATTGAGAAAGTAACTCTGCAGCACGATGAGCCGGGAATCCAGTTCCTGCGCCGCCATTGAGTTCTGGGTGCCGGCATTCTGGCTGATCCACGCCACGTCGTACGTTTGACCGTCAAAGGCCACGGTTTTGGGCACAGACCGCCAGTCGGGTCCGATAAATCCACGGGGGTTCTGTTCATCAATAAATACTCAAGTCGTGATGCGATTGGCCGGGTTGACCGGATCGTCGTTGAACGGTGCCCCGGCCAGCGCGAGCCGCTGGCTCACATAGCGAACGCGCTCATCACTGCGCGAAACCATGCCCGCGATTCGATGGGTGCCGAGCCACGTCCGTTTCGGATCAAAATTATAGGAGAGCGATAGCCGCGTTTCCTTGACGGAAGCGACGTGATCGGAGTTTAGCCACTGACCGTCAATATAGAGCTGACCCGCATAGGGATTAACCGGTCCGCCAACCCCCAGCGTGGTATTGGCTTCGCCACGCAGCTGGGGATCCGCGCCGGTCAAGGCCGGATTTGTGAGGTCGGTATGTTGATAATTATGGGCGAGATTCAGGTTGAGATCGTTGGTGATTCTCCAATCGAATGTGAAGGTATAGTTCTCGAAATTCTGATCGCGGTACATGCCGGGTCCGCCGGAGTTGATAGCATGAGCCACGAAGGAAGGATCGTTGATCCGGATGGTCTCGCCGCTCACGCCGGGGGTGCCGTCGGGTGCCCGCACCGCGGGATTATCATAGGATCCCGTGAGAAACGTCCCCGCCGAGTCGTAGAACGCTCCGTCGTTATTGATATAGACGAGCCGGCGGGCATTGTTCGCATTGGCATTGCGCGCGACCACGCCGAGCGCCTGCCGCGCCGCGTTGGGATTGGCGTTGGTCGGGGCAAACGTGACCGCTGCGACTCCGCGGGCATTCCGATTATCCAGCCAAGCGAGGCCGTTATCGGTCAAGGCGTAGGGCGCGACCCGCGCAAAGTATTCGTTGCCGCGCTCACCCGCCACTCGAAGGGTGATCCGGTCGGTGGGCGTAAAGGTGAGCGTGGCGAAGAGCCGCTCCTTATCCTTGAAATCGGGTTCCCGCCAGCCCCCGTTCTCCTGATCGACGGCGGCCACGGCCAGGGCGAGCCGCTTCGGCAGAATCACCTTGTTGAAGCGAATCTCCGCCCGACTGATGTCGTCGCTCCCAAATTGATAGCTCACCCGGCCACTGTCGCGGTTCGTCGTCGCCAAAATGGAACTTTGATTGATCAGCCCGCCGGCGCTGCTGATCCCGAAGAGGATGCCATTGGGCCCGCGACTCTCGTCGTATCTTCCGATTCGATACGCGTCGTTCGGGGTGATGCTCCTAAAGTAATCGATCGATTCCGACGCGCGGATCCCACGAATATCCAGGCGCCGGACAATGTTGGCACCGCTGATGTGGTTGTTGGCGTTGGAGCCGGCGTTACTATCCTGCACATCGAGCTGCGTGCCGACGGAGTATTCGATGAGTTGGTCGATATCAGTGATGGCGAGATCCTCGAGAAATTCCTCGGTAAAAACGCTGACCGACGCCGCGGTATCACGCAACGGAGTGTTCAACCGGCTGCCGGCCAGGGTGTTCTCCGCACGATACCCGGTGTCCCTTGTCGCATCGACGGTGAACGGGCTGAGCTCAACGATTTCGCTCGGCGGTGGAGGTGTCGGGGTAGCGGGAGTTGCAACCGCTTGGGCCAGGAGAGTCGAAACGGGAGCCGAGAGCAGTGCCGCGGCGAAGAGTGGCAGGAAGGATTTCATAGGTTAGGAGGTTGCAGGGAGGGGATGCACCAGACGATTAATCGGTCATGGCATCTTCGGGGTTGTGCGGGGCTCGGGCCGACGCCGCCTGAAGCGACGCGGCTTCAAAGCCGTCGCAGAGCATAAAGGCTGAGCGGTGGCCTGGGTATCCCCTTTAAAGGGGATGGGAAGAATGAACCGGGCATGTCACATTGCCCCCATTCCCGTTGCTCCGCGAAACAGAAGCGCATGGATCGAGTCACCCGCGACGTGGGGATAGTAAAATCAGCACCGTGGAAAGTCGCGATCGCCGCGCACCTCGCCGTTCGGAGAGTAATTCAAAGGGGTAAAGGGTAAGGCCCGAGATCTCCGGCCTGCTTTGTCTGTTCGCGCAGTTCCTCGTCGAGCAGGGCATCGACAGCACCTCACTGAATCCCGACACCGGGCTGAAAACGACGCTGGCGATTCTGGACACGGAAGCTGTTTAAAAAAGACGGGATGAGCGTTTCCCTGGTGTCGGATTGACTGCATCCGAAGTGATGGCAATCTGTTGGCATGACGCGCACGCAAATTCAACTGCCCGACGACGTTTACAACCGCGCCCGCAAGGTCTGCAAGCGCCGCGAAATCTCCCTCGCCGAACTCGCCCGGCGCGGACTCGAATACATCCTGAGCGTCTATACCGCCGAACCCGGCGCGGGCGGCGACTGGCAGCCGCCCAAGCCCCGCCGTCTCGGCTGGAAGGGACTCAGCGACGCGCAAATCAAGAAGCAGGCGCAACTCACCGCCACCGGGGCCGCCGCCACCCGCCGCCGCAAAAAGTGACGCGCCATGCTCTCGATTGACACCAACTTGCTGCTCCACGCCTTCAACGAGGATTCGCCCAGTCACCCGGCCGCCTACGCCTGGCTGACCTCGCTTCAAGATAGCGAAGACGTCGCCATTTCCGAATTCATCCTCGCGGAGTTCTACGGCCTGCTCCGCAATCGCGCCGTGCTTAAGCACCCGATGGACGCCGACGAAGCGGTCGAAGTCATCCAGACCTACCGCCGGCACCCGCGCTGGCGGCTCATCGGCTTCCCGGTCGAGAGCCGCCCGCTGCACGACTCCCTCTGGCAGAAGGCCCGTCGCAAAGACTTCGCCTTCCGCCGCCTCTACGACGCCCGCTCCGCGCTCACCATGACCGCGCAAGGCGTGACCGAATTCGCAACGGCGAACGCGAAGGACTACGAGGGCTTCGGTTTTCGGAAGGTGTGGAATCCCATCGCCTAAAACAGAGCAGCAAAGTTATGCCCGCAACAAATCCGATTTCAAAACAGACTCCCGCCGGTTGATCGGTCGTGGAGCCGAGCCTCTTGGGGATTATGCGCGGGTCGGGCCGACGCGGCTTCAAAGCCACCTCAGAGCATAAAGCCTGACCGGCGGCCTGGGTATCCCCTTTAAAGGGGATGGAAAGAATGAACCGGGCATGCCACATTGCACGCCCCCCCACCCTCATTGCTCCGCGAAGCACCTAGCGTGGAGCGGCATCTCCGTCGTTTGCCATCGCCCCCTCCTTCGTTTCCCTCCGACTTATCCTGGCTGCATGGTTACTCTCGCAAAACTTCGCTGTCTCAGCTGCCTCGCCGTGGCTCTTTTCGGACCGGGTATGCGCAGTGAAGCGGCAGACCAGGCGGCGCTGGTACCGAGCGTGATCATCGAGTCATTCACCGCCGGAGGTCGCGAACAGACCCTGACTCCGCAAACGCGAACCTCGTCGGATCGACGGGATTCAGGAACTCAGGGAATGCATTTCTATCAACCACTCCGCATTCCCGTGAGTGCCCAGGCGTTGGATTTTCGCATCGCGCCAAATCCCGAATCACGGAACGAGCCGGCACGGATTCAGTTCCGCCTGGAAGGCTGGGACGAAGACTGGCAGGATGTCGAAGGCATCATGTGGTTGTCGGTCCGTTTTCTCGATGAGCACGGTAACCGGATCAGCAGCGCTTCCCTGCCCCGCACCGGTCAGAGCCCAGGCTGGACAGGAAATCCCAACACTTCCCGTTTTCGTCTCTCCTCCGAGATCGTCGTTCCCCCTCCGCGCACGCGCCGTCTCCAGATTTTTCTCACCTCCGGAGGCTCCCCTCGCACGACGGGGATCTGGCTCGTGAAAAGCCTTCGGATTATCGTTCCCGCCGCGAAAGACCGGCCGGAAAGAGTCCTCTTGCAGGAACAGATTGAGCACGGTGACGGACTGGACTCACCCCAGGGGGCGCCGAAAAACTGGCGGCGTGATGGGACGAACTCGAAAGCGCCCCAGGTTTTCACGTTTGCCAGGCAGAATGGCTCGCGCGCCCTCGCCCTCATTGATGCGGATATCCGCGCGAGTGGACGCTGGACCGCCCAGGGGAAAAACATTGTCGACGTAGAACCTGGCATCCCGGTGCGAATCGAGGCAGAGGAAGCCTTTTCGGTCGGCGGAGGCGGCAACTATACCGGATCGTATAACAAGCTTCCGGCCGGCCGCTATACATTCCGCGCCATTCCCGTTGATGAGTTTGGAACCCAGTCAGGTGTAGGCTCGCTCCTGCCCGTGGTGCTGGTGCCCCCGTTTCATGCCAGTTGGTGGTTTTGGTCGATGGTCGCCGTGGCCGGGGTCGCCGGACTCACGGGCAGTGTGCGGTATGTCACCTGGAAACGAATGCAGAGTCGGCTCGAGCAGTCTGAACGTCGTCATGCCGTCGAACAGGAGCGGATGCGGATCGCCCAGGATATTCATGACGACATGGGTGCGCGGCTGACGCAAATCTCCCTGGTGAGCCGGCTCGCGCTGCGGAACACCCCCGCCGACAGCCCCAACTATACCGAGTTGAAGCGCATGGATCGAGTCGCCCGCGACGTGGCGATTGCACTCAACGAAATTGTCTGGGCCGTCAATCCAGCCCACGACACCTTGGAGGGGCTGGGCAACTACATCAGCCAGTATGTGACGGAGATCGTGGCGGAAAATGCCACGCGCTGCCGGCTCGCTATTCCAGCGCTGCTGCCAGCGCGCTTCATTTCCAGCGGCGTAAGACATCAACTGCTCATGGCCGTGAAAGAGGCGCTCAACAACGCCCTCAAACACGCCGGTGCCACCGAAATCCGGGTGCACCTCGCGTTCACCGACCCGACGCTCTCGCTCATCATTGCGGATAATGGGAGCGGTTTCGATCCGCGCCACGCATCGGCCGGCAACGGCATGGCAAACATGCGCCATCGCCTCCGCTCCATCGGCGGCACGTGCGAGCTGCAGAGCGCATCTGGTCAGGGCACAACCGTCACCTTTTCGATTGAGTTAAAGCGGGAATCTCCCGGCCCTTGATTTCCAACCCCGGGAGCAGCCGCCGTCCCCAAGGGTTCCGCCCGCAGAGCCTACCTTGCATCCACAAAACCAATACCTTTATGCGTCAAATTCTCCCCTTCGTTGTCGGCAGCCTGGTGCTGCTGGGCGGACTCACTACGCCAGGTTTCGCGGCGGTCAATCCACCCAATGTCATTGTCATTCTCGCGGACGATCTGGGCTATGGTGATCTCGGCTGCTACGGCCACCCGCACTTCAAGACTCCGCATCTGGACCGCCTCGCGGCGACCGGTGCGCGTCTCACTCAATTCAATACGCCGGCACCCTTTTGCGCTCCGACCCGCGCCTCGCTGCTGACGGGGCGTTATCCCTTTCGCGCGGGTTTGACGGGGAACCCGGCCCCCGATGGCCGGCCTCCGGAAAACAGCCTGCACTTGCCGGAAAGCGAAATCACGCTGGCCCAGATATTGCGCCAAGGCGGGTACGCCACCGGCATGGTCGGGAAATGGCATCTCGGCCACGCGCAGCCGCAGTGGCTTCCAACCCGCCGCGGGTTCGACGACTACTTGGGCATTCTCTATTCAAACGACATGCGCCCGGTGCAATTGATCGATGGCGAACGGGTCATCGAAGATCCGGTGGTGCAGGCCAGTCTCACCCGCCGCTATACCGAGCGCGCGTTGGAGTTTATCGGACTCAATCGGTCCAAACCCTTCTTCCTCTATCTCGCTCACGCGATGCCACACAAGCCGCTGGCGGCCTCAGAGGCGTTTTATAAAAAATCGGGTGCCGGACTGTATGGCGATGTCATCGCCGAACTGGACTGGAGCGTGGGACAGGTGCTCGGAAAGCTCGACGAACTCGGGCTGGCCGCGAACACGTTGGTTGTCTTCACCAGCGACAACGGCCCGAGCTCCGGCGGCAGCACCGGCGGACTCCGCGGCGCCAAGGCCAGCTCCTACGAGGGCGGCTACCGCGTGCCCTTGATCGCACGCTGGCCCGGGAAGATTCCACGCGGACACGTGAATCACTCCCCGGCCGTGATGACGGACGTGTTCACGACGGTCTTGAAGGTGGCAAACCTCGCGCCGCCGTCGGATCGCGTGATCGACGGACGCGACCTCATGCCGCTGCTCACCTCGGCCGCGCCGAGCTCGCACGAGATTATCCTCGGACAGCTCGGCGCGGACGTCGCCACTGTCCGCGATGCCCGGTGGAAGCTGCATGTCGTGCCGGCCCGGGACGGCCGGGCAAAGTTGATCGAAACGAGCGACACCTGGGTCGACCCACGCGGCCCCGACGGCGTCACGATCCTGGCGCCCCCTGAACAATATAAACCGGTGTCCCACCCGGGTCTCGTGACCGGGGCAGCGCCCGCTCCCATGCAGCTATTCGATCTGCAATCTGATCCCGGTGAACAACGTGACGTCACCCAGGAGAATCCCGCCGTGGTCGCACGCTTGCGCCGACAGTACGATCGTTACCTCGAGAACGCCCGATAGTTTGTCCGGCGAATTTGGATCTTCCCGATCTCCCACCGTCTTTTCCGATTTCTCGCATTAACTTTTTAATCTTCCGACGTTCGAATTTTTCGGCAGCCGCATCCCCATTTAAGGGGATGGCACTCCGACGTGACATGCCCTAATCTGTGAACCGCAGTCCGAACAACTCGCGAAAAAATCGCTCTCGTTCCTCCGTGATTTCAAAGCCTCCAATGACCCTGTCCCGCTCATGACTCGCAAGGTTGCCATCGTGGAAGACGACGCGGGCATCCGTGACGATCTTGTTGCGCTGCTCACGGCCACGCCTGGGTTCCGCTGTGTGGGCGCGTGCAGTTCGGCCGAAGAAGCGCTCGCCGATATTCCATATTGGCGACCTGAAGTGGTGCTCATGGACATCAATCTGCCGCGGATGTCCGGGATCGAGTGTGTGACCCGGCTCAAGGCGCGCATGCCCGACTTGCTGGTCCTGATCCTCACCGTCTATGATGACGGCGACAGTGTTTTTCGCGCTTTGAAGGCCGGTGCCAACGGTTATCTCGTGAAACGTCTGGCCAGTGACAAACTCCTTGATGCGATTCAGGAAGTGAGCACGGGCGGCGCACCGATGTCCTGCCATATCGCCCGCAAGGTCGTGCAGTTTTTTCATCACGCGGGACCGTCGGACGAAGTCTCCGAAAACCTTTCGCCGCGAGAATTGGAGATCCTCGATCTCCTCGTCGCAGGATGCTTCTTCAAAGAAATTGCCGAGCGGCTCGGGATCAGCGGGGAAACCGTGCGTACCCACGTGAATCACATCTACCGCAAGCTGCACGTGCGCAGCCGGACGGAAGCCGTCGTCAAATACCTGCGCAAGGGAAGCTAATTGACCAGCCCGGCCTTCCCTCCCCAGCAGACCATGCATCGCTCCTCCTCGCCGCACCGACGGCAAACCGGCCTGCGTTGCCACCCGCCGAAGTCACCTGCGGCGTCTCCCCGGCAAGACGTGCTTTGACCACGGCGTATTCCTTCCTCTATGTCCCCGGCCTGATGAAGCCCACCCCATTCGTCTCGTTGCTCCTGCTCACTCTGCTCGTCCCGCCCACCCTGGCGACAGCGGCAGCCGCCGAGCGCCGGCCCAACATCGTCCTCATCATGACGGACGACCAGGGCTACGGTGATTTCGGCGTCATGGGTAATCCCGTCCTGGATACGCCTCATCTCGATCAACTCGCGCGGGAGGCAGCGACCATGAGCACCTTTTATGTCAGTCCCGTCTGTTCGCCCACGCGGGCCGCCTTGATGACCGGGCGCTACAATTACCGTACCCGCGTCATTGATACATTCAAGGGACGCTCGATGATGGAGCCGGAGGAAGTCACCGTGGCGGAAGCACTGGGTGGCGCAGGCTACGCCACCGGCATTTTCGGCAAATGGCATCTCGGCGACAATTATCCCCTGCGCCCTTCCGATCAGGGCTTCAAGGAATCCCTGATTCATCGCGGTGGCGGCCTCGGCCAGCCTTCCGAGCCGATTGAGAACAACCGGCGTTACACCGATGCCATTCTTTTTCGCAACAACGAGCAGGTGCAGACCAAAGGCTATTGCACCGACGTCTTCTTCTCCGCCGCGCTCGATTTTATCGACCAGGCGGCGGCGCAGGATCGTCCGTTCTTTGCCTACATCGCGCCGAACGCCCCACACAGTCCGTATCACGACGTGCCAGTTGCGCTCTACGAGAAATACCGACGTCGGGACCTCGCTCCGGTGTTGCTCGGTGCCACGCAGGACGCCGATACGGTCGCACGCATCTACGCGATGGTGGAAAACATCGACATGAACGTCGGCCGCCTCGTGGACGCACTCGAGCGCCGCAATCTCACCTCCCGGACCATCGTCATTTTCTTGAATGACAACGGCCCCAACACCCGGCGTTTTGTCGGTCCGCTGCGTGGCATGAAGAGCGAAGTGCATGAGGGCGGCATTCGCACGCCATTCTTCATGCGCTGGCCGGAACGTCTGCGCGCGGGAGCCGCCAGCGATCGGATCGCCGCGCACATCGATGTCATGCCGACCCTGCTCGAGGCCGCGGGCGTCGCGAAGCCCGCGGGAACGACGTTCGACGGACGCAGCTTCCTCCCGCTCCTGGAAGGCAAACCCGTCGACTGGCCCGACCGGCACCTCGTGCTGCAAACCCATCGCGGCGACACCCCGCTTCCGTTTCACCACGCGGCGATCCGCAACCAACGCTGGAAACTGCTCCACCCGTCCGGCTCCGGCCGGGAAACGATGCCGCCAAATATCCCGTATGAGCTCTACGACATGGAGTCGGATCCGGGCGAGAGCGAGAATCGCGCGGGCACTCAGCCGGAGGTTGTAAACCAACTCCAGCAAGCCTACGCTGCGTGGTACAAAAACGTTGCGACGACCCGACCCGACAATTTTGCGCCACCGCTCATTGTCGTGGGCACACCTCACGAAAAGGAGACCGTGCTCACCAGTCAGGACAAACGCACCGTTGAAAACGCGTGGCTGCTGCACTTCGCCGACTCCGGAACTTACGACGTGGAGTTGCATTGGAAAGACCCCTCTCCGGCCGCCACCGTGGAAGTGCGAATTGGCGGCGCAGCCCGCCAATTGTCCGTCGCGGCGAGATCCACCTCCGCGCGGATCGAGAGCTGGAAGATCCCGGCCGGAAACGCCGCGCTCTCCACCACCGTGCTATCGGGATCCAAAGCCGCCGAGCCCTATCACGTAATCCTCCATCAGGCCTCGCGATGAAATTATAATCCGCAGCCATCCTCCTCGCTGAACGTCAACCAACCCCTCCCATTTCATTTGTGATCGCACTCCACTCCCTCCCCCTTTCTTCGTCTAACCGCCAGACGTCCTTTAAATGCAGCGTAGTCGGGGCTCTGCTCGCCGGCGTCATAGTCCTGCTGGGAACGCTTAACGCTGGCGCTGCCACCCCGGCAGCCCCCGCGGCCAACCGCCCGAACATTGTCATCATCCTCGCCGACGATCTCGGCTACGGGGATCTTGGCAGCTACGGCGCCACCAAGGTCAAAACGCCGCACCTCGACCGCCTCGCCGCCGAGGGCATGCGTTTCACGGATGCACATGCCGCCGCGGGCGTCTGCGTGCCCTCGCGGTACGCGCTCATGACCGGGCGGTATCCGTTTCGCAATGACAGGGACTGGCGGCAGGGAACGGTGATCGAAGACGGCCGCCTCACTATAGCATCTCTAGTCAAAAGCCGCGGTTACGCCACCGGCATGGTCGGGAAATGGCATCTTGGTTTCGAGAACGGCATCGCCTTCAACTATGCCCAGCCATTGCGCGGCGGTCCCGTCGATCGCGGCTTCGATTCGTTCTTCGGCATCCACGCGTCGACCGACATTCCTCCGTATTTCTATATCAGGAACGACCGCGTCGTCGCCGCGCCCACCGATAAAATCGAGGCCAACAGTTCCCCCGGCTGGAGCCCGATCCAGGGCGCTTTCTGGCGGGAGGGACCGATTTCCCCCGATCTGAAGCTCGAAGCCGTCATGCCTCGCTTCACCCAGGAAGCGGTGAACTGGTTGGCGCAGCGTCCGTCCGGCGGGACGAACACCTCACAGCCCTTCCTCCTCTACGTGGCGTTCACGGCACCGCACACGCCATGGCTACCGACGGAAAAATTCGCGGGCACCAGCGAGGCGAGTATGTATGGTGATTTTGTCGCGCAGGTGGATGACTCCGTTGGACAAATTCTCGCTGCCGTCGAGCGGGCGGGAGCGAAGGAAAACACCCTCGTGTTTTTCACCAGTGACAACGGCCCGGTCTGGTACCCCGAGGACACCAAGCGGCTCGGCCATTCTTCAACCGGATCCCTGCGCGGGATGAAAGGCGATGCCTGGGAAGGCGGGCATCGCCTGCCGTTTCTCGCCCGCTGGCCTGCCCGAATCAAACCGGGAAGCGTGAACGCCACCACGATCTCATTTGTCGATTTGCTGGCGACCTTCGCTGAAATCACCGGAGCGAAACTCCCGGCCGATGCAGGCGAAGACAGCTTCAGTATCCTGCCCGCGTTGCTCGGGCAAACTGCCACTGCCCGACCCGGAATCATGACCCTGTCGTCGCGGGGCGCCCTGACGCTCCGCGAGGGCGACTGGAAATTCATCTCCGCGCTCGGCAGTGGTGGATTCAGCCCGCCCAACAAGCAAGCGCCCACGCCCGGCGGCCCGACCGGCCAGCTCTATCATCTCGGCCGCGATCCCGGCGAACAAAACAACCTTTGGCAACAGGAGCCCGAAGTCGTCGCGCGGCTCTCCGCCCGGTTGAAAGCGGCTCAAACCGCGGGCCGCACCCGCCCCTGAGAAACCGTCTTTGAGTATTCATGCAGGCAACCGAAGCAGAATCCCAATCGGGAAAGCCGCGCTCGCAGTTATCAACGGTAACCGCACTCTGGATACGCCGATCACCGCACTCGACATTCTTTCGACCACATTGGATGCCGCTGGAAATCCACCGACGACGAAGCGGGAGTGAAGACGGATGAATCGCTTGGCGAGAGGTCTCTAGAGTGCGGGTAAAACCATCCGCTTCACCCGCAATTCCATTCTCTCATTCAACCCATGATCGCGCGCCGCACGTTTATCCTCTGCACCACGCTGGTGCTCGCCAGCCTGCTCGCGAGTTGCGTCACATCGACGGCGCCCTTACGAGTCGATGCCTCGACGCTCACCGGCAAGGTGATGTGCGGCTATCAAGGCTGGTTCAACGCGGAGGGCGATGGCGCCAATCGGGGCTATAATCATTGGGCACGAGGGGGCGCAAAGCCCGGCCCTGGACGCGTCACCGTCGATCTTTGGCCGGACCTTCGTGACCACGGCCCGGACGAACGCTTCCCCACCGATTTCGTGCACGCGGATGGGACGCCCGCCGAGGTTTTTAGTTCGTACCGCCGGCCGACCGTACTGCGCCATTTTCAGTGGATGCAGGAACACGGCATCGACGGTGTTTTCGTGCAACGCTTCATCAACTCGCTCCAACGTCCGGCGTCACTCGAGCACAACAACACAGTTCTCGAACACTGTCGGGAAGGCGCGCGGCAATCCGGACGCACTTATGCGCTGATGTATGATCTGAGCAGCCTGCCCGTCGGCCAGGCGGATCGCCTGATCGAGGATTGGAAAAAACTGCGGCGCGACACGCAACTCACCAACGATCCCGCCTACCTGCGTCATCGCGGCAAACCCTTGATCGCCCTCTGGGGCTGCGGCTTTAAAGACGCCGACAAGCCCCGTCCTTCGCTCGACGACTGGCGCAAGATTCTCAGGTTCCTCAAAGACGATCCCGAGAGCGGCGGGCTCGCCATCATGCTCGGCGTTCCGAGTTTCTGGCGGGAGCAGCGGCGCGATTCGATCGAGGATCCCGCTTTGCACGAGATCCTCCAGCTGGCCGATGTAATTTCTCCGTGGACGCCCGGGCGATACCGCACTCCTGAGGCCGCGGCACAACATGCGGTCGAGGCCTGGCAGCCTGACCTCAACTGGTGTCGGGAACGCGGTCTCGACTACCTGCCCGTCGCGTTTCCCGGATTCAGCTGGCACAACTTGAAGGGCGATAAACTCGATGCGATCCCGCGGCTGCAAGGACGGTTCTTCTGGTCGCAAATCGTCGCAGCCAAACGCGCCGGGGCCGACATGCTGTATGTTGCGATGTTCGATGAAGTCGACGAAGCCACCGCAATATTCAAGGCCACCAATCAACCACCCGTCGGACCCGGCGTGAGTTTCCTGACCTATGAAGGTCTGCCCATTGACCATTATCTCCACCTCACCGGCCTCGCCGGGAAAGTGATGCGCGGCGAGCTGCCCGCCACCGACGTCCCACCTTCCCGAATACAACAACCGTGATCCGATCCACCCGTCTCCGTCTCCGCCTTCGTCTTCCTCTTCGCGTCGTTTTCGTCGCCGCGTGCGCCACGCTCTGTCTCGCGCGGGCGACCGCTGCCACCGCCGCCGGGCGTGCGCCGGCACCTGAGCCCACGAAACTGAATGTCCTCTTCATCGCGGTCGATGACCTGCGCGACACCCTGGGCTGTTACGGCAATCGCGCCGTCAAAACCCCGAACGTCGACCGACTCGCCGCGCGTGGCGTCCGCTTTGATCGCGCCTATGTGCAATATCCCGTCTGCAACGCGAGTCGCTCGTCCTTCCTGACCGGATTGCGTCCGGATACCACCGGTATTATCGATAACCGTACGTTGCTGCGGGCCCGCCTGCCTGACGTGGTGACGTTTCCCCAACTGTTGAAAGAGCATGGCTGGCATTCCGCCGCCTTCGGGAAAATCTTCCATCTCGGCGGCGGCCGTGATACCGTGGAGCGCAATCGGTGGATGGACTTGCCGATGTCCTGGCATACCGCGCAATCGTTTGACGCCACGCCGACTGGACGCAGGAAACTCGAGGGTCGCAACCTCACGGCCAATGCGGCCGTGAGTTGGTGTCACTGGGGCGCGATGGACGGTACTGACGACGACCAACCCGACGGCCAGATCGCGCGCGCCGTCATCGAACGCATCGAAAGCCTCGGTGACCAACCCTGGATCATCGGGGCCGGTTTCATGAAGCCGCATGATCCGTTTCTCGCCCCAAAAAAATACTTCGACCTGTATCCAGAAAGCTCACTCACGCTCTACCGCGACCCGGCGGATACCACCTCCGCGCCGCCCCTGGCGGTCGGCTTCGGCGAACTCGGGAAAGCGTTTCGCGGTTTCACGGATCAGGAGCGACAAGAATTCCTCCGCGCCTATTATGCGTGCACGTCGTTCATGGATGCGCAGGTGGGCCGCGTGCTCGACGCCCTCGACCGGCTGAAGCTCTGGGACCGCACGCTCGTGATTTTCGTCGGCGACCATGGTTATCATCTCGGTGAACGCGAGTGGTGGAACAAAAACACGCTCTTCGAGCGTAGCGCTCGCGCGCCCCTCATCGTTGCCGCGCCAGGAGTGCCGCCTGGCGTCGCTCGCGGACTGGCCGAGTTTGTCGACCTGTATCCAACAATCACGGACGCATGTCAGGTTCCGGCGCCCGCGGGACTCGCGGGCCGGAGCCTGCGGCCCATCCTGCGGGATCCGACGATGGCAGGAAAGCCTGCGGCCTTCACGCTCGTGACCCGCGGCCCAGCACGCGGTGATTCCATCCGGACTGATCGCTGGCGTTACACCGAGTGGAGCGATGGCTCGACCGAGCTGTACGATCATGCGACCGATCCGGAGGAAACGCGCAACGTCGCCCTCGCCAACGCGACCATCACGCGTCAGCTTCAGCAGCAACTCCAGGCGGCGCACCCGCCCGGTTCTCGGGCACGCCGCTAAGTAACCCGCGCCTCATCCCATGAAAATTCGTTCCGCCCTCTCGCTCCTCACCACCGGACTCCTCCTGCTCCTCCCGATGGCAAAAGCCGCCGTCGCTCCGCGTCCGAATATCATTTTTATTTACGCGGACGATCTTCGCTGGGACACCCTCGGCGTGGTGCAGCGCGAGCAGGGCGAGGCCGCGCGCTTCCCGTGGCTGCAGACACCGCATCTCGACGCCTTGGCGGCAAAAAGCGTGCGGTTTCGCGAATCGTTTGTCGTCACCTCGCTGTGCTCGCCGGGCCGGGCCGCCGTCATGACCTCACGACCCGGTCACCTGACCGACATCATTGGCAACGGCGCGCATCTCCCGCCTCAAACCATCACGTTTGCGAAGCACCTCCAGGCGGCGGGTTACACCACCGCCTATTTCGGCAAATGGCACATGCGCGACCAGCGGGAACGTCCTTATTACGATCACGTCGCGAGCTTCGTCGGCCAGGGCCGCTACTTCGATTGTCCGTTTCTCGTCAATGGCGCCGAAACGCCAACGAAAGGCTGGGTCGATGACGTCTCGACCGATTACGCGATTCAGTTCATCCAGCAGCAACCCAGGGAAAAACCGCTCTTCCTTTGGCTCGGTTTCAAAAGCCCGCATGGCCCACGCGGCGGCGACAACCTGCCGGAACGCGTCAAGAACCTATATAGCGGCGAAGCTTCCCGTCCGACTCCGAATACGAGCCTCGCCGCCATCTATAATGAAAACGCGAACGCGGGCGGCACGGTACGCCAAGACAAGAAAGAGAACACGCCGCCGCCGGCTCAGCTCGAGGCGCATCGCGATTTCATGCGCCATGTCACCGCGATCGACACCGCCGTCGGCCGGCTGCTCGAAACCCTCGAGCGCACGGGTCGCGCGGAAAACACGCTGGTGGTTTTCACGAGTGACAATGGCTACTACCTCGGCGAGCACGGGCTCGGCGACAAGCGTTCCGCCTATGACGAGAGCCTGCGCGTGCCGCTGCTGATTCGCCTGCCCGGCGG
>Ga0163144_10008596_pt1 | contig 22077 bp, 23 predicted proteins | sample OliLak19BULKMAT1_FD_123175 | JGI IMG/M metagenome (GOLD analysis project Ga0163144, IMG submission 123175) | Freshwater microbial mat bacterial communities from Lake Vanda, McMurdo Dry Valleys, Antarctica - Oligotrophic Lake LV.19.BULKMAT1 | ecosystem: Environmental > Aquatic > Freshwater >... | reverse complement strand
TAATAGCCATTTTATTCATAACCGCATGTGCAATTACCAGTCAATCATATGGTATGCAAGCAGACAAAAGTCATTATTTTATCTATAACAACACGCCTGATGCCACGATAGTGGTGGGTGGCGCTGTAGCTATAGCGCCTAATGTCAGAGCTGCACAATTAAAAAACTCTGCAAGTGATCAAATTGAAATCAGAATGCCAAACAACATGCGAATGGCATTTAATGCTCCGGGACATCATTCAATCGCACTGACAAAACTAATTGATCAGGACAATCCAGCAAAATTGATGTATCGACTTGCCATGATTAATCTTTTGACTGCGCAAGCAGTTGAGAAATTAATTACACCGGCAGCTGAGGCGCAAGCGCCTCAACCAGGCGCGCAAGGCACTGGCCAGTAAGCAAACACCTTAATACCCTGATATAAAATCAAAATTTGAATCTGTTTTCCAGGTTAACCTTTCTAAAAAATTTCGAGGTGAAATTTTCATAAGCGACCTACAAACTTTCTTCAACCCACTGACTGCTTTATTATGAATAACTATATTATAAAGTAGTAACATGGACTATAGGAGCTTCGCAATGTGGAAAGTTGAGTATTGGACAACAGGTACAGGAAAAAGTCCTGTTGAGAAATGGCTCGATAAACTGACCTGAGAACAATTCAAAAGAGTTGCTGAATTGCTCGAAATACTTGCTGAAATGGGCAATGAATTGAAGCTTCCGCGGAGTAAGCCACTAGGCAAAGGCCTTTTTGAATTACGGGAATGGCAATTCGAATATCGAATCTATTATTGCTTTCACGGAAATAAGTTGATTGTTTTGCTCGCAGTGGGCGATAAAAGCTCACAAGAAGATGATATCGCTGCAGCCCGTAACCGTTTAGGGAGTAAATGATATGAAAACAAAGAGCTTTCAAAAATATTTAGAAAAGCGTCTCAACAAAGAAGAGATTGCGGAAATTAAACAACAAGCTCAGCTTGAAGTTGCTTTTCTTAGATCAATGCAACAAATGCTTGCTGATGCCGTATCGGAGTACATGGAAAAAACAATCTTGGATTCAATGAAGTAGTTCGGCGTGTAGATTCTAGTCCAGCTCAAGTTGCAAAAATACAGCGAGGCGAAGCAAACCTCACACTTTCAAGCTTTGCACATGCTTTAGCACTCATGAAAAAACAACCTCATGAGATTTTCAAATTAAAAAAATAACAGTACAACAAGCCCTATTTTTAGTCTGTGCGCATGTACATTAAGCTTGCTACGCCCTCATGCATTAACACAAAATCAAAAAGAGCTGTGATCTAAAATCGCGGCTCTTTTTTTGCCATTATCCTCTTTCCCTATTTTTGCTATCCTTGATGAAACCTTTTATCACCAAGGATTGAAGCTTATGAAAAACTGTTTGATACGCAAAGAGCCGACCTTTAAAGCCGGCTCTTTTGTTTTAAAAAAATTTAGAATTTACTTCTTTTTATCCAAACAACAAACCCGAATCTCAGCCGGATATGATTTTGGCGTTTCCAAGCTGCATGGGCAATTGCCTGCATATTTGGTGCCACAATCACACTTTGAACCACATTTGCAGTCACTTGGCTGCTCGCCAGAACTCATCTGAACTTTCACTTCTGCATGAATTCCGCTGCGTGGTGCACCTGGATCGAATGCCTTATGCAATGATACGCGAATATCGTCTATGATATCTTCAACCCAATCATCATGCTGTGAAGAAACATCTTTGAACCTTTTGACGGTACTACGCGTTGCTTGATCCCAATCGCCCATGCTATGGCGATCTTTATCCTTGAATATAGTTATCGTATACCGAATCATACTTACATCATCACACGTATCATCGATATTTTCTTCCAAGAATATTGCTTGCTCTTTATGGTTTAGGCTACGCCCCTTTGATGATTCGCGCGCGATATTGCGCAATGGTTCTTTTTTTGTTGGCGCTAGCAATTCAGTAGGTCCCACCTCTGGCGTGCCATCTCGCTTTGACGTTTTCTTGCTGCCTGCGTGTGCGTTACTTGCAAGCATGAACAATGATAAAATCAGTAAACTATTTTTCATAAAGACTCCTTTTTGTGGGACAAGCGCCCACGTTAGTTAAACAAAAAAATATTTTCGATAATGTTTGAGTTCCGCAACCGACCCACGAATATCATCAACAGCTCTATGCATATCCGGTTTTTTAAATCGAATATGGGGATCTTCTGGGTACCACCGCTGCGCAAGTTCTTTAATTGTGCTTACATCAATTAAACGATAATGCAGATAATCGACTATTCTTGGCATGAAAGGAACCATAAACGCACGGTCTTGCCACACAGAATTACCACACAAGAGCGCTTTACCTGGCTTACAATGTTGCATCAAAAATGCAAGAGTTTTTGCCTCTGCAAGCGCGAGTGGAACGCCCTCTTGGCGCACCTTAGCCGTCAGGCCTGATGCATCATGCTGTTTTTGCGACCAACTGCTCATGTTTTGCAACACATGCTCTGGTTGTTGGATTACAAATGACGGCCCTTCTGCGATTATCGTGAGCTGATTATCCGTCACGAGCGAGGCAACTTCTAAGATGACATCCTTTTGCGGATCCAAGCCGGTCATTTCGAGGTCGATCCAAAATAGAGTAGCCCCTCCCGTGCTTTCGCTTGGGTGGGCGCCCTCCCAGCTGGGAAGACCTCCGCTCGGCCGCTCGAATAATACATTATTTTTTATTGTTTTCATTTTGCCACCTTTATGCATATACCTTCATTCGAAACCCCATTCTAGCATCGCGATTATTAATTTTCTAGTTCGATACATTTTTTTTTGCATGGTCAAAAAACATTCACTATGATCGGGTTGCATTAATGATAATAATTCCTGGCAAAAAAAGTCTATTGTTGTACTCTGGAATCTGATAAAAATTTTTCAAACAGGTAGTTTCATGGCAATCATACAAAAGTTTCGCGTCGCAGTATTAATGGGCGGCAAATCGATCGAACGAGAAGTATCATTCAACTCAGGTCGCACCGTGTGCGATCACCTCGACACCGCTCGCTACACCGTGATTCCCATTTTCCAGGATGCTGATGGCAAACTCTATCTCCTGCCATGGCATTTTCTACATCGCGGAAAAATCACTGATTTTGCACATCGATTGCCAAGCGAAGCACGCCGCATTCCCTGGGACGAACTCAAAGAGCTTGTCGATTTTGTCTACATCGCGGTGCATGGCCGCTACGCAGAAGATGGTACGCTTCAAGGGTTTCTAGAAGTACTTGGCATTCCGTACCTCGGCTCGAAAGTATATGCAAGCGCACTCTGCATGGATAAAATTGCCCAAAAAATTGTCATGAAAAAACATGGGTTCCATGTGGCACAGGATATTACCTTCACCCCACACGAAGTAGCAAACTGGAACAGTACCAACGTTATTGCTCGCATGAGCCAATCGGGCGTTGAATTCCCCTGCATCATCAAACCTGCGCTCGAAGGATCAAGCCTTGGCATCTCTGTTTCATTCACCATCGAAGAGCTCCGCACCGCAGTTGAGCATGCATGCTACGTAACTCCCGGCATTAAACAAGCGGTACTCGTGGAAGAAAAATTAGAAGGCATGGAGTTCTCCTGCATCACGATCGAAGATTATAAAACAAATACACTCTTGCCACTTCCGCCCACCGAAATTGTTCCGGAAAATGGTACTCACTTTTTTGATTACGAACAAAAATATATGCCCGGCCGCGCAACCAAATTTACCCCACCGCGCGCTCCTGAACATATCGTCAAGCTCATCCAAGATACCTGCGCACAACTCACCGCAGCACTTGAAATCAAAACAATCTCCCGCATTGACGGCTTTGTCACGCGCGATGGGCGGGTTGTCATCGTGGATCCAAACACATTATCCGGCATGGGACCGGCAAGCTTCTTGTTTCGTGAAGCGGCGGAAATCAACATGGGCCACACGGAACTGATTAACCATTTGATCGAAACAGAATTGCACCACTACGGACTGCTCAGTGCACTCGAAGCGGCAGAATCAAAGAAGGAAATTACTATGCACCAAAAATTACGCGTAGCTGTGCTCTTGGGCGGCGCATCACACGAAAAAGAAATTTCATTAGAAACCGGACGCAACATTTGCTACAAACTATCCCCGCATACGTATGACATTATTCCGGTGTTTGTGAGCAGCGCCATGGAGCTCTATCGCATTGACCAAGCAACCCTGGTACGCAACTCAACCAAAGAAATCGAATCAATGCTGGATGCCAGCAAAAAAATCCGTTGGGATGCATTGCCATCAATCTCCGACTTTGTGTTTATCGGCCTGCATGGTGGCCATGGGGAGAATGGCAGCGTACAAGGAACACTCGAAATGCTCGGAATGCCCTATAACGGGTCGGGCGTACTCGCAAGCTCACTGTGCATGAATAAATACAAAGCAAATGAATTCTTAGCTTCACTTGGTTTTGATGTGCCGCAACATCTACTTATTGCGCGTACCGATTGGGAGCACAATCAACAACAAACTCTGGAGCGAATTTGCACAACACTGCCCCTTCCGGTGATTATCAAGCCACATGATGATGGGTGTAGCGTCATGGTCCAAAAAGCATCAACACGCGAAGAGATCATTGCATGCGTGGATACTATTCTTGCTGATGGCAAAGAGTTTGCGTTCATCGAAGAATGCATTGCAGGTATGGAGCTCACCGTTGGCGTGTTTGGTAACGAACATCCGCGCGCTTTACCGCCAAGCCAAGCCGTGGCAACCCATGGCATCCTTTCGATTGCAGAAAAGTTCCTTCCGGGCGCAGGGGAAAATCAAACACCGGCGCCATTGCCAAATGAAACACTTGCACTCATTCAGGATACCATTGCACGCACCTACAATGCGTTGCAATGCAAGGGTTACGCACGCATCGATTGCTTCTATCAAACGGCTACGCAAAGCCCAACAGGCAAAGAGCGCGTCATTGTTCTCGAGATCAACACCCTTCCGGGCATGACCCCGGCAACCGTTATTTTCCATCAGGCGGCTGAGATTGGCATTCGGCCAATGGAATTTATTGACGAGATTGTGAAGCTGGGAATGGAATTGCACGGCAAGAAAGTTGTGGAGGCAAGCATTCCTCACACAACTCCGGCTAGCCATATGAAAGACAAGTCCTTATAAAATTAACGCTGATCCCTTGAAATTTCACATCATCCCCCGTTAAATTAAGGATGTAATAACCAAAAATTCGGGGGAAATCATGTTTCAAACAATGCATCTAATAGTCGCCTTTACCGCCTTTACAAATCCCTATGCCTGGGGCATGGAGCCAAGCCTACAAGAAAAAATAGAGATGAGTCGCAAGACGTTTGAAGAGTTTCTCGAAACTACCAAATCACGATTTACATCTCTTGAAAACACACAAAAAGCGTTCCCCAAATTTATGCACGGCTCATTCAAATTAGTTGCCTCATTTTCTGCCAAGGCCGCCGGATTCGGCACCATCGAATTGGATGAGATAATATTCGTAAGACGATTATTCGAAGATGATGCAAAAAAACAAAAAGAACTCAAAGCGTTTCTAGAAAATCATGCCCACCATCGCGGGCACCTCGTTACCATGTTTCAAGAGTTGGAAAAACTTTGCCCGAAAGATAAGCAAGCTGATGCGCAGGAATTGCTCGTTAACCTGCTTCATAAACATACCGTTACACATCTCAAGCAGCCAGCAAGCTCTACTCGCCTCGAAATGACCAATAAAGTTCTAGCCAAGGATCAAAGAGAGACTTATCTAGTTTCAGATGAAAACTATTTTCCGTTGGTTCTGGTGAACTTATTTGCCACACACGTCTTTGAGCGGTTTTATAAGAAGTGATTATGTGTAAAATAATGAAAAACAATTTGCTGAAGAATTATTTCTTCGCAAGAACATATTTGCCACGCGGATCCTTTGCAGAAGTTCCAATCTTCTTGATCACACCAACACTGGAAAGCGCCTTCAAGCGCACTAATGCATTCCGAGGTGCAATGTTCCAAAATTCAGCAGCCTCTTTTGTGCTCAATTTCTTTTTCTTTTTTAAGTATCCAAGAAATTCTCTGTGATTTTCTTCGGGTTGCTCAGCCTTCAGAATAGCCTCTGAATAAAGCGTCACTCGAAATTCATTGTCTAGATCTTCAAATTTGGGTGCCTCAATACCTCGTTGCGCGCATGCATCGATAATTCGTTTTAATCCTGACCCCCAATGCTCGATAAGCTTCAATTCGCGCAAAGTATATCCAATAACGCGATTACGCAAAATTGATACACCAGATAATACCTTGGCAAGCGTCTGATTGAATATAAGGCCCCCTGGATTGGTTATCTCAATACGATCATCAAAGATGGCGACCCTGATAGGTTCTCCCATCGCATAATCAGCATGCAATATGGCATTGGTGATTGCTTCACAAACCCCAACAGGTGGGTATTCCGGTATATCAATGCGCTGCAAGCGCCCAAATTCAGCTCGAAGATATGTATGGCGCTCAACAAAATGGATTGCTTCTTCAAGCGCAATAGTTAGATAAGAATCAAAATCAGCTTGATCATGAATACGCGCTCGATCGACGCCCAAGAAGCGGGCGCAGCGAATTATTGCCTGAGGAAATTTTCGAAGTCGATTTTTTACCAAATAAAATAATGCCGCCATTCGATGGATAATCATTTTCGGCATGCTCAGTAATTAAACCAACAATTTTTGCTTGCTTTGGACTAATGGTTTTTTTTACTTTTTTAAATTCTTTTTTTATTAAAGTCCAATTGAGATCCATTTTTTCATAAATGCATGGCTTTGCATCATAAGTAAGATTTTCAGCCAGAAGCCTCATGTGGCGTAGCATTACACTATCTACAACTCGCTTTGTGGATCCAGATCGAACATAAACACCCTTTTCATGCCCCGCACTTTTGAGATAATAAGGTCCAGCCATATGCGGAATATTTATTAAAATAATCTCTTTTTCACGATATGTTTGAATCCCAATATTAGGAACTAAAAGGGGTGAAATAGAATCTGCAATAGTGTTTGTTATACGCTCTTCTTCAAGCAACACATTCTCAAGACCCACAACTTTACGTGTTTTATCTTCAACTCCGATAACTATAGTCCCGCCTGAGGTATTGGCAAAAGCAACAACAGCCTTTAAAATTTCCTGCAAAGATTGCGTGCTTTCTTTAAATTCTATTATTTTGCTCTCATGCGAACTTAATAATTCTTCTAAATTCATCGCAATTCCTCGTTTTTATAGAATCCGAAGCTGTCTACTTAGCTGTTAACTCGGATGCACTCGGATGTCAAAGAGCATCCGAGTAGATTGAAAAAGCTGAACTGCGAATCTGTAATACACCAGTGAACCGTTCCCCATGAGGCTTTTGCGAAAGAAGTTTCCTGCCTGTTTAAAAGACCTCACGTAGCTACCCGCATTTCAAGAATTCACTTTCCAGCATAGCTGATGCCCGCACAATTATTCGTAACCACCGATGCTGAATCTCTAACTTTTCCTCTTCGCTTAAGCTCCAATCGATAGTCGATCTGTGTAAATCGGTGATTATTCGTTGCATGCAAAGGGCCGCGCTGACCGAAACATTATAACTTTCGGTGAATCCATACATCGGGATGGTGACAAATTCATCTGCCATTTGCATTGCCTCTGGCGTAATACCTGTCCCCTCAGTGCCAAACACTAACGCAAGTTTGTTATCCAAAGGAAGATCAAAAAGTGAACACGCTTTTGGATCTGGCATGGTGACCACAATGCGATAACCCCGCTGCTTCAGCTCGGCCAAACAAGCGGCTGTGGTTTTATAATGATGCACATCAATCCATTGGCTCGAGCCCAATGCAATTCCATTGGCAGGATGAAATTTGTTTCGCTTTTCAATTACATGCAGATCCTGCACCCCGAAAATCTCAGCGGTCCGTACCACTGCACTTGCATTGTGATGCTGGTAAATATCTTCCAAAATAAGCGTCAGATGGCGCGTGCGATTATCAAGCACCTCTTTCATACGAGCTTTTTTGTTTTCGGTCACGAAGGCAAGCAAATAATCCACAAGTAACTTTTTTTGTGTATTCATAAATTAAATGAACTCGTAATGAGGATACAACAGTAACTGATGATCGCGGATACAAAATTCCCCATCCAGATCACCACGAGATAGGGCATGCGTTTAAAGGGGCTGTAAAGCTGGTAGCCAAAAATAAATATCGTCTGAAATACCGAATAGACAACACCCAACCCAAGACACGCTCGCATGACGTAATTCGCCGCCGGCATTTGTGCTACATCGGGCTGTACGTGCTCCCAACCAAGGCCATAGTGCATCACGCCAACCACAATGGCCGTAAACATACCAAATGCAAAAAGCTGCAAAACAAGTGAAAATAGCCACGCGCGCCAGTAGAGCGAATGGCTAACTCCCCGAAACAAAAATGCCATCAAAAAAAGATTTATAAAAAGATGGTACCAATCGAAGGTCATGCTCCACAACCATTTGGCGAGCAAAAAATCGGCGAATGAGGCAAGTGAGTTCATATTACTTCTCCTAGATTTAAAATGTCCGCAATGAAAGCGCATCACGATAGTACTAAAAATGATGGCATTTTAGCAAGGAGCTTTTTAGCTAATGGGATGTGGTTACTCCGCAACCAAATAACCAAGTTCAACTTTAACCCAATTAATAGGTACGTTAAAAGCCCTCTCATTTGCAAATCAAATGACAGGGCCTCTTTTTTATCGAATATTTTTATCGAATATTAGAATTCATTAATTATTCGAATTACCTGTCGAATTAAATTGCACTGATGCAGGTTTTGCATCCTGTTGATAAAGAAACGAATTGTGGCGAGTTTGAGCAGGTTCTTCAGTGAATGAAAACAACAACTGCACAATCTCATATTGCTCTTTCTCACAGGCAAAGCTACTCAAGGATTCGATCATATTCGGCGTGAGTAGTTTAAAATCAAGCACTCTAATCATACCTGCAACGTCTCCCATTATCACGGCTCTCTCTGCTTCTCTATAAAGCTGTGCTTCTTGTTGGCGTTGCTGTGTTTCTCTTTGTGCATGATATTTTTGCAGGCTTATTTCATAGTCTCTTTGTTCGCGTTGCCGTGCGTTATTATCCCTACTTACACGTTCTTCCTCTGCGAGCATTCGCACATCCCATTCACTCATTCGGTAGGCGTATGGATCTTTGCGCCGTTCTGCAAGTCGCTCTCTTTCTGATATATGCCCTTTTAATAGGTCCAATACATGATCGAACTCTACCATTTTTTGTAATTTCAATGCTCTCATTGCCGGATTTTTTGCATCCGCCAAATCAACTACTTTCATTTTTAATACCTTCATTGCCATCGCCTGAGCAGAGTCAAGCAGTTCACGATCATCAGCCAAGGCACGCGGGTGCTGCAATAATTTTTTTAACAAAGCCTCTTCAGCCTGCGTATTGCGTTCCATTCCACAAGCTACTTGCACCATAGAAAAACTCACCATAACCAAAAACAGACGTTTCATAAATATGACCACCACGGTAAAAAAAGGATTGGAAACTTAAGCTAAATACCCACTTTGAGCATATATATTATTTTATATTTTTATCGTTTAGAAGCCAACTTCCAAATGGATCATTCTCTTCGCGCGTAAACTCGGGCAGACGTTTGGGTACTGGGTTACCAAAAAGGATATGTTTTATCTTCGGTTCAAGTTGTGCTTGAGTAGATCCAAAGGTAGAGCCGCCTATTGGGAGAATTTCCTCAACTCGCTCAAGGCGCTCAATCACAAGATCTCGAACAAAATGCTTTGTAATTAACTGGCGTACTTTTTTTAATCGTAGATCAGGCGTACATGTTGCGTGCCCGGGGCGAAGTTGCTGGAAGCCCAACTCCATGCCACCATCCAATTTATCTTTGATGTACATTCGATTGAGAATAACCAACAATTCTAAGTTCTCTTCAATAGCCTCTTCATCCTCTTGCGAAATCCCTGTCAGCAGCAGGTTAAGCATTTCTTCAGACCTTTCATGAACAGCGCTATCAATCGCAGTACCATCGCCTGATCGAATGAAAATATCGGCACCATTTTTGATGAACAATTCTACAATGCGCGGATGCCCACCAATTACTGCCGCATGCAATGCAGTAGCGCCATCTGCATTTGGGATGTTTATCTGCGCTCCCCCTTGGAGCAACAAGTCCACCACGGCGTTGTGGCCTGCAAGAGCAGCAACGATTAACGGCGTATCCCCTTGCTCATTAAAATTCTTAAGACGCTCCTTGGTATTGACCTGAGCGCCATATTCGAGCAACAGTTCCACCTCGCGCCGATCACCTACCTGCGCAATCATAATCAAAGATAAATTCAATTCATGCTGTGGCATATTTCGAAGCCGATCTTGCATAGGGAATACAGAATGAACAATGCAAAGGGTAAAAAGATAAATGAAGCGATTAGACACGAGAAAGCCCTCCTTTAACCACGCGATATTCCTCCGCAACTTGAGATAGATTAATGGCCTAGTTATTTCCAAATACCCTCAATCACAATTTCGGATACTGGTTTGCGATCGTTCATGATCTCACCCTTTTGTAAATTCTCAGGTAAAACTGATTTATCGGCTGATTTACCTACTACAATCATCATCTCAACAGCAAAACCATCTGGAATATGTAGCTCAGTTTTAGCGCGATTATAGTCAAAACCCTCCATGCCATGTATCACAAGATTCATAATTGAACCCTGCAAAGCGAGATTTTCCCATGCGGCACCAGCATCCAACGAATGTGTGCGTGTCGGTTTTCCATTAAATTCAAAGTTCTCCCGCGAAACCATTACGATTAAGGCTGCTGCATTTTTTGACCATTCCTGATTTGCAGGTACAAGCAGGTTCAGATAGAGCTCCCAATGTTTTGAGTCACGCGTGGCATATAAAAAACGCCATGGCTGATTGTTGTAGGATGATGGGGCCCAGCGAGCGGCTTCGAATAAGGTCATGAGTTGCGTTTGGGTAATCGGTTCGCCCGTCATCGCCCGGGGCGACCAACGGTTCAAAATGATCTCAGAAATTGGATAGGCGGCTTTTCTTGGCATTGATTTCTCCTTTATAGTTTTTTCACCTACTATACAACCGATGCATCGCAAGTCAATAATGAAGCTTTAGATTAGCCTCTTTTTGCATCCCTGAGTACAAGTTAAAGTAAATTACACTGCCTGATAATGATAATCTTTTTGTTGAAACTGCACTTTGCTTTGGGCATACTGATTTGTGCAGTGTAATATAATCATCATCTATGAAGGTACATACAATGTTAGTTCATTTAAAAAGCTGGCTTTTCCACTATCATTTCCTGCGTAGCTTTCCTGTCCTTCGTAGCTTTAGCGAAATAGGAAGCAGAGCGGGAAGGCCTGGCGACGGCGGAAAGAGAATTATTTTATTATTAGCCCTCATTTGCAGCATTTCACATCCCATGGCAAAACCCACCACCGTAGTCGCACCTGTAAAGGCTCCTGCCCCTGCAGCCCAGGCAACTCTCGTAAAGCCACCTGCAGCGCCAATTCAAACTTCAACCAAGGAAGTAGTAACCGTAAAAACAGGTCCCGGGCCGCAACCAATTGTCGCAAACGCACCACAAGTGCAAAACTTTAATCAAACATCTCCCGTAATCGTGAACGTCAATAACATGATTAATCAAACAGATAATTCGCAGTTCACCTCAAATCACAACCTCACTCAAAAACAAATTGCCGCGCAACAAGCAAACCAAGAGGCAAATCAAAACGTAGAGCAAACCACGACCGCTACGCTCAAAAATGCAATCTGGGGCGGGGCGGCCCAAGCGCAAGAGCAGCTCGTAGCATTCGGTGAATGGATAAAAACAAACAAATACAAAATTACAGCGGCAGGTGTATGTAGTTGCTACGTAGTGCTCGCAACATATTTGATTCGCGCCTCCTTTCGCATGCACGATGAGGCGTTGTGGGCGCGGTGGCGTATTGAAGATTCATACGAACAGTTGATGAGCACTCCGCAAAAACAACTGGCGCAAGATTTGGTCTTTGCCATCCAACGGCGCTACACTAGCGAAAAGCAATTTACCGATTTCATTCAACCACTCACCACTTTCTTGGCTGATTTGGAGCAAGAAAAACGGCTCCTCAAAAACTATATCACTGCTGCAAAATGGATTACGACCACGAGATTGGATTATGTTTTGCCGATCAATGAGAAGAAAATTAAACTCGCCAAGAAATTATTGCGGCGGCTCTATTTCATCGAACATGTGTTCTTATCTTGGGCAGCTGAGTTTAAGATAGCTCAGAACCTGACGACATAATACTCAAAATAAAGCTTAAATTAAAAGCAGCCTTGGATTATTCCGAGGCTGCTTTCGTTTCTAAATATTTATAAAACTTTTAACTCGTAAAGGCCGGAGCGGCTGCCGCTAAGCCCGAGAAGAGATACTTCACATCATCATCACCGAACCGAAGACCGGCACCAAAGAATCCACTTGCATTGAATTTACTGATGAAGTCATCCGCACCAAATACGAAGTAAACGTTACGCATCAGATACATCTTGTTAAGCCATTTTGCGTGTGGACGCCTATCATCACGTCTATTCCAACCAATGGTATCAAACACTTCAAGTGTGGTAACCCAACGAAGCCATTCATTGCCGAGTGGAATATCGACATCCACACCCACGCCACCAGTACCCTCAAAAAGCCCAAATCGCAACGCTACGCGATCGAACACTTTGCCGAACTGTAGGCCAAGCTTAAACGTATATCGTGTGTATTTTTGCTTATTTTGTTGGAATACAAAGAACAATCGTGCCCAGTCTGGCAGGTCAAGTTGGTTTGTATCGATTGGATTGTCACACAAATCTTCATAATCGTAACTAGTCTTGCGCCGATCAACCCAACCTTTTTCCGAGTTGGCTAATTGAAGCATGTAAAAATGATCTTCATTCGGGTAAATTCGAATGTCGAAATAACTCTTGGAATCTTCCCATTCGTAGTTTTCCGCTTGGCGCACCATTCCTTCAACGTGTGAATCGAATACAAATTGCATACGATCTATTTTTGCCAAGTAATTCTTGAATCCTTGAATTGCAACTTTGAGATCCATATAAGTTTCATCTTCATTGATCAACTTACCAATCAGACCCTTTCCTTCATCGATCTTCTGTGCAACGGAACTGATGTTACGAAGCCCATCACGCGCTTGAATCGATGCTTCCCCAAATGAATCTGCTGTTGCTTCAATTTTAGTGGCAAGGCGACTGAAATCTCGATCAAAAACATCTGCTATACGATCAACGCCCACGCGTACTGCGGGAAGAACATCTTGTTCAAGTTGATTCGCAACGCGGCGAATATCGTTACCCACTTCAAAGAAGCTATCGATATTCTGTTCGTTACGTGCAAGAGAGCGATCGATTACTTCGGTGAATGAGGCAATTCTCGATGATGCCATGTTAAGATTCTCAAATGTTTCTTTGAGAGCCGTTCGCCCTTCGCCGGTGCCAACTGCTTCGTACAAGGATGAGGTAATGTTTTTGACGTTCGTTGCAATGTCTTGCACTTCGTGCAGCAATTGATCCACGCTCACGGGCGCAACACTCGGCTTGCTTAGAACTTGGCCATCTTTGAGTTTGGGTAATGATTCATCACCCGGAATCACTTCAATGTATTTTGGGCCAAGGAGTCCGTCTTGGCGGACAACTGCATAGGCATCTTCATGAAGTGGATACTCACGCAACATCATCACGTGCACTTCTGCACGCATCTCATGATCACGTTCGAGCTTGATAGATTCAACCCACCCTACTTTCACGCCCGCAATTTTTACTTCGCCTTTACGAGATAGGCCGGTTATATCTTTAAAATGCATAATGTACGGAGCGTATTTGCCAGTATCAAAGCGGAATGCTCCAATTTGGAATCCCATATAAAAAAATACTGCAAGCGCTCCTAGGACAAAAATGCCAACGCGCGTTTCAATCTTCCCTTGCAATGTTATTCCTCTGTGCTATCAAAGCCAATACATTCGATATATAGATGGAGACTGACTCTTTGAATCAGCCTTAATAATTGCAACTAACCGCTGCGTTACTTGATCAACAGTGCCTTGAGAAATGACAGAAAAATATTCAGGAACATGTTCGTTATCAAAAGTCATTTCTATTCCTTTTGGCAGATTCTGTAAATCAACACCGTACACTGGTTTCAATTGCTTTTCCCATTCGGTTTTCCAGCTGATCGTCGGTTTGAAATTTTGCACCCATTTACTCACTTTTTTTTCTCGATCCTTAATTTCTCCCGCTTTCGCACGAGGCAAGTCTAGCACAACGCCAAGAGAATCGGAAAAATACCACGGATTAATTTTGTTTGAGCTGGTTATAGTGAATAAATCTTGTAGATACAATGGATGCTTTTTCTCTCCTTTTTTCTCTTTTTTTTGTTGAGGCGCTTCGTACCACACTGCATGCTTGAACACATCGAATTCTTTTATTGTGAGCAATTCTGTCACATCATTCACTTTATACTGCCGCGTTTTCAAAAATTTTTCAAATGCTTCGAAAAGTTTCTTGCCACCAGTTTGTGTTTCGATGCGCTTGAAAAGCTCTTGCAGTATATCTTTCCAGGTCTTTTTTTCCGGTTTTTTCCCGCCCGGAGGAATTACAACATTCTGCGCGCTGCCATCTTCCAATTCCAAAAACTTTTGTGTTTCAAAATCATACACTTCATTTATGGGAATTTTTCCCGCTTCGCATGAAATCGTAATTTGAATCTCCGCATTGATGCCATCCACTGCTTGAGTGAGTTTAAATGTTTGCGCACGATTCAATGCGGGAAGAATGTTTTTTACCAATTGCTTGGCAGGATCATCTTTTTGCTCCTTTCCGTCTTTGTCCTTGATCTTCGTTTGCTGCATAATTTGCGCCAACGCAATATTCACCCCACCAAGAGCAATCATTTTTGCTTGCTCTCGCTTGGCCATAACGCCCATGTAGGGAACAAACACGGTACTGCGCACATAAATATAACTCACAATCATCACCGAAATGGAAATGATCATGAGCGTGAGAGGAATTATGAATCCTTGTTTTTGGTTGCGCATCATGGTTTTCTCATCATGTTATTTTGTGCGATGCTTGCTGGTCGAGGGGTTGTTAGCCCAGCAATAGGCGCTTTGAACATCCCTAAAACTTTTGATAGATCGGGCATACCTGGTGGCAGATTTGGTGCGCCGGGCGCACCTGGAACTTGCGGCGCAGACTTTTTTTTGCTTTCAGGCTGCGTATCTTTTTCTAATTCCGCAACTTCAAATGGCTTGCGCACAAACTCAAATTCAAACGGGGTAGTACGCGTATGCTCCGCATCCCACAGTTCCATAGTTATTTTGACGTAAAATGGTACACGAGAAACCTGTTCTTTTTTAGCATCTGTAGATTCATTTTTCTTCTCATCTGGCTTTCCAGATTTTGGTTTAATCTTCTTAGGTGACCAATCCCACTCGGTGAATTCTTTGTAGGTCCAGGAACTTTTTTTATCCCTCAATTCTTCGGGACGAACGGATGAGTTTTTCGAATCCTTAGCGGGAGAGGGTTTATCCGATGGTGTATACACCCGTGCAATATACGTCACTTTCATCTCTTTAATATCCCCCACGATATCATACGCACGAATTTTTTGCTTTTCACCCGACGATTCATACTGAGTAAAATCGAGTTCCGCATTTTCTTGCCGTTGCAGCGTAAAGGTATCTGGCTGATCTTTTGATTTGATCAAACGATACACTACCCGCGCAATAAGCGGCTTTGGCGCGCCAATTGTTTTGCCCCAATAGACTTGCATTGCGTTGGTGGTGATGAAACTCAACACACCAAACTGTTCCTTGCTGCGTGCAGCAAAAAATATTTTATCAATTTGTTCTACTTTTGCTTTGCCTGCGGCAACTGTTTTAGTTGAAACCAGTTCATATGCCTCGCTCGGCACAAAGAAACCCATGAAATCACGTTCGAATTGGTTTTGCAAAATAGTTACACGTGAATAAGTGTCCGCATAAGTGTCGACACGATTTTGGAATGCCATGGTTTGGCGCAAGGCAATAAAGAGCCCAACGGAAATCGCCGATGCTATTGCGGTTGCAATCAAAACTTCAAGAAGGGTGAAACCTTTCATTCGGGCGCCTCGGGGATATAGACCAACGTCAGCAACAGATCGCTTGGTTCTTTTTGCTTACTTTCATGCTTGATGCTTACTTTTTCAACGTAAATAGTCTTCATATTTTTGAGCGATGATCCTTCGCTGCTGCCAAATTCATATTTAAAATAAGATTCTGGATTATCTTCCTTTTTTTCGAGCATAAATTTTTTAGCATCTTTTGATTCTTCACGTGCACGCCGCGTAATCAACATAAAATTTTTCGCATGAATGATCCGTGCATAACGATGGGCATAGCGAACAACAGCACCTAATCCTCTTGTTTGCATAATGCCGATTGATGAAATGAAGATGGCAGCAATAACAAGCGCCAGCATCACTTCAATCAACGTAAAACCGGAACTATTTTTGAAATGTATCATATGTTTTAAAATATGCGGTAAATGGATTTAAAACCAGACCAACTTTGCGCGCTTCATCATCAATTGTATCTTTGGTATCCAAGAAGTTAATCGTCACTTCTTGCGTGAGCCCATCGGGGATTACAAAAAAGAACACCTCGCTCGTTTCCTTGCGAGCAAACGCCTTCATTAAATCATTGCCTTCGACTAGAAACTGTTTTATCTCAAATTGCTCCAGCCAAATGTAATGCGCCGAAGGGAGCCCTTTTATCGATTCAAAGTCATCGGCAAGTGCCCCAGGAAACGGTGCTCGCTTGATCTCAACGGTTCGTTTTTTGAAATCAAATTCAATACTATGCACCGCACGTTCAAGAATTGCTTGCACCCTCGCGGTAGATACCAAAGAATTGAGCCGCGCTACAAACGTATCCCGTTCGTAGCGCGGTTTTCTTCCTGAGAATAATGTCGGCCCAAATAATGAAGCCATGACGCCGATGATAAGCATGACGACCATCAACTCCAATAACGTGAATCCAGTTTTCTTAGAGATTCCAAACATTGATCCGCTCATCTTGAGGTGTTGCACGGCCTTCGGGCCCAAATGAATAAAGTTCATAAGGATGCTTTGCGCCAGACGTCAATTTATATTGATAACGCTCATCCCACGGATCATTCGGCTCTTCGTCTCCAACTTTACCCCAATAGCCTTGCGCCTGCCATTTTGCTTTTACTGCTGGATCTGAAGGTCGCTTCATCAAATCACGCAACTTAGCTGGATATTGGCCGGTATCAACTTTGTAAAGATCAATACCTTGCTGAATAGTACGTAATACCATCTCTGCTGATGAGTATTTACTCCGCGCCCGATACCTGTTAATCGTCGGTATGAGAATCGCCAACATACCCGCAATAATCGTCATCGCGATTATGATTTCAAACAACGTAAAGCCTGGTTTGGCAGTACGCCCATCTCTCGCACGTAACTGTAACAACATAATAGGACTCCTTATATTAAAACTACACTTTACCCATATTTTCCATCATCTGCAGCATAGGCCCCATGATCGAATACACAATCAATCCAACTATGCCACCCATTACGATCAACATTATCGGGCTCATGAGCCCGGTTAATCGATCGGTCAGATCTTGAGCTTCTGCTTCGTAATTTTTACCCACCGCGAGTAACATCGCATCAAGCTGGCCACTTTCCTCGCCCGTGCGAATTAAATAAATCGCCATCGGTGGAAACATGCCCGATTGTTGCAAATACTGCGTAATCTTACCTTGCTTGATGATTTTATCACGCGCTTCGCTCAATGCCGTCTTCAATACCCGATTATCGGTGATGCTCACCACAATATCAAGAGCTTGTGAAAGATTCACCCCAGCCTCGAGAAGCATCCCCAACGTAGTACTAAATTGAACAACCGCAGTTGTACGCGCTAAGTATTTGATAACCGTCATTTTGAGTTTTAAGCCATCCCACTTGCGCCCACCAGATTCGGAATTTTTCCAAAATCTAAAACTCATGATACTCGCAATTATCATGACAATAATAATCAACCAATAGTTGGTCATGATATCAGAAAGAGCGAGCAAGAAGCGCGTAATTGCAGGCAGCTCTATTTTCTCTGAAATAAATACTTCGCTAATTCCAGGTATCACAAATTTAATCAGTCCAACAACCACTACCACCGCAACTACCAGCTGAATGATTGGCTGAATCATGGCGCCTTTAATTTTTTTGCGTAGGACGTCGGAGCGTTCCATGTAATCATAGAGGCGATCGAGAATGACTTCGAGTTTGCCACTGGCTTCGCCCGCGCGCACGAGCTGAATGTAAATATTCTCAAAAACTTTGGGGTATTTTGCGAGTGAATCGGCAAGTGAGGTACCTTCTTTGACGTCATCTTTGACTGCAATCAAAATACCGCGCAACCGACCTTCAAATTGATCGATGAGAAGTTCGATTGCTTGTAGCAGGGGCACGCCCGATTTGAGGAGCACCGAAAGCTGCTTGGTGAACATAATTTTTTCTTTGATCGGAACGCCACGAGAAAAAATGCGTGCAAAAAAGCTCAAGCGTGCTTGTTCTTTTGCAATTTCGATGTTGATCGGATAGAGACCTTGTTTGATGAGTTGCTCTTTGACAGCGCTTGGCGATGAGGCATCGAGAAAGCCTTTTACTTTTTTTCCATCTTTTGCAAATGCTTCGTACGAATATAAAGCCATCACGCACCCGTTCGCTTTTTTTTCTTCCGTTCGCCCCGAAGTCTTGAGGGGCAAATTCATTTTATGAGGACCCCGTATCCCTCAAGACTTCGGGACGAACGGGGTATATATTTTTACCAACAATATCAAAAAAACTTATCAAATTCAGCTGCTCGAGATTCATTTTCCTACATTCTTTCGCCGACTATTTGAAAAACTCAATCATCTCATGGTAGGATATGTTATCGATTCGCTTGTACACTCTATCACAAAGGAGAATGTTTATGAAATATCTTCAAACAAGTATGGTAATCATGGTGAGCAGTTTGCTCTCGATGAGCGCCATCAGTGCTGCTTCAGTGATGTATGAATCCACTGCACTTGCACAATTACTCAAAGAAGAAATGCGACGTCCGGAGTATCCACAAGAAATATTACCCAATAATTTTACTCACGTGATTCAACTGCTTGAATACGGCACCAAGACTGATCAACCCCGCGCGTATGCGCAACTCGTATTGCGACGATTCAGCAACCTGCTCAAATCTGCACATTACGTCAATGCTCACGCGGCACAAGAACTGCTCAAGCAACTTCCGGCCGCACTCGAGCCCTACATCACCTCGCATCGCTATCGCTCGTTCTTGGGCGGCAAAGCGGTGGCCGATTTTGAAATGCTCGAACGTTTCAATACATGCGTGACGTATCATTTGTACAAAAAGTTCAGCACCGAATATGAACAGTTCAAAAATGATCCGGGCACCTTCTTGGATGCATTGTCGGTGGACATCATGCACATTGCGCAAGAAGAAGTGAGCATCGAACAGTTACGCCAAACAACCTATCGCTTTTTGGAAGTATTGCTCAGCAAAATGATTTGGTCACCTGAAGAAGGGCAAGAAACATGGAAGACCGTGCGGACGATCTCTGATCAACTCGCTGGGCTCATGGAAGTAAATGCGATTGATAGCCTTGAAGATCTTGATGATCTCTATCGCACGCTTGTGTATCGATTCTGTTATTTTATCGACCTGACTGCACCGACTCTTGATGCTGCATTTTATCAAACAGTCATGGGTGATCTTAAATCAGGCGGCCTTCTGCTGATTGAAACAGAAGATGAAGATCCGTGCATTGAGACCAAGGCAGAAGTGCTGCAACGCACCTTGTTTAGTGGCCAGGCACGCCGGCAGGCATACCTGAAGCAGACTACGCGATAGGCGCTTTACAAACAAAGATGATTTATCTGGGGCTCGAAAGAGCCCCTTCTTCTTGAGTGTGCGCAGCACTAACCCGTTCGTCCCGAAGGCTTAAGGGATATTCCGATTTAAAAATTATGCGCTCCGCCACCTATTGCATTGGAAACAATTCCATAAGCGTCAATTCTAAATTTTCTTTTCCCGTCACCGGATCCCAAGCGGGTGATGACATAAACCGAGCGATCATTTGATAATCATCGCAATATGGCATTGCCCCACTCCCAACTCCGCCCATCTGGCCGACAGCCTTCCCTCCTGCCACCGTAATTGATACTATGAAACACATCTTAGTATTGTAGGAGTACGAAGCCCCGGGGCGCACAGGCACCGATCTGGCAACTGCCCCTTCGGTGATATTGACCACGACAATCCCATCCAACTCATTTTTTACCGCGATCCGATAGGCTTCCACCTGGTTTGGCAAGCCAAGAGCGGCGATAGCGAGCAATGCGATTACAACATTCTTTTTCAAGTGCATTAACATAATAGCGTCCTTTTATTTTTTACAATCTACTCTCTATTCACCATTATCGTACTATTCACCATTATCGTATCAATATTTCTGATTGAAAAGCAAACAAGCTGGTATCTTTTGTGCATCAAAGGTGAAACTGTGCTTTTTTTAGATCAAAAGATCAAAACCATTGATTTTAAAATATAATATTTATTACTATTAGGGCGTAGATAAAGAGTGTCAAACCAAAATATGTAGACTGGGAGATTTTATGAATAGAGCATACAAAACATTAAAAATAGGCGTAGCCGCCCTCATTATCTTGGCAGCATGCCAGGGTGTAACGCATGCCATGGATACTACGGGTAGCAGGCAAGTTGGTAGAACCGGAAGAAATGACCCGAGCAAAAGAACGGCAGGAATTTTGGTCAAAGGGAGTCCAGCGGGCGCACAAAGGATGGAACAAGCCACCGCCCTTCCCCAAACAACAGCTACTGCGTATCAAATACTTGGCGTTGCCCCAGATGCAACATCAAATGAAATTGCGAATGCCTATGACCGCAAGAAGAACGAGCTCAGAATTCTTGGAAGCGCCAAGAGCCTAACAAGTGCAAAAAAACAGCAGATAGAGCAAGCGAAAGCAGATGTGGAGAAGGCTTACAATGCCGTCCGCAATCCATCCCGCGTAGCCAGCGAAGCCGTAGCCCCAGTAGTAGACATGCCAATTTCCACCATTGTAAGGCCTCAGGCAAGCAGACTCAAAAAAATTCCTGCTATCACAGCAGGTGCTGCAAGGATTGTAGGGCAAAAGATCAAGGGGAAAATAACCAAACCGCAGGCCCAGGATAAAAAGTTCGACAATGCCCCATTTGATACAACCAATATAGATGCTCGAATAGTAGAGAAAAACTAATGAACAACGGATATTTAGCAACCAAAAAGCTGGCAAAAAAAATAAATTGGGACCAACCAAAGGTGAAAAGTTATCTTTTTTCAAGAAAAATGCGCAGAACCCTTGATTTTAGAATATGCTTTTTATTACTATTAGGGTAGAAATAAGGTCCAGGCGTCACTTATCCAGGCCTTCTGGCTTGGCAAGTTATGCCGAACAAGGGATGAGCTGTGTTGGCTCATCAGCGAGTACAAATAAAGGTGGGCTGTGTTGGCTTACCTCCGTAAAGAAAAACGTCGGCAGATATGCCGCAAAAAAAGGAGAGTTTTATGAATAATAAAACACTAAGAATAGTAGCAGTAGCCTTGGCAATAGCAGCGTGTGGCTCAATGGAAGCAGCGTTGACGTATAAGTTCAAAATAACTAATACGACAAACAAAGCTACAGGGCCAATCCAACTTACCTTCCAAAAGGGACCAAAGGAAATGCTGGCACCAAGGGGTGTTGCCGCAGGCAAATCGCTAACGGCACAGTATCAAGCATCGTTTAAAGGCACATCAGGCGGTAAGGCTTATGGTTGTTTGACCAAGGTTCTTGAATTGGATGCTCAAGGGAGACCTACCGAGCGTATTTGGGAAGCTAACATACAGGAAATAC
>Ga0163144_10008595_pt1 | contig 22078 bp, 14 predicted proteins | sample OliLak19BULKMAT1_FD_123175 | JGI IMG/M metagenome (GOLD analysis project Ga0163144, IMG submission 123175) | Freshwater microbial mat bacterial communities from Lake Vanda, McMurdo Dry Valleys, Antarctica - Oligotrophic Lake LV.19.BULKMAT1 | ecosystem: Environmental > Aquatic > Freshwater >... | reverse complement strand
TCACCACATCCTGATTGACAAGTTCCTCAAACATTCTCCCCCCTCAACTGTGGCGCCGGTATTCTACCGGCACGTTAACGTCTGTGGTGCCGGTATCCTACCGGCACGTCCCCGCCCCGGTGCGTCCCCCGTCACTCGCCTTCCTCCCCCCATTGGCTACTCTAATTCCCGTGGCTTCTCCAAACAACCCGCTGCCTCAACCAATATCAAAATCCCATGCCCGCCAAACCGCTCACCGCCGCTAAGCGCTATTTCGAGGCCGCTCAGACTCGCCTGAGCGATCTCTTCGAGGGGCAACGCGATTCCCTGGAACTCGCCGCCGAGCTTTGCACGGACGCCATCGCCGCCGACGGTCTGGTCCATCTCTTCGGCTGCGGCCACAGCCGGATGATGTGCGAGGAGATGACGCCCCGGCAAGGCTGCTTCGTCGGCTGGCATACCATCGTCGAGTTGGGTCTCACTTTCCATAACCTCATCGTCGGTCCCAACGGCCTGCGTCAAAGTCTACACCTGGAAAAGACGCTTGGCTACGCCGAACAAATCCTGCGCAACTTCGCCTTCGGCCCCAAGGATGTGCTCATCATCGTATCGACCAGCGGCATCCGCGAGGTCATCATCGAGATGGCCGAGGGCGCGAAGAAACGCGGCCTGGGCGTGATCGCGCTCTTGAGCAAGGCCCACTGCGAGAAAGCCAAACCCGCTCATCCATCCGGCAAGAAACTGCTTGAGATCGCCGACGTCGTTCTCGACAACGGCGCCCCGGAAGGCGACTGCATCCTCGACATCGAAGGCTGCAAGAACAAGACCGGCCCCTTCAGCACCGTCGGCGGCGCCATGGTAATGAACATGCTCCGCTGCGAGGTCGCCCAACGCTTGATGGATCGCGGCGTCGAACCCGTGTTCCTGCCAAGCCATCAGTTCGTCGGCAGCCGATCCGTCGAGGAACAGCTTGAGTATTTCTACGCCCAATACGCGCGCCGCATGGGGCCCCTCTACAGTCGACAGGGAACCGCCTGAGTCGCCGCTTGCGGCTTAGCGCGACGAAAACGACGCGCTAAGCCGCAAGCGGCAGATTACTTCTTTTTCTTCCAATCGGGATTCTCCAGCGGAATCCGCGCCGCCACCTCGCGCCGCCAGGCTTGCAGTCGGCCGTGCATTTCGCGCACGCGCTCCGGCATCGCGCGGGCCAGGTCGTTCTTTTGCCCCAGATCTTTGACGATGTCGTACAGTTCCAGCTTGCCGTCCTCGAAGAATTCGATGAGCACGTAGTCGCCGGCGCGGATTGAACTCGCCGGCGTGCCGAATTGATTGCTGTAGTGCGGATAATGCCAGAAGAGATCGCGGTCGGGCAACTTCTCTTTCCCTTTGAGGAGCGGCACGAAGCTGACGCCGTCGACATGCTGCTTGGGTTGGGCGTCGAGGCCGGCCATCTCCAGGAGCGTCGGGTAAAAGTCGGTGCTCATGACGGGATGGTCGATGACGGCGTTTCCTTTCGTCGTGCCCGGCCAATAGACGAGCCAGGGCACGCGCACGCCGCCTTCGTAAAGCCAACCCTTGCCGCCGCGGAGGGGAAGATTCGAGGTCGGCCAACCTTCGGACGTCGAAAGTCCGCCGTTGTCCGACGTGAAGATGACGATGGTGTTTTCGTCGATGCCGAGTTCCTTGAGCTTATCCAGAATCCTGCCGACGTTGATGTCCAGCGTTTCCACCATGGCGGCGTAAACCGGGTGATCGTGGATCTGACGAACCTTGGTCGTGCCGTCGGGAGCGAAGCGAGCCTCCGCGTTGTCCTTTTTCACCTTGGCCTGATACTTCGCGGTCAAATCCTTTTTCGCCTGCAGCGGCGTGTGAACCGCGAAGGTATTGAGGTACAGAAAGAACGGCCGATCCTTGTTCTTCTGGATGAAGGCAAGCGATTCGCTGGTCAGCCGGTCGGTAAGTTGTTCGCCCGGCGGACCGTCCTTCAGACGCGGGTTCTTATACGGACTGAAGTAACTGCCGGGCGATCCGCGTTCGGTGCCGGCGATGGCGACGTCGAAGCCATGGCGTTCGGGTTCGTGTCCCATGCCGCCCAGATGCCATTTGCCGATATGCGCGGTGATGTAGCCGGCGCGGCGTAAGAACTCGGCGAGCGTCAATTCGTCATGCGGCAAGAAGCGGTCATAAGGCGCCGGCAGCAGTTGTCCCTTGCGGCCGCCGCCGCCGAACCATTCGGTGTTCTTGGTCCGCGCCGGCGTCTTGCCCGTCAGGATGCTGGCGCGTGTCGGCGAACAAACCGGGGCGGCCGCATACCCCGCGGTGAAGCGCGCACCGCTCTTCGCGAGCCGATCCAGCGACGGCGTGACATAAAACTTGCTGCCCATGCAACCCGCGTCGGTCCAGCCCATGTCGTCGGCGAGGATGAAGACGATGTTGGGGAGTTTTTTCTTCGCTTCCTTTGCACCCGCCGCGGTACTTGCCGAAGCAGGATTGCATAGGGAGCAGAAAAAGCATACGACGCTGAAAACCCACCAAAGTCGCGGCCGCATATCGTGTACCTCACATAAGGGGAGCCCGCAGCGCTAGCAAGGGCGACCCGGTTCGCGACTCGGCGCGGCGTCGCCCTTGCTAGCGCTGCGGGCTCCGCCGGTTTTTATTCCTCGCCTTCCACGTCGAAATCCTTGCTGATTTGGCTCGTCTTGCTCAAGCGCAAGACCGCGTTGTACCGACCGGGCGCGACGGGGCGAAACTGTCCCTGTGGAAACTTCGCGGGATGGAGATTCCACACGATTCGTTGCAAGCCGGACTCCTTCGCCACCTTGAACTCACGGATCGTCTTGCCGTCCGGATTGGTGATGGCGAGCACCGCGTCTTCTTTTGGTGCCGTCTTGAAGAAGATGTCGATGATCGCGCCGTTGGGGGGATTATCGCCGTAGTAATGCTTGATGCCAAGGCTGCGCGTCAGCTTGGGTCGCATCGGCTTGGCGCCGCGCGCCTCCAACATCACCGGCGTGTCGGCATGCAGGGAACGTAGCGGAAAAACGTCCACGACATAGATCCCGCGGCCGTGCGTCGCGATCACCAAGTCGCGGCCCCGGTCGGCAAACGTCAGATCATGCACGGGAACCGTGGGCAGACCGGGGTACTTGGTCCACTTTTTGCCTTGATCGTGCGAGAGATATAGCCCATATTCCGTGCCGACAAACAGGCGCTGCGGATCCTGTGGATCGACTTTGACCACATGTACCGGTTCTTCCGGGGGCAGATCGCCGACGATGCTTTGCCAAGTTTTGCCGAAGTCCGCGCTGCGAAAAACGTAGGTCTTCAGATCGTCGTTGCGATGGCGATCGATCGCGAGATAGACAACGCCTTCGTTTTTGGGGCAACATTCCAGGCGCGTGATCCACCGCTGGGCGGGCAGGTCCGGAATGTTCGTGGAAACATCCTCCCACTTTCCATCGGCGTCGCGGCTAACGTGAACCATGCCGTCGTCCGTGCCGACGTAGAGGACACCAGACCGGGCTTCCGCGATGGTTGTAATCGTGTGGCCCGAGTAGGCGCTCGTGCCGGGCTTGCCGCGCGTGAGGTCGGGGCTGGCTAATTTCCATGTCCTGCCCTTGTCCTCCGAACGAAAGAGGAAGTTGCCGCCGTAATAGAGTGGAAGTCCCTTCGACTTGGAAATCAAGATCGGACTCGACCAGTTGAAACGGATGCCGGGGATTGCCTTGCCGGGATTGGGATCGAGGTTGCTCTTGGAACCCTTGGCATCGACCCTGGGTTTGATGAGTTGCGATTCCCAGGTGCGGACGTTGATGCGATGAAGGATGCCGTATTGGCCTTCCGCGAACACGATGTCGGCGTTCGTGGGATCGACCACGCAATAATAGCCGTCGTAGCCGAGGATTTGCGTCCAGTCGGCGGTCGTAACTCCGTTGACGTCGCGGGACGCCGAAGGGCCGCCCCAGCTGCCGTTGTCTTGCAATCCGCCGTAAACGCGATAGGGTGTGCGCTCGTCGACGCCGACCGCATAGAACTGCGAGATCGGCAGATTCTTGAGATATTCCCAGGTGATGCCGCGGTCGAAGGAATAATTGAGTCCGCCGTCGCAGCCAAGGATCAGTCGATTCGACGCGGCCGGGTCGATCCACAGGGCGTGGTAATCAACGTGGGTTCCCCGCGCGATGTTGCCTTTCGAGAAGGTTTTGCCGCCGTCGCTGGATGCACTCATCGCGATTCCAAGGACGTACACGCGCAGATCGTCGTTGGGATCGACGCGAATCTGGCCGTAGTAAAAAGGACGAGGACAGAGCGAGTTGACGTGTTTCCAGGTTTCGCCCTTGTCGTCGGAACGAAACACGCCGCCCGCCGCCTCATTCAGTTTTTGATTGGGCGCCTGGCCTTGCACGGTCGCGGTGGTCTTCTCGGTTTGGACGACGGCATAGACGACATTCGGATTCTTGCGATAGACATCGACACCGCAGCGGCCGAACGGTCCCTTGGGCAAACCGTTCGTCAGGCGCTGCCAGTCGCCGCCGCCGTTGCGGGTGCGATATAGGCCCGCCTTGGGACCGATTTGCGACGCGGGATTGCCGCCGGAAAACGCGTCGCGGCGCACGGCATAGGCGCAGGCGTAAAGAATCTGGTGATCGGACGGGTCCATGGCGAGGTCGACGCAGCCGGTGTTTTCATCGAGCGCGAGGCAGTGTTCCCAGGTGTTGCCGCCGTCGATTGTCTTATAGACGCCGCGTTCCTTGTTCGGCCCCCAGAAGCGTCCCAGGGCGGCGACATAGACGATGTCCGGATTGGTCGGGTGAATGACGATGCGGCCGATGTGGCGGGATTCCTTCAGTCCCATGTTCTTCCAGGACTTGCCGCCGTCAGTGGAGCGAAAGACGCCATGGCCCCAGGATACGCTGTTGCGAGCGTTCGGCTCACCGGTGCCTGCCCAAACGATGTCGGCGTTGCCCTGAAAAACCGCGGCGGCGCCGATCACGCTGGTGCTTTCGTGATCGAACACGGGCGTCCAGGTCGTGCCGTAATTGGTCGTCTTCCACACGCCGCCCGCGGCGCTGGCAACGTACTGAATGCTTGGATTCTTCTCGTAGACGGCGACTTCCGGAATCCGGCCGCCCATTACCGCCGGGCCGATCGAGCGCGCCTTGAGTCCCTTGGTCGCGAGTGAGAGCGAATCCTGTGCGTGTAACGCGGGAACAAAAAGGAGAAACAGTAAACAACGAAGCCGTGGCAGCGTGCGCATGCGAATCCCCAGAGCGATGACCGGTAGTGAATGGATGGAATGTAAAGGGAGATGCGCGTCGCCGCAAACAAAAAAAGCCGAAAGCCCACGGACGGCCGTCCGTGGGCTTGCAGTGGGTAGATTGAGAATCTAGTCAACGCGTGCCAGGGCCGCCTCATCGCGGTCCGCGCGTCCCGGCAACATGGGCCGACGCATTGGATCGGGCAACATCGGCGGCGCCTGGTCCGGCAACACTTGCGGCAGTCCCGGCACGAAGTTCGATGTGCCCCAGTCCGCATATGGCGCGAGGCGCAATTCGTTCTTAACGTCCGCCAACTCGATCATCGTGCGCAGGCACTGCTCCGCGCGGCGCGACACGTCGCGCGACGGCGTCGGCCCCCACAGCGTCGCGACCCGATTCCGGACGCGCACTCCCAGATTGAGCGGCCCCAGGATCGGGTCCTCGAGCATGAGGCGACGGCAAGTGATCGTCTGATCGAGGTCTTCGCAAAACGGCTCCGCGCCGAGCGGCTGCGCGTGAGCGGTCGCGATGAACGAAAACAAGATCGATGCCAGGGCGAGCAAAGGAACATGCCTTCGCCCGAGGCGATAGCTGCCGGCGATCATGATGGTGGATCTTTCGAGTGACAAATCAAGCGCGAAAAAGGCCTCTGCCTTTTTCGCGTGCCCCAGGGTTCGATAGGCGGACCCTGCCACGCTGAGGCTTCGCTTACCTTAAAAAGAGATGAGGACATGCCTCTTCGTTTCAATTGTTCCCCGCGGGAGGAAAAAAGAAAACTCACGCGAGAAAGAATCAAGATTTTTCCGCTGTGATGTTGGTAAAGTGTTCCACGGATGCGGATGAGGGGGCTTGCGGATCTCGCGACGGACGGGGATTGTCGGGAAATGGCTCAAGGGAGACGATGAGGCACCGACCCGGACGGCGATTTCGGCTGAAGCTACTGTGCATTCACAGGGGAAAGGTGGTAAAATCGCGAGTGAGAATGAACCGTCTCGCTTGGACTCAATGCCGCGACTGGAGGAGGGAGTCGATGATTCCTAAAAAGGCAATTGAAACGAATGTCGTGCTGACCATCGAAGATGCATCGCATTGCTTGCCGGCGTTGGCCGACCGGGTACACGCGAGTGGGACCGCCGCCCTCTTGTTTAAGTCCGGGCGCCCGTTCGTCAGCCTCGTGCCGATTCAAAGCGATGTCGATTCGACTGCCGACCTGGTCGGATTCCTTCGGCAATGGCGTGCCGATCATCCCGAACCGGATGACCAATTCGCGGAAGCAGTCAACGAGAGTCGGACACGTACTCAAGCCGCACACGATCCATGGGCGTGATATTGGATTCATCGATCTTGGTGGCGTTCGAACGGCGACGATTCGACTTGGAACGTTTGTTGACCAAACACCCGTCACCCGCCATTGCCGCTATCACCGCCGCGGAACTGTTGGTTGGCGTGGAACGAGCCGACACATCTGATAGACGCGCCCGACGGTCTGAGTTTGTCGAGAACATTCTCAGTCGCGTTCAGTTGATACCGTTCGACATTTCCCAAGCACGTATTTATGCCGCGAGTTTCGCGGTTTTGGCAAGTCAGGGTGAATCGATCGGGGATCGTGATTTACAAATTGCCGTTACGGCGCTCAGCTTCGGATATGAGTTGGCGACTTTGAATCTTCGAGAATTTCAACGCGTCACCGGACTACGACTTGTCGACGTTTCAAGCTTCATCATCGCATAGAAATCGCCATCCCTTTTTCTCGCTGTCACCAGCAATTCTCACAAGGCGATCTCACAACTGTATCATCGTCGCCCACGCTCCGCGCGCCGCTTCGCCCACCGCTTCCGACAACGACGGATGTCCATGGCAGGTCCGTGCGATGTCCTCCGCGCTGGCGCCAAATTCCATGGCGAGGACGCATTCCGACAGAATATCCGACGCGCGCGGCCCCAGAATATGCACGCCCAGGATGCGGTCGGTTTTCTCGTCGGTGATGATCTTCACCATGCCTTCGGTTTCATCGAGGCATTTGGCCCGGCCGTTGGCGAGGAAGGGAACTTTGCCGACGCGATAGGGTTTGCCGGTTTCCTTGACTTGCTCTTCCGTCAAGCCGACGGCGGCGAGCTCGGGATGCGTGTAGATGATCGTGGGGATGGTGTTGTAATTGACGTGGCCCGCCTTGCCGGCCAGCAATTCCGCGAAGGCGATGCCTTCCTCGCTCGCCTTGTGCGCCAGCATCGGCCCGGCAACGAGATCGCCGATCGCGAAGATTCCTGCGACGTTCGTTTGATAATGATCGTTAACGAGGACCTTGCCCGTCTTGTCTTCCAGGGCCACGCCGACTTCCTCCAAACCTAGGCCACGCGAACAGGGCTTACGGCCGACGGAAACGAGGACGCGGTCGCCCTTGAACTCGAGTTTGCCGCCTGACGACTCGGCTTGAATCGTCATCTCGCCGTTCTTCGCCTTGGTCCCGCCGGTGACCTTGGTTCCCAGGTGAAACTCCAGCCCTTGCTTGGCGAGCGATTTGTGCAATTGACCGGCCACCTCGCCATCGTTGAGGGGAAGCAAACGCGGCAAGAACTCTAAAACCGTTACCTTCGACCCAAGCCGCGACCAGACCGAGCCGAGTTCCAAACCGATGTAGCCGCCGCCGATGATGATGAGATGTTTGGGGACGGAATCGAAGCTGAGCGCCTCCGTCGAACTAACCACGCTCGTGCCGTCGAAGGGCAAGAACGGCAGCCCCATTGGTTCGCTGCCGGTGGCGAGGAGGATCGATTTCGCTTCCAATTCGACGGGCTTGTCGCCGGCGACGGAAACTTTGCCTTTGCCGGTGATCTTGGCCGTGCCGTGGATCGACGTAATGCGGTTCTTCTTGAGAAGGAACGCGACGCCGTCGGTGAGGCCCTTGACGATGTCGTTCTTACGGCCGAGCATGCGGGCCAGGTCGAGTTTGACTCCGTCGAGTGTGATGCCATGATGCCCAAAGCGGTGCTTGGCCTGATGATACCATTCGCTGGAATCGAGCAACGCCTTACTTGGGATGCAGCCGATGTTGAGGCAAGTGCCGCCCAGAGTCTTGCTTTTCTCGACGCAGACGACCTTCAAGCCAAGCTGTGCCGCGCGGATGGCGGCGACATACCCGCCGGGGCCCGCGCCGATGACGACGAGATCGTATTTGTCGGGCATTCGATTCCTCGCGAGTACTTTTCAACACTAATTCGCGCTAATCGACGCTAATAAACCCACATGTTAGCACGACGCGCAAGCGAGTGAATCCACTCGCTTGCGCGTCGTGCTAACCTAGATTTCCAGCAGCATCCGCTCGGGGTTTTCCAGGCATTCCTTGATGCGAACGAGAAATTGCACGGCTTCCCGGCCGTCGACGAGGCGGTGGTCGTAGGTCAGCGCCAGGTACATCATGGGGCGGATGACGATCTGATCGTCGCGGACGACGGGGCGTTTCTGGATGGAGTGCATGCCCAGGATCGCGCATTGCGGCGTGTTCAGGATGGGCGTGGACATCATTGAGCCAAAGATGCCGCCGTTGGTGATCGTGAAGGTGCCGCCTTGGAGATCGGTGACGGAGATCTTGCCGTCGCGTGCCTTGACGGCGAGATTGCCGATGGCTTTTTCGATGCCGCCGAAGCTAAGCTGATCCGCATCGCGCAGGACGGGGACCATGAGACCCTTTTCCGTGCTGACGGCGACGCCGATGTTGAAAAAGTGCTGCGTCACGACGTCGTTGCCGTCGATGCGCGAATTGACGACGGGAAAGGCCTTCAATGCCTCGACGGACGCTTTGACGAAAAAGGACATGAAGCCGAGTCCGACTGCGTGCTTTTCCTTGAAGCGATCCTTGTAACGGGTGCGCAAATCCATGACGGCCGACATGTCCGCTTCGTTGAAGGTGGTGAGGCTCGCGGTCGTCTTCTGCGCCTGAACGAGGCGCTCAGCGATGCGTTGACGAAGCGAAGACATGCGTTGCCTGGTTTCGCCTTGTTCCTTTTGTTCCTTCGCCGGCGCGGCGGCGGGTTTGGTTTCGGCTTTGGCTGCGTGCGAATCGACGGCGGATTGGACGTCTTCCTTCAAAACGGTTCCGCGCCGGCCGCTGCCCGCCACGTCGGATGCATCGACGCCGGATTCCGTCGCCAAACGGCGCGCGGCGGGAGATACGGGCGGTTGATCGTTCGTCTCAGCGGCTTTTTGCGGTGTCGCGGCGGCGGGCGCGAGGGCCGGCGGCGGTTTTGGCGCTTCGGCGGGTGCGGCCTGGCTTTCGTCGATCTGGCCGACTACGCTGCCGATCACGACCCGGTCGCCTTCCTTGACGCGCGTTTTCAAGACGCCGCTGGCAGGCGCGGGCACTTCCTGCGAGGCCTTTTCGGTTTCAAGTTCGAAGATCGCCTCGTCCTGGCGGACGTAGTCCCCGTCCTTTTTGATCCAACGCGCGATGCTTCCCTCGGTGACGGATTCGCCTACCGACGGAACCTTTATGTCCACAGCCATGCGCCCGTGCCTTTCAAGAAAACGGCCCGAAACGCCGGCGCTTCAATTCTCGACGAGCGGGACGGCGGATCGGGCTTCAAACGTTAGCGGTTATCAAGAACCGGACACCTTCTCAGCTTCCACTTCGAGAATGCTCTTTTCGAGCAAGGCCATGCGGTCATCCTCCCAGCTTTCCACGCGACGGACGGCCGGCGCGCTGTGCGAACGAATCAAATGCGGCGCCTGGCCCTGGATGGCGACTTCGACCAATTCCTTTTGCTCGCGTAAGTGAATCTGCCGCGATCCGGTCGCGGGACTGGCGCTGGCGTCGCGGCCGACGTACTTGACCCGGAACCCCATCGAACGCAGCCGCGGCTCAATGAAGGACCAGGCGCCCATGTTGAGCGATTCTTCCTGGGCCCAAACATATTCTTTCGCTTTCGGATAGCGGCGCAGCGCCATTTGAATCGCCTCGGCGGGGAAGGGATACAACTGCTCCACGCGAACGAGCGCCGCGGGCGCCTCCTCTTTCGTGCGTTGGTCGAGCAAATCGTAGAACAGCTTGCCGCTGCACAGAACGACGCGCCGCACCCGTTCCGGATCGACGGTGCGGTCATCGATGATGTCTTGGAAGCCGACGCGGGTCAGATCGTCCAACGTGGAAACCGCTTGCTTGTGACGCAACAAGCTTTTGGGCGTCATCACCACCAACGGCTTGCGGAAATTGCGGTGCATCTGGCGGCGGAGCAGATGGAAATACTGGGCGGGCGTGGTCGGATAGGCGACCTGCATGTTGTCCTCGCCGCACAGTTGTAGGAACCGCTCCAGTCGCGCGCTGGAATGCTCGGGGCCCTGCCCTTCATAGCCATGCGGCAGTAGGAGAACCAGGCCGGTGTCGCGGTTCCACTTGCTCGACGAGCAGCAAATGAATTGATCGATGATGACCTGGGCGCCGTTGGCGAAGTCGCCGAATTGCGCTTCCCACATCACCAGGGCATTGGGAGAATCCAGCGCGTAGCCGAACTCGAAACCGAGAACGGCCGCCTCGGAAAGAAAGCTGTCGTAGATCGAAAGATTCGCCTGTGTCGGATCCAAATGTTGGAGCGGCGAATGCGACTTGTTGTTCTTGTAATCATAAAGGACGGCATGCCGTTGGCTGAACGTGCCGCGGCGACTGTCTTGGCCGCTGAGCCGAACATGGATCCCTTCGATCAGCAACGAACCCAGCGAAAGCAGTTCCGCCATGCCCCAATCGATGCCTTTGCCGTCGTTGACCATGCGCTGCCGATCGTCGAGCAGACGGGACACTTTGGGATGGGCCGTGAAACCCTCGGGAACGGTCGTGAGAACGCCGGTAATCTTTTGCAGCGTCGCCTCCGGCACGCCCGTCGCCGTGGGCGCCCAAGTGTAATCCCGGCTTAGCGCCTTCCACTGTCCCTGGAAACCGCGCATGCCGTGATAATTCGGCGTCTGGCGAATCTCTTCCTGTGCTTTGTGCAGGCGGACTTGAAATTCCTGAACGAACGCGTCGATTTCGTCATGCGACAGGTCGCCGCGTTCCAGCAGCCGATCATGATACGTCTTCGTCATGCTCGGCTTTTGCTGAATCTTGGCGTACATGAGAGGCTGCGTGAACGAAGGTTCGTCGCCTTCGTTGTGTCCATGCTTGCGGTAGCAATACATGTCGATGAAGACGTCTTTGTGGAATTCTTGCCGGAAGGAAACCGCGAGTTCGGCGACGAACAGACACGCCTCGGGATCTTCCGCGTTGACGTGGAAGATGGGCACTTCGATCATCTTGGCGACGTCGGTGCAATAACGGGTGCTGCGGGCGTCGGTCGGAATGGTCGTGAAGCCGATCTGGTTGTTGATGACGACATGAATGGTGCCGCCGGTCTTATAGCCGCCCAATTGCGATAAGTTGAGCGTCTCCGCGACGAGCCCTTGTCCGGCGACGGCCGCATCCCCATGCAAGAGCAACGGCATGCATAACGCACGCTGCTCATCGTGAAAATGATGTTGCTTGGCGCGAACGCGGCCCTCGACGACGGGGCTGACGGCTTCGAGGTGGCTGGGGTTTGGAGTCAGGGACAGATGGATGCGGTTGCCCTTGCTGCTGGTTCGATCCGCTGAGAAGCCGAGATGATACTTCACGTCGCCGTCGCCGGCCATCGAGTTGGGCAGGTAATTCTCCTCGAATTCCGAAAAAATCTCGGTGTAAGGCTTGCCGATGATATTGGCGAGCACATTGAGACGCCCGCGATGCGCCATGCCCAAGACGATTTCGCGGATGCCGTTGTCCGCGGCGCATTCGACGATGGTGTCGAGAATGGGAATCAGTGTCTCCGCCCCTTCGAGGCTGAAACGCTTTTGGCCGATGTAACGCGTGTGCAGGAACTTCTCAAACAGTTCGGCATGGTGCAGATTCATGAGAATCCGCAGCTTCTGACGGCGGGGGAAGTCCGGCTGTCCGTGCGTGATCTCGACGCGATCCTGAAGCCAGGTGCGGATCGTTCGATCCTGGATGTGCATGAATTCGATGCCGATCGACCGGCAATAGGTCGAGCGCAAGGCATCCAGCAGTTCACGGAGCGTAGATTGCGACTTGCCGCCGAAAAAGTGGGTTGTGTCAAAGCGGCGATCCAGGTCGTCTTCCGAAAGGCCGAATGCGGAAAGTTCCAAAAGAGGGACATTTTCGGGGGGATCGCTGAGGGGGTCGAGTTTGGCGAGGAGATGGCCGAGTCTGCGATAAGCGTCGATCAGCCGAATGACGGCATATTGCTTCGCGTCATCCGGGTGGGTTTCGGTTCGCGAGGGCGCCTGGCCGCTTGCCAGGTCGAAGCCCTCGAAGAACCAGCGCCAGGATTCGTCCACGGAGGACGGCTCCTGGCGCCAACGTTCGTACATGGCATCCAGAAACGCCTGGTTGCCGGGGGTCGCTATGCTGGGGCGTGTCATGATAAAGTTATGGTCATGCACCCGTGACGATTTCGGTTGGATCACGCCGATCGACACGGGCAGGCGGGGGAGCGCCTAGTTGTAATCGTTCGATTCCGGGGCAGTTCCGCATTCCACCCCAGGCGGCTCGCGTGCACTTTTTATTGTAGGGGACAATTGGGCCGCATGGAGAGAATCCATGGAATTCGCGGCAAATCGCCGTTCCTTGGCCCTGGAATGCCCTGTCGCCGGACCCACGGTCGCGGGGGGCCTCGTCCCGTCCTCGCTGCTTGCGTTGCCACTTCAATCTTAACCCATTTCCCCAGGTTGCCAACACTTCCTGGTCAGTTTTGCTGTCGATTCACTTCGATCTGCGCTAATTGTTGGAATTGGCGCAATCCTCGTTCGTATTCCGGCGCCCACGAGGAATTGGGCAGGATGGGCGATTTGAACTTTACCATCTGTGCCACTGCGGCGGAGAGCGACGGTTGTGTCCCGTCCGCGCGTCCGCCGCCGTGCGCTGCCAATGCCGCCAGTGCCGTTACCGCCGCGCCGAGCGCCGGTCCCTCGTCGGACACCAATCGCTCCAGAGGCCGATTGAGCACGGATGCCAATATTTCGCACATGAGGGAACTGCGCGCCATGCCGCCTGAAACGGATATGCGGGTGATCTTTTGCCCCTGTGCCTCATGCGCCCTTATTCCCAGGGCGATGAGATACGACAAGGCTTCAAGCGCCGCCCGGAACTTCGTGCCGGGTTCGGTCGGTTCCGCGGGACTCCAGCCAAACCGCTTTTCGGTTACTCCCAACGACGGCTCCGGATAGACAAATGGCAGCACCACCGCCCCGCCGCTTCCCGCCGGGGCCGCCCGCCCCGCCACCTCCAAGCGTGCGAAATCAGGGCTGTCCCCCAGCACATGATTGAAGAATTGGGCGCCGTTGTTGTAACAGCGCATCCACAAATACGGTCCCCAGTTGAGTCGCATGCAGTCCAAATCGTCGGTTGCCGGCGGCTGGGCGGCCGAGGAATTCACCACTGCGGAGTTGCCCAATATGACGGCTACCTGTCCGGCTTCCACGGCGCCGCCGCCGACGAGTCCCGCCTGTTGATCGTCCGAAGTGGGGAACACCAACGGGGCGGCCTGGGGATTCAAACCCGCGTCCGCGCAAAGCGACGGGGAAAATTGCCCCACCGGCTCGAACTGATCCACGATGCGCGGCAGCTGATTCCAGACAAGTTCGCGATAGGCTGGGTTCTCCAGCGCCTCCAGCATCTCCTTGCGCCATTTTCCGGTGCGCAGATCCATGATCCCCGTCGACGCGGCCGCGGACACGCTGACCACATCGAAATTCCCGGTCATGAACCCCGCGACCAGCCCGCCGTGTTGGGCGATGCGGTGCGTGCGGCGCCAGTCATTTTCAGGAAGCGTCGCCTCGTCTTTCACCAGATGCGTCAACGAGTAACGGATCGCCCAGGGGCCGCCGATCAACTGACGGACCCGCTCTTGACCGCCCAAACGTTCCAGGCCGAGCGGGTGGTATTGCGCCAAAGTTTGGTCATTCCAACAGATGGCACGGCGAATCTGGTTGTGTTCCGCGTCGATGCGTCCGGCCGTGTGGTGGGTGGCGGAGATGCCGTTGGCGACCCAATCCTGCAGGCGTCCCAATTGCCGCAAACGGGCGGCCATGGCCCGGACTCCGGCGCGTACCTGTCCTTCCAGTTGCGCGATATTGAGTTCGGAAACGCCCCCCTGCGTCCAAAGATCCGTCGGCAGACGGACCTCGGCAAGGCTTTGCCCGTTCCGGTCAAACGCTAGGCCTTTAACGCCGCCGGTGGAGAAATCCCAGCCGACAATAAGGGCGTCGGGGCTAACATGGTCAAGATCCATGATGCGAACGGCTCCTTGGGTTTTCGACTGCCCGACTGTATAGAGGCAGAGAGATACTGGTTCAAGGGACGTTTTACTCAGATTCCTCATAATAAACGCTAAGTGCTTTCCATTTGCATCCTTTCGACTCGACCGACCCTCTAATCCCCAGCCCCGTGGAGGCCCTTATGACTGGTTGCGCCGTAATCCAACTTGCTTTGAGCAGCACGCAAAATGTCTTCACCTGGTATCTCGGCGACCTCAGCGATGCCGACCTGACGGTCCGCCCCGTGCCCACCGCCAACAACATCGCCTGGCAAGTGGGCCATCTGATTCAATCCGAGGTACATCTCCTTCATGACCAGCTGCCCGGCGCTTCCTATCCGGAATTGCCGACCCGCTTTAAGGACATGTACACCTCAAAGACGGCAGGCATCACGCCCCAAGGAGGCTTCTTGAAGAAAGCGGAATACGTCGATTGGTTCAACCAAGTGCGCGGAGCCACGCTCGCCAATGTCGACCGGATCACCGACGCCGATCTGGACCGCCCCAACACCAACTCCGTCGCCCAGTTCGCCCCCACGCTCGGCGCTCTGCTCATCCTCATCGCCAATCACACGCTGATGCACGCCGGACAATTCACCGTCGTACGACGCGCCCTCAATAAGCCCGTCCTGTTTTAGCGTCACGCTAGGCGAACGCGTCCGGCTCGTTCCGTCACTCACAAATCAGGAGCCAAGATGCCACTCCCCGAACACAACGTTACGGGCATCGATTATTCAAAGCGGGAACATTTTCGCTACACCGGACCAATCATCGACATTCACAGCCATGTGATGGTCACCCGCCCCGGCGACCCCGTCAACGCTCCCCCCACCGGCATAGGCCAGGGCGCGAGCACCGAACAAGCGGCCACGATGCTCGAAATCGGCGGCGAATTCGGCGTCGTCCACACCACGACCATGTGCCTGCCCGACGACATACCGGCATTGCGAACCAGATTCGGGGAGGTCTTGAGCTTTAACGGCGTCATCTCGAAGTCGAAAATCGACGACTCCGACGACGTAGCTTACCAACTGCTCGACCGTTATCTGGAATTGGGCATCCGCATCGTCAAATACTGGTCGGCGCCGCGTGGACGCGAGCGCGGCCTCTTTGTCGACGCTCCTTGGCGGATCGAAACCACGAAGCGCGCCATCGCCGCCGGCATCGATATCTTTATGGTGCATGTGGGCGACCCCGACACTTGGTTTCGCGGCGTCTATGCCGACGCGGCCAAGTTCGGCACCAAGCCGGATCAATACGTCGGCCTGGAGAGCATGTTGCAAATGTTCCCGGACGTGCGCTGGATCGGCGCGCACATGGGCGGCGACTGCGAGCATCCGGACCACCTGCAAATGCTGATCGAGAAATACCCCCACTTCCATCTGGACACCAGCGCGACGAAATGGCAGGTGCGCGAGGTTTCGCCCCGCCGCGACGCGATTCACAAACTGATTTGCCGCTATCCCGAACGCTTCCTCTTCGGCACCGACCTGGTCACCCGGCACCATTTGCCGCCCGAACATTACGTGAGCCGTTACTGGTGCCAACGGACACTCTGGGAAAGTGATTGGCAAGGTACCAGCCCCATCGCCGACCCGGATTACCAGGCCGGCCAACCCCGATTGCACGGAGTGAATCTGCCGGCGCATGTGATTCGGAAAGTGTATTTCGAGAATGCGCGCGGTTTGCTCGGCCTTGATGCGGCGGCTCGCCTTGCCCCGGTTTGCCACAATGGCTAACATCCATCCCGCGTAATCGAAACGCGCTCTTCCGGGCGACGGATCCTGGGCGGAAAGGACTCTCCCATGCAAACCACCGTGCGAAAGCTGGCGGAACTCGTCAATGGAACCGTGCTGGGCGACGCGGACTTGGTCATCGAAGGCGCCCACGTCCTTTCCGAAGCCGGCCCGGGACACATCAGCTTCGTCGAGAACGACAAGCACATCAACAAGTTGAATCAAAGCCAGGCGGTCGCCGCCGTCGTGCCTTCGACCGTGAAAATCACGAACAAGACGTTGATCCAGGTCGCGGATCCCATCATGGCGTTCGCGACGATCGTACATCATTTGAAGGCGAAACGGCCGGCGCCGCCGACCGGGATCGACCCGCGTGCCTGCGTGCATCCGACCACGCAGGTTGGACCCGACGCCAGCGTCCATCCGCTCGCTTGCCTGGGCGAAGGCAGCGTCGTCGGCGCCCGCTGCAGGATTTACAGCGGCGTCGTCGTCGGTCGGAACTGCGTGATCGGCGACGATGTGGTTCTGCATCCCAATGTGGTTCTTTACGACGACACGGTCCTCGGCGATCGCGTCATCGTTCACGCCAATGCCGTCTTGGGCGCGGACGGCTTCGGCTATCGCCTTCAAGACGGCAAGCATGTCAAAGTGCCGCAGCTCAGCCGCGTCGAGATCGGCGACGATGTCGAGATCGGCGCCTGCACGACCATAGACCGCGGCGCCTTCATGCCGACCCGCGTCGGCGAGGGGACGAAAATCGACAACCTCGTCCAGGTGGGTCACAATTGCCAAATCGGCAAACACAATCTCCTCATCAGTCAAATGGGCATCGCCGGCTCCAGCAGCACGGGCGACTATGTCGTCGCCGCCGGGCAAGTAGGCATCAGCGATCACGTTCACATCGGCACCGGCGCGATCATCGGCGCCAAGTCCGGAATCTCCAAGGATGTTCCGGCCGGCCAACGCATGTTCGGCATTCCCGCCCGACCCGAACGCGATCAAAAACGCCTCATCGTTCACATGGATAAGCTCCCGGAAATCCGCAAGGACATTCGCAGGATCAAGGAGCATTTGGGCCTCACCGACGAGAGCGAAGCCGCCTAACGCCGACTAACTTTCATGCACTGGCAACGAAGTTCCACTTAGCACGACGCGCAAGCGAGTGGATTCACTCGCTTGCGCGTCGTGCTAACAAGAATGGAGCCCGCAGCGCTAGCAAGGGCGAGAAATCCGAAACGCATCTTCGCTCGCCCTTGCTAGCGCTGCGGGCTCGCGAAGTTCAACCCCCGAACCCGAATATGGCAAGCGTCCTCGAACCCCAGACCGAACCATCCGCGGCGCACTTTTCACCGCGTGCGCCCGTCGGGTTGCTCGCCGGCAGCGGCCGTTTCCCTTTCGCCTTCGCGGAAAAAGCCAAGTCTCTGAACATTCCGGTCGTCTGCGTGGGCATTCGCCACGAAGCTTCGCCGGATCTCATCCCCTTGGTGGAACGCTTCTACTGGGCCGGCCTCACTCGCCTGGGACGCATGATCCGCTGCATGCGCAAAAGCGGTGTGCGCCAAGCCGTCATGGCCGGCAAGATCCAGAAGTCGCGCATGAACACGCCATTCCGCTGGCTGCGCTACATCCCCGATTTGCGCGCTCTTCGCTTTTGGTTCGCGCGCCGACGTAAAGACAACCGCGACGATTCGCTCTTGCTCGGTTTGATCCGTGAATTCGAGGCCGACGGCATCTGCTTCGTCTCGGCCCTGGACCTTTGCCCGGAGTTGCTCGTGAAAACCGGAGTATTGACCAAGAATGCCCCTTCGGCGCGCGAGCTGGCCGACATCGAATTCGGCTGGGGCCTGGCGCGCGAAATGGGCCGCTTGGATGTCGGCCAAAGCGTCGCCGTCCGCGAACAAGCCGTCTTGGCGGTCGAAGCCATCGAAGGCACGGACAGCGCCATCACCCGCGCCGGCGAACTGTGCCCGCGCGGCGGCTTCACCGTGGTCAAGGTCGCCAAACCCCAACAAGACATGCGTTTTGACGTGCCTACCGTCGGCGTCTCCACCATCGAGACAATGAAGAAAGCCGGCGCCAAGATCCTCGCCATCGAAGCGGGCCGCACCATCATCTTGGACGAAGCCGACACCGTCCGCCTCGCCGACGAATACGGCATCACCATCGTCGCCCGCGACGGTTAACCTCCTATGCCCCCCCCCGATAGATAGATTTTGCTTCCATCGCTTTTTCCTTGATATTTTTGAGGTTTTGATAGTTTCCGCGATGGAATCAAAATCTATCTGTTGAGGCAAAGGAGAGGGGTGTACTTCTCAGAAACGCTATTTCGGCCAAAAGCGCAGCCGCCCTTTCGCGCAACCGTCCCCCCATTCGCGAACGAAATCAGACCATTGCGGCGCTCAGCTTGCGAATGCTCCCACCGCACCTTCCTGCGCGACAGGGTCCATCCGCAAAATAAACCCCAACAGCGCACTGCCCGGAAACAATTCCTGTCTCAGAAGCGAGTCAAACGCTTCCGCCCGTGAGATCGGTCGCGCTTCGCCGTCGGGCAACACAAATTCCAGGTCGACCCCTGCTTCCTTCAAAAGCGACAGCAGCGCGGCAAGGCATGCGTGCTCATTGATTTCGACTCCCATTTGACGCACGTCGTCCTTCCATTTCGCCTCGATTTTCTCCCAATACTCCCGACCCTTTGTCGCGAGTTGAAATCCATCCCGCGCATCGTAGAGCACCAATAGCCGGTCCGAGTTGGTTTGATCGCTCGCCAGGCGCCGCAATTGGCCGGTCAGGGAATTACCCGGCGGCAGGGCGCAGGCAACTCCGAGCGTTAGGTCCGGCCCGGTCGCGCTCATGCGCTGATGAAACAGCAAATGTTGCGTCGGTTTTTGCTGCGGGGCGACGTTGACGCGGGTTACGGATTGCAGATAGGGCCAGCCCTCGCGCTTGATCCAAAACTTCGCCAACTCGTGTAACAAATCCGCGATCGCTTCCGGATTCCACTCCCGCGCTTCCAGCTCGCTTTTTTTCTGTTGTCGAAGCGTTTCCAAACGATTGGCGACTGCCACATCGAGCAAATCACTGATATCGACCGACTTCGAGGTCGCGTCGTCGTCGACCTCGATTGCTTCTTCGCGCCATTCTTGCAGCCAAGTATCGACTCCCTTTTCCCGCAGTGCGTTCTGCCGCTGCGTCCAGCCAGCCCGTGCCCAGTTGATGAGATCGCGCGGCCGAATGTCGAGCTTCGCTTCGATGCGTTCGCGCAGCCAGGCTTCGCCCAGTGGGAACAATGTGTCTTTTTCGACGCGCGTGCGAACTTCAGGCAGATTGACGAATGGTCTGATGAAAGGTTCGAGTCGAGCAACCAGGATCGGCGGACACTGCGTCGGAGATAGCCGAGTCAACGCGATCTCTTCTTGCGCGACGCGGTCCCAGGAAGATTCCTGCAAGATTCTGTCGTCTTTCCATTTCAAAAGTGTAGAACGCACGCCGCAAGTCACGACGACCAGATTCGTGGCCGCGTCCAGCAGCGCATGGAGAAAACGTCCTAGGGCGCGAAACTGTTCAATTTCCAGGTTGTCGACTTGATCCAGAGCCAACACTATGGGCCTTCCCCAAAACCGCGCGGCTTGCGCCAGAGCGACGAAAACCTTCTTCACCTGCTCATCATCCGCGAGCGCAACCGCATGGTTGTCATCCAGCGAGGCCGATAGACCCAGGCGTTTGGCGTCCTCGTCGTCGATCGCTTCGCCACGCAGGTAGCGCAGGGCCGCGTGGGCGATGCCGTCGTTGTCGCCTGTGTCGATGCGCCGCCGTGCGGATTTGAAGAAACGATACAGTACTTGAAAAAGGGAGCGATCCAGCACCGCAGCCCGACTCGGCAATTCCCGACAAAGGTCATCGATCAGTTTCAGAGTGCCTTGCTCCGTCGCCGTTTCCCGCGGCGGAATCGCTTTTCGGATCGCGTAGCGCGCCATCCCATTCATGACGCGGACGAGCGGCATAGCACCGGGTTGCCGCGTCCACCCGACCGACAGCAAATCGAGCACGCCGCGCAATAGCGCCCGCGGAATCCGCTGCGGTTCCGCCTGAAGATTGGCCAGGGTAAGAACCAACATCGGGGCCGCGTCCGTGCTCGCCTGCCGCTGCAATCGCGCCAGCAGATGGCTCTTGCCGACGCCGGGGTCTCCCGTCAGCATCACGCCCAAGCCCGTCCGATCTCGATGCGCGCGCTCGCACAAATGGCGCAAACGGTCAAACGGCTCGCGATAAACGTCCTCCGCGTCCGCCCAAACGTCCGTCACCGGCGTCACGCGGTTGGCGTCGAAGGGATTATCGCGTAAGACCACCTCGCGAAAGGATTCCAGAGTGGGTGATATTTCCATGGTCCGCTTTCCTATGGAACGACCGCCATGCCGCTTGCGGCTTAGCGTTCGCAACGCCGATGCGTGGTTGATAGCGATTATTCCATACCTCGCGCGGAATGGCAACAATTTCTCGGGCACCTCGGCGCTTGCGCACCGAATCTAGTAGGGGAACACGATCCTATTTCTTGCGCGACACATACAAAAAATGCGCCCCCTCCTCGCGCACGCCCGCTTCCAACTCCGCGGGCGTCAGACCATGCCGCCCCTCGGAGGCGCTCAGCGTGAACTTACCTTCCCGCCGAAGGCGGCGCAATCCTTCGTCAAACGCCTCGCGGTTCTCCGGCACTCTGGACCTCAGATCGACCAAACTCACGAAATTGCGATCTCCCTTCGCGCGGTCGAGTTCCGTGAACGCCTTCTCGAACCGCGTCGCGAAATCACCCTCGTTCGCGACCGATGCCTTGGTTGCGTCGTCGGGCGCGACGCCGGACCGCGTGCCGCGCACCACATCTTCGATCAGGAAGAACACCTTCGCCTTCTTTTGAATAAGGCAGCCGACGCCCTTGGGAAGCGCGTCCGGTCCATCGCGCTCGGCAAGCGCCTCCACAAACGTGGCGTGCAACTCCCCCGTCACTTTTTTCTTGAGATCGGCCGGGTTCACCACTTGATGGCTCCCCGAACGCGCGGCACGCAGCGCTTCCAGGAACAGTAAATCGCAGCGACCAAGACGCTCGCGATCCTCCGCCAATGCCAACGGCGCGCTCGGCTTCGCCGTCATCCCGAAGACAACCGCTTCTTTGAAGAGCTTGCACGCGAGCGCTTTCTTGACCAAAGCCGCCGCGGCGCCCTCGGCCACGCTGCGTTGCAACTCCGCCAGCGGCATAGGATAGCCTGCTTCCTGCCGCCGCGACTGAAGGTGCGCGATTAACCGCTTCGCCAAGATTTCCTCCGGCGGCGGTGGCAGGGGATAGCATGTTCGATGCAGGAGCCGTTTGCGTCCCACCGTCAGCAGCGCGATCCCCTGTGGCATCCGACCTTCTTCCAGCCGACCGGATACTGCATCGCTCCATTGCCCTCGCAGCGCCTTCGGCAACTTACTCTTGATGCCCATTGCATCCACGGTCGGGTTCGCTTCGGTACAAGCGAGTTCGACGAGAAAAAGCAAAGTGCGGTCGTCCCGCAGCAATGTCGACTCATCGCCCTTGAGCGCCACCGGACTCGCGATATTCTTGGGCTGCAAGACGACCGCGTTCTCGCCAAACGGTTTCTTGCCGCCTGCCGCCTTCAAGACGAGCGCCGCGTCCACGCCGGGTTCGGCTTCCTCGGCCAATTCCCAGATCGAACACGGATAGCCGTCGCCGCCCGCTTCTTTGCGCCGCCGCAAGCCCGCGAGCATCCTATCCGCCAAACTC
>Ga0163144_10008592_pt1 | contig 22086 bp, 32 predicted proteins | sample OliLak19BULKMAT1_FD_123175 | JGI IMG/M metagenome (GOLD analysis project Ga0163144, IMG submission 123175) | Freshwater microbial mat bacterial communities from Lake Vanda, McMurdo Dry Valleys, Antarctica - Oligotrophic Lake LV.19.BULKMAT1 | ecosystem: Environmental > Aquatic > Freshwater >... | reverse complement strand
ATTTGAAAAATTGTTTTGTTGCATCCAGTATCAGATTAAACTTTGATAATTCGGTTTTGACTGAACCTTTGTTTAAAAGGTCTTTCAAGTAATATGGAACATGGTACAATTTTCCAATTTGAACATCGTGAATCGCTTCTTTAACGTGTCCCAAAACATGAAAATATTTACTTTCTCCAAGCGGGTCAATGCAACAAAACTCTCCGTCCATGACGACAATTGATTTATGTTGAAATTCCTTTCCGACAGATACAATCGGCTTTTCACACAGCTCGAATTGAAATTCTTGGTGTTCGGATTCTGGTAAAATCGAATTTATGTTGGCATAAGTTGCATTTATCACCAAATCAAAGCCTTTCAAATGATTCTCGGTAAATTTGGTGTTGGTTTTAACTTTTATATCTGCAAGCCTTAGCCTTTTGGTTAATTCCAAATACAAATTTGCAATATCCAATCCGTTCTCCTTCACTTTCACCACCAAATCTAAGTTATCATAAACCAACGGCAAGGTTCGATCCGTACAAATGTCGTATTCAAGTTTATTGTCGTCCAAAAATTGAATGTATTGATTTGGCTGAACCTTTGACCCCATCTTCGAAATCGCATAATATCGATCGAAACCAACATCACAAATACAATTCTCAAATTCATTCTCAAATTCCAAAACCGAACTCAAAACCTGTTCGACCGTTTCGTTCGATCTTGGGTAATGAAATCCTCGGTGCAATCGAAATTGATTGCAACCTGACGCGCCACTGAGAATTGAAGTGTTTTTTTCAAATATACTAATTTTTGCAGTTGGAAACTTGTCACGCAACTTCAATGCGGACACGCATCCAAAAATTCCTGCGCCTAATACGGCTATCTTCACTTCTAAGCCCCTTTCTCTTAATTAATGTAATGGTTCATGGATTGAAACAATGAATTGATTGTAGGGCGAAATACGCCGTTCCTGTGAAACCAATTGCAATCACAATCCATTTAAAGGTTCTAAAATTTTTGTCGGAGTTGAATTGACACATTGAAATTATTTTTATATAAGTCAAGGTTCAGCAAAACTTTCTTTTTGATCATGACTTCAAAGTTAATTGGTGTATTGTATTTTCGCACCTTATGCAAATAATGAAACGGCGGCAACGCCACAAAGAATCTAAATTGTTTACGTTTCCAAACTTGTACTGCCATTTTCAAATACACTCGATCGTCGCCGTTGAAATTGGTTAAATATTCCGCTCTAAGAATTGCGAGATCAATATCGCTTTCCCACTGAACAAATCCGAAATTTCCTTCTTTATCGCTTAAATATATTCCGGTATAGAATGTTCGTGTTTCTTGTCCAAACATAAACACTGGTAAAAAAATGAATAGAAGAAATGCGTATTTGTTCATTTGATTTCCATTGTTAGTTCGAAGTACTGTAAACCTTGAAGTTTACATTTTTCAAGTATATGATGGTATTTTATATCTAGGTCTTTGGCGGAATCTGTTGGTTTTATGTGACAAAGGTTAAATTCAATTTTACCTGTTTTCATGTCGAAAATGCCGACCTCGTCCATGATATTTTCCCAAATATTCTGAACAATTCCATTTTCAAGAATCGCAATATCACATTGCGTCAGATCGCCAAACAGGTCAGTAGTTATATATTGACTTTTTGTATGAACCATAATATTTTAATCTATAAATGAGTAGTTACAACACGGGCAACTGGTTATCAAACTCTTTCCGCATTTTTCTTCAGAAAGAACTTCGTAAATATCCTTTCGGCATCGGAAACACTTCAAAGCAGAAAACAATGGTAAGTTATTTTCTTTACAATATTTCTTTTGGAGTTCGAACTTTTCGTGCGATGTCATATTAAGTTTTGTTTAATCCAGTTGATTACATTTCCTGTTGGAGCGTAACCTAATTTTGTTAACGGTGTTATATTTGCCAACGTCTCGGATCTTCCAATAAATCCATTGTTTGTAAATGCCGTCGAATGATTGAAACATTGGGCAATTTCTAAAATAGAATAATTCTGTCCAGAGCCGACATCGTAACTCCCATAGGTAGATTGGTTCAACATTAAAAGATTTGCATTTACGACATCCGAAACCAATGTAAAATCTCGTTTTTGTTTTCCGCCGCCAAAAATCTGCAACGGCTGATTCTTATCCATCTGGTCTTTGAATTTCTGTAATACTGTCGCGTAACTTCCGTTTGCCATTCTTTCGCCATATACATTGAAATATCTCAGACATTGAATTTCCATTCCATAAAGTCTGGAATACATTTCACATAGTTCTTCGCCGATCAGTTTTGAATGCGCGTATGGATTGTCAGGTTCAACAACGGATGATGAACTTGAATAAATAAATTTCTTTACTCCTTGTAATCTACACGCCTCTAAAAGGTTCAGCGTAGAAACAATGTTGTTTTGATAATAGTGATGTGGATTATCAAAACTCTGAGGAATCCTTGCAAGTGCAGCAACATGAAAAACTACGTCAATTCCTTTTAAGTCGAATGTCGAACCATTGCAAAGGTTCGAACAACGATGTTGCTTAACGTTTGGATTTTCATACGTTCCTGTCGAACCATTATCAATTCCAATCACCTCGTGATTCGATTCCAACAGTCTTTCGACCAAATGACTTCCAATGAAGCCTTTATTTCCGGTTACTAATATTTTCAACCGATCATCTCCTCTTTGGTTTTTTGTTCGGCAAACTTTTCCATAATACTGAATAATAATTCAAAATTACCATCAGCGAATTCGCCACTTAAATCGTAGAATATTTCTGCAAGACCAAGTTCGGTTCGATCATATTTTTCTTTAAAATGTTTAATTAAAAATTCTTTGGCACTCATAATTTTGTTTAGTTGCTTCCCACGTCTGCTGCATCAATCTGGTTCTGTCTTCGATAGGAAAACCAGTGAAATGCCAAACATAGGCGTATTTGATAAAATATGGTGTCGGATCAATTTTCAGTTGCCAATTATTTTGAAACATATTCTTGCGATGAATTGACAAAAGATTCCAACTTGGTTCCAACAAAGATACGTCGACATTTTCAGACTTCAAAACAAAATTCAATAAAGTTTGTTCTTTGCCGCCGCCATTTATTTTATGAATCTCATCTTGGTTTTCCAAGTAAAAATTTAACAATGTCTTGAACACATATAAATATCGTTTTCCGAAGAATAATACACCAGCATTCAAGTATTTCATCAAATCAATTTCAATGTTTGGGAAGAACCTTTGCCTCTGTTCAATTGATTCCATCAACCAATTTATATCGCATAAATCGTTGACTCCGTAAAACTTGTCAGGTTCAACCTGATCAAATATGTTCGGAGCATCCCAACGAACCATCGTGTCAGAATCGACAATTCCAAGTTTATCGTAATCCTTCCCAACGTTATAAATAAGTTCCTTATTCCAAATCGGGAACTTGAACCTTGGGTCAGATTTAGTACAAACAATCAAATCAATATTGTGCCGTTTGCAATAATGTTCCCAAGTTAAAATCGAATATTGAGCGTAATCCGAATTCTGAAACTTCGAAGTCGCAGAATCTATATTTACGATGTAAATTAAATTTTTATTCATTCCTTCCCAATAGATAAAATGCTAAACAAACTATTAAAAATATCCACATATTAAATCCATTTTAAATGTTTCCATTCCGACCAGCGCGAGTCATATCCACTCAATGCGGTGAACAAATTCCAGACCGAATACGCATATCGACATTCTAGCCAATACACATATAATAGCCACCTAATTTGACCGTCAATTGATTTCGGAAACCACAGGAATTTTCCGTTGCTGCGGTGTTGTACTACCTCTTTTTTGTTATATGCAATGTGAGTAGTTACCTGATGCACATCATCGTCCATATCGATTTCTTCGGTGTACGGATACGTTTTTTTATTCATGATATTGTTTTGATTCGGTAAACATTATATTTTCCATCTCCATCGTCAGATACGTCAATCCAAACATCCGAGACTTGTTCATCAAGTATTCGGCCACACGCGTATCTGAGGTGGATAGCAACTTTCTCCCGTACGCTTCCGCCGGGCAATGGAGAACGATCATTTGCAAATCCCCATTCAATTTGCTCAAGTTCTACTTCGATTGTGATTTTCATTTTTTATATTTCGTTTGAAAGTTCAGTTAACATTTTGCCAAGTAAATTCTCTCCCCAATTGGCGATGTTTGGAAGTGCATCGGATTCGGCAAATCCAATTCCCCAAATTCTATCATACGGCGATGCTTCTACAAAGGTTAAACCTTGATGCACCAATAACTCAATTTTCATTTCAGTAGGAGTGAATTTAGATCGAAGAATGGATTTAACCGTTTCATACTTCACTTCGTTCCATTTATCTGAGTTGAACCTTTTAACTTGCTTTCCAAGTGCTTTTTGATCCCTTGGATTGTTTGTTCGCAAAATTTCTTTGGCAGTTTCCTTGTCGTCAAAAGCAATTGCTTTTTCGAACATCATTGCCTGTTCAGCACAGTTGAACCATATTCCATTATGGTCAAAATCGTATGCGTACCAATTTGAAAATACTGACTGGGCTTGCCAGAAGAAATAATATTGCTGGTTCATTGTTTTGTTAATTTTAAATCCGAATTCATACTCATAAAATTGGTATATAACTGAAAATCGCCATATTCGATGCCGTTTCGTATCCACATTCTCGGATATCCTATTTCGTGTGGTTTAAAAACAAAGCCTTCAACATGAAGCCAATTTGAATACCTAAATAAAACTTCCTTAATCATATCATCGAGTTGGCGTTTATGGTGTTGCGTCAATTCGTGACCGAATACTATTGGTGTTTTTAGTTGTTGGTTCATTATTTTACAAAATTTTCGTGATTATAGATTGCTTTTGGATGTTCTATGTCAATAAACTTGGCATATCTGCCTTCGTCTTGACGGGATGGTCTGACAAGGATTTTGTCTGGCATTTCTAAGATTTCGCCACGCTCATAATCAGGCTGTTCGCAATTTTGATCATCGACATATTCAGTCGACCAATTTTCAATTTCATTCAATCCACGTTCAAAGTCTTGCCAGTATTGTGGGTCTTTGCGCCATATCAATTCGTATCGAAGTTCTTTCCATTTGTCGCTTACGAACCAACAGTAATGAAATCCAATGAAGGAATCACATCGCGTAAGTTTTGGGTAATTTTGACTCATAAACCCAGAACCCATTGCATCTAAATAATTAGTCATGTTGTCGAATCTGTAACAAAATCGTCGCCATTTCGGGGAAACTTCATTAATAAATTCAGTATAAAATTGTGACTGGATGAAATCCTTCCAAACGATTTGCAATCCTTCCCCAATTTCTAATCTGGAACATTCTTGCAATATACTTTCGGATTGGTTCTCCCGTAAAAATAGGTCGGGTTCCAAAACAAACACCAGATCTCCGACTGAACAAACTGCGTCCAGCGAAGTCGAAATTGCCTGTTTGAAGCATTCGTTCACATCTTTGGAGGTATAATCAATAACTTTACATTCAATGTAAGTATTATGCTCACCGTTGAATTTTTTCGTATTCCATTCTACGCAAATATTCAAGGTTTCGTCGTAGTCGAAGCCAGCAGATGTATTTTCATAACACCACTTCTTACGAAATTCGTCATCAATATGACCTTTATTCTCCGGCCCTGTTGGGAAAATTCCAGAATTTATCAAAATAATATCTGGGGAAATCGTTTCGATTATGTTTGGAATCCAATGCTTCAATAAATGACTGGATGCAAATTCTGGGATTATGACTATTTTTTTCATTTTATAGTTTAGTTATGATGCCAATTCCAGCCCAAGTGCCGTCACCATGAATGATTTCTTGGAATTCATATTCGGTTCCGTCATACAGGCAGATATTTTCTGTTGGTCTAACCTTGGTCAATTCTTGCCAAAATTCGCCAACATATACATTTCTTTCGTGATGTCTGTCCGAAATCACAATATCGTGAAATGCAATGATGCCTCCGGTCTTTACGAATGGGACATACATTTCAAAGTCCTGTTTCACACCGTCATATGAGTGGTCGCCGTCAATGAAGAGGAAGTCAATTACTTTGGGAATTTTAAGTGCTTGTGGCCAATCAAATTCATCTGTCGGATTAAAAAAATTAATCAATTGATATAATGTCATATCAGCGTGACTATCGCCACGAACAAACCGACAATTATCAAACTTTTGGTTGAACATTTTGTCTCGGTTATCCATCTCTGCATCAGAAATGCCGCCGTGTATTCCCCCATCGCTCATGTCGATGGAAAGGTTCAACCCACCTGTTTTATTCAGCGAATTCCAAATATGGAACGTTCCACCAAACTTTGTGCCAATTTCAAGGATGTTGAACGGCTTAGTTACAATTTTCGAATCAACCAATTTGGTCAAATCAAATATTTCTTGACGAACCTGCGGCATATAAAGTTCGTATGCATCGTCGATGATTTTGTGCAAATCATCCAAATGGTCGAGATAATCTCGAACTTTTTGGGTAGTTTCTGCTGACACCTGCGGCAGTGTCTTTTTAAAAATATTGTTTTTCATTATTTCACAAAGGTACGGTAACTTCTACCAGATTTCCAAATATTTTAACACTTTTATTTCCACATATCATATAATCCAGATTTTATTTCAAATCCTTCTAATTTTTGAAGTTCTCTTTTTGGTTGAACCTTGGCCCATTCCCACATTTTTATCATTCCGTCCTTCAACGAAGTTTTGCATTCCAATCCCAATATTTCTCTTGCCTTTTTATGATCGCTGAACGCATTTCTCACCTCGTGAATTCCGGGAAGAAATTTGAAATCATGTGGATTCCCACAAACTTCTTTGCAAATATTCGCTGCTTCCAATATTGTCATTTCTTCGTCGTTGCCAATATTAAAAGTTTGCCACAATGTTGATTCCTCTGTTCCACACAGCCATAATGGCTCAAGAATGTCCGCTATAAACGTGAACGCACGTTGCTGTTGACCATCTCCATAAATTGTCAATGGTTCATTGTTCATGGTTTTTCGCATGAAAATGCCCAAAACATTCCTCGATTGATCCCATATATTCTGGCAGTTTCCGTACACAGAATGAGGACGAACAATGGTATATTTCAATCCATGAGTTTCTCTTGCACAATCCAAATCAATTTCAATCGTTCGTTTCCCATTCCCATACGGATCACACGGATTTGGCAATTGTGATTCAATAAATGGCGGATCATTCCTTCCGTAAACTGCCATCGACGAAAAATAAACCAGCCTATCGACATTATATTCAATGCAATAGTTTATAATATTTGCAGATGCCACAACATTGTTTTGATAATAGTGCTTTCGCTTAAACATTGCGGCACTTTCGGCGGCAATGGCGGCAGCATGAAAAACTATTTTAATATCATGGTCTTTGAAAATATCCGTCAAATCATCGCCAGCATTCCGAATATAAATTTCACAACCTGTTGGAATGAACTCAAGATACCCGCCGCTCAAATCATCAACAGCCAAAACTTCGTACTCAGGATGATTGGACAAAATCCACTGACATAAATTTGAACCTATGTGTCCGGCAGCACCTGTCACAAGGATTGCGATTTTCTTATTCATGCGTTGCCCCCAGATTTAACCAACAATTGAAAATCCAAATCTATTTGATTTTTTGTTCTTGATCTGCCTTCATTGGATTTCCTTGTAAGTTTTTCATTTACAAGTATTTTATCAAAGTTTGGAGATTCTTTTAATACTTCTGCCAATCTCGATCGGTCGCCTTCGCCTATATTCAAATTATGAATAATAAGATCGTCGATATTCTCAACAATTGCATTTTCTTTAAAAGTTCGCTTTTCGCTCAGATATTCGTAATTTCCATCGGAAACGCATTCAAGTATGGTTTCACTAAGTTTTGATTTAATTTCGGCGATAATCAAAACCTGTTGGTTTAATTCTTCTTCCCTGTTTTCTTTTTCGAAGAAGTATTTCTTGATTTCTTCAACAATCAACCGATCTATTAAGGCCGAAATTGTATCTATGTTCGTTATTCGCAATTATTAATCTCCGCATATTTTTGTATGGTTAACTTTAAAAATTTTTCATAAGTGCAATCTTCCCAATGTTCTTTTGGCACGATAACTCTATAAAACAGCCGCTTCAAGGCAATGTATCCTTCTTCAAATATTTCATCTCGATTCCAACTCTCGTCAACTGCCAATTCTATAAATTCTTCTTCAGTCCATTGATTTTCCGGTCGAAGACTAATAATCTCATCCCTTAAAACCATTCCCAATGGATTGAATTGTATTTTGGTTTCATCAATAGTTGATGACTCAGTTATTTGTTTCATAACATCGATCCAGTTAAAAGTGAAAATGTAAACGAAATCATCAATCCTTTCAGTGCACTGAACATTGATTCGTAATCTCGGTCGTAAGATCGGATTATTGCCTTGGCAGAAAAAACTGACATTAATATAATACAACCAAAATGAATAAATTTAATTGCTTCCATAGCCTTCTAAATTTGAAATCCAATTATATGTGTGAATTACGAAATTTTCTGGGTTGAACCTTTGCACATACTCCTTTCGCATATTTTCAACGTAATACATCTGATAGGCTTTAAAATCGCCTACGATCGACTCAATTATTTTAGGCATATCACTGCCATCCCATGCACAAGAGACGAATGTCGTTGAATTGTATGGGTTTGGGAGCGTTTCTATATGAGACATATCAGGCTTCAACAGGATTCCTCCAAATTGAGCAACTTCAATATCCCGTGGAGCGATTTCTCCGTATCCGAACGGAGCCAACACGATCTTTGACCGTTGCATTATTTGGTAATATTCCTGCGCAGACACATGAACACCGTTTGTCAAGGTTCGAACCGTAAAACGTTCTTTTAACGGTTCAAGTATATCGAGAAATGGTTTTCTGAATCTATCGTAATATTCTGAATGGATTATTTTCCATTCTGCATTTATTTTGGCCGGACACGAAAACATTGCACAAATATCGAAATCTTTTGGAATTTGCGAATAATCAAACCATTGTGGTTGAACGGTTGACAGCCAATTGCATCCAGTTAACAGTACTTTTGTAAAATCAATTTCGCCATCAATTTGATAATTGTGGTCAGTGTCTTCTGACTTGCCCCAATAATATCGCCCTAAGACTGATCGTTCTGAATACCAATTTTTATTGGCATACAGACTATTCTTCATCAATCGCAATGCGTTGGTTTCTTTGAAAACATCCCAGCTTCCCATCAGCGAGGGCGAATCTGAACCGTCAAATAAGATCACATCGCCTTTAAGCCTATTGACGCTGTTAATGCCTCGTTCAACTGAAACGTTATACGGCTGATATTTGTCAACAAACGTAGGCTGCGCGGCCCAAATCAGGTCATAATCATTTCCTTGAGTTACAAACTCAATCCCAACTTCCCGGAAAAGATTTCTTACATGACGATAAAGATACGGTCGAAACGTTGTTTCGGTTCGATGTTTTTCTATGGCGTGTATCTTAATCTTAATCATTGTTCCTATTTCTCATAACGATCAAAAATATAACCAATTGCGACAACAACCAAGCCCGCAACCGCCAGTTCAGCAGAACCGTCGGGACATGATCCTGAACAATTGCATCCCGCGCCTTTGCAGAAAATGAATAAGCCAACTAATTTAACAATATCTGACATTTTTATGAAATTGTTGAATAAAATTTATTTTGTTTAATTTGTCGATCAAGTTGCTTCACATGAAAAATACACCAGTCAAAAGTGCAAGTATCAAACCCATCAGTGTCGACAGGCAACCCGCTATATGTGCTAAAATACAGTAATTTCTCGTGAACAGCACCACTATAACAAATGCCAATATGATTTTTGAAAATTCTACTTTGCCAGTCCCAAGGATTTACTACGTCAATTTCGTTGTCTTTAACTCCGTACAAATCCAAAATTTCTTTAACATTTATATCATGTTTAACAAAAACTGAATTGACTTTCCAATTTTGGCTTTGAGCATAATCCGAAGTTAAACCAATTACATGATTGAACCTTGGAATCGCAAAGACATCGACATCTGGATTTTCAGCCAATAATCCTTTAAGGTTCAACAACAAATTTGGATGCAATATTTCGTCAGGATCGATCAAGAAAATATAATCACCCTTCGCTTGCTTTAAAACGTTATTCTTAAACGTGGCAAAATCCTTCTTCAAAGGAAATTCCAAATATGAAACCCGTTTGTCTTTCAACGCAGTGCGGACAACTGAAACGACTTCATCGGTAACCTTGCCCTGATCACCTTGAATTATAATTTCATCTTCTAAATCAATGAAATTAACCAATTGTTTCAACAACAAGGTTAATTCCAAATGTTCATTCCAAGTACAAATACAGTAACTAATTTTCATCGTGGGTTCGTTTAGTAAATTCGTCCAATGCTTCAATAAATTCAATAAAATGACGGGCTTGATTTGGATCTAAAACTTCAATCAGTTTACGATTATCGGCGGTCATTATTTCGCGCATCATTTCATATCTTGCGCCGTTTTCAAGTTCATCAACATATAAATCTCTGAACGTATTCACTTCCCAGCCATTTTCAACTGGAACCAAGAGCGAATCTCTTGAGAACAGCATCGATTTATACCAACGCCTAGCGTCAGAATCAATAAATACGGAATCTTTGATAATATCAGGACACTTTTCTTCGTATTCTTGCCACCATGTTTGAATTGACCCATCAAATTGATAACCAGATTCGAGACACAATTCAGTGTCATCTTCAACCATAACAGATTTATTTCCTGTTATAGGAGATTTTTTATCGTAATCCCAATTCATATATTAATTTCTTTTAAAATCATAATAGTAGAAAAAATTATAATACTAATATGAATAATCTGTTTTAAATATTTGTTATATTCATCAGAAGGTTCAGTCTTAAACAAAATTACATAAACTGAATATAAACCAACAAAAATCCACGCTGCTAACCAAACATAATCCATTTTATTACCTTTAATTTATGTTCAATGAAGATAAATATGCCAATCCTAAAAATAAAATACCAAGCAAGAACCATCGTTTCTTTTCAATCTGAGTATATCGCATATCTGATTCGGGAGTGAACAGCGAATCTGAAAGAAATACTGCTCCGAAGAACAATGCGATAACATAAATACAAGTGTACATTTTTAAATCTTTTTTAATTGTGGAAGTTTGATCTCCATTCGCGTAGGAGGTTCGTTTCTTGTAAAGGAAATATGTTTTTTGAAGATTTCCAAGAATAACTCAGACATTTTTGTTAATGAAAAGTTATCCTTCGCATACTTAACTGTTTTGCGAGATTTCTCCAAAAACTTATCATAATTTTCAAAACAATCATTTAAAACTTGACCAGCATATTGATAATTTACGGTAAACCATTGTCCTTCCTTTGGAAGCCATTCGTTGGCAGCGGATGGATGGATTTGGGTCAATTGGCCGGGAAGCAGGAATGAATATTCGGGTTTTAAAAAATCCATTTGTCCGGAATAACCAGAAGCAATTATAGGTTTTCCAGTTGCCATGAATTCGAGTAATGGAAGCCCAAAACCTTCAGCCTTAGAAAATGAAACCATCGCCTTAATTTTTGGATGATTATACAACGTATTCATTTCGGAATCGCTTAAATCCCCGTTAACAAGATGAATTGATGGAAGTTTACCATTGAATCCTTCACTGCGAATCATTTCCTGAATGTCTTGAATTTTTTGAATCAATCCATCTCGTTCCGGAAGTGAAAATCCCGCGCCGCTGGATTTCAAAACCAGCGCAGGTCGTTTCTTTTTGTCTTTAAATGTTTTCAAGAACGTATAAATTGTTCCCGAAATATCCTTTCTGTCTTGACCAAACTCAGCATTCAAATAATGCCCACAAATCAAAAATGCAAACGATTCATCAATCGCATCAATTTGTTTGACAATTGGAGATTCTTTAAGATAATTTTCTTTGGCGAACACGGTCGTATCCAAACCTTCGAAGCAAACTTCAAAAGGCTTATTTGCTTGAATGGTGTGTTCGATATTTCCCTTGTCATCTTTTTTATCGTACTTCGTTCCCAACAAAATATCTTTCGTGAATTGGGAAGGAGTTATGACCAAATCCACTCGATTACATCCTTCAACAAAACTGATCGGAGAAATTGATGCCTCACTACCAGCAGTTATGCCCCAAGAGATATTTCCAATTCTTTGAAATTCGGATGGAATAGTGATTTGAATACTTAGGTCAGGAGTAGATTTTATCTGATTTCCCGGCAAAAGTAAATCAAGTAAAGTTCTGTCTTCTGGATCATTGTCATCTAATGCAGTCAGCGGGGTTCCTCCCCATTTTGTTGAAATTAACCTGACTTCGTATTCGTCAGTTATTTCCTTTGTTGATAAGATTCCCCGGATGACTGCACGAGAATGTTGTCCATATCCAGATCTGGAAGTGAACGGGCTAACGATCAAAAGTTGTTTCAAATCTATAATTCCTTAATATTTTTAATTTATTGGGGTTGACCAGATAATTCCAGTATCGTCTGGGTATTTTCGTTCGAGTATCTTAACCGTTTCGTACTTAGGTTTTGGTTTCCATGTTGCGAACAAAGTATCGATTGATTTAATAACCCGTTCGCACATTTTTGGAGAAGACATTCCAGATTCATCGCTCAAACACCATTCCCTTCCTTCCAATCCCCTTCTATCTCGCTCATCTTTCCCAAGGTTATAAATTTCTAACAAGCCAGCAGCGGCGTGTTCTGCGTCACAATAGTCGTCAAAAATATAAGGTGTCATTGGTGAACCTTGCAATGCACGAGCAGTTGGAAAAATTGGATAAGCCCACGATCCACATTTCTTGTAATGTCCTTTATGGTTCGAAGTGAATTTTTCATCAACTGCAATCCAGTTACCATTTTCATCCTCAAATCTCATCTGATCTTGTAATCCACCAGTTACTGGCGCAATTAACATCGTTCCACATAACAGCGATTCATTTGCAGCCAATCCAAAACCTTCCGCAGAGGACATGAAAAAGGTACAATCCGCCATATTATAGAACCAGTTCATTTGTTGCGCCGGAATCATATCTTGGTTGAAAAACACTTTATAATTCGGACAAATCGCCCGTTTGACTGCCATCAAATCCGTTCCGTTTTCATCCAAAATTGCAGTTTTCATAATCAAGCAACATCGCTTTGCTTTCTCTTTCGGAAGTTGATCGCAAAAATGCCGAAATGACAGAATTATGTCTCCCGGTTGTTTACGGCGAATATTACGAGAATTAAAATAAACCACAAAATCAACATCATTTTTCCTTTTAAATTCGTCTTCGAACTTTTTAAATTCTAAATAGTCTGGACTCGCAGGCGTTTGCTTAAAATAATATTTTACCGATGAACCGTGAGGAACATATGATAAAAGAGAATTGTAGTCCTGTCCGACCAACTTATCGGTATCAATATCAACACAGGTTGAACCGTGCCATTCCAATACTTTTTTATTTATGACTTTTGTTTGTCTGTTAATTGACATGAGCAAATCACAACTCGAATATGCCGAAGAGTTCCAATAAGGATATGGCGACGAACTGTCCCAGATATTCATATATATTATTGGAATCTTATATGTTGACCGAAGTTCATGTTCCATCGAAAATACATGACCAAAAAATCGAGGATCAGTAACAAGCATGATTGCATCCGGCGATTCATACATTATGATTTCTCTGATAACGTCTTGAGTCCCGTAGCCGGAGTGACAATATTGCTTTACGCTTATGCCTTCAATTCCAGTTTCTTTGGAAATTTCATCACTTAAATCAATTACTTTGCCATGATCTGGATGTTTTAAGGCAGCTGCGAGTTGTACCCAATCAAATTGGTGACCAGTTCCTACAACAACTTCTTTTGCTATTGTTGCGATTCCCGAACTGAATTTTATATCATCACAAATTAGTAATATCTTCTTCTTCTTTGGTCTGTCAACTCCGATTTTACGGAGTTTTGGTAATTGAATCTGCAAGTATGTCCCTTTTTTTATTTTTGTGTAGATTTATCGCTTTCTTTTACTTCCGTATCACGCATGAACCTTGAAGTGGAATGAACTTGAACATTTTCGGTCGCAATCAATTGTTTACCACCAATTTTAAAGTTAAAAGTCGTTCCGTTCGAAGTCGGACTGTAATAGAAGTATTTTGATTGTAAGCGATTTCTAAATTCAAAAACTCGCACATTTTCAGTTAAGGTTCTGTCTTTGAAAAATGTAAAGCCGTTGACTTCTCGAATCAACCAATCTAAATCTTTCCAACTTTGTTTTTTCTTGTATCCAGTTACTTCGGATGTCAACATACCGGAACTTCCAAACAAATAGCCAGCCTCCGCCGATTGTTCGTCACAAAGGTTGAACATGAATATCTTGTCCATTCCAGACAACAAACTTAAAAGATATGTTCTCATGTTCCATTGTGATTGTAAGTCGAATGCAGTTTTATTTCCGTAAGTTTTTGGATATTGGCTCATACCAGTAGATGGTGGAGTTGTGTCATAACCAAATTCACTGAACCAAACTTCTAATCCTTTAAAATTTTGAAAGCAGAACAGTTTCAAATCTTTCAATCTGTATTCCAAACGATCTTGGTCGGGACTGTTGCCATTACCATTAACTAAGTTGACTGTAAATCCGGGCCAAGGATTTGACGTATTACAATAATGGTGAACATTGATTACATCTGCGCAAAAGCGTTTATCAACTCTATTGGCTTCAAACCATTTTTTCATTTCTGAAAGATACCGAATATCTATTTCCGACAACCCCGGTAAAACTAATTTAACATTTGGGTCGGCTTTCTTTATTCCGCAGCGCAATCCAAGTTTGCCTTCATGACCATCCCAAATTGCGGAACAAAATGCCGCCATCTCTTGAGGAGTATATTTGAATAGTGGCGATTTCCACGGACGATTTCCTTCATTTTCAAGTTCAATATATTTGATTAAATTTAAACCCGATTTCTTCTCATTAATCGGATCATTGTTCCATCGTGGGATTGAATTAACGTTAAGAATATCCGTTGGATATGTTACTGAACCGTATCTCGCGACCATTTGCCAAGCGTAATTTGAAACATCAGTATATGAAAATGGATCAACTGAATTTTTTCCATGAGGATGAATTCGCATATCTGCCCATTCATCTGAAACTTTTGTTGCATACCAATCGGGAATCTTGTTAATACAAAAGATAACCGTGGTATTATCTTTCTTCGCGGCAGTCAAATATGTATCGTAATTTCCATCTGCTTGGCGGGTTGGTTCAACTGCAAGTTCACCGCCTATATTTGTCCAAGACCATTGAAATTGTTGGTAAATTCGGATGTTTGGAGTTGGATTCAGTTCCTTTGGAATCCAGTGAAAACCATTTACACCAAATTTCAATGCATCTCCAGACCATTTTGTGATTATTGGTTTAGGCGGAACTGGTTTATCTGTTTTTGATCCCCATATTTCTATTTCAAGAACAGGTCTCTCCGCTTGAATATCCGAAATTTCAACTGTCAATTGTTTAACCTTTACTTGAGTCGATACTTCCCATTCTTGCCAAGCATTATACAACCCAAGGTCTTTTGTCAATACAATCTTGTCGCCGATTGTCTTGAACGTGAGTTTTGGTTTGCCCGGTCCATCGAAGAATCTAATATTTGTCAGATAAACCTCGTCAGATAGGTCTAATCGAACCTTTACGGGATAATCTCCGACATTCCATCCCGGAAACCAACCCGTGTCGGTATTTCCATCGCGAAGTGTTTGAATATCGGTTGCTTGTCCTTTCAGTAGAACGACATTAAAATCAATTTTTTGGGATTGTGCGTTAAGAAACGCCGGAAATAGGAGTAAAAATAAAAAATTCTTCATTTGTGCCTTTTTATTAGTTTTGATTTATTGTGAATGTACACTCTGCGCCAATATGCTTTCTCGTTATCAAATCTACATTGAATATAACAATATTTATTTTGATAGAAATATACTTGAGTCTTCACTTTGTTAATTTCAATAACATATTCCGTCGGGTTTTTTGTAATTGAACTTCCGTATTTAAACCACGCGGAATATGATTGACTCATCAAATTAAATGACATCAACATCAGTACACCTATAATTATCTTTTTCATTTTAAATGAATACTATTTTTTTGGATTTTTTAATACAATTTTTCTCAACTGCTTGAAATAAATACCACTCAGGAGATTCCGGTTCATGACCAATTACGATCATATCAGCATAAGCCGAAATTAAGATGTAACGATGTAAATAATGATTTGGCCGATATGATTTACCATAATACTCGTCGTACATTGCAGAATACTCATTCTTCCCAGTAAACGATGGATTGTATTCTTCATATTTTATCCCAAACTGCAATGAATACTTTTTAACTTCGAATTCAATTCCTTCGTCGTTTCCACCTGATAGTATAATTAATTCTTCTTTAAACTTTTGTTTAGCCTTGAACAACAGTTCCTTGACTTGTTTGGTTTTTTGGCAAGTTCTTGAGCCAATTATTGCAAGTTTCATTGTCGTGAGTTATACAAGTTGATCTAACCAATCGTTGAGTATATTCTTCTTCCGTTATCAATTCTTCATACCAAGAATATTGATAATTTTTTCTATCCCACCCATCTGGATCGCAAATAAGTATATTGGGAAATAGGTCTTGCCATTGCTGTGATGTCTTTGTCATTATTCAAGTTTAAATTGTGATGGGCATAAATCTTCTCTGTCTTTGAACTCGCAAAACTTACAATTGTATTGCTTCGGGCCACATTTGGCTTGATATATAAATTCTCGGTTGTAATTTCCTTCTTCGGTAAAACAAGTATTTACAAACGATTCAAATGACTTTAAAGTTTTTTTGTATGAAATTGAACCTTGGGATGGTTTCCACGTCTGAACCCGTCGTTGTGGAAACGCAGAATCTTCATCTATTTTTCGCTTTAAAATAACAAATTCAACCTCGATTTCTTCGATCGGAATATTGTATTGCTTTGAAAAATATATCTTGTACATCAATAACTGATCAGATTTGGTTTGATCCGATTTATCCCATTTGCTCCATCCCTTGCCGCTTGTTTTCAAGTCGTGAATATAGAACTTAGGTTTCTTTTTGTCTTTGAAAACAATGTCCAAAAATCCCATTAAAAGTACATTTGGCTTCGAATCTACCGGAGGAATTAGAATCGGCAATTCGGTTCCAACCAATATCCAATTGCGGCGGTCAAAATAAACTGTTCGCTTTCTGCGAAGATAGTTTAAAGTTTGCAGACCGTCCAAATAAAATTCAGCAAGTTCTTCTTTGGTGGAAAACTTATTTTGATATTTTTCAACATCAACGGAATAGTTGAATTTCAATTGATCTAATAACATCGTTTCAAAATCCAGTTCATTTGATTTTTTAACTGTATCAGTGAACATAATTTGTAACCAGTGCTGGATTATGTTGTGCATCGAATTTCCAAAAACAGTATGGATTGACGGCTTATCCTCTTTGATCTTATCTATATATTTCAATTTCCATCTCAACGGACATTTTTGATATGTTGAGAATTGGGTATATGAAATATAAGTCGAGTTTTCTGGTTTAACCATCGCCAGTTTATCAAATTCCTTACAAACGTATGATGCTTTCAATCCTTATAGTTTTAGTTAAAGTACAACGCATTTTATTGTTTAAGTTTGAATCAAATCTGAAATGTTTATTCCCTTAATTCTTTCTTCGTATGTAATCTTGCAGTCAGTTATGTATCCGCACACTCCGGTAACATATCCGGTTAATCCGGTAACATCTCCGATTATTCCGGAAACATTTCCGGTAATTTCGGTAACATCGCCGCGTAAATAGGTAACATTTCCGCTTATTCTGGAAGCGTCCCCATGCAATCCGGTAGCATCACCGTATATGTCGGTAACATCTCCGGTTATATTGGTAACATCTCCGCGTAACAGGGTAACATATCCGGTTATATTGGTAATGTCTCCGATAATTTCGTCAACATCGCCGTACAATCCGTCAACATCGCCGCGTAAATAGGTAACATTTCCGCTTATTCTGGAAGCGTCCCCATGCAATCCGGTAGCGTCCCCATACAATCCGGTAACATCACCGTATATGGCTGTAACATCTCCACTTATTCTTGAAACATCCCCGATTAATCCGGTAACATCTCCACTTATTCTGGAAACATTTCCGGCAATTTCGGTAACCCTTCCGCGTAACAGGGAAACATATCCGGTTAATCCGGAAACATCTCCACTTATTCTTGAAATATTTCCGGCAATTTCGGTAACATCTCCACTTATTCTTGAAACATCCCCGATTAATCCGGTAACATCTCCACTTATTCTGGAAACATTTCCGGCAATTTCGGTAACATCTCCGCGTAACAGGGAAACATATCCGGTTAATCCGGAAACATCTCCACTTATTCTGGAAACATTTCCGGTCAATGCGGCATGAACTCCATCAATTCTTACTCCATCAACGAAATGGTATAATTCTGTTTCGACTTTAATTAATTTTTTTAACATTTTAAAGTTTTTTTATGAAATCTCCGGCTGCTGCTAAAATCAAGCAGAATAAAACAAAGATTCCATATACCGTGAAAAAGAACACTATGAAATTGCCCATTATTTTATCTCCAATCGAACATCTTGAAAAAATACTGGCAATTCGGTCATGTCTTGATTAGATTCCAAATTCTGACTTACATTGTTTATCGTTAATTCCGATTCCATTCAAATACTCCTTTATCATTGTTTTTGAGTTTGGCAAATTAAAATAATCTTCTGCTTCGCGTTGAGACATTTGAAGTCTCTGAGATAAAAATATTAACAAGGTTCGCTGTTTCGGATCAAGTTCATTCTTCCCTTTGATATATTTGTTGAACGTTTTTTGTTTCGGCAACAAATCCAAATAAAATTTGTAATACATCTCAGGAGTCAACAAATCAGTTAATGATTGACATTCTGCAACAAAATCCAAATAATCGGAATTCATCGACAAAAATCTATTCAACATATAAGGTTGAACCTGTTTCTTGCTGTGTTCGGTTTGATCCTCCCAACGAACCTTGTTAACGGTTAAATCGTTAAGGATATCAAATAGCGTCTTTTGCTTTGTCATTCTTAAATTTGAAAGTTGCTTTAACTTCTGAGTTTCCATCATTAACTTCGTGCTTGAACTCCGCATCAATTCCTGCGTTTTTCAAGTTCTTTTGCAAATCCTTTTCAAATGCAATTACTGGTTCTGGAACTACTTCAACGACAGCGGCTTCCGTGATTGGTGTATGTCGTTGAAAGAATTGTTCGCGGCTTTCTGGATTGATTCGCTTGTATTCCCAATCATTGATAATAGTTCCCTTTGAGTGTCTAACCCAGCCCTTGGTGCAGATATAAAGTTTTTCTGCCATAATTTGTTTTCCTTTTTTTAAGTTAGTTTGATTTTTGATTCTGGTTGCTTTGTCAATCCCAATGCGTCTTCAACGTCGGTCATGCCTTCGGGAAACATCTCCAATAGTGGCGCATGACAATCCATGCACCTGAATGCTTGAATTGGAATAACTTGATCTTGTAGTTCGCCAGTGACGAATCGAGAAAGTTTTCTGAATAGTATAGCTGGTTCGAAAAAGAACCCTTCACATTGGGAACACCTAGTTCCCGTGGTTTTTGACATTGCGCCCAACATTTGGGCTTGTGTCGGTTGTTGATTTGAATTCATTTATATTTTCCTGTGTTAAATTGTATTTTTAATTTCAAGGAGTCGGTCGGTAATGTCGATAAGTGTCAATTGATCGAAATCAGTAAAATAAACTTTTGGCAAGTCGAACATCATCTCCTCTTTCAAAATGTATTCCCATTTCTTTAAAAAATCTTCGCGTTCACTTCTATTGTAGGAAATTACAATCTGAGTTTTCTTTGGATTAATGGCATATTTGAACGAGCCGCCTAGGACTTCATATAAGTTCGTTATAATCGTGTATTGTTTCATGATTTTAATTCGCGTAAAATGTTAATTAACATTGCGGACACTTGTATTTCTTTATCTACGACTTGTGAACTTTTGACCTGATATTCTGCAATGGTTAAAATTATTTGTGCCTTTTTACCATCTGGGACGAACCCGTCCAAATTATCAAATAAATATCTGAACAAGTCATCAAATTCTCTAACCTTTGCATCTGCAATTATTTGGCGACAAGTTTTGAATATTACATCAGGTTGTCGAGCGATATTCTTAATTTCTTCCAGAACTCTACTACAATAATCGTTCGTAACGATGTTATCCGTATTGTAAACTAATTTTCCGGTGTATGAATTAATTTGGCAATAGGCAATCATTGAACGTTGGTCGGGGTAATATCGTTTGATAATTTTGCCCAGATCGGCAGGTTCAAATTCGATATTCTCAGTTGTCAATATCTTTGCTATATTTTCAAAGATTTTTTTCGGTGGAGGAGATTCAATCCGAAATGGATGACACCTCGATATAATAGATGGAAGAAATTTATCAATATAATTTCCAGTAAGCAAGAACCGAGTGTTTTTGGAGGATTTTTCAATGATTTCATTAAGTGCAGATTGTCCGGCAGGAGAAAACCACGAAAATTCCTCAAGAATTACGATTTTCCATTGCTTAAATCCAGAAGTCATTGCAAAATTTTTAATGACATCTCGGACTGTAACTATTGAATTTTCATCCGATGCATTGATATATTTTACGTCAGCATCCAATAGGGATGCAATCAATTTACACGCAGTTGTTTTTCCTGTGCCAGATTTTTCAGAATATAAAATCAGGGAAGGAACATCTTGGATATCAATCCAATGTTTAAGTTTATTAATGAAATCTTCATTACCAATATAATCTTCAATTGTTGATGGTCGGTACTTCTCTACCCATAGCGAGTTTTGTAAGTTGCTCAAAGTATTTTATTTAATTCAGTTAAAAATTTCGTGTTTGAAAAGTATTCTTGTTCAATTGTTTCTGCGTCCGATTTCACTTTCAATTTCCACTCCTCATAATTATCTACTTTCTTCGATATAAACTCGATCATTTCGAGTCTATTCCTTATCATAAACAAATAAATATTTCTTTTAATTTTCGGAGATTGTCTCTCGTAAAAATATTCCTTTGGAAAAATCATCTCTAAAAACATCCTCTTTGGAAGTATCGGGATAATGCCATTCAACATTGCTTCATAAATTACTGCTGGGTCGTATTCAGTTTGTTTGACGCAATAAAGTACCTTTGCTGCTTTCAACAACTCATTATATTTAAACCTTGTAAAATGAGTTTTACTTGCAACAACCAAACTATATTCTTTGAAATCGAACGATAACCCTGCGAATACTCTGGAATGGATTTCATCGGTTATCGGTTCGGGTGTAAAAATGATATTGTGTTTTTCTACCGATTGAACCTTTTTGCGCAAATATCCAAAGGGCAATCCAGTCACAACACCAACTTCTTGCCTCGAAGCGTAATTTCGACGAGAAAACATTTCTTGATGTTCTTTACAAAAAAAGCAATTCAAATCATATGCTTTAAATAAAGACATTTCAAAATTATATCCCCAGCCGTTTTTCGAGTCCAATCTTCTAAACATCGGACTTGCACGATTGAACAATGAATTGTTCCAAAATCCAATCAGTTTAATATCAAGGTTAAACTCGTGCTTAAAAAATGACAATGGAATTGTAATGAAATTCCAAGCATTTGCAAACACAAATATATCGCCGTTTCTGACTTCGTTCTTTTGAAACAAATCAAGTAAAGTTCTTAATTGGGCGTTTTTGAAAAACACATCCCCAATCAGAAAAGATTCTGCCGTAATATACTGTCCATCAATTATTCGGATGGTGTATTGGGAGTAGTCTTCATCAGAAAAACATTCTCGCCAATACACATCCGAAGAATCTACTACGACGAATAACGTGTTTTTATTTGTCGCCTCTGTCACTTCCACTTAACACCTTTATCACTT
>Ga0163144_10008591_pt1 | contig 22086 bp, 28 predicted proteins | sample OliLak19BULKMAT1_FD_123175 | JGI IMG/M metagenome (GOLD analysis project Ga0163144, IMG submission 123175) | Freshwater microbial mat bacterial communities from Lake Vanda, McMurdo Dry Valleys, Antarctica - Oligotrophic Lake LV.19.BULKMAT1 | ecosystem: Environmental > Aquatic > Freshwater >... | reverse complement strand
TTGGCGTCGCACTCCCGTGCGATCCTTGTTGTCCGCGCGCCGTCGGAACTTCACCGCCGCGAAACCACTTGATTATGCCTTCCAACAAACTCAATTCCTCGCGCTTCTATCTCATCCGTCATGGCGAGACGGAATGGTCGCTCTCCGGCCAATACACCGGGAGCACGGACCTCCCGTTGACCGCGCATGGCGAAGCGGCAGCCCGAAAGGTCGGGGAGCGTCTCGAAAACGTTCCGTTCGCGCATGTCTTAACGAGCCCGCTGCAACGCGCTCGACAAACGTGTGCGCTCGCGGCGTTGAAGCCCAGGCCTGAAGTCGAACCCAACCTTACCGAATGGGTCAACGGCGACTACGAAGGCCGCACGCCCGCGGAAATCCACGAGGCGCATCCGGAGTGGAACCTATTCCGTGACGGCGCTCCTAATGGAGAAACGCCTGCACAGATTTCCGAGCGCGTCGATCGCCTGATTGTTCGTCTCCGCACCCTCGATGGAAATGTGGCGCTCTTCTCTCATGGGCATCTTTGCCGTGTCCTCGCCGCTCGATGGATCGGTCTTTCCGTCGAGCAAGCGGAGCGTCTCCTGCTCAACACCGCTTCGATCAGCATTCTCTCCTACGCCCATGACCGCCCCGACGATCCGGCGATCGCGCTGTGGAATTCCGAGGGCAATAAGTCGTTCAATCTGGCACCGGTGCCAGCCTCGGTCGCGGCGAAAGGAACTACATTATGAGCAACGGCATCATCCCAAAAAACGTTCGGGTCCAGCCCGGAAAGAAGGCGGATCTCAGCAGCACGCATCACGACGATTCTCATCACGCTCACGAGCACGCGGCGGTGACGCCTTCTGCTGCCGCCAAATACTTTTGCCCGATGTGTCTCGGCGTGGAGTCGGACCAGCCGGGTGATTGCCCGAAATGCGGCATGGCTTTGGAGCGCAATCCGGCATGGATCGCGCCCGTTGCGGGGGCAAAACTGTACACCTGTCCAATGCACCCGGAAGTCCAGCAGGACCACCCGGGTGATTGCCCCAAGTGCGGCATGGCGTTGGAATTGAAGACGGCAGCGGCGGGCATGGACGATGAAGATGAAGGGACCGAGCTCCGCGACATGACGCGACGACTGTGGATCGGCGGTGCGCTCACGCTCCCTGTTTTCATTCTCGCCATGGCGCACCTGATTCCGGCACTGGGCCACGACAGCTGGGTGATGGGAAATACGTCGCGCTGGATCCAATTCGGACTTTCCACACCGGTGGTGTTGTAGGCCGGTTGGCCGTTCTTCAAGCGCGGCTGGCGCTCGCTGATCACGTGGAATTTGAACATGTTCACGTTGATCGCCATCGGCGTGGGCACGGCCTTCGTTTACAGCGTGGTGGCGTTACTCGGGCCAGGCCTCTTTCCGCCGGCGATGCGGCCTCATGGCGTGGTGGATGTTTACTTTGAAGCGGCGGCAGTGATTGTTGTCCTCGTGCTGTTGGGGCAGGTACTCGAACTCCGGGCGCGCAGTCGCACAGGCAGCGCGATCAAGGCGTTGTTGAATCTCGCCCCCCCCACGGCGCGACAAGTGGCATCCGGAGGCGATCATGTCGTCCCGCTCGACCAGGTGAAGGTCGGCGACTGGCTGCGCGTCGTCCCGGGCGAAAAAGTGCCCGTGGATGGCGTGCTCGTCGAAGGACATTCCAGCGTGGAGGAATCCATGATCACGGGCGAGCCGTTGCCGGTGGAAAAAAGCGTCGGTGACAAAGTGACCGGCGGCACGGTGAACGGCACCGGCGGTTTCGTGATGCGCGCGGAGAAAGTCGGCAACGACACGTTGCTCGCGCGGATTGTCAGTCTCGTCGCTGAAGCGCAACGGAGTCGCGCGCCGATTCAAGGTCTCGCGGACAAGGTCGCCAAGATTTTCGTTCCATCCGTCGTGGGATCGGCGGTGCTGACCTTTGCGCTCTGGATGATCTTCGGTCCGGAACCCCGTCTCGCCTACGCCATCGTGAATGCGGTGGCGGTCCTCATCATCGCGTGCCCGTGCGCGCTGGGCCTCGCGACGCCCATGTCCATCATGGTCGGGGTTGGCCGCGGCGCGCAGGAAGGTATCCTCGTAAAAAATGCCGAGGCCCTCCAGCACTTGGAAAAGGTCACGACGCTCGTCGTGGACAAAACCGGCACGCTCACCGAGGGAAAACCGCGCCTGAGCGAGACGGTGGCCGCTGCTGGTTTCGACCCGACAGAGCTGCTTCGACTCGCGGCTTCGCTTGAACAAGGCAGCGAGCACCCTCTGGCCGCCGCGATTGTTGCCGAAGCGGAAGCCAGGAGTCTGAAACTCGAGCCGGCAGCCGACTTCCGTTCGGTCACTGGCGGCGGCGTTTTCGGGAGGGTCGCCGGCAATGCCGTGCTCGTGGGTAAACCCAATTTCCTGCGCGCCGAGGGCGTGATTGAACTGGACGCTTTGGAAGCCAAGGCGAAAACACGACAGGAGTCCGGGCAAACCGTGGTCTTTGTCGCCGTGGACAAAAAAGCTGTGGGGTTGCTCGCAGTCGCCGATCCGGTGAAGGTCACGACGCCGGATGCGATCCGTGAGCTGCACGCGCTGGGATTGCAAATCGTGATGGTCACCGGCGACAATCAGCGGACCGCTGACGCCGTCGCAAAAACGCTCGAGATCGACGCCGTGGAGGCCGAAGTCGAACCCCAGGCCAAAAGCGATCAAATCGAGAAGCTCCAAAACGAAGGGAAATTCGTGGCGATGGCCGGCGACGGGATTAATGACGCGCCGGCGTTGGCAGCGGCGGACGTGGGGATCGCGATGGGCACCGGCACTGACGTAGCGATGCAGAGCGCGGGTGTCACGCTGGTGAAAGGCGACCTTCGTGCCATTGCCAAAGCGATCCATCTCAGCCGCGCCACGATGCGCAACATCCGGCAAAACCTGTTTTTCGCGTTTGGATACAATGCCCTGGGCATTCCCGTTGCGGCGGGGCTGCTCTATCCATTCTTCGGCGTGCTGCTGAGCCCGATGATCGCGGGCGTCGCCATGAGTTTCAGCTCGGTCTCTGTCATCACCAATGCCCTTCGCTTGCGAAGGGTGAAACTGTAAGCGGTTTGCCGGTGAATGAGAACCGCGCCCGGCCCCCGGCCATGAATCCAAACTCCAACAGCGACACTGAACCACCCATGCGTGATCCGGATGAGTCCGACCACGATCATGGTTCTGCTCCGTCGTTTCTTCCGCATTGGATGCAAGAACGCTGGATCGGGTTATCGGTCGCCGTGGCCGGCGTGGCGCTCAGTGTTGGCCCTGCTCCTGATCGCCTCCGGGTTTGGCGTCATTCCATTGAGTGTCTCCGTGGTCCTGCACGAGGGGAGCACCATCGTCGTCGTCCTGAACGCCCTGCGGCTCCTCGCTTGGCGCGAGCCCGCCGCTACCGCCTGAATTTTCGTTGCGACTCCGCCCCATTTCCCCTGTCCGATTCCATTGCCCAAAAGATGTGCCTTCGCCATCCGGTCTCTGGCAACGCCAGACCACGATCATCGCGGCGTCTTCCATCGCGGCCATCCTGATGTGCCTGGTGCCTCGCTTTGATTACCAAATATGAAAACAAACACCCTCGCTCCAGATCAGCTTCAAAAGATGGACGTAAACGATCCCGCCAAAGACTTCCCTGTCGTTTGTGTGGGCGGTTCGGCGGGTGGGCTCGACGCCTACACCCGGCTGCTCCGGCATCTGCCGGTGGATCTGGGAGTAGCGATCGTCATCGTCAATCACGTGAGAAACGTGGCCACGCAACTTCACGAAATACTCCCGCGCTTCACCACGATGCCCGTTGAGCTGATCACCGAAAGGTTGGATATCGCACCGAACCACGTGTTCATCATTCCGACGGAGCGCGATCTGCACGTCCTTGAGGGGGAGTTCCGGCTGCAACCGGTATCCAAGCCGAGGGGCTGGCCCGACGTGATCACGGTGTTTCTGCGCTCCCTGACCGAGCACTGGGACGGCAAACTGATCGCCGTCATTGTCTCCGGCTACGATGGTGACGGGGCGGATGCCCTGCGTGGCATCAAGGAAGTGGGAGGCATCACCATCGCCCAGAAGCTCGATACGGCCGTGCAGCCCGACATGCCTAAGAGCGCAATCGCGAGCGGTTGCATCGATTTCATCCTCTCACCCGAGGAAATCGCCGGAAAGATCGCCGAGATTACGAAGGCGACTGCAAGGCAGAATTTGAGATGAAGACAAGCACACGCTCCTTCTCTTCGCTCGACCGGATCGCCGCCACCTGGTGCGCCGTCAACTACCTTCCGGTCCGCCAGATTCATCTCTTCGGCTATCCGCTGCTCAAGCGACCCAATTGGAGTGAATACCCCATGGACCCCACGAAGACCGGAACACAAAATACTCCTATCCACAGTAGAACACGAAAAACAGCCTCATGAAACAAACCCCTACGACAAACCGACGCCTCGTTCTTGCAGAACGACCCGAAGGAGCTCCGACAGAGAGCACGTTGACCCTCAAAACAGAAGACGTCCCTTCACCTCAAGAGGGTGAGATGTTGTTACGCACAGAATTCCTTTCGCTCGATCCCTACATGCGCGGGCGAATGAGCGATGCTCCGTCGTATGCACCGCCTGTCAAAATTGGCGAGGTGATGGTTGGGGGAACCGTCGCGCAGGTGGAAATTTCCAAGCTCGATGGTTTCAAGAAAGGAGAGTGGGTCCTCAGTACAAACGGCTGGCAGGATTACGCCCTATCGAACGGAAAAGACGTTACGTCCCTGGGCAGTGATCCGGAGCATCCGTCATGGGCCCTGGGTGTGACCGGGATGCCTGGATTCACGGCCTGGGCTGGTCTCACGAAGATCGGCAAGCCGAAAGCAGGAGAGACTCTCGTCGTCGCAGCCGCCACCGGTCCCGTGGGTGCCACCGTCGGCCAGATTGGAAAGATTCTCGGATGCAAGGTGATCGGCATCGCCGGCGGCGCGGAGAAATCTGAATACGCGGTGAAGACACTGGGGTTGGATGTCTGCCTTGATCATCATTCCGAGGACTTTGCCAACGAATTGCTCGCGGCAACCCCTGACGGAATCGATGTTTATTTCGAGAGCGTCGGCGGCAAGGTTTTTGACGCGGTCCTTCCTCAACTGAATACCGGGGCGCGCGTCCCCGTGTGTGGCCTGGTCTCGCAATACAACGCCACCCGCCTCCCCAAAGGTCCTGATCGAATGGGCTACCTGATGGGTCAGATTCTGCGGAAGCGGATCACCATGCGTGGCTTCATCATCTTCGAGGACTTCGGGGCCTTCTATCCTGAATTCGCAGCGGAGATGGCGGGCTGGATTAAGGCCGGCAAAATTCACTACCGCGAGGAAATCGTGGAGGGTTTGGAACAAGCCCCTGCCACCTTCATTGGCATGTTGAATGGAGACAATTTCGGCAAATGCGTGATTCGCGTCGGCCCTTCAGACTAGGCAAACCCATCCAAAGATATGAAAATTCTCATGATACTGACCTCGCACGACAAGCTGGGTGACACGGGCAAAAAGACCGGCTTCTGGCTGGAAGAACTTGCGGCTCCCTATTACGTCCTGCTCGATGCCGGAGCGGAAATCACCCTGGCATCTCCGGCCGGAGGGCAACCACCTCTCGATCCGAAAAGTGATGCGCCCGATGCACAAACAGGGGCAACCCGACGCTTCAAAAAAGACGAGTCAGCCCAGAGCGCTCTCCGCAACACGACGAAGTTGGCGGAGATCGATGGCGACGGATTTGATGCGATCTTTTTCCCCGGTGGGCATGGCCCGCTCTGGGATCTTGCGGAGAATGCAGACAGCCAGCACATGATCGAAATGTTCGTTGCCGAAGATCGTCCTCTCGCTGCGGTGTGCCATGCTCCAGCGATCTTCAAGCACACGAAACGGGCGGACGGGAAGTCGTTGGTCTTGGGCCGCCGCGTGACTGGCTTCACGAACACTGAGGAGGAAGGGGTTGGTCTCACGAAGGTGGTTCCATTCCGGGTTGAAGACATGCTCAGAGCCAATGGTGGTCTCTATGCAAAAGGCCCGGATTGGGGTTCTTACGTGGTCGTCGATGGCAAGCTCGTCACCGGACAGAACCCTGCATCGTCAGAAGCTGCAGCAAACGAGCTGCTCAAGCTCCTTTAACGATCAACCTGCTACCAACGCCCCATCGGGAACCGCGATGAAAATTCCCGAACGACAGCCAGACACCCAACGTCCGAAGCGTCCTGAGGGCGGCTCGACGGAGCCCATCATTGGGATAAACTGATCGAGCACCGGCATTCCGTCGTCAAAAACGGACAAGATCTGCCCGGAGATTCGGCAGAGCCTAAAGAGGGTATTACCCCATAGCGGATCCGCCCGGGCGGGGCTACTGTCCGCATAGGTTCTTGCGCAAACATTCCTGCTCCGCACGCACCTTCCTCCGGGTACCCAGGCTCGGACGCACAGGAGAGCGAACCCAAAAACAATCAATCACTCAAACATCATGCTAAACCAAGTCAAAAGCCTGAAGGGATACAAACTGAACAGCCGCGACGGGGAGATCGGAAAGGTCAAGGAATTCTATTTCGATGACCGGCACTGGACGGTTCGCTACTTGGTCGCGGATACGGGAAACTGGTTGACTGGCAAGCAGGTCCTGCTGTCCCCGTATTCCCTGGGTGCGGTGGATCCGGCAGGAAAGGACATTGTCGTCGATCTAACCAAGAAACAAATCGAAGAAAGTCCGTCACTGGACAGCGATAAACCCGTTTCCCGTCAATTTGAGGAGAGCTACTACGGCTACTACGGCGCGCCGCCCTATTGGGGAGGAATCTACAGTTGGGGAGCCTATTCTTTTCCGATGCGGGATCGTGCACGTTGGGGCGCTCCTGCGCCGGGAGCGGAGTCTTGGGATCCCTCGCTGCGCAGCACGCACGATGTGACTGGGCATCATATCCAGGCCACCGATGGCGAGATGGGTCACGTCGAGGATTTTATCATCGACACCGAAACGTGGGCCATTCGCTACCTGATCGTCAGCACCCGGAATTGGTGGCCGGGGAAAACAGTTCTGATTTCCCCGCATTGGATTGACCGGGTCAGCTGGGAAGAGTCGAAGGTGTTTGTCGGTCTTTCCCGGGAAACCATCAAACAGTCTCCCGAGTACAATGAAAACCTCCTGCTGAACCGGGAATATGAGTCCGGCCTCCACCGTCACTACAACCGTCCGGGCTATTGGGATTCCGAAAATGCGCTGGTCGATTCACCTGCCACGGCGAAACGGGAAGTCGCGGGCCTTCCACCCCGGACAGGCGACGCGTGATGCCGCGCCCGCAGCGGGCGCGGGCAACCTCCACTCCTCGCTGATCTGAAGTTTGCCCAAGAACACACCAAGGCCTCGGAAAACAGTTGGATAAAGTCAGCGGTGGTCGGCGACCAGGCTCTGCAACCACCGCGACCGACAGTCAGAATCTTATGAATAAAAATCCGCTTAACAAAGGCATCTTAACCGAAAACTTTGCCGGCATCGGGCCGGCGACCCGCGAGATGGTGCGCGTGCGCGCGGCTGAGCTGAGCACGATCGCAGGTCGGGAGGTTATCCAGGCGGACTTTGAGCGGGCGAGGCGCGAATTGACCGGTGAGTCTGACGTGGACCGGCAGGACGCGCTGCTCGATGCCCTCCCGGAATCCAAGCGCTGGGATCCCGTTCCGGGTTCGGAAGGGCGGCAAGTCCCGGAGACTCCGAGTGAGGACGAAGATGACGAAGGCAGAAGCGAGACCGTGCAACTCGTGAATGAAGGCGCCAGGGAAGCCGAACGAGATCGGATGCTGCGAGCCGCCAAGGAAGCGGAGAAAATCAAGTGAACTTGGCCGACACTGCACAGGCGATCGTCGTCGGCGACACCAACGCCGAAGTCCCGTTTGTAAAAGTGCCCACCGATGCGGGCATCACCCCCGCCATCAAAGTGGAGTCCGGAGCAAGGACTTGGCGGGAGCCCACGGCAAAAAACTCACTGAGGGCCTCGAAGGCCAGCGCGCCGATTCACCAGCAATTGTTCGACGCGCTGCAACCGACAACCGGGAATAAGCTCAACCAGATCCTCGCTACCCACCTCGCGGAACCCGATCCGACCGAGTTGCCCGAACACTTCGTGAAGGCGACCGGGTCAAGCGCGCCGTCATCGTGCAAGATCGTTCGAAATTGGAAAGGGAGCCGCCCGGCATGAAGGCGCCATCCTTGCCCGCCGGCGTGGTGGTCGCGGTGCGTGGCAGCGTCGTGGATATCCGCTTCGAAACGCGGCTGCCGCCGATCTATTCCGTGCTGCATGCGGGAGAGCAGGATCGCATCGTGATCGAAGTGCTCGCGCAAAGCGACGCGCGCCACGTCCGCGGGATCGCGCTGACGCCGACGCAGGGTCTTGCCCGCGGCATGGCGGTCAAGGACACCGGGGGACCGTTGAAAGTCCCCGTCGGGAAAGAGATCCTTTCGCGCATGTTCGATGTATTTGGCCGGACGATTGATCGCGACCCTGCCCTTCCGAAAATGCAGTGGAGGTCGGTCCACCGGACACCACCGCCACTCGTCGAGCGCTCGACGAAGTCGGAAATTTTCGAAACCGGCATCAAGGTGATCGATGTGCTCCTACCCTTGGAGCGCGGCGGCAAAGCCGGACTGTTTGGGGGCGCGGGCGTCGGCAAAACCGTCCTGCTCACCGAAATGATCCACAACATGATCGGCCAGCAGCAGGGCGTGAGCATCTTTTGCGGCATCGGCGAACGGTGCCGCGAGGGCGAGGAGCTTTACCGCGAAATGAAGGAGGCCGGGGTGCTGCCCAACATGGCGATGGTCTTTGGCCAGATGAACGAGCCACCCGGCAGCCGCTTTCGCGTGGGGTTTACGGCGCTGACGATGGCCGAATATTTCCGCGACGACGAGCACCGGGACGTGCTGCTGCTCGTGGATAATATTTTCCGCTTCATCCAGGCGGGCATGGAAGTCTCGGGACTGATGGGCCAGATGCCCTCGCGCTTGGGTTATCAGCCCACGATGGGCACCGAACTTTCCGGCTTCGAAGAGCGGATCGCGAACACCGCCACCGGCGCGATCACTTCCATCCAAGCGGTCTATGTGCCGGCGGATGATTTCACCGATCCCGCGGCGGTGCACACGTTCTCGCATCTGTCTGCGTCGATCGTTCTCTCGCGCAAACGGGCGAGCGAAGGCCTTTTCCCAGCGATCGACCCCCTGCAATCGAGCTCCAAAATGGCGACGCCCGGTATCGTCGGAGAACGTCACTACACGCTCGCGCAGGAAATCCGCCGCACGCTCGCGCAATACGCTGACTTGAAGGACATCATCGCCATGCTGGGCCTGGAGCAGCTCTCGCCCGAGGATCGTAAAGTCGTCGGCCGCGCCCGCCGACTGGAGCGGTTTCTGACCCAGCCGTTTTTCACGACCGAACAATTCACCGGCCTCAAGGGGAAGCTCGTGAGCCTCGAGGATTCGCTGGACGGCTGTGAACGCATCCTGCACGACGAATTCAAGGATCACCCCGAAAGCGCCCTCTATATGATCGGCGCGATCGGCGAAGTGAAAAACACCGGAACGGCCGCGACCAAACCGGAAACTCCCGCCAACCCTGCCGCAATTACCGATGACGCTTAAAATTCTGCTGCCCTTCCGGGTCTTCGCGGAGAAAACCGACGTCTCGCGCATCGTCGCTGAAACGGGCGGGGGCTCGTTTGGATTGCTGCCGCACCGGCTCGATTGTGTGGCGGCGCTTGAGCCCGGAATTCTGACCTACGAAACCGAGGCGGAAGGCGAGGTGTTCGTGGCCATCGACGAGGGCGTGCTGGTGAAAACCGGCCTTGATGTCCTGGTGTCCGCGCGCCGCGCTTTGGGCGGAACCAATCTTGGCGAATTGCGCGAGGCCGTGACCAAGGAGTTCCTCACCTTGGACGAGCACGAGCAGAACGTGCGCACCGTCATGGCAAAACTGGAATCGGGCTTCGTCCGTCGCTTTGCGACACTCAACCATGAGTGAACCTTCGAAAAAGGTTCCCGACGCGGAGTCGAAGCTGGCCGGTCAAATCGGTGCCAAGGCGGCGCGCAAACTCAAGGCGCGCAAGTCCGAGCAGGGCGTCTGGTTTGGACTGGGTATGATGGGCCTGATCGGCTGGTCGGTGGTCGTGCCGACGCTGCTCGGCGCGGCGCTCGGCCTGTGGCTGGACAATCATCACCCAGCCAAGCACTCTTGGACCTTGGCTCTGTTGGTCGTCGGTCTGGTGATCGGTTGCGCCAACGCGTGGTTCTGGGTCGCCAAGGAAGACAAAGCGATGCGGGACGAAGCGGAGGATGGCGATGAATGATCCTTGGATCCTCGGACTCGCGGTGCTCGCGGGCCTCGCACTCGGCACGATCTTCTTCGGCGGACTTTGGTGGACGATCCGCCGCGGGGCCTTGTCGTCGCGCCCGGCCCTTTGGTTTCTGGGCAGCGCCCTCTCGCGCATGGGAGTCACCTTGGCTGGATTCTATTTCGTGGGTGGAGGAGCCTGGCAGCGTCTGGTCGCGTGCCTCACCGGATTCCTTGTGGCGCGGCTGCTCGTGACGCGGCTGGCGCGCCCCCCCGTAAACGCAACCGATCCCGCTGCACAGATCAAACGAGCTTCACCCCTCTTTCATCCCCCAGCTAACCCCGCCAAAGAGTAATATGATCATCCAAATCAACACCGACCACACGATCCACGGCCACGACCCATTGACCGCCGAAATCGAAGCGACCGTCCGTCGCTCATTGAGTCATCACGAAGGTCGACTCTCGCGGATCGAACTTCATCTCAGCGACGAGAACGGTGCCAAGAGCGGGGGCAACGACATTCGCTGTGTGATGGAAGCCCGGCCCGCCGGACTCCAACCGGTCGCGGTGGCTCATCACGCCGGCGAACTGGCCGATGCAGTCACCGGCGCGGCGCAGAAACTGAATGCCGCTCTCGAGACCACCTTCGGGAAGCTCCAGCAGCACCAACGCTGATGCGGTCGAAACCGGAGAATCACCATGCGCCTTAGTCCCGACCAACTGATTTTCTGGCAGCACGGCTTTATCAAGCTCAACGCCACGATTGTGTTCACCTGGGGCCTGATACTTGTGCTGGCGATCGGGGCGAAGCTCATCACCCGGAACCTCACCGTTGAACACCAACGGTCCCGCTGGCAGAACCTGCTCGAGATTGTCGTCACCGCCATCACGACCCAGATCGAGGAAGTGGGACTGAAAAACCCGAGGAAATATCTCAGTTTTCTCGGGACGCTCTTCCTTTTTGTCGCGGCGGCCGCGCTTTGCACGGTCATTCCCGGCTATGAACCGCCGACCGCGTCGCTTTCAACAACGGCAGCGCTGGCGCTCTGTGTGTTTGTAGCCGTGCCGCTGTTCGGCATTGGGAAACTGGGAATCGGAGGATACCTCAAGTCCTACGTCCAGCCGACGTTCATCATGCTGCCGTTCAATATCATCAGCGAAGTGTCACGAACGCTCGCTCTCTCGGTGCGGCTTTTCGGCAACATGATGAGCGGAGCGATGATCATCGCGATCCTGCTCACGATCACGCCGTTCGTTTTCCCAGTCGTGATGACCCTGCTCGGCCTGCTGACCGGCATGGTGCAGGCTTACATCTTCAGCATCCTCGCCGCGGTCTATATTGCCGCCGCTATGCATAAGCCCAAGCCGACCGCCAAAGCCGAGCCGATCAGCGCCACCTAAAATGACCGCCCGTCAACCAAGGACTTTTTTATGGATAACATGACCTTCATCGCCGTCGTCTCAATCGCCACCGCTGGCTTCGCCACCAGTGTCGGCTGCATCGCTCCTGCCCTCGGCGAAGGCCGTGCCGTCGCCACCGCCCTCACCGCGCTCGCCCAGCAACCGGACGCCTCCGCGACCATCACACGCACGCTCTTCGTTGGTCTGGCGATGATCGAGTCCACCGCGATCTACTGCTTCGTGGTCTCGATGATTCTGATCTTCGCGAATCCGTTTTGGAAGCACGTGATCGCCGGAGCGGCCGAGGCGGTGGCCAACTAATCCCATGCTCATCGACTGGTTCACCGTCGGGGCTCAGGCGCTCAACTTCCTCATCTTGGTGTGGCTGATGAAGCATTTTCTTTATCAGCCCATTCTGAACGCGATCGACGGCCGCGAGAAAAAAATCGCAGCCGAACTGGCCGACGCCGCGACCAGGAAAGCCGAGGCCACCAAGGACCGCGACGATTTCCAGAAGAAGAACGAGGTCTTCGACCGCGAACGCACCGACCTTCTGACCAAGGCCGCAAACGACGCGCAAAACCAAAGCAATCGACTCCTCGATGAAGCTAAAAACCGCGCGGATGAACTCGGCGCGAAACGACAGGAAAACTTGCGCACGGAGACCGCGAATCTGCATCAGGAACTCGCCCGGCGCACCCGGAAGGAAGTGTTCTCCATTGCCCGCAAGACGCTCACCGATCTCGCCAACACTGGACTGGAGCAGCGCATGGTGGCGGTGTTCACACGCCGCCTGCGAGAGATGAATGGCGACGCGAGGAAGACGCTCGATGCGGCGCTCAAAAGCACGGTGGAACCGGCGCTCGTGCGCAGTGCGTTTGATCTGCCGGCGGAGGAACGTGCCGCGATTCAAAATGCCATCAACGAAACTTTTTCGATCGACGCACACCTTCGTTTCGAGACTGCGCCGGATCTGGTCAGCGGAATCGAGCTCACCGCGAATGGACAGAAGATTGCTTGGAGCATCGCGGACTACCTGACGTCGTTGGACAAGGCCGTGGGCGAACTTCTGAAACCGCAGGACAAGCCAGAACCGGCGTCCGCCTCCGTCAGCTCATGAGCGCACCCGTCGATTCGCTGCAGACGGTTTTTGAGCGCACCTTTGCCGACCTTGGACAGGTGCGGGACGCCTTTTCTCCGTCCCTTCAACCGCGCGAGATCGGCACCGTCATCGATGTCTCGACGGGCATCGCGCGCGTCAGCGGCCTGCCCAACGTGGGCTTTGAGGAACTGCTCGAGTTTCCCGGCGGGGTCTTCGGCATCGCATTCAATCTCGATGAGGACGAGATCGGCGTGGTGCTGTTGGGCGACTACGCTCATTTGCAGACTGGCACCGAAGTTGAGCGCACGGGCCGCGTGATGGACATTGGCGTGGGTGAGAAACTGCTCGGTCGCGTGGTCGATCCGCTGGGGCGTCCGCTCGACGGTCTCGGTCCGATTGCCACGAGCCTCCGGCTGCCCGTGGAGCGTCCGGCGGCGGCGATCATGGATCGCGCGCCCGTAACCGTGCCTCTCCAGACCGGACTTACGGTGGTCGACGCGCTCATCCCCATCGGTCGCGGCCAGCGTGAATTGATTCTGGGCGACCGCAGGACGGGCAAGACCGCGATCGCCCTCGACACCATCCTCAACCAGCGCGACCGAAATGTGCTGTGTGTGTATTGCTCCATCGGCCAGCGGGCCTCTGCGGTGGCCAAAGTGGTGGCCAGGCTCAGCGAGAAGGGCGCGCTGGACTACACCGTGGTGATGGTGGCCGAAGGCAACGAAGCACCGGGCGTGGCCTACGTCGCTCCCTATGCCGCGACGAGCATTGCTGAACAGTTCATGGAGGCGGGGCGCGACGTGCTGATCGTTTACGACGATCTCACCCATCACGCCCGGGCCTACCGCGAGCTCTCGCTGCTGCTCCGCCGTCCGCCGGGCCGCGAGGCCTTCCCCGGAGATATTTTCTACATCCATTCGCGGCTGCTGGAACGCGCCACCCGGTTGAACAAGGCGCGCGGCGGCGGTTCGCTCACGGCGCTCCCGATCATCGAGACCGAGGCGCAGAATATTTCCGCCTACATTCCGACGAATCTGATCTCGATCACCGACGGCCAGATCTATCTTTCGCCTTCGCTGTTTGAACTCGGCGTGCTTCCGGCGGTGGATGTGGGGAAATCGGTCTCACGCGTCGGCGGGAAAGCGCAACTGGCCGTTTACCGCGCCGTGGCGGGCGACCTCAAACTCGCCTATGCGCAGTTCGAGGAACTCGAAACGTTCGCCCGCTTCGGGGCACGACTCGACGACGACACGCGCAAGATCATCGAGCACGGCCGCCGCATCCGCGCCTGCCTCAAGCAACCCGAGTTCGCCCCGGTTTCGGTGTCGGCGCAAATCGCCACCCTGCTGGCCCTGACCGCGGATCTTTTTGATCCGGTGCCGTTGGACAGGATGAGGGAGGCCCAACAGGCCGTGCGGGAGGCGGCGACCCAGATTCCGGCGGAGGTCTGCGCACGTTTTGAAACCGCCGACAAGTTGAGCGACGATGATCGCAAGGTGATCATCGAGATCGCGCGCCAGTCGCTCGCCCCGTTCCAGCCGGCCCCGGCGAAGTCATGAGTGAGACCACGGCCAGTCTGCAGCGGAAAATCAGCAGCGCGGGCGACCTCCAATCGGTTGTCCGCACCATGAAGGCGCTGGCCGCGTCGAGCGTCGGTCAATACGAGAAATCGGTCCACGCATTGGGCGACTACTACCGCACGGTGGAACTGGGCTTGGGCGCGTGTTTTCGCGCCGGACCAATGCGGGGGCCGGGCGCAGAACCGAAAGAACCCGCCGATGCGACCGCGATCGGTGCCGTGGTGTTCGGATCGGATCAGGGACTCGTCGGGCAGTTCAACGACATCATCGCCGACCACGCGATCACCACCCTCGCCACCTTACCCGGCAAACTCCACGTCTGGGCAGTGGGCGAGCGCGTTCACGCGCGGCTGGCGGACGCAGGCCTGACGCCCATCGGCCTTTTTACGGTGCCGAATTCCGTCAGGACGATCACGCCGCTCGTCGGGCAGATTCAAATCGAGAGCGAAGCGCACCGGACGGAAGGCGAGAATGCGCAGCTCTACGTTTTCCATAACCGCCTGCAAACCGGGTCGCTTTACGAACCGGTCAGCGAGCACTTGTTGCCGCTCGACGCGGCCTGGGCCCAACGCCTGACGCAAACGCCTTGGCCGACCCATGTGTTGCCCGAGGTGGTGGGCGACCGCACGGCGACTCTGCGCGCGCTCATTCGCGAATTTCTTTTCATCTCACTCTTTCGCGCGTGCGCCGAATCGCTGGCCAGCGAGAACGCCAGCCGGCTGGCGGCGATGCAACGGGCCGACAAAAATATCGAGGACTTGCTGGAGACGTTGCACGGAACCTTCCACCGCCTGCGCCAGAGCGGGATCGACGAGGAATTGTTTGATGTGATTTCCGGCTACGAGGCGCTGGCCACTGGACCCAAATCCGGCTCCGGAAATGAGCCGCCACAAGGCAATCGGCATTCTGCAGGAGGCAGACCGTGAGCAGACTGAAACAACACCTGCGCAACATGAGGGGAAGCTTTGGGTTTACCCCTTCGGTGATTGTGGCGGGCAGCATCGTGCTCGGCGTAAGCGATGATCTTCTCTGTCGCAGTGGACTCGAAGCCAAGATTGACGTGCTGGTCGCCTCGCTCATCACCGCCGTCCCCGGCTATCTATTCCTCCGGCTGGGAAGCGTTGGATCGAAGACGCCCCAGCCGAACGGAAACGCATCATGAAATTACCGGAGAACAAAACGAAGATCGTCGCCACCATCGGCCCCGCCTCGATGGAACCTTCCATCCTTGAGCAAATGATCCGGGCGGGAATGAACGTGGCGCGGCTGAATTTTTCGCACGGCGACTTCGCGCAGCATGGCGAGATCATCGCGCGTGTCCGGGCCGCCAGCCGCACCGTCGGCCGCCGGGTCGCCATCATGGCTGATCTTCCCGGCCCCAAGATGCGTCTGGGCTCCATCGAGCCAGGTCCGATTGAACTTCACGCGGGAGAATCCTTCGTTCTGACAAGCGAGGATATCGTTGGCGACCGTCAGCGGGTTTCGATGAGCTTCGAACCTCTTCCCCGAGTCGTGAAGACCGGCGACCGCCTTTTCCTGAACGATGGCCTGATTCAGCTTCTGGTGGATCGCGTCGAGGGGAACGACGTTCATTGCTCGGTCGCGGTCGGCGGCCAGCTCAGTTCCCGCAAGGGACTGAATCTGCCGCGAATTTCCCTCGGCATCGGCGCCTTCACCGAACGGGACCGCGAGTGCCTGGCGTTCGCGATCGGACAGGGGGTCGATGCGGTCAGCCAATCCTTCGTCGAGACTGCGGCCGACATCGAAGCCGTGCGATCGGCTGCCGCGGAACTCGGCGGCTCGCCGTTCCTCATCGCGAAGATCGAGCGCCGCGAGGCGCTGGAGAACATCGAGGCCATCCTGCGCGCCAGCGACGGAATCATGATTGCCCGGGGCGATCTCGGCGTCGAGATCCCGATCGAGACGATGGCTGTCACCCAAAAGCAACTCATGGTGAAAGCCATCGCGCACGCCAAGCCCGTGATCACGGCGACGCAGATGCTGGAATCCGTGACCGCGAGCCGCCTCCCGACCCGGGCGGAGGCGACCGACGTGGCCAACGCGATTCTCGACGGGACCGACTGCGTGATGTTGTCGGGCGAATCGGCGGTCGGCCGCTTTCCCGTGGAGGCAGTGGCGATGCTGGCGAAGATCGCCGCGGTGACCGAGGCCTACCGCGAGGCGAATCGCCAGAGCCGGCGGGCGGCGGCACCGCACAGCGAAGTCCCGCGTTCCCTTCGCAAGGCGCTCCTGGTCGACCAGGCGATCGAATTGATGCCCTGTGATGCGGTGATCGTGCCCGTGGAGAGTGGCCAGACCGCGCGCACCGTGGCGCGTTCCCGCATCCCTGTGTGGGTCGTCGCGGCCGGGCTCGACCCCGCCGTCCTCCAGGGGCTTTCCTTTTGCGCCGGAATCCACCCGCACAATCTGGCCGTCGAGCCAGAGTCCTGGCGGGACTTTGCCCGGCAGTGGCTCAAGGACTTCGAAATCGAACCGCGCCACGCCCTGCTGGTCGCCGGACCGTCGTCGATTAATCCGGACTCGAATCAGCGGCTCGAATTTTTCGACTTCACCGACGATCCTCAACCGGTCTTCAGGGGAGATGTCCCGTGAAAGGTCCGTGCCCCAGGTGATTTGCCGCAAATCGATGGTGGGATAAGACCCCATAGCCCGTCAGAAGCTGCGGGGGTAGCATGAGTGCGAGCCCGAGCGTCACCGGCGTTGACGCGGGTTCAAAAACCAGCCGTTAGCGCGTCACCGACAGCGAAACAACCGCACACAAAGAACAAGGAAACCACTATGCTAACCAAAGCCACAACCTTGAAGGGATACAAACTGGACAGCCTGGACGGGGAATTCGGAACGGTCAGAGAATTCTACTTTGATGACCACCATTGGACCATCCGTTATCTGGTCGCCAATACGGGAAGCTGGCTCACAGGTCGGCAGGTACTGATTTCCCCGTATGCGCTGGTTGCTGCGAGCAAGGCGGAGGAGCACATCGCCATTGACCTGACAAAAAAGCAGATTGAGGACAGTCCCTCGCTGAACAGTGACAAGCCCGTATCGCGACAATTCGAGGAGTCCTATTACGGGTACTATGGTTGGCCGATGTATTGGGGCGGTCCGTATATGTGGGGACAATACCCCTACCCTTATCGGGACCGTGAACAATCGAAAACGTCCAAAGAGGCTGAAAAGGCGTGGGATCCCCGTTTGCGCAGCACTGACTCGGTCCGAGGTCATAGCATCCAGGCGCTCGACGGAGAAATCGGCCATGTCGAGGATTTTATCATCGATGATGAGACGTGGGCGATCCGTTACCTGATCGTTGACACCAGAAATTGGTGGCCGGGGAAGAAGGTTCTGGTTTCACCGCAGTGGATCGACCGCCTCAGTTGGAACGAGTCGAAGGTATTTGTCGGTCTATCCCGGGAAACCATCAAAAAATCGCCCGAATACACGGAGGAATCTCTGCTGACGCGAGAGTACGAGACGGGACTTTATCAACATTATCAACGCGAAGGTTATTGGCGCGAAGAATTCGCCGACAAATCACGGAACCAAGTTTCTCCCGAGATAAAAAGTCCCGGTGAGATGAACCACTCTTTAAAAGGATAAAATGAAAACTACCCGGCTCTATTATATTATGGCCGTGACAACGGTCGGATTTCTCTGTTCGAGCGGCGGTTTGGTCGGCTGCAGACAGGAACCAGTCACGCGTAACGACACCGAACAGCAGGTCGATCAAGCCTTGAGCGAACAAGTGAAGAGCGCCTTGGCGAAGTCGTCCGCATTCAAGTTTCCAGATGTCCAGGTGGCCTCGTTCAAAGGAAAAGTTCAACTGAGCGGTTTTGTTGTGAGCAAGGACCAAAAGCGCTCGGCCGAAAGTATCGCTAAAGGCATTCCCGGCGTGGTCGCAGTGGAGAACAATATTTCCCTGAAACATTAGACGTTCAGAACATCAAGCAGGCCGGACAAAAACGTAAGAGTTCCTGGTGCGATCCTGCCTGTTTCACCCGAGCCAACCTCCCTATTCTCTCTCCAACACGATTTCCGCGCTTCGGCAAATAAACCTTTTGATTGATATCTTCACCACAATTAAGACTCTATGAACCTGCTCACGAAAGATTTTCGCTCTTCACTTCTAAATGCTCACGAGTCGCCATGCCTCTCGCTTTATCAGCCGACGCACCGGCATCATCCCGGCAATCAAGAAGACCCGATTCGCTTTCGCAATTTGGTCAAGGAACTCGATCAGTCGTTGCGTAAAAAATATTCGCCAGAGGAGATTCGTCCGCTTCTGGAACCGTTTGAGGCTCTTTCTCGCAATCATAATTTCTGGAATCACACCACGGATGGATTGGTCGTATTCGGCGCGCGCGGTTTGTTTCAGGTTTTCGGATTGCAACGCACGACGCACCAACTCGCCGTGGTCGCCGACAGTTTTCACACCAAACCGTTGCTGAGGCTTCTGCAGTCGGCGGATCGCTTCCAGGTACTGGCGCTCAATCTTCACGAGATTAAGCTGTTCGAGGGCAATCGTGACGCGTTGAATGAAATCGATCTCGCGCCCGAAATTCGCGACGAGCGCTTTAAGGTCATTGTCGCATCCGGCGGTGAGATCGACCTCGCGCCCCAAGTTCCGCGCACCCTCACGGAAGCGTTAGGCGAGGAGTTGACCGAGCCGCATCAAACCGTCGCGTCCAACGGAGGAACCGGCGGCGCGAGCGTGGTCATGAGGCACGGGCAGAGCGATGAGGAACGGTTCTTTCGAATTGTTGATCGCGCGATTCTCGCATCGCACTCACAGCCCTCGGGACTGCCATTGATTCTCGCGGCATTGCCCCAACATCAGGATCAATTCCGCAAGCATAGCCAGAACCCATTCCTTTTGGAGGAAGGAATTAGAATCCATCCTGACGCCATGCCGATGAAGGAGTTCCTCGAACGGGGGTGGAACATTTTCGAACCGCTGTATCAAGCCAGGCTTGCGAAGCTGGTCGACGATTTTGAGGTGGCCAAATCCAAAATGCTTGGCCTGGAAGATGTGAAGCAGGTGGCGCAGGCCGCAGCGGCCGGGCGGATCGCGACCCTGCTGATCGAGGCCGATCGCCAGATTCCAGGACGAATCGACGGCGCGGCCGGAGAAGTGAAGCTCAAGGACTTGAGCCATCCTGAAGTGGATGATCTGCTGGACGACCTCGGCGAGTTGGTGCTCAAGACCGGAGGTCGCGTGGTGGTGGTCCCGGCCGATCGGATGCCGACGAAGACGGGAGCGGCGGCGACGTGCCGATTTTGACAAGGACGAACAAAAATATGAAAATCCAGATTAACACGGACAACAACATTGAAGGCAGCGACGAATTAACTCAACAGACGCGGGCCGTGGTGGAGAGCGCGTTGGAGCGATTCGCCGAACAGATTACCCGCGTGGAAGTCCATCTCAGCGACGAGAACAGCAGCCACAAAGGCGGCTCCGACAAACGTTGCGCCATGGAAGCGCGGCTGGAAGGAATGCAGCCCGTCGCCGTAACCGATCAGGCAGAAACTATTGAGCAAGCCGTCAATGGCGCGGCGGATAAACTGGAGAAAATGCTCAAGCACACCCTGGGGCGACTGCGTGATCAATAAGGTCGAAATCGTATGAACATCATGGTCAACGCCTGCCGCCTGCAACTCGCTTCGGGGGCTGGTGGTTTCGACGAATCATTTCAAGATGCGAACATGGTTGCATAGTGCGAAGCAATCAATCGTTTGGCGAACCATCAAACAAGCTTGGGAACGCTGGGCGGAAGAGGATGGCGACCAGCGCGCCGCTGCCTTTGCCTATTACCTGTTGCTGTCACTCCTGCCGCTGCTCTTCCTACTGGTGAGCGCGGGGTCACTGTTTGTTGACCGCGAAGTGGCGACGCGCGAGGTCGTTCAGTGGATCGAACGATATGTGCCCCTGACCGGCGAACAGGAACGCGGCGCGGTGGCGAATATTCAGGGCCTGCTGGAACAGCGCGGGAAAATTAACCTGGCGGCATTTCCGTTGTTGCTTTGGGGCTCACTGAAATTTCTGCGCACCCTGATTCGAACCACGAACCGCATCTGGCATTCGTCCGTGTACAACTGGTGGCGATTGCCTTTGAAAAGCCTCGGATTGCTCGGCATCACGTTGAGCGCTGCGTTTCTGGGCATCCTGCTGCCGGGCATCGCGCGGCTGGCCCGTAGCTGGCTCGCTACATATCTCGGATTTCCCGACTGGGCGTTCCCTCTGCTGTTCAATATCCTGCCCTGGCTCGTTCTGTTCGGCGGGGTCGTCATGATTTATCGGCTGGCCCCCAGCCGACTCACCCAATTCTCGGAGGTGTGGATTGGAGCGCTGGCTGCAACGGTCGTGATCTGGATTGGCGAATGGATCTTCCTCTATTATTCGGTCCACTTCGCGCGCTTCAACGTGCTTTACGGGGCACTGGGCGGCGTCGCCGCGTTCCTGCTGTGGATTTACCTCTCAAGCTGCGTTGCCGTATTCGGAGTCTGCATTTGCGCAGCGCAGGTGGAGGTCCGGGCGAAAGGCAACCGCAAATCGGACCGATCCCTTGCCGCCAAACCCGGAGATGAATCATGAAGCAACTCAAGCAGCTCGGGAGCAATCTACATTCGAGCCTCTGCTTGCTGCGTTTACTGGTGCGACGAGCGACTTGCCACCGCCCCCGAGTTGTGCGTGTGGCATTTTCAGGCTTCCTCTCGTGGAGCGCGTTAACTACGCCGGGCAGCGCGCAGGGAGACGCGACCGGACTGCACAATCAACTTCTTCCCCAAAAAGAGGAGTTGTCCCTTGCGCCGGCCAAGGTGGCCGTGCAACCGATCGCCCACGACGAGGAGATCCGCCAGCGCCTGCAAAGCGTCATGAAGGCCACCGGGTGGTTCAATGCGCCGGAAGTCCAGGTCGTGGACGGCGTTGTTTTTCTCAGTGGGCGGGCTGAGACCGACGAGATCAAGACGTGGGCGGGCGATTTGGCTCGCAACACCCAGGATGTGGCCGCCGTGGCCAACCGGATCGAAGTGTCTCAGCCGTCCGCCTGGGACTTCAGCCGGGCAAGGAGCGGGCTGTCGAGTCTGTCGCGCGACTTCATCCGCGCCCTCCCGTTTGTCGTCGTCGCGTTGTTCATCCTGGCCTTGTCGGCGGGTGCTGGTTGGTTGACAGCGCGCAGCGCCCGAAAGTTTTTCGCCGGGCGAGTGCGGGCGAAACTTCTGCGCGGCGTCCTAGCGGGTGGGTTGGGCGTGATCGTCTTCCTTGCAGGCACGTATATCGTCCTGAGGGTCTCCGGTTTGACCCAACTGGCTTTGACGATCGTCGGCGGAACCGGCCTGGTCGGCCTGGCGGTCGGCATTGCCTTCCGGGACATCACGGAGAACTTTTTGGCCAGCATCTTCCTGAGCCTGCAGCGCCCGTTCGAAACGGGTGACTTGGTCGAAATCGTCGGAGTCACCGGCTATGTTCAGCAGTTGAATATCCGCACTACTGTGCTGCTGACCACCCCCCGTTTCTGAGTTGATGACATCACGGACGGGTTCAATTACGCTACAAGATGCGAGGTGAGGCCCTGGCGAAGGGAGCCCGTAGGGCGACCGACGCCAGGGCCTCACCTCGGGCGGCA
>Ga0163144_10008589_pt1 | contig 22087 bp, 18 predicted proteins | sample OliLak19BULKMAT1_FD_123175 | JGI IMG/M metagenome (GOLD analysis project Ga0163144, IMG submission 123175) | Freshwater microbial mat bacterial communities from Lake Vanda, McMurdo Dry Valleys, Antarctica - Oligotrophic Lake LV.19.BULKMAT1 | ecosystem: Environmental > Aquatic > Freshwater >... | reverse complement strand
TGGACGGGCCAGAAGACCTCGCCCTCACGCAATTCCTGAGGGAGCAGACCGACCCCACCAGGTGCCCAGGGTTGGTGCTCGCAGCGTAAAAGGCCCCTTCCGGACCCTCCACTCTCCAGTACCACCAGTTCAAGGAGCTGGCGGGCATCGACATCACCGAGGTACCGATGGAGGTTGGGCCGACGACGCACTACGCGATGGGCGGCGTGCGCGTCGACGGCGACACGCAGATGTCGTGCGTGCCCGGCTTGTTCGCGGCCGGTGAGTGCGCCGCCGGGCTGCACGGCGCGAACCGCCTCGGCGGCAATTCGCTCTCGGATCTCCTGGTGTTCGGCAAGCGGGCGGGCGAGTACGCCTCGGCGTTCGCCAAGGAACACGAGCACGGGACCGTCGACGAAGCCTACGTGGCGAGCCTTCAGCGCGAGTCACTCGCTCCGATCGACCGCGGCGGCGGTGGCGACGGCGAGAACGCCTACATCGTGCAGAAGGACCTGCAGGACACGATGCAGGACCTGGTCGGGATCGTGCGCAACTCGGACGACCTCCAGCTCGCGCTCGAGCGCATCGCCGCGCTGCGCGCGCGTGCGCGCGCCGTCGTCGCGCCGGGCAACCGCGAGTACAACCCGGGCTGGCACACCGCGCTCGACCTGCACAACCTCCTGGCCGTCAGCGAAGCGGTGACGCTCGCGGCGCAGCTCAGGAAAGAGAGCCGCGGCGCCCACACACGCACCGACTACCCCGAGAAGGACGCCGCCTTTGGAAAGGTCAATTCAGTGATTCGACGCGCCGACGACGGCTCGCTCCAGGTCCGCCACGAGCAGCTCGTGCCGCTGCGCGACGAGCTCAGCCAGGTCATCGAGGAGGTCGGCTGATGGCGCGCCGTGACTTCAAGGTGTGGCGGGGCAAGGACGAGTCCGCCGGTTTCCAGAACTACTCGACGGACGTGACCGAGGGCATGGTCGTCCTCGACTGCGTGCACCAGATCCAAGCAGAGAGCGCGCCCGACCTCGCGGCGCGCTGGAACTGCAAGGCCGGCAAGTGCGGCTCGTGCTCGGCCGAGATCAACGGGATGCCGCGGCTCATGTGCATGACGCGCATGAGCGACCTGCCCGAGGACGGACCTGTCACGATCGAGCCGATGCGAGCGTTCCCGCTGATCGCCGACCTCGTCTCCGACGTCTCGTGGAACTACCGCGTCAAGGAGCGCATCGCGCCGTTCAAGCCGCGCAAGCCCGATGCGCCCGACGGGACTTGGCGCATGCAGCAGGAGGACATCGACCGCGTCCAGGAGTTCCGCAAGTGCATCGAGTGCTTCTTGTGTCAGGACGTGTGCCATGTCTTGCGCGATCACCACAAGCACGACGAGTTCATCGGGCCGCGTTTCCTGGTCTACGCAGCTGCGTTGGAGATGCACCCGCTGGACACGGCGGACCGTATCGGCTCCCTGAAGGAAGAGCAGGGAATCGGCTATTGCAACATCACGAAGTGCTGTACGAAGGTCTGCCCGGAAAACATCACAATCACGGACAATGCCATCATACCCTTGAAGGAGCGGGTCGCCGATCGCTTCTACGACCCCATCGCGAGGCTCTTGCGCCTGTTCAAAAAGAAGTGAGGTCTACATGTTCGAGCTAAAGCCGATCCCGCGCGACGCGTTCTCCATGGTTCTGGACAGAGCGGACCGCTACCGACTGCTGAACGAGTCGGTCGAGGCCGAGTGCATCTGCCTGGACGTGCTCGCATCGGACCCGGACAACCAGCGCGCGCTGTACATCCTCGCGCTGGCCTTGTCGGACCAAACGGAACGCCGTCCGGTGGTCAAGTCCATGGAAGCCCACGAGGTCGCGGCGCGCCTCACGGACGAATTCGAGCGAAGCTACGTGCTGGGCATCATCTGCGAGCGCCGCGCCAAAACCGACATGCGGCGCAGTTCGTTCGGCTCCAATCAGAACGCGTATGAGTGGTTCCTCGACGCGATGGAGCACTTCGAATCCGCGATCGCGCTCGCGCCGAACGGCAACTACGGCGCCGTCCTGCGCTGGAACACGTGCGCGCGGATCCTGAACAGTAACCCGCACACGCTCCAACCGCCCGAGAACGAGCCGCAGCAGATGTTGGAGTGAGCAGGACGGCGGATCCGACTGCGGCGAGCCACCACTGACATGGCTGAGTGGCGACACGATCTTTGAGGGTGCTTGAGTCACCCCCCGCGTGGTCGCGGGCGGGTGTCACCGCGTCCGCGAGCGGCGGTTGCGCATGTAGTCCACGAACACCGTCGTGCCCAGGCGGTCGCCGCCCGCGAAGTAGGCGCGGCCCTTGTTCGCCTCGGTGAACTCCTCCACGAAGCCGACGAGGACCGGGTCCTCCGTCAGCATGAACGTCGTGATCGGGATGCCGTGACGGCGGCACACCACGGCCTCTTCGATCGTCTTCGCGACGACGCGCCGGTCGAGGCCGAAGGGGTTCTTGTAGACCTCGCCGTCGTGCTCCGTCAGCGCGCTCGGCTTGCCGTCCGTCAGCATGAAGATCTGGCGGTTCGCGCGGCGCTCGCGGCGCAGGAGGTCGCGCGCGAGCTGCAGGCCCGCGCGGGTGTTCGTGTGGAACGGGCCCACCGCGATATGCGGGATCTCGTCGAGCGGGACCTCCCACGCCTCGTCGCCAAAACACACGACCTTCAGGCGGTCCTTCGGGAACTTCGTCAGGATCAACTCGACGAGCGCCAACGCTACGCGCTTCGCCGGCGTGATGCGGTCCTCGCCGTACAGGATCATCGAGTGGCTCAGGTCGATGAGCAACACCGTCGCGCAGCTCGAGAGGTGCTCGGTCTCGTAGACCTCGAGGTCCTCCTCGGCCATCGAGAGGCCTTGTAGCATCCCAGCGTCGTCCATGCCCGGCAGGCCGCGCTTCAACGCGTTGCGCACACTGGCAGCGGCGTCGATGAGATCCACCGGATCGCCGAATGACCACGCGCGTGTTTCGGGCAGACGCTCCATGCCGACACCCGAGGCCGCCACGCGGTGGTCCCCCGCGGCGTCCTTGTCGAGGTCCGTGAACACCCGCTCGAGGCTGTCTTGGCGCAGCGCGCGCGCGCCCGCGGCGCTCATTTGCAATCCACCCGGGCCGGACTCGACGAGGCGCTCGCGCCGCAGCGCCGCGATGAAGTCCTCGAGCGTGAAACCCGGCGGGAATAGCTTGTAGCGCTGCGCGAGCTGCGCCAGCCAATCCAACGCCTGTTGCGCGTCGCCATCGGCCTGCAACAAGAGCTGCTGGTAGAGGTCCTTCAGGCGCTTCAACAGGTCCTTGCGCGAGCGCTTGGACGGATCGAAGTCAGTGTATTCCCAACGCATGGCGGTCAGCGCTCGAGGCTCTTCGCCATCTGCGCGAGCATGTCACCGTAGACACGCTGCTCGTCCTCGTCGTCGCGCGACAAGAGCGAGCCCTGGTGCAACCCTTCGAGCACCAACTCCATCAACGACGCGCGTTCAGCCGCGTCGCGCGGGGTCCGGTAGCGCTCCACGAGCGCGCCGAGGCCCTTCACCTCGTCGAGACGCGCAGCGTGTTCCTCGTCGGGCGCGCGGTCGTCGAGCGCGAGGCTCCGACCCGCGCGGAACCACGACAGGATCGCGTCGTACACGGACGCCTTCTTCGGCACCGCGTCCCCCACCTCCTCGTCGTCGTAAGCGCCGGGGAAGTGCCGCTTGAAGGCCTCGGCGAGCGCCCGCCCGACGAGCATCCGTGACACACTCGCGAGGCCCTCTTTCTCGCCGTCGTAGACGAGCTCGACCTTGCCGCTGATCGCGGACAACGCCGTGAACAGATCCGCCGGTCGCGCCGTCGCGACGCTCGCGCCCGCGAGGTGCGCCCGCCGCTCGGCGTTCGACAGCACGTTCTCGAGGAGCGCGATCGAGAGCCGCGCGCTGACACCGGAGGCCTGGTCGACGAACTCCGACTGGCGCGCCTCGAACGCGACGAGCTCGATCGCTTCGCGCAGCGGCTCGGGCACGTGGACTGTCACCGCGTCCTCGCCGCGTGCCGACCACGCCTCTTGGTCCGTGATCACGCGCGCCTCGGCGAGCGTGCGCGGATAGTGCGTCAAAATCTGCGAGTTGATGCGGTCCCGCAGCGGCGTGATGATCGCGCCGCGGTTCGTGTAGTCCTCGGGGTTCGCGGTGAAGACCATGAACACGTCGAGCGGCATGCGGATCGGGAAGCCGCGGATCTGGATGTCGCCTTCTTCGAGGACATTCAACAACGCGACCTGGATGCGCGCCTGCAGGTCCGGCAATTCGTTCACCGCGAAGATGCCGCGGTTCGAGCGCGGCAACAACCCGAAGTGGATCACCTCGGGGTCCGCGAAGGTCAGCCGCCGCGTCGCGGCCTTGATCGGATCGACGTCGCCGATGAGGTCCGCCACGGTCACGTCCGGCGTCGCGAGCTTCTCGTGGTAACGCTCGCTGCGGTGGATCCAGCGCAGCGGCAGCTCGTCGCCGAGGCGGGCGGCCTCTTCGATCGAGGGCACCGTCACAGGCGCCGTCGGGTCCTCGTTGAGCGCCGAACCCTCGATGGCCGGGAGCCACTCGTCGAGCAGCCCGACGAGGGAGCGCGCGAGGCGCGTTTTCGCCTGGCCGCGCAAACCGAGCAGCAGCACGCTGTGGCCGGACAGGATCGCGTTCTGCAGCTGCGGCACGACGGTCTCGTCGAAGCCGACGATGCCGGGGAAAACGGGCTCCCCCGACCGCAGCCGCTGGATGAGATTCGCGCGGAGCTCCGCGTGCACGGTCCGGGGCTGCCAGCCCGTGGCGCGGAGGGCGCCGAGCGTCTTGGGTCGCGACATGGACCGATCGTAGCCCAGGGGGGCACACCCTCCACCCAGCGGGGCTGACGATCTTGGGCAGTCCATCCACGACCCTCGATCGAGGACGCTCGCTCGAGGGGTTACGATGGAGGGCACTCGATGCAACCGCTCGATCGTCATTCCCGCCCCCTCGGCAGCCTGCGGCTCTCGGTCACGGACCGCTGCAACCTGCGCTGCGGCTATTGCATGCCCGAGGAGGAGTACACGTGGCTCCCGAAGGCGGACCTGCTCACCTTCGAGGAGCTGACGCGGGTCGCGCGGGCCACGGCGCCGCTCGGTGTGAACAAGGTCCGCTTGACCGGCGGCGAGCCGCTGCTGCGGCGTGACCTCGATCAGCTCGTCGCTGGCCTCGCCGCGCTGCCGCAGCTCGCAGACATCGCGTTGACGACGAACGCGGTGCTGCTCGCGGACCAGGCCGAGGCGCTCTTTCGCGCCGGCCTCGGGCGCTTGACGATCAGCCTCGACACGTTGCGGCCCGAGCGCTTCGAGCGCCTGACGCGCCGCGCCGAGCTCGCGCGCACCCTCGCCGGCATCGCCGCCGCGCGCGCAGCAGGGTTCCGCGGGACGAAGCTCAACACCGTCATCGTCCGCGGCGAGAACGACGACGAGATTTTCGACCTGCTCGAGTTCGCGCGCGCCGAGGACCTCGAGCTGCGCTTCATCGAATACATGGACGTCGGCGGCGCGACCCGCTGGTCCATCGACGCCGTGTTGCCGGCTACGGAGTTGTTGCTCCGCATCGCCGCGCGTTACGGCGCGGTCGAGCCGCTCGAGGGCGATCCGCGCGCGCCGGCAGACCGTTTCCGTCTACCGGACGGCCTCGAATTCGGGGTCATCGCTTCGACGACACAACCCTTCTGTGGCTCGTGCGACCGCGCGCGAGTGACCGCCGACGGGCGCTTCTTCACGTGCCTCTACGCCCGCGACGGGCTGCCGCTGGCGCCGCTCCTGCGCGGCGCGAACAGCCACGACGAGGGCGAGGCGCGTGTACGCGAGGCCCTCCGCGAGCGCTGGTTGGGTCGCGACGATCGTGGCGCCGAGGTGCGCCTCGCCCTCGCCGTACGCGACGCTTTGGCGCCCGCTGAGGAGCTGCGCCGCGACCCGCATCTCGAGATGCACACCCGCGGCGGCTGACGACGGTTCCACGAGACGAGCCGCGGAGCGGAGACCCGCGCCACCCCGACCCTTCAGCTGCCTAAGTGGCCCGCCGCTTCAGTGGCCTAACGAGGCCATTCATCACGCGGAGGCCTGCGCTACCCTGCGCACATGTCCGACGCGCTCGACCTGTTGCTCCCTCGACCACGCGCCCTTTTGAAGGGCGAAGGCCATTGGTCCCCGTCGACCTCGCGCCCCCTCGGAGTGCGGGTAGTCGGGACCCAGGATGGGCGGCCCGCGGCGATCCTCGGGCGTTGCGTCGCGGCGGTCGGATTGCGCTCGCAAACCCTCGCGCGCGGCGCGGCGGAGATCGAGCTGCGCCTCGACCCGCGTGAGCTCGATCCCCGCGAGAACGAGCGCCCCGAGACGTACCGCATCGAGATCGACGACACGGGCGCGCGCGCCTGGGCCGCGACACCCACGGGCCTGTTCCGCGCCGCGACGACGATCGGCGAGCTGCTGCGGATCGGCGCCATGCTGCACGCCGGACGCGGTCCCAAGGTCCCGTGCTGCGCGCTCGAAGACGGCCCGGACCTCGCGATCCGCGGGTTCATGCTCGACATCAGCCGTGATCGTGTGCCGACGTTCGAAGAGCTGTGCGCGCTCGTCGAGCGGATGGCGCGCCTCAAGCTCAATCAGCTGCAGCTCTACACCGAGCACACATTCGCGTACGAGGGTCACGAGGACGTCTGGCGCGACGCGAGCCCGATTACGCCTTCGGAGGCGCGCCGCCTCGCGGCGTTCGCGAGCGAACGCCACATCGACCTCGTCCCGAACCAACAGACGCTCGGGCACATGCACCGTTGGCTTACGCTGCCGCGTTACGCCGAGCTCGCCGAGGTGCCCGAGGGCATCGAGCACGCGTTCGCTGTCGAGAAGGAGCCGTTCAGCCTGTGCGCCGTCGACCCGCGTTCGCTCGCGCTCATCGATGATTTGCTCGAGCAGCTCTTGCCCAACTTCGAATCGCGCACCGTCAACGTCGGGCTCGACGAGACCTTCGACCTCGGCCTCGGCGGGTCCAAGGCCGCGTGCGAGGAGCGCGGCAAGGCGCGTGTGTACCTCGAGTACTTGCAGGCCGTGAACGAGCGTGTGCGCGCGCGCGGGCGGCACATGCAGTTCTGGGGCGACGTGATCCTCGAGCACCCCGAGTTCGTGCCTGAATTGCCGCGCGACGCGACGGCGATGCTGTGGGGCTACGACGCCAAACACCCGTTCGATGCCCAGGCGGCGCGTTTCGCCGCGTCGGGGCTCCCTTTCCAGACCTGCCCCGGCACCAGCTCGTGGCAGTCGTTCGGCGGTCGCATCGAGAACATGCGCGCGAACATCGCCGAAGCCGCGCGCGCGGCGTTGCGGCACGGCGCCGAAGGGTTGCTCAACTGCGACTGGGGCGATTACGGCCATTGGCAGCCGTTCCCGGTCATGCTGCCGGGTCTGATCGAGGGCGCGTCGCGGGCCTGGAACATCAAGCCGAGCCCGGGCGACCTCGAGGACTTGCTCGTCGCGCACGGCCCGCTCACACGCGGCGAGGCGGCGGCCCTCGTGTACCTCGGCCGCATCGACGAGGCGCTCGCGAGCGGCTCGGAGAACGGCACGGCGCTCTTCTTCCTTTTCCGCTACGCGCACCAGGCTTGGCCGCCCGCGCGCTGCGGCAAGCTCGGCGCCGCCGGCCTCGAGCGCGGACGCACCCTCGTCGACGCGGCGCTGCGCGAGCTCGACCGCGCCCCGAAGAGCGACGCCGCCGGCGCGCAGGGTTCCCCGACGGTCCCGAACCAACCGGGCGACCCGGTCCTGCTCGCGCCCGAGATCGTCCAAGGCGAGCTGCGCTGGATCGCTGACATTTGCACCCTCGCGCTCGACCTCGCCGCTGCGCGCCTCGCGTGCGGCGTCGACTCGCACATGGAAGACCTGCCCGCCGAGACCGCCACGGCCCTGGGCGCGAGACTCGAGCGCCTGACCGAGCGACACCGCGAGCTCTGGGCCGTACGCAGCCGCTCAGGCGGCCTCGCAGAATCGACGGGCCGCTTCGACCTCGTCGCGAAGCGCCTCATGGCCGCTCAGGCGCGCACCACGTGAGTGAAGCCGTAGACGCCCAGCGCGAGGGCCGCGAGCCCCGTGAGGCGGCTCGCATGGCGGCGGAACCCGCCGGGCACCAGGCCAGCGAGTGATCCGACGCCGCACAGCACGGCGGCGCCGAGTCCGAGCCCCGCGAGCGCGGCGGGGACCTGACTCGCGGGGTGAAATTCGGTCGCCGCGTCGCGTGCCAGCTCAGCCAGGTGGCGGTGCACCACCCATCCGCCGAGCACGAGCCCGAAGGTCCAGGCCTCGAGGGTGCGCCCGCGCGGCTCTTTCGCGACGAGCACGTCGAGGCCCACGTAGGCGAGCGACAGCGGCCCCGCCAATCCGACGAAACGCACGAAGCGCGCGTCGACGCCGAGCGCGCGTGTGAGCGCGAGTCCGAGCGACGCCGCGAGGGCGAGCTGGACCACACTCGCGAGCCCCGTACGCGGCCCACGCGCGCCGAGCGCCAAGACGGCCGCGAAGAGCGCCAGGGCCCACTCGGCGCGGACCTGGCCGGTCAAAGCGCGGAAGTACCGCCCTGCCGCCGGGCGTCCTCGCGCGAGCGCTGCCTGCGACGCCTGGACGACGCGCCGCTCGCCGCTCGTGAGGTCGAAGGCCTCGAGCTCGAGGCCGTTCCAGACGACCACACACAGGTCGCGATGCTCGGGGCTCGTCGCGCCGAAGAGATCGACCTCGACGTCCAGGGCCGTGGAGGCCGCGGGCAGGTCGTAGACGAGATCGATGCGCACATGCTGCTCGAGCTCGCCGAAGGGGCCCGCGCGCAAAGGCGCCTCGGAGACGGCGATCGAACGCGGCGTGAGCAGACGTGCCAGCGGGCCCGAGGCGCCGTTGAGCGGCTCCGCGGTCGGAGCGACTCTCGACCCGCCGACGCCGCTCGCCGAGCGCGCCCCGACCCGGTAATGGGCGCTCGTGTACTCGGCGATGCGGTCGGCCGCGGCCCGGATCTCCGTGGCGGTGACCTGCCCATCGAGCTCCTCGTCGAAACCCTCGAGGACCTCGGCCAAGGACAGGACCTGGACCTCGAGCGCGACGACGAGGCGCGCCCCGCGGATGTCGATCCTGGAGGCCGAGAGCGAGTTCGGGTGGCCCACCGCGAGCGCCGCCGAGGGCGCGAGGTCAGGGCCCAGCAGCGTGAGGAGGAGAGCGAGCACCCGAGAAGTGTCCCGTCTGCGGGAATCCCCTACAAGTGGGGCTCCCGTCGACTATAAGAGGGATCCGATGCGCAGAGTCTCCGCGGCTGTGTGCCCGGGTGTCCCCGTGCCCATCGGACCCAGCGGCCCCATGAGCACCGAGACCTTTATCGCCCGCCAGCCGATCTTGGATCGTCGCCAGCGCGTGCGCGGTTATGAGCTGCTGCACCGCTCGGGCTGGACCAACGCCTTCGAGCACCAGAGCGCTGATCAGGCCACGATCGAGCTGCTGAATACGAGCATGCTCGTGAATCGGCTCACGGAGCTGACGGATGGCAAGCTCGCGTTCGTCAACGTGACCCGCAATCTCCTGCTCCAGGACTTCATCCGGGTCCTGCCGCCGGGCAACACCGTGATCGAGATTCTGGAGTCGGTCGAGCCGGACGCCGAGGTCGTGGCGGCGGTGCGCGCGCTGAAATCCGATGGGCACATGATCGCCCTCGACGACTATGTCGACGACCCGAAGTACGACCAGCTCGTGGCGCTCGCCGACTTCGTCAAAGTCGACTTCATGGCCAGCGACACCGAGCTCCGCCGGCGAGTCGTCGAACACCGTCGCAGGCCGGGCCTCGAGTTCCTGGCCGAGAAGGTCGAGACGCAAGAGGAATTCGAAGAGGCCAAGGCGCTCGGGTACACCCTCTTCCAAGGCTATTTCTTCGCGAAGCCGACGATCACCTCACGGCGCGATCTGCCGCGCAACAAGGCCAACTACCTGCAGTTCCTGCGCGAGATGACGCGCGGTGAGCTCGAGATCGAGGCGATCGAAGAGATCATCAAACGCGAGATGAGCCTCTCGACGAAGCTCTTGCGGTACTTGAACTCAGCGCACTTCGGCGTGCGCGAGCCGATGACGTCGATCCGTCAAGCGCTGTTGCACCTCGGGCAGCGGCCGCTCAAGCGCTGGGGCACGTTGATCGCGCTCAGCGGGCTCGGCGACGACAAACCGATCGAGCTCGTGCGGTTGTGTCTTGTGCGCGCGCGATTCTGCGAACTTCTGGCCGACGAGCTCGGGCAACCGGCCGTGGCGCTCGATCTGTTCCTGACGGGGCTCTTCTCGGCGCTCGACGCCCTCGTCGATCAGCCGCTCGACGAGGCCCTAGCCGAGATGGGCCTCCGTCCCGAAATCGGCGCCGCGATCAAGGGCGAGGGTCCATCCGGCCCTCTCGACAGCGCGTTCCGCCTCGCGAAAGCCTGCGAGCTCGGCGACGTCGTCCTTTACCAACGCATCGCCGAGCGCCTCCAGATGGCCGAGATGCGCGTCGCGCAGCACTACGCCGAGGCGTTGTTCTGGGCGGATAGCGTGTTTCGGCCCGAGCTGCGCGGCGCAAAACAGCCGACGTGATTGGGGTTGAGGGTTGTCGAATCGGCGCCGCGTACCTGGTACCGTACGCCGATTCGACAACCGCGTCTCCGCAGTCCAGTCCAACGCCGCTAACGCCGCTAACGCCGCTAACGCCGCTAACGCCGCGTCTCCGCCCGCCGCGTCCGCCCGCTAACGCCGCGTCCGCCCGCTAACGCCACGTCCGCCCGCTAACGCCGCGTCCGCCCGCTAACCCCGCGTCCGCCTGCTAAACCAAAGCCGCTTCCACCGCGCCGTCGACATCGTCGACGTAAATGAACCGCACCTTCTTGCGCGCGGGCTCCGGCACATCCTCGACGTCCGGACGATTGCGCTCCGGGAGGATGATCGTCTTGATGCCCGCCGCGAGGGCGCCGAGGACCTTCTCCTTGATCCCACCGACGGGCAACGCGAGGCCACGCAAGCTCAACTCCCCCGTGACGGCGACATCCGCGCGCACGTTCCGGCCCGCCGCGAGTGATGCGAGCGCGAGATACATCGCGATCCCGGCGCTCGGGCCGTCTTTCGGAACCGCGCCCGCGGGCACGTGCATGTGGACGTCGTACTTCGCGAGGTCGGCGGAGTCGAGACCGAGCCCCGCCGCACGCGCACGCAGAACGCTCGAGGCCGCGTGGGCGCTCTCCTTCATCACCTCGCCGAGCTGCCCGGTGAGCTGCAGCTTGCCGGTACCCGGGACACGGGTCGCCTCGACGAACAGGATCTCGCCGCCGGTCGGCGTCCACGCGAGGCCCGTGGCGACACCCGGCGTCGCCGTGCGCAGGCGCACCTCGGGGTCGATGCGTTTCGGCCCGAGCACAGCGCGGACGAGCGCTGCGTCGAAGCTCAGCTTCTTGGCTCGGCGCGAGCGCGCGACGAGCACCGCTGCGTGCCGCGTGAGCGCCGCGATGCGCCGCTCGAGGCCGCGCACCCCTGCCTCGCGGGTGTAGTGGCGCACGACCTCGCGAATGCCCGCGACGGTGAAAGTCACCTGGCTGCGGGTCAGGCCAGAGGCCTCGATCTGCTTGGGAACGAGGTGTTTGCGCGCGATCTCGACCTTCTCCTCTTCGGTGTAGCCGGGCAGGCGGATGACCTCCATGCGGTCGCGCAGCGGCTCGGGGATCGCGCCCTCGACGTTGGCAGTCGCGACGAACAGGACCTCCGAGAGATCGAACGGCACGCCGATGTAGTTGTCGCGGAAGGTGTTGTTCTGGGCCGGGTCGAGCACCTCGAGCAGCGCCGCGCTCGGGTCGCCGTGCAGGCCGCGACCGAGCTTGTCGACCTCGTCCAGAACGAACACCGGGTTGCGCGTGCCCGCGCGGCGCAGCCCGTCGAGCACTTTGCCGAGCATCGCGCCGATGTAGGTGCGGCGGTGACCGCGGATCTCGCCCTCGTCGTGGATGCCGCCGAGGGACAGGCGCGCGTACTTGCGCCCCGTCGCCTTCGCGATGCTCTGCCCGAGCGAGGTCTTGCCGACGCCGGGCGGGCCGACGAGGCACAACACCGGCCCCTGGCCGCGCGGGTTCAGTTTTTTGACCGCGAGGAACTCGAGGATGCGCTTCTTCACGACCTCGAGGCCCTGGTGGTCCTCGTCGAGCACGCGCTCGGCGCGCGCGAGGTCGATCGGCTCGTTCGACCGCACGCTCCAGGGCAGATCGACGAATGTCTCGATCCAGCCCCGCAGCAGCGAGTGCTCAGCCATGTGCTCCGGAGTGCGCCGGAGGCGACGGAATTCGCGTCGCGCTTCGTTGCGGGCTTCCTCGGGTGCGTTCGCGGCTTCGATGCGCCGCCCGAGCTCCGCGACGTCGTCGCCGTCCTCGGGGTCGGTCTCTTCGCCGAGCTCCAGCTGGATCTGGCGCATCTGCTCGCGCAGGACGTATTCGCGTTGCGCCTGGTCGAGCGACCCTTTTGTGCTGACCCGGATCTTCTGCGACAGCTCGAGCACCGCGGCGACGTCGCCGAGCGCCTTCAGGAGCTTGTCGAGCCGCTCGCGTAGGTCGAAGGTCTCGAGGATCTCTTGTTTCTCGGACGCAGGCGCGTTCATGAACGTCGCGACGAGGTCCGCGAGCTGCTCGGGCGAGTCGATCGAATCGACCGCGCGCGACAGGTCCTCGGGCGCGCCGGGGGCGAGCTCGAGCACCTCTTGCGCACGCTGGCGCAGCGCCACGAAACGCGCCTCGAGCGCGCGCGAGGGGCGCACACGTGAGCGCACGATCTCGACCCGCGCGATCGGGAAGGGTTGCGTCTGGACCCATTCGAGCACGCGGAAGCGCGCTTGCCCCTGGCACACCGCCTGGTGCCTGCCATCGGGCGCCTGCCAGTAACGGACGATCTCCGCGAGCGTGCCGACCTCGAAGAGGTCCTCGCGTCCCGGAGTCTCGACACCCTCTTCGCGTTGCAAGAGGAGCCCCACGGGCGCGCCCTGCGCCACGGCTGCGCGCACCGCCGCGACGGACTGCTCGCGGCCGAGCATCAGCGGCAACGCGACGCCGGGGAACAGGATCATGTTCCGCACGGGCACGATCGCGATCTCGAGGCGCGCGGGCGCATCGGTCCCGCTCTCACCCTCGAGCGCGGCCTGCACGAGGTCACCGATGGGGAGCAGTCGGCGACCGCGCTGTTTCGCGTTCGGGGCGGGCGGTCGGACCGCGCCCTGCTTCGCCCTGGACTTTTTGGTCGTGCCCTTCTTGCTGGCGCCCTTTTTGGTCGCAGCTTGTTTCGTCGCGCCCTTCTTGGCCGCGCCCTTCTTGGCCGAGGGTCTCTTGGCCGACGGTTTCTTGGCCGACGGTTTCTTGGCCGAGGGTTTCTTGGCCGAGGGTTTCTTGGCCGACGGTTTCTTGGCCGCACCTTTCTTCGGAGCCCGTTTCGCTCCCGCGCGCGGAGTTGTGTCTCGCGGCGACGAATCGGGGGCGGGCGCAGCCGGGACTCTCTTCTCGCCGGCAGGACGAGTTGCTCGGGGGCGTCGGGTGGTCTTCTTGCGAGCCAAGGGAAGGTTCGCGCCGCGCGCCTACCCAACCATGCCCCCGCGGCAGCGCGCGCGGCGAGCGCGGTCGGCGAGGACGAGCCGGAACGCGGTGGGGAGTATGGTCCCCCACGCGCCTGGGCTCAAGTCAGAGACACCGCGAGGCGACGCCTACCGGCGGTCGACTGCCGCGATATGGCCCGATGGAATCACCGTCCGCCCGTCCAAACCGTCCGTGAAACGCCCTACAAACGCGGTGTTCGCCCCTTCGTAGGTCCAGGCCGTGAGGCCTGCGTCGCCCTCGAAGCTGCAGCGGTCAGGGTTGCCGACGACTGCGTCGACAACTCGCACGGAGTCACCCGTGGCGAGGGGCGCATACCAGACGAGGCTCGGCATGCTGCAACAACTGCGGTCGGCGAGCGCCTCGCCGGCGACCTCGAGGACACCTGGGACAACCACGTGGAAGCGATCGCCGTCGCGCTCGAAGCTGACTTCGGCGCCCCGTTGTTCGATGGACTCGAGTCGCGCGCTCCGTGCGAGACGCGCGACGAGCTCGGCGCTCGCCCCGGCCACGTAGAACACGGCCCGGCGCGGGCCTTCACGCGCGAGGTTGTCGTCCGACTCAACCGCCGCCACGACCACGCCGCCGCGATCCAGGCGCCAAGCGATGAGCGCGCTGCGTCCCTGGGACTCGAGCTCGCTGTTCACGTGGCAGGCCCCGCCGAAGACGGTGCAGTCGCGGACCTCGATGTAATCGCCCGTCAACCCGGAAGTGCCACAGACAGAACCGGCGCAGCAGTCCTCATCGGAGACGAGCCGCGAGGCGACCTCCAACGGGCACGGAACGACGCCGTGATGGACGAGCGCCGCGGACGAACTGACCCCGGCGAGCACACAGAGAGCGAGGAGTTTCATATCAGGTGAGATCGGAGAGCGGAGATTCGAAACAAGCCCGACCGCGGCGACACTCGCTCGGGTGGGCGATGTAACGATCGGTCCCGAGGACTTGCCCCGTAATCGAGCACCAACAGTGGTTGCTGGCGTCGAGGACGTCGTCATCGGTCAGCATCGCGCGCGCGCGCTTGACGATGTTCTTCGACAGGAGATGCACGCAGAAGGGGCTGACACGCGGCGGCGCAGCCGGCCCGGGCGCCGATTCGGATGATGGTTGCATGCTGGACCTCAGGCGATGGATTCGAGCGCGCGGTGCAGCACACCCTTGACGAGATGGACCTTGTAGCCGTTGTGCTCCAGGGGCAAAGCGTCTTTCACGGCCGCTTCGCCGGCGGCGCGCCACGCGGCGCCCGCCATGGGCTGCCCGACGAGGGCGGCCTCGGCCTCGGGCGCGTGCCAGGGTTTGGGCGCGACGCCGCCGAGCACGACCCGCGCCTCGGCGATCTTGCCGCCCGCGACGCGCACAGCGACCGCGGCGGAGACGAGGGCGAAGTCGTAGGACGAGCGCTCCTTGAACTTGTAGTACGTGCTGCGCATGCCTTTTGGCTGGGCGGGCACAGTCACCTTGACGAGCACTTCGTCCGCGCGCCGCACGCTCTCGGTGTCGAGCGCGACGTCCGAGAGCACGTAGTACTCGCGCGCACGCACGGCCCGCGAGCCGGTCTTGCCGACGAGGTGGAACGTCGCGTCGAGCGCGAGCAGCGCCGGCGCGAGGTCCGAGGGGTGCACGAAGTAGCTCGGCCCCCCACCGAGGATCGCGGCGTACTTGCTGTACCCGAACTCCGCGAGACAGGTGTTGCCACCCTTCTTGAAACACACCACGTCGGGGTGGCGGTAATACGGGCAGCGCGGCCGCTGGTTGAGGTTGCCGCCGACGGTCGCCTGCGAGCGGATCTGCGGGCTCGCGATCGAGCTCGCGGCCTCCGCGAGCGCGGGGAACGCCTGCTGCACGCCGACGTGGTCCGCGAGCGCTTGCACGGTCACGAGCGCGCCGAGCTCGAGGTCACCGTTCGGACTCACGACCAGCTGGTCGAGATCGGGCACGCCCGCGAGCCGCACGAGGGCGTCGGGTTGCTCGATGTCGCCACCGAGCACCGTGAGCAGGTCCTGTCCACCCGCGAGGAGCCGCGCGCCGCCGGGGCGGTGATCGTCGGGGAGGGCCAGGATCGCCTCGCGCAGCGTGCGCGGCGACTTCAATTCGAAGGGACGCATCGGATTAGACCTCGCCGTGGAGCGCGTTGAGCAGGTTGTCGGGGGTGAAGGGCATCTTCGTGAGGCGCGCGCCGCAGGCGTTGAAGATCGCGTTCGCGATCGCCGAGTGGCCCGGGATGATCGTCGCCTCGGCCATGCCGCAGACCGTCGGGCGCTCCTCCTCGTCGTCGATGAGCGCGACCAGCTCGCCGATCTCCTGGACACCGGCGATCTGGTAGGACTGCAGATTGTCCGTGAGCAAGTGCCCCGTCGTCTCGTCGTGCACACGCTGCTCGAGGAGACCATAGGACAGCGCCTGCACCATCCCGCCGTTGATCTGGCTGCGCAGCGCGAGGCGATTCAGCGGCAGACCCTGGTCCTGCATGCAGACCATCTTCAGGACCTTGACTCTGCCCGTCAGCGTGTCGACCTCGACGAGGGCGCCTTGGGCGCCGTGGATCGAGCCTGCGTGCAGCTGCTTCTGAAATTCGCCGGTCACGTCGAGTGGCTCCGAGAGCAACGCCGCGACACGGCGCCAGGTCATCGACTTGGACTTGTCCGTCCGCGAGCGGACCTCGCCGTCGCGCCAGAGGTAGCCGCCGACGGGCGCGCCGAGCACGACCTCGAGCTTCTTCTCGAGCGCCTCGCGCGCGAGGTGCGCAGCGTGTTGCACCGCGGGCGCCGACGAGCCCGTCGTGACGCTGCCGCCCGACGCGACGTTGTTCGGCAGGTCGCTGTCGCCGATGACGGCCTTGACCGCGTTGATCGGAAGCCCCAGCTCTTCGGCGACGATCGCCGCGACGTACGTGCGTGAGCCGGTGCCGAGGTCCTGGGTGGCCGTGCGCGACTCGACCGAGCCGTCGGGGAAGACCACGACCTGGCACTTGGCGTTTTCCTGCGCGCCGGCGCCCCAGGCGCTGACCCCGAAGCCGATCCCGCGCGCGATCCCGCGCGCGTCGGGCTTGCCGGGCTGAACCTTGTGCGGGTGGTCGCCCCAGCCGAGCTCCGCGGCGACGCGGTCGAGCTGGCGGTGCCAAATCGGGTCCGCGAGGTTCTGCTTGCGGAAGGTCACGGGATCGATGCCGACGGCATAGGCGAGCGCGTCGACCACCGACTCCATGACGAACGACGCCTGCGGGTGTCCCGGCGCGCGCATCGCGCGGTTCGAGTCGGTCGCCGTGTGCACGGAGCGCGCCTTCGAATACGACGCCTCGACCTCGTAGATGTACGGCAGCTGCGCGAACGAGCCCCCGCCCGTGCCGCCGAGGCGGTCGACGTCGGCGAGGAAGCCGGTCAAGCGCCCCTCCTTGGAGGCCCCCGCGCGGACGTGCGCGACCGCGCCGGTGCGGTTGCCCGCGAGCTGGAACTCCTGCTCGCGCGTCAAGAGCAGGTGCACGGGTCGACCCGTCTCCTGCACGATCCGACCCGCGACCACGGCCTCGATGCCGCCGCCGAACTTCGAGCCGAAGCCGCCGCCCATGTGCTGGGTCACGACGCGCACTTCGGGTTGTTTCAGGCCGAGGGCGCTCGCGTAGCCACGCGGCTCGCTCTTCACCGCCTGGGTCGACGCGTACACCGTCGCGCCACGCTCGTCGGGCACGATCACCTGACCGTGGGTCTCGAGGCAGACGTGGTGTTGCACCGGGATCACGAAGCTCAGGTCGACTTGGCCGGCGGAGGCGGCGAGGGCCGCTTCAGCCTCCTCGGCGCTGCCGCGCTCGCGCGCGCCCGCGATGTTGTCGGTCGCGTCGCGACGGCGTGACACGACCGGCGCGCCGTCCGCGAGGGCCGCGCGGTGGGTCACAACGGGCGAGCCGGCGGGCTTGATCACCGAGAGGACGGCGCGCACGCCGTCGTCGAGGGCCTCGAGCGACTCGGCTGCGACCGCGGCGTAGACGCTGTCGGAGCCCTGGTAGAGGATCTCCTCGCCGGGCTCTTTCAGCGCCTTCGCCCACACGACCCCGGGGACCGCCATGGCCCCTGCGACGTCGATGGACTGGATCGTGCCGCGCTCGCGCGGGTAGGCGATGAGGCGCGCGTACAAGAGGCCCGGCGCGCGCATGTCGTGGCTGTACTTGGCGCGACCGGTGACCTTGTCCGGACCGTCGACCCGCGGGATGTCACGGTTGAGGAGCTGCAGGTCGGCGCGCTTCCCGAAGGAGGCGGCGTCGGGGCGAGAGGAGTTCGACATCAGCGTTGGCCCTCGCGCTTCGGGTTCGGCGCCTTCTCGGCGCCCTTTTGGGCATCTTTCTTCAGGCTTGCGCCGGCGCGCTCGGCCTGCACGCGGGTCACCGCGTTGAAGATGTGCGGGTAGGTACCACAGCGGCACAAGTTGCCCGACAATTCGACCTTGAGTGTGTCGAGGTCCCCGGCCGGGCAGCGCGCGAGCGCCGCATGGCTCGCGACGATGAAACCAGGAGTGCAGAATCCGCACATCGCGCCGTCCTCTTCGCAGAACGCGCGCTGCACGTCGCTCAATTGCTCCAGCGTCCCGAGCCCCTCGACGGTCGTGACCTCGCGCCCTACACAGGTCGCGGCGAGGCTCAGGCACGCGTACGCCGGCTGGCCGTCGATCAAGACCGTGCACGCGCCGCAGCTGCCGGTGCCGCACACGTCCTTGGTCCCCGTCAGCGCCGGCTCGAGCCGGGTCCGCAGCGCGTCGAGCAACGTCGTGCGCGGCTGCACCTTCAGCTTCTGGGTCGCGCCGTTGATGCGCAGCTCGACGGCGACCTCGCCGCGCAAGGTCGGGACCTCACTCGCCTGAGCCGCGATCGCCGCCTGGCCATTGCCGCCGTGGCGGGCCGGCGAGGCCGCGAGACTGCCCGCGGCAGCGACGCCGCCTGCGCCCTTCAGGAAGGCGCGGCGAGAGAGGGGTCCGGGTTCGGAGTCCGAATGGGTCACGTCGCACCTCAGCGGTCTAGGGTCGGTCGCGGGCCAGGCGCCCACGGCGCATCGCGAAGGCCGCGAGCGAACAGGAGGATAGGCCACCACCGCCGCGAGCGCCAACCGACACTCGGGCACGTCCTCGAATCCCGACGCAGGGTTTACCCGCCTGCTCAAAAATCCCGCGAGGACGCGGATTCCGCGCCGGCAATTCCGAAGTACCGAGCCAGGGTCGTTTGTTCACATTTACCGGTCGCTCGCGCTCCGCGCGAGCGACCGGTAAATGTGAACAAACGACCCTGGCTCGGTACTTCGGAATTGCCGGCGCGGGCGGCTAACCTCTGCGCTGTCGCTGATGCAGATTCTGAACTCTAGGTGGAGGCGCGCCCTCCCGACGTACTCCAAGCCCCGCGGCGCTCGCGCCGTCCTGTGCGTCCTCGCCATGGCGCTCGCGGCGTGCGGGGGGCGCGCGGACGTCGCCCCCACGCTCTACGTCTCGGCGATCCCCGACGCGAACAAGACTGAGCTCACCGAGGGTTACACACGCATCGCGGCGCATCTCGCGCGCGAGCTCGGGGTCGAGGTCCGCTTTCGCCCCGCGGTGGACTACGCGGCGTCGGTCGAGGCTTTCAAGAACGGTGACGTGCAGCTCGCGTGGTTCGGCGGCGTCACGGGCGTGCAGGCCCGGCGCGCCGTCCCGGGCGCGCGCGCGATCGCGCAAGGCAAGATCGACACGGAGTTCCGCTCCTATTTTGTCGCTCATGTCGGCGCGGGGATCACGCCCAGCGACGCCTTCCCGCTAGGCCTCGCCGGGAAGACCTTCCTCTTTGGTCCCCTGTCTTCGACCTCGGGCCGGGTGATGCCCGAGGCGTTCATCCGCGAGGCGACGGGGCGCTCACCCGCGGCGTTTTTCGGGCACCCGAACCGCAACTCGACGGGTCACGACCACACGGCCACGGACGTCGAGGCCGGCACCGTCGACGCGGGTGTGCTCTCGAGCGCGCATTACGACGCGATGGTCGCCGCGGGGCGCCTCGACCCCGCGCGCTGCGTCAAGATCTGGACCACGCCGAGCTACCCCGACTACAACTGGACCGCGCATCCGGCTCTCGAAGACACCTTCGGCGCAGGCTTCACGGACCGGCTGCAGGCCGTCCTCGTGGGCCTCGACGATCCGGCGTTGTTGCGGGTCCTCTTGCGCGAGGACGGGCTGATCCCAGCCGACAATGACGCCTACGCCGCCATCGAACAGGCGATGGAAGCGATCGGGATGTGAGATTCGAGGCTCAAACCAGCGCGTCGCGGATGAACCCAATCACCTCCGCAGTCGGCACCCTCGACGCCGCGACCTTCGAGCTCGAGGACGTGTCGGTGGCCTTCGCGGGCCGCTTTGCGCTCGAGCGGGTGCGGCTCTCCGCGGAACGTGGGGAGGCGCTCGCGGTCGTCGGGCCGAGCGGCGCGGGCAAGACGACGTTGCTCCGGACCCTCGGCGGCGCGTTGTTGCCGACGAGCGGCCACGCGCGCATCCACGGTATGGAGCTCGCAGACCTCGCCCCGAAGGCGCGGCGCGCGCTGCGCTCGAGGCTGGGGTTTGTGCACCAGGACCACTCGCTGATCCCTGTGCTACGTGTGTCGCAGAACGTGCTCGCAGGCCGGCTCGGGCGTTATGGGTTCCTCGCGGGCCTCCGGCGCGTGTTGTTCGCGCGCCGCGCCGAGCTCGCCGAGGTGCACCGCGTCCTCGAGCGTGTGGGCCTCGCGGATCAGCTCTTCCAGCGCACCGACACGCTCTCGGGCGGCGAGCGCCAACGAGTCGCGATCGCGCGCGCGCTGTTCCAGGAGCCGACGCTGCTGCTCGCCGACGAGCCGGTCGCGTCGGTCGATCCGGCGCGGGCGCGGGACCTGCTCGAGCTGCTCACGGCGCTCGCGCGGGAGGAGGGCGTGACGTTCATCGCGAGCCTCCACGACCTCGAGCTCGCGCGCGCGCTCTTCCCGCGCATCGTCGGGCTGCGGGCCGGCCGTGTGTTCTTCGACGGGCCCGCCGCGGAGCTGACGGACGAACGCGCGCGGGCCCTCTACGAGCTCGGCGCCGACGAGCGCGTGAACGACGAGCGCGTGAACGACGAGCGCGTGAACGACGAGCGCGTGAACTTCGAGCGCGAGGGTGATGCGGCCAGCGCGGTCGAGGAAGCACCACCACGGCCGGCGCCGAAGGGGCTCCAGGGTTGAGCGCTCGAAGGCGCCCCTGGCCGCTCGGCGCCCGCGGCCTCGTGCTGCTCGGGCTCGCGCTCGCCGGCCTGTGGGCCGGCCTGCACCTCGGCCTCACGCCGGCCGGGCTCGTGCCGCGCGCCGCGGGCCTCGAACGACTCCAGGAGTTCGTCGCTGCCGCGGCCCGCCCCGCGTGGCGCCACGAGGTCGCGCCGACGTTCGTGGACGCATCGCCGTTCCTCGTGGAGCTCGGGCGCGCGACGCTACGCACGATCGCCTTCGCGCTCGCCGCCATGAGCCTCGCGCTGCCGCTCGGGTTCATGCTCGGCCTCGTCGCGTCCGACGCATGGTGGCGCGCAGAGACCTTCGGCGCGGGTCCCCTCGGCGCCTTCGCGCGCCCGCTGCAAGTCGCGGTGAGGATCTTCATCGCGCTCATGCGCTCGGTGCACGAGCTCCTCTGGGCGGTCCTCTTCCTCGCGGCCTTCGGGCTCAACACCACCTCGGCGGTCATCGCGCTCGTCATCCCGTTCAGCGGGACCCTCGCCAAGGTGTTCAGCGAGATGCTCGACGAGGCGCCGACGGGCGCCGCGCGCGCCCTCTTCGGCGCGGGCGCCGGGCCCCTCGCGGTGCTCCTGGTTGGGCTCGTGCCGCGGGCGCTGCCGGACCTCGCTTCGTACGCTTTTTATCGCCTCGAGTGCGCGGTGCGTTCGTCGGCGGTGCTCGGGTTCTTCGGCTACCCGACCCTTGGGCTCCACCTCTCGCTCGCGTTCGAGGACCTTCGTTTCCACGAGGTCTGGAGCTACCTCTACACCCTGCTCGCGCTCGTGATCGTGCTCGAGGTGTGGAGCGGCGCCCTGCGCGCGAGGCTCGCGCCATGAGCGCCGAGCGCCTCGCGCGTGTCGCCGCCTTGCGGGCGATTCGACCACGCTCCACGCTGCTCCGCGCGACGCCGATCGTGCTCGGGCTCGGGGCCGCGGCGACGTGGCTCTCGGGCGAGATGGAGGTCGGGCGGCTCCTCGAGCGGCGGCGCTTCGAGAACCTCGCGCGCTTCCTGCGCGAAGAGGCCCTGCCCGCGCCGTTGCGCGGCGACGGCCCGGGCCTCCTCGAATCCGGAGGGCTCGGCGCCCTTTGGGAATGGACGACGAGGCTGCTGTTCGACCGCGGCTTCGAGGCCCTCGTCGCGACGCTGGCGTTGGCCGTCGCCGCGGCGGTGCTCGCGGGCCTCATCGGGCTGCTGCTCGGGCCGCTCTGCGCGCGCACGCTCGCCACGCGCGCCC
>Ga0163144_10008588_pt1 | contig 22087 bp, 12 predicted proteins | sample OliLak19BULKMAT1_FD_123175 | JGI IMG/M metagenome (GOLD analysis project Ga0163144, IMG submission 123175) | Freshwater microbial mat bacterial communities from Lake Vanda, McMurdo Dry Valleys, Antarctica - Oligotrophic Lake LV.19.BULKMAT1 | ecosystem: Environmental > Aquatic > Freshwater >... | reverse complement strand
CAGCACGTTTGCCAGAACGGTGCTGGAAATGGCAATGGTTCAGGCGAGTCTGCTGGAGAACCTGTCGGCGATCAGCGATTTGCTGTCGGGCAGATTGCCTGCCCTGCCTGCCCTGCCTGCCCTGCCTGCCCTGCCGGAGCTGTCAGCAGGCATGCCGGGCATAGCCAGTGTCACTTCTGGTGACGAAAAAAAAAATGACACGATGATCGCGGCGGATGCAACGAAAGATACGTTCCATACGACGTATTCATCAAATCAAGCGACTGATGCCAGCGAACAAACCATTACCGATGGATCAACAACACCGAACCTGGAACTGTCACAGGAGAACTGTGCAACCCTGCATCAGGAACTGCTGAAAACGGTTGGACTGTCGATCAACGCCGGACTGAAGATGGCCACGGGACTCGTGCTGATCCCTCCGAACCGGCTGGAGATTCTGCTCGACAGCAGCAATGACTATGCAAAGAAAGTTCTGGATCAGTCGGACAACAAGACAAAGATCGAAGCGGAGATCCAGCGACTGACAGGAAAGTCGGTCAACATTCAGCTGCGAGTGTCCACGGCGGCACGACCCGCGGTGAACACGCTGCCCACAGGTGCGCCGGATTCTCAACCGCCTGCGTCAGGCAGGAAACCGGAACCCGCAACCAGAATGGCACAATCCTCAAAGTCCAATACACCGGAGGTTGTGCCACAGCAGAATCTGCTGAACGAAATCGATCCATTGCGCGATCCGTTTGTCCGGCAGGTCATGGAGTCCTTCGGCGCGACAGTTGTGAAGGTGACCGTCGCGCCGTCGGTGCAAATTGGAGACGCGGAAGGATGAGATACACGTCCAGTTGCGCGGCGTCAAATCGTTCGATTCTCGGCGACACGGGATCTCAACAAGCACGACGTGCCAGCGCGTGGTGCGGGGTTCAAACAGGCCGATGCGCGCAACAAGGCAATTGACCACTCGCTGGCGCTTCGTGCTGGTATAAAACTGCCACCAACCCAATCAACAGGAGACGACGAATGTTCGGCGGACTGAAGAATCTCGCAAACATGGCCAGCCTGATGCAGCAGGCGGGCGGCATTCAGGAAAAGCTGGCGGCGGTGAAAGAACGCATCAGCCGGATGCAGGTGGAAGGCACAGCGGGCGGTGATCTCGTCAGAGTCATTGTCACCGGTGACCTGCACGTGGTCAGCGTCTCGATGCAGCAGGGAATGATCGAGTCCCGCGATCGTGAAATGATTGAGAACCTCACGAAACTCGCAATGGAGAACGCCATCCAGAACGCAAAGGAAGCTGCGGCCCGTGAGATGTCCGACATCGCTGGCAGCATGAACATTCCGGGTTTGCAGGAAGCCATGACCAAAATGGGGATGGGCTAAATGCGATACCCGATTTTCTTGAGTTCCACGCGGACTCGATCCGCCTGATTCCCCTGAATCTCGATGCCATCGTCGGAAACTGTGCCGCCCGCGCCGCAGGCGTTCTTGAGTTGCTTCAGGAGTGCATCGAGATCGTTATCTGCGGCGCTCAGGCCGCGGATAACCGTCATCACTCGTCCGTGTTTGCGCTTCTCAACGGCAATCCGAGCGGTCTGTCTCCCGGCAGCCAGCCGGACCGGCTCGGGCGGCGGGCATTTGCATTCGGACTCCAGTCTGTCACATCGCTCGCAATGCGGCGGTCGATCGAATTTCGTTCCGGCCAGCAGTCCCATTGGTGAGGTCCTATTGGCCTTTCGGCATCAACTGCCTGGCCATGTTTTCATGATAACGCACGGCGGCGGAATCCTGGCGAGTCCGAAAAACTGCCGTCAGCGCGACATGAGCCCCTGGGTTTCTGGGATTGATCGCCAGTGATCTCTGCAGCGACCGGATCGCGTCATCCGTCTTTCCAAGATTCTGTTCCGCCATTCCCCGATAAAGCCACTGCCGCGCATCACGCCGGACGCGGGTGAGTTCCTCCAGCGAATCAAACGCAGACTGAAACTCACGTTTAGAAAACTGAATTTCCGAAAGCACCGACAAAGCTCCTGTCCTTGCGTCACTCGGCGACTTATCCAGGTCAAGAGCGCGACCGGCCCAGAGTTCAACCATGTCGGGCCAGCCGATTTCAAATGCGATCCGGGCCATGCCGGCTGCGACATCAGCATCGCCCGCTCCGCCATCCCAGGCGGCCTGCAGTGATTCCCGGGCAGATTTAGCCGATGTTTCAAAGCCAACATCAGAACTGCTGAGTGCCAGATTCAGCCAGGCAAGACCGTCGAGTCGTGCCTGATCGGCATCGGATAGTTTTTCCGCGTTCAGCAGAGAGACCAGTTGCGGTATCTCGGGCGGTGTTTCTGATCCGGACACAGAACTGTGAATTCCGATGCGGTGATGAGTGAACGCGACGTGCGGAACTTCAGTCGGTGACGCCGGCATATGGCAGCTGACACAACGATCCTGCTGACGCTCCGCCCGAACTGCGGGCAACTCACTGCACGCGGATTCTGCATGGCAGCTGAGACAAGCCTGACGATAATGAATCTGCAGCTGCTCGTCAGAAACCTTGCCGTGGGGATCGTGGCAGGTCGTACACGACAAAGTTGCCGATCGCTCATAGCAGGCGCTGCCATGCAACTGTTCCACGTGGCCGACAATCGTCATCTTTCCGCTCAGAGAAAGCCCATAATCTCTGCGAAAGGCGGTCAGGGGCATGCCAGGACGATACGAATCAAACTTCTGGCCGCGGACAAGAACCTGAGTGGCACTCTGCAGGTGACATTGCTGGCAGACGGATTCCTGCAGTTCCCGCGTAAGATGGCTCGGATTCACGATCGAATAGTCGATCCCGGATCCGGACACTGCCCCGATTGTTGGGTGGTGCCGGGCGACATGAACTGATCCCGGACCATGACAGCGCTCGCAGCCAATCGCTTCTTCGACGATTTTGACTTTGTACTCGTTGCCGTCCTGAATTTCGGTGATGCCCGCATGACAATAAAGACATCGTGCGGAAATCGTGCGGCGGAACGACATCTGGTCGGGGCTGTCGTAGCCGGGCGACAGATCCCAACACTTGCGAGTCGAATACCAAGTCAGCGGCGACTGCATGAGAAATCCGTCGGCTTCCGTCAGAAAACTGTGTCCAAACTCGCCGGAGCCGACTGTGACAGCAATTGGATACAACTGCTCGACCTGTTCCGTTCCGTTAACGATGATCGACTCCGTGTGCGTCATTTTCCCTGCGGATCGACGTGATTTGTACGCATAACCCGCCGCAGAATGCGTAACAGCGGCGTCTTCGAGGTTCAGTGCGTTTGCGGTTGTCATCGACCGGCTGTGCTTCGTTGCCAGGAACGATTCCGTCTGCTCAGGGTGGCACTCCCGACAGGACTCGCTTCCGACGTATCTTCCATCCGCTCCGGTGTTCAGGAATTCCGAAGCTGGCAACGCCGGCAGCGGCATCGCCTGAACGGACGCTGTGCTCTCGAGTGTCGCTCCGGACGCTGCTTTCGAGCGGGATGCGGCAGGAGCGGCAGGCGGACTTTGCTCGCACCCGAAGGACGAGGCGATCATCAATGCAGCGCACAACCGTCGGGTCAGGCTGAGATTCAGGTGAGCCATGACATCATTCCGGGCACAAAGTTCATCGTTGATCAGAATTCTGGTTCAGCCAGTTTTCGTGGGCAGCGGCACGTTCCGGCTGTCCCGTCTTGCGAAAGTATTCCGCAAGCACTCGACGAGCGTCAGCATCGTTGGAATTCTGGAGCAGCGACGCTTCCAGAAACTGCACAGCCACCGGCCTTGAGAAGAGCCTCATCATCATGCCGCCGATGCGGGTTCTGAGTGTCGCGTTACCAGGATCTTTCTGCAGATCGACAATCAGCCGCTCCATTTCTTCAACCTGTGAGTCTGCAGCTTGCCAGCGAACGGCGACGCGGTCGCCATCCTGCTGTTTGCCGACGGCGATCAGAGCCCGGCTCAGGTGGTACAGCGTCGCAGCGTCTTCCGGCCAGAGCCGGTTCAGCTCCTCGAGCATTTTCTCAGCGGTTTCGGCATTCCCGGATTCAAGCGTCAGCCGGGCGAGGGCGAGTCGCGCCTCAAAGCAATGGGGATCCAGCACAAGACATGTTTCGTAGGCCCTGACGGCTTCGTCCGACTTTCCGAGCAGGCTCAGCGCATCCCCGAGTCCCAGCCATCCTTCCGAATGTCCCGGATGGCGGGAGACGCAGGTCTGAAAGCTCGCATGAGCTTCTTTCACGGTATTGAGTTGCAGCTGACAGCGTCCCAGTCGGACCAGAGTACCCGGGGCCGGATCTCCACGTTCCAGCGCTTTCGCGTATTCCTGCGCAGCACTCTGCGAATTGGCGATCATCTGTTCGAGGATGCCGCGGTGGGACGGCGGGCGGTAATCCTGCGGCCAGTCTGCTTCCCATGCATCCAGGAGCGCGGAGGCTTCTTCGAGGCGAAACCTGCTGCGGAATCCGAACACGAATGCCTCGCAGACATCGCGCCCGTCGAGATCGTCACTGGCCAACAGGTCTGGCAGGATTGATTCGCCGAACTCAAGCCTGCCCAAACGGACTTGCGACAGAATTCTTTCTCGCTGAAGACGAACCACGGCAACACGTCCCTGAGGTATCCGGTCCAGCGTCAGCAGGCTTTCCTGCGAGAGGCCGTTCTGTCGTTCAATTCTTGCCAGCAGCAGCAACGCTGCGGCATCATCAGGTCCGAAAGCGGCAGCTTTGCGGGCCGCATCCAGCGATTCCGTCAATCGGACCTGGTCCGCCAGTCGTTCCGCCTGAAAACAATAACCGGCAACGACCATTCGCCGCCAGTTCCAGATTCCTCCCACCAATCCAGCGACCAATACGACGAGCAGAATCGTTTTGAGTGGTCGGCGGTGGCGACGGCCGCGGTCCGACTGAACGCGGATTGTCTGCGGAGATTCTGTTGTGTCGCCAGAGACATTGACGTCCTTCCCTTCCTCTGGCCGACGAGAGCTGTTCATGGCTGAATCATTTCTGCCAACGTCCGGCCCTCGACAATCCGGTAGCACTGTCCAGCGTCAAGTCCGGACAACACTTGCCGCGTTCCGGACGGCCAACACACTTCCAGGCTGCGGACACTCGGTGCCGTGCCGAGCCCAATCGTAATGCGCCGGTCGTTCGCGCAGAAGTAACCGTCGCCGGCAAACGCATGCACGACGCGGGGCTCAGTCGATTCCGCGCCGTTCTCCGGAACGATCCGCAGGATGCTGCCGCATCCGGTCCGGGAGGATTCTGTCCCGATCAGGGAAACTGCGATCCAGTTGTGAGTCGTCGAAGTCGAATTCTGAAGCAGGGCGGGAGGGCCGTCCAGATGAGTCACGACGGCATCGACGCGACCGTCCGCATTCCAGTCCAGTCGCGCCATCGCGCGTGCGAGTCGGGGAACGGTACCATATTCTCCCATCGAACTTTGCGGCAATCTGACGAACTGACCGGAACCCTGATTCCTGTACGCAGCCGGCGGCATCTTAAAGGGAATATCCAGGTGCGTGAAATCATCAACATTTCCGTTGACCAGGAGAATGTCCAAATGGCCATCATTGTCCGCATCCAGAAACTGCGTTCCGAATGTCAGCATCTGCAACGACCCTGCAGCGGAACCACTCGGTGCGCTGATGTCGAGGAAGAAGCCGGAACGGTTCATCGCATAAAGTGTATTCGATTCACTGAAGAATTTTGTGACAAAGAAATCGGTTAGCCCATCCTCTGTGACATCCCCTGCAGCGATGCCCATGCCAGCCTCGACTCGACCGGTCCCGGTCAACGCGACTCCGCGCAGCATCGCTTCTTCGGAGAAGCGCGGCAACGCCGATGGACCCATACCGGAATTGATGAACAGCGAGTTGTGCGTCATGTCGTTCGCCACAAACAGATCGATCGTGCCGGATTCATCAAAATCCCCGGCGATCACTCCCAGTCCCCGTCCGCCGCGATCGTCGATCCCGGCGCTTTCAGTCACTCGCTGAAACTCTCCGTCCCCCATGTTCATCAGGAACTGGTCTGGAGCACCCTGAAACAAATCCGGCTTGCAGCCCCGATGCAGCTGCTGTTCTCCGCTCTGGCACCGGCGTTCGAACGGCTCCTGGCCGTTACAATAGTTGACGTCGAAGAGATCATCGAACCCGTCTCCGTTCAGATCGGCCATCAGACAGCTTGTCGTCCAGCGGTTCTCATGCTGCACGGCTGGCGGTGTTGCATCTGACCATGTGCCGTCGCCGTTATTTCGGTACAGTCGGTTCATGCCGATATTGGCCACATAGAGATCATCAAAGCCGTCGCTGTTGAAATCTCCCACGGCGATTCCCTGTCCGAATCCGGAATCAGCGGCTCCGGAGAGATCCGTGACGTCCTGATAACGCTGACCGACCTGCCGATACATCCGGTTTCGACTGCGGGGTTCGGCGGAATCAGCGGGCCATCGGTTACCATGCACAAAGTACAGATCGGTCTGACCGTCACTGTCAGCGTCCAGTACGGCAACTCCTCCGCCGAAGCTTTCAAAAATCCGGATGCCGTGAGAAAGGTCTTTAAGGCCGCCATAGTATGGAATCGTCAGTCCGGACTCAGCGGCGACGTCCCGAAAAGAAATCGGAATCAAGTCCCGCGGTGACGATCCGGAAATCATGACACTCCCGGTTGTCCGATCATCCGTTCGAGTTTCCCGGGCAGCAAATTGTCGGAGCTGATCCATGACCTCGGGAATCACCTGGAAACCCGAATGCTCCGTGAACGTGGAATTCCGAGGCACCGTCGCCGCCTCGTTCGGATAGTACGCTGCCAGCACGATCTTCCATGCATCCGCCTCGATTGGCCTCTGGAGCTGATCCATTAATCCGGCGACTCGCTGAATCAGCTTCGCATCCTTGTCTCCGAACAGAATCCGGTGCAGAACCCGTTCCACTTCATCCATTGCAGCAGCGCGCTGCAGCCAAAATTCTCCGGCCGCAGTTTCACCGGTCTGGACCAGTTGCTGACCCAGCAGCTGTGTCGCCGCGCGGTGCAGGGGATTCATTGCGAGCGCTCTTGCTGCGAGTGGAATGGCGTGAGCGGGCGAACCCTGATGCACGGCCAGCCAGGCTCTGACGAACAAACTTTCCGGATCCGACTTCGAGGCATTCAGCAACTGGCTCTGCAGTTCAGTCAGTTCGTTAACCCGTCCAAGCGCAATCAGTGATCGACCGAGGGCACCAACTGCTGCCGGTGGATGTGCTCTGTCTGCGCTGATCACAGATTTCAGTTCGGTAACAGCCTGTTCGTGGTTGCCCTCCCATGCGGTCAATCGTCCGATCGCTGTCAGCACGAGAGGATTGCCGGGATCCTGTACCAGGGCCCGCTCCAGTAATGGGCGGTCTTCGATGACCTCTTCATGACTACCCAGCATGATCAGTTCATGGAGCAGAAAACTGCGCTGACGCACGAGTTCCAGGAGTAGTGCTCTCGCTTCATTTGTTCTGGTGAGCGAAAGCCACAGCGTTGCCAGTTCCCGAAGGCAATCGAGATTTCGGGGTTCGCGTATTCGAAGTGCCAGCAAGGCATCTTCTGCCTCGGCGATGAAACCCAACTCAAGCCCTGCTCTTGCCGTCAGCAGCAATTCAGCTTTGTCGTCACCGAATGACTTTCGGAATTGTCGCCGCAGGTCCCATTCATTTCTCGACTGATGAAGCTCATCAGCAAGATCGATCGCCTGTTGAAGGCCGGCAATTGATTCGGGATGCTGTTTCACCAGTGTGAGACACTGCGAAAATGCCTCCGCGGGATTCTTTCGTGACAGCTTTCGAATTGCCGTCAGTTGTTCCGGGACCCCATCTCCGTTCCAAAGCACAATCACGATGCACAAACCAACGGTGATCAGCAGCGTCAGGATCGGAACGCGGTATCTCATGATAAAAAAAGCCGGTGACTGGATTTCCAGGCACCGGCCCTCAAATGATATCAACACATCCTGGTCAGGAATCAGGGGTTATTAACTTCGCCGCCGTTCCGTGTCCCCATGGCTCCCCAAACACCGTATGGGCTCCTGCCACCTCTGACTTCAGCTGCAGTCGTGCTGCCCGAATCGATGTTCTCCGACACAAATGTGCAGGATCCATCGGTCATAACGACCTGCACACCGCCGGTGTGTCGGCTCTGAGCCGAATAAATCCCCCACGAACCGTCCCAGGTGTCCAAGGAGCAACGCGGGCCGTTCGGAGGAAGGACCGTATTGAAGCCGGACATTGACTGGTTGCTGTCGCACCAGGCATCGCCCGACCAACCGGTTGTTGCCACACCAGTCGCGAAGGTCTGACGATCAGTCGTACTGATCGCTGCCAGGCATCTTGAAGGGTTTGTGTTCATCCCGCTGATATTTTGGGCGGTTCCTCCAAGAACAAGGTTGCCACCAGTTGTCCGAGTCAATTCTGCCATCAGCAGCGTGTTGCTGGAACCGTCGGTACAGTCCGAGAAGCCGTAGCTCTTGTAGGGCGAGAACATTCCTCGAGTTGGCGTCCAGGCATTGCCTTCCCCATCGCCGTTGAACGCGATCGAGTCACCGTAATTGAATCCGTAGTTGGTCTTGGCAATCGGACGCCGACCGCCGTTCCAGGACTGGTCCGGTTTTTCATCAGATGGGCAAAGGAATGCGGCGACCTGAGTACGCCACGGACGATACCCTGTTTCCCATGGCTCGGGGCCCATCGCCGGCCAAGATCCATTGATCGGGCCACCTGGCAGTTGACTTGTAATCTGGTTGTACAGATTTGACTGCTCAATGTACGGAAGTAACGGAACCAGTCCATTCAGACGTCCCCAGTTCCCGGTACCGCCGCCGTTCCACCGCGTTCCGCCCATTCCCAAGGCAAATCCGTTGAAAACGTCATGGTAGTTGTGCAAAGCCAATCCCAGTTGTTTGAGATTGTTCTTGCACTGAGTTCGACGCGCGGCTTCACGCGCCTGCTGCACTGCTGGCAGCAGCAAAGCAATCAGGATTGCGATGATCGCAATCACCACGAGCAGTTCGATCAGGGTGAATCCCTTTTTCGACGGCCGTGCCTTGAGAATTTGAACCATAAGAACCTCCGCGAAAACGTAAAGAGAAGCAAGTAACACAAAGATGTGTTACAAAAACCGCCAAATCTGACCCGAATCCGACGCTCAGCGTTGGAACGATCAGAACGACCGTCGAGATAGGTCTGCCACTGTGTGGCTGAAGTGAATTTACTGCGAATATCTCAGCAAAGTCAATGTACAGACGGTCATTGCAGGTGGAATCCATCATCTTTTCCGGCGACACCTCATTTGTTGTTGAATTCGGATTTTCTCCAAGGGAGAGTTCGCAACATCGGAAAGCGCCGCCGGCGTGGGTTGGAATCGGTTCGCGCAGGGGATTCATGACAAAATCCGCCAGCGGATTTGAGTCCGAACTGGAAACTGGCTACCATCGCATTTGCGGTGACAGACATCATGATTTGAGTTATGGGCCGGAATTTTTCTTGACAATTGATGGGGGCAATGAAGTGACGCGATCTATTTTAGCCTGTCTGATGGGGGCAATATTGATTTCGACAGCGGGATGCGGTGGTGCGGATGTCGGCGACATTCCGGAACTCGATCCGAAAGAAACGGAACAGAAAAACGAAGAAATGAAGAAGACCATGGAAGAAGCGATGAAAAAGCAGGGCGCCGGCCAGAAATAGTCGCTCGAATTGTTAAGTCTTTGACTTTGGATCACTGGTTCCCCTCTGTAAGTGGTTTTGGCCGCTCACTGAGGGGATTTTTTGTGAGGACTTGTTACAGGAACTGCCATGACTGTCGGCACGGGCCGGATGTTTATCCGACCCAGGATCTTGCCCGGAGTGATTCTCGTCCCCATTCTCATGACGATGGCACTGGCAGTCTGGTTTCTGATCCCTGGTCCGACTGCCGCACAGTGGCTTGCGAATGCGAAAGTTGCTGATCGGAGAGGACGCGACAAAGAAGCATTGGCATTCGCGTTGCGGTCCGTTGAAGAAGATCCAGCGAACTCAGAAGCGCGACTGCTCGCCGGTGAACTGTCAGCTAGAGTGGGCGATCACGCCAGTGTCGCTGGACTCTTGAAACATCCCGAATTCACCAATGCGGATTGTCATTCGCGTGATCGTCTTCGGGCCGCGACGTTGTTGCGGAAAGCAGGCGCGATTTCAGCGGCAGAATCCATTCTGCGGTCAATCATCCGGGATGCTCCGGAACACAACGAAGCCGTCGCTCAGCTGACAGGACTTTTGCTTTCGACAGGTCGGCGTTGGGAAAGCCATCAACTGTTGGGACGTCGATTGCATTCAACTGATCCGGTGCGCAGCGAAATGTCTGTCAACGATCTGATTCTGCTGGGAGATTCAGAACTGGTTTTTGACGACCGTTCCCTGATCGACCAAGTTCTGCGCTCTGACCCGGAATCCCCGGAAGCCCAACTGGGGAGTGCCCGGATTCACTTCAGTTACGGTCGTTTCGACGAAGCGCGACGAGCTGCCCAAACAGCAGTTAGCGGGCGTCGTGATCTGACCGAAGCCACTGTTCTGCTGGGAAAAATCCTGCTCGAGCTCGACGATCAGCCGGCTTTGGAAATCTGGTGTCAGGGAGTGCCGCAGATAGCCGGGGAGATTCCTGATTTCTGGGAGGTCCGGGCCGAACTTGCTGAGCGAGCTGGCCAGACCGAATCTGCAAGGCGCTGCTGGTGGGAATGTTTCCGGAGGAATCCGGATCACCGCGTGGCCGCCTATCGACTGGCGCTTAGTCTCCCGGCTCCCGAATTCGAAACAGAGCGTGCTGTACTTTTTGAACGATCCCACAACCTGGAGTTGCTCTCGCAAACCGTTCAGGCCCTGTTGAATGGTGAACGAGGTCTGGAGGCGATGCTTGAGGCATCAGATTTGTGCAGGGCACTGAATCGTCCTCTGGAGGCATTCTTCTGGGCGAATCTGCACGATCGGTATCGACGGAACAGCATCGCCTCACACGTTCGAGTTCTTCCCCCACTTGAATTCCCAGCGCATTCCCGATCGGAGCGATCCGAATTGCCGACGGAACTTGAGGCGATGGATTTGTCATCGATTCCGTTGCCAGAACTTTCTGCATGGCATCGGATCGTCGAATCGACCTCCCCTCGTCCCGAGGGCTCTCGTCCCGGCGGCCCTCGGCTTTCATTCGAAGATATCTCGGGGTCGTCCGGGATCGATTTCCGCTATTTGAACGGAGGAGACTTTCAGAAAGGAGGAGTGGGGATTCATCAGACACTGGGAGGCGGAGTGGGTGTCATTGATGCGGATGCCGACGGTCTGCCGGATTTGTTTTTCGTCCAGAGTCGCGAATGGGAGAATCGCCATCTTGCAGGACATTCGCTCAGCCGGTTGTATCGAAATCTGGGCAGGGAGCGATTCGACGATGTCAGTGAATCTGCCGGCCCGTTTGATACGGCTTTCGGTCAGGGAGTTGCGGTCGGAGACGTTGACTGTGATGGCTTCTCGGACGTGTACATTGCTGCCGCAGGTCGCAATCGCCTGTTTCTGAATCAGGGGGATGGGACTTTTCGAGCATCAGCGCAGGCTGGACTGAGCAGCGAATCGTGGACGAGCAGCTGTCTGATTGCCGATCTCAACGGCGATACGCTGCCGGACCTGTTTGATGTCAATTACCTGGAGGGAGCTGAGCCATTTCTGCACCGTTGTCGAACATCAGCCGGTGAGCAGGTTCTATGCAAACCGAATCGGTTTTCCGCTGCGCAGGACTCACTGCTGCTGAATTCCGGAGACGGGACATTTCAGGATATTTCGGCCGCAAGCGGTATCGAAGCACCGGATGGCAAAGGCCTCGGGATTGTCACAGTTGTCAACGCGGAATCCGGACGGCTCGACCTGTTTGTGGCGAACGACACAACGGAGAATTTTCTATTCGTCAACACGGGGAATTCAGACGCCGGCATCCCGATATTTCGCGAAGAAGGCCTGTTGCACGGGGTCGCGGCCGACGCCTATGGAATCCGTCAGGGCTGTATGGGAATCGCCACCGGTGATATGGACGGGAACGGATTCCAGGATCTTTTCGTCACGAATTTTTTCAATGAATCCAACACTCTGTACCTCCAGGAAACCGCCGGGCAATTCACCGACACAACACGCTCGTCGCAGCTGGCTGACCCTTCTCTGCTGATGCTGGGATTCGGCGCTCAGTGCCTCGATGTTAATCAGGACTCATGGCCGGATATCGTGCTTACAAATGGCCACATCGACAATTACTCAAACAACGGGACTCCCTGGAAAATGCGGAGTCAGCTGTTCGTCAACGAAGGCAGCGGGAAATTCACCGAACGTTTGCCGCAGGAATCAGGTGATTGGTTCGGCGTGGAAACCCTTGGGAGGGCGCTGGCCAGGGTCGACCTCAACGCAGACGGGCTCGATGACTTTGTCGTCACACATTTAGACCGCCGACCATCCCTGATGGTAAATCGCTCGGCTCCTGTATGCGATTTCGTGAAGATTCGACTGATCGGGGATGACAGCAGCCGAGACGCGACGGGGGCAGTCGTGTCAACAAGTATAGGCGGTCGCCGAATCGTCATGACGGTCAATGCGGGCGATGGCTATCTCGCAAGCAATGAAAAAATGCTGACCATTCCCGCAGCATCGGCATCACACGAGATCGCAGCAACCATTGTCTGGCCACACGGCAAACAGCATTCTGAAATTGCCCTTCAGACCGGATCAACCTATATAGTTCATGAAGGCCGTCCGGCACCGTATCCCGTGCCGTCGGCGAGATAGCATTTGCATCAGCCCGCAGATCCGAATTCCGTTTCAACAGGCTGCTGTATTGGAGGAAAGACTTTCCTGACGCATTCTTCGGTGACAGGTGTTCCGGTCACCTTGATCGATCGCAGATTCAGGACCTTTGCAAATTCTGGAAAGCCCTCGTCGGTAACCTTTGTGGACTTCGCCTCCAGTATCTTCAGAAGCCCGAATCCGGCACTACTCATCCCGATTGCACTGAAAGCGGTGTTCGACACATCGAGATGCGTCAGCCCCGGCAAATCTCCGAGGCGGAGAATGCCGTCATTAGTCAGTGCCGTTGATCCGGAAATCCGCAGGACTTCCAGTTCCGTCAGCGATCCAAGACTGTCGATGCCTGCATCTGAGATTCCGGTCGACAGCAATTCAAGTGATCTCAGACTGGTCATCCGACCAATTGCAGCCGCTGATGCGTCTGACAAACTTGCACTACCACACGACAAATGCTCCAGCTTCAATCCGGATTCGGCCAACTGTGCGATACCCGCGTCCGAAATCCCTGTCTGTGCGATCCGAAGGGCCTTCAGGCCGTTGATGGATAGCAGGCTCTCAATACACGAATCTGAAATCGTACTGCCGTTGACGTTCAGCGACTCAAGTGTCGGATGCCCCTTCAGTAATTCGATGACGGAATCATCAACGGACGGGCTGTTGGTAAGTTCCAATTCCCGCAGGTTTGGCAGTTTTGTAAGCATTGAAACCGACTTGCTCGTTCCAGCCGTCGCATCAAGGCGAATGACCTCCAGTTTCCGAAGGTCTTTGAGCAGCCCGATTGAATCGTCGGCCAGACCGGTCGACTTGCACTGAACTTCAAGCAGCGGTGGAAAGTTGCTGACGGCCGCAAACTGTTCCGCGGTTGTTTCTTTATCTCCGAACCGCAGAGCCATGGCCACTCCTTTTCGATCAGTGGAAACCGTCGCTCCCCCGGTTTCAGGCGTATTTGCGCTCGCGAGCTTTGCAGTGTCGGCACATCCGGACGTGAGGAAAATCAATAATGAAACGAATGTTACGACACAGCCCGATTTGACACTCATTTTCAACCTCAATGAATCTCTGCCATTAAAAGAACTTTCGACTGACTTCAGTCAGGAATTGCAGATTACATCCCGATCGAGGCGGACGCCACACTGGCCGGCGTATTCCCGGTCCGTTCGCGCGAAACCAACTGCCTGTGGATCGAAGAAACGATAGACTGTTTTCCGGCTCGAGTGCCGTTCCGAAATTGTGTCTGGATTCCGTCCGCGATGGTGAAGTCACAACGCACAAAAAAAGATCGGCGCATTCCCGTGCTGCTGCTGGCCGGTGCTGCAGTGTTGGTGGCGGTCTTCTGGCATTCACAGGACAGGGTCGACTACGGAAAGCGGCTTACTGAAGCCGAACGGGCATTGAAACGCGGGCAGTTTGAATTGGCCGCGCAACACGCCCTTGAAGTGTTCTCTGCAGAACCGTCCTCACGGGCCGCGCGGATTCTTGGGGAAGCTTTCGCAAAGAACGGCCACTTTGAGGACGCACGCAGGTACTTTCAGTTGTCCGCCAATCTCGAACCGGACGCCACACTGCGCGCCAGAGACTTAACTGCATGCGGAGAGTGCTGCGTCAGAACCGGAGAACTGAATGCCGCGGAACTGGCTTACCGCACAGCCTTTGAATCTGATCCGGCACAGACACTCGCCGACGACCGCCTCGAATGGCTGTTGCGGGTCGAGGGCCGGTTGCGGGAATCCAGGTCCATCGTCATCCGCCGTATGCGATCCAACACGGTGACGTTTGAACAGCTGCTGAATTATGGACATCCAAGTCGTCAGCGAAGGACTCCGGAAGAACTTCTCCCCCACCGTGCCAATCTGGAACGCGACGGTCTGCCGGCACTGGCATTGGCACAGGATGCAATCATTGACAGAAACACGAAGGATGCACTGCGGTACCTGAAAATTGCGGCCCAACAGTTTCCGGAGAACCCGGATGCCCACGTCAGTCTTGGAAGGCTGCTGCTGGCGGAAGATCCCGAAGCGTTTGTCGAGTGGTTTCGTCAAGTGCCGGATCCGCTCAGCAATGATCGTGACATCTGGCTCCTGCGGGGACTCTGGGCCGAACAACGGCAGGATTTTCAAGGAGCGGCAGCAGCGCTGTTTCGAGTGCTCACCGCAGATCAGTTCCATCGCGATGCCAATTTCCACATGGCCGCCACACTCACACAACTTGGGTTCGCCGAGGCTGCCTCTTTGTTTCGCTCTGTTTCTGATGTCCAGCAGAAAACGGAGCGACTTCTGGATGACATCCACGATAACAAGAATTCTTTTGCCGCGATCGAATTGCTCATCCCCGCACTGCTCTCGGTGGGGCGGCAGCAGGAAGCCGTGAACTGGCTGCGCCTGGCGGAACAGAGATTCGGTTCCGATCCGCGAGTCACAGCACTGGCTGCAGCGATTCAGTCCTCTGCGCCGGTGGTGTCCGCGGTCGAACTGGCTCGATCAACTGTTGACTTTGACCGATTCCCGGTCGCGACACCCCAGCTCAGTCAGCAGTCCGCGGTTGCCGAAGATGGAGCACGCCCGCCGGACACACGACTCACGTTTCGACCGCTGTCTCGAACGATCGGCTTCGAATTTCAGTTCGCAAATTCTGATCGTGCACCAGGCAGGCGAAGAATGGTTCAGACTGATGGCGGCGGAATTGGCATCTGTGATCTGGACGGCGACCACTGGCCCGATGTGTTCATGACTCAGGGCGGTGAATGGCCGGCTGATGTTCAGCACACGAACCCGTCCGATCAGTTGTTTCGCAACGTTCGCGGAGTCCGAACGGCAAATGTCACCGCTTCGGCCATTCCGCCGGAAATTGCGTTCAGCCAGGGTGTCGCTGTTTCGGACTTTGACAACGACGGGTTCGACGACATCTTCGTCTGCAATGTCGGCGACAATCAACTGCTGCACAGTAACGGGGACGGGACGTTTTCGGACGTGACGAGTACGGCGGGCATCTATGGTCATACGTGGTCCTCCAGCAGCGCTTTCGCTGACATCAACACCGACGGACTTGATGACCTGTACGTGGTCAACTACCTGTCCATCGAGGATGCCGCCGCGGAAATCTGCCATGAGAACGGGCGGCTGAAGAGCTGCTCTCCCGGCGGTTTTGTGGCAGCGGAGGATCAACTCCTGCTGAATCTCGGGGACGGGCGGTTCGAGGACATCACTGCGGCTGCCGGGGTTCTGCAGCCGGACGGACGTGGCCTGGGCATTGTCGCCGCGCATCTGGATTCTGATCATCGCCTTGATTTCTTCGTGGCCAACGATGCCGTCCCGAATTATCTGTTTCTGAACAGGTCTTCGTTCGGTACGAGCAACCCCACCGGGACATGGTCACATTCGTCAGCATCCGACGGATCTCCAGCGGACCGGCACATGGACGGCGTTCGCTTTGAAGAGTCCGCGGTCACAGCAGGAGTCGCAGTGGACTTTGCCGGAAGTCCGCAGGCCTGCATGGGGATCGCATTTGCGGATTTTGATTCAAACGGATCGGAAGATCTGTTTGTGACGAATTTTTTCAACGAACCGAACACGCTGTATCTGAATCAGTCCGGGGGGCTGTATGTGGACAGTTCCCGTTCATTCCGCCTCGCACAGCCGAGTCTTGACAAACTTGGTTTCGGAACTCAGGCTCTCGACATTGAACTTGACGGTGACGATGACCTCGTCGTGCTGAACGGCCACATTGATGATCTCACCGCGGACGGTGTGCCATACCGGATGCGGCCCCAGATATTCGAAAACCGTTCGCACCACGAATTCACGGAGACTGTGTCCGAAGCCGGATACTTTGCGACGAAAGCGATCGGACGGTCGTTGGCCCGCGTGGACTGGAATCGCGACGGTCGGGAAGATCTGATTTCCGGACTTCTGGAGGATCCGTCGGTTCTGCTCGAGAACACGACTGATACGAACGCATTCTGGCTCCGGATTTCTCTGGTCGGCACGTCCGTTTCTCGCTCTGCCATCGGAGCCAGGGTCACGATGATGCATTCAAACCGAAACCGGTCGCGACAACTCGCCGGGGGCGGTGGCTTTCAGGCGTCAAACGAACGCCTGCTGGTCTGGGGGCTCGGTGAAAGTGCAGAGTCGTTCGATGTCCGCGTTCAGTGGCTCGATGGCCGGGAACAGCTGATTCAGAAGTTGCTTCCAAATTCGCATTATTGCATCGTGCAGAGCGATGAAAACCACACGACAGTCACCTTGCCGCGCTGATCAGGAGGACTCGCTGATTCCGCAGGTCGGCCAGTCCGCACGAACACCAGTGGTTGTGTCGTTCGTGATTGTCAGAGGGCTCAAATCGGGCGGCGTTTCCGGGCGGCATTTCCGGGAGGGCGAGGCTCCTGCCGAGCCTGCTGTTCTCAGAGCGTACCAACACACCGGCTCGGCAGGAGCCTCGCCCTCCCGTTTTGTCACAAATCCTACGGTCGCGTAATCGTCTCGCTCAGATTCAGAATCACCCGTGCGACGCCGGTCCATGCGGCGAGGTCGGTTTTGTCGAGTGTCGTCGGGGCTTCGTAGTCGCCCACAGTTAGAAATTCTTCTGTCGCTTTCGCGTCGGCTGCGAAGGCGGCACGATACTGAGCCGCGACTTCAGTCAGGACGGCAAGTTCGTCCGACGTGGCTCCACGCGACACTGCCGTTCGGAATGCCCAGTGGATTCGATCGGAATCCGATGTTCCGCCGTCCGTCAGCATCCGCACAGCGAACGCTCGGCTGGCTTCGACATAGATCGGGTCGTTCATGAGCACGAGTGCCTGCTGAGGGATGTTCGACCGAGGCCGTTCGACCGTGCATTCTTCACGGCTGGGTGCATCAAACGCCTTCAGGCTGGGATGCATGAACATTCGCTGCCACCATGTGTAGATGCCTCGGCGATAAAGGTCGCTGCCGGAATCTCCCGGCCATTCGCGGACAGGAAAATTCAGGTGCCGCCAATAACCGGCGGGCTGATACGGATAGACGCTGGCCCCTCCGATCTGCTTCACGAGCAGCCCGCTGATGTCCAGCGCGTTGTCGCGTACGAGTTCCGCTTCCAGACGCATTCGTGGTTGCCGTCCGAACCATTTGTTGTTCGCGTCCCCGCTGCGGACATCGTCCGTCACGTTCGAAGCCTCTCGATACGTCGATGACGTGACCATCAGCCGGATCATATGTTTGAGATCCCAATGGCTGTCCATGAATTCGATGGCGAGCCAGTCGAGCAGTTCCGGATGAGTCGGCAGCACGCCCTGACGTCCAAGATCATCCAGCGGCGTCGCGAGTCCCTGACCGAAGTACAGTTTCCAGAGCCGGTTCACCATCGTCCGCGCCGTCAGCGGATTGTCACGACGGACAATCCATTGAGCCAGATCCAGCCGGTTCGATCGACGGCCTTCGGTCGCCACGCTTCCGAGAAACACCGGCACCGCGGGTTCCATGACGGCTCCGGATTCGTCCATCCAGTTGCCGCGGTTGAGCAGTTTGACTTCGCGCGGAGCGGCAGTGCGAGTCATCATGGTGCGGGGCAGTGTGGCTTCATACGCCTTGCGTTCGCCTTCCACGGCTGCCAGCTGATCGCGAGTGGGCTGCAGGAGTGGGCTCAGCGTCCGGAAGTGCGCGGCCAATTCCTCTTTCTGAGGCTGCGCACGATCCGCCTCGCCAACCGCCAGAAGTGCAGCGATGTTATCGGCAATCTTTGGCAGCGTCGCATTGAAATAGAATCCGAAGCCCGCCGCTCCATTGACGATCTTCAACACAATCCGATTTTCACCAGCCTGCAGAGACAGCTTGATCTTGTCCTGATCGGCTGCTGCGCCACGGGCGATCTTGTTGTCGTGGACTTTCGTGCCGTTCAGCCAGACGGTGATTGCATCGTCCGAGCCCAGTGACAGATCAAGGTCAGCCGCCTGAGCGATCATGATCGTGCGAGTCAAATAGCGGGCAGAGTTGTCACTGATTTCAAAGCTGTGAACCTTCCCATCTTCATAAACGGCTTCGGCCCATTTCAGTCCGCCGACCGGCTGAGAAAGATCAATCGCGGCAGGATCGACGAAAGCTGTGTCATACGCCGTGTCAAACGATTCGGCCTTGAAGGGACCAATGCCGGACCACGCCCCGAGCTGAGGAACATTCTTCAGCGCCTCCAGCATTGTGAATTCCCACTCCTTCTGAGCAGACTCCAGTTCCGGTGTCGTCGCGGCGAGTACATTTCGGAGTTCGGCGAGCGCCTGATCGAAGTCCGCGAGCTTCAGCTTTGCCTCGTCGCCAATCACCGGGTAGTTGGCCGGGTTGCCGATTGACGGTTGATCAATGTCCGCGAAGAACGCCGCAAAGCTATAGAAGTCTTTGGTCGTGAACGGATCAAATTTATGGTTATGGCATTCGCAGCAGCCCATCGTCGAACCGATGAAAATCTGTGACGTGTTACGCACTCGGTCGGCGGCATACTTCGCGATGTACTCCTTCGCCTGAGCGCCGCCTTCGCTGGTCGTCTGGAGCAGCATGTTGAAGCCGGAAGCAACCTGCTGTTCGGTGGTGGAGTCGGGAAGCAAATCGCCAGCCAACTGCTCAATGATGAACTGATCATATGGCTTGTTGCGGTTGAACGACTGAATCACATATTCGCGATACGGACCAATCTGGCGGGCCTCGTCCGAATGATAGCCGTTCGTGTCGGCGAAACGCACAACGTCCAGCCAGTACAGAGCCAGCCGCTCACCGAAGTGCGGCGACGCCAGCAGTTCGTCGACGATTTTTTCATACGCATCCGGTGACGAGTCATTCACAAACGCCTGGACCGCTTCCCACTTCGGCGGCAGGCCGGTGAGATCAAAATACAGACGCCGAATAAGAGTCACTCGATCGGCCTCGGATGAGGCTGTCAGTCCCTCCTGCCGGAGACGCGCAAGGATGAAACAATCGATGGCAGTCACTGCTCCGTCGACGTGCGGCGGTTCGTGCTTCATCGGTTGCCGATAGGCCCAATGAACTTCAAAGCGGGCTCCCTGATCAATCCATCGCGTCAGCAGTTCGCGTTCGGCATCATTCAATGACTTACCTGACCCGGCCGGGGGCATGGCTTCTTCCGGATTCTGCGAATGAATGCGCTGAAAGAGCAGGCTTTCGGTCGACTTGCCTGGCACGAGAATTGGCCGCTCGTCTGCCGCGATCGCAGCTGGATCATCCAGCCTCAGTTTGGCTTCGCGAGTCGCATCATCCGGCCCGTGACAAGTGAAGCAGCGGTCGGAGAGCAGCGGGCGGATGTCACGATTGAAATCAACGGTCTGCGCATGAAGCACAGTGCAAGGCAGTGTCATCGCAGAGACACACACAATGACAGACCACAACGGAACATTCACGACGCGATTGTTCAACCACTGGCACCACATGAAATGACCTGCCGAAAGACTGTGGGAGAAGATTCGAACCAGCCAGGTTGCTGGTCCGGGAGGGAGCCGCAGTTTACCGTTGGATCCGACCGGAAACCACACGGACGAACAGTCGTTCGGGAGCAAGACGAGATCCAGCCGACGGAGCGGCTGGCCAACAGGAAATTGCAGAGTCCCGACGACTGTTGACCGGTCGCTCCGTCGGCCGGGTTTCTCCGGAATGCACATGGTAATCCAATCCAGCGTCAACCCAAAACAATCCCACCCGACGGAGCGGCTGCACACCATGAATTCGCAGAAACTCCGCTGTTCCCTCTGGGCCGGAATGCGCGCATCGAACAATGCCCCTGGGCTTCAGGTTCCCTGCAGTTTGCAGCCCAAAAAGGCCTGGAATCTCCGAAACCGCCAACATCGGCCGAATCTACGCTGTCCTTCACGGGTTCTTCGCTGCAGGCGATTATACCTGCCGGCTCGACAATGCCTGTCTTTTTCTGGTATCGATCCGGTCCTCACACTACTCTGCAATGCACATTCCGGCGAGGACTGGCGGAGCGGACTGTCTCTTATTCGCGAAAGCCGTTGCTATGCTCCAAAGACATCGTGCGTTTCATCCCGCTCATTCTGCTCGCCGCCGATTTCTGCAGCAGAGTTCCGCGGCGGTTGCGTTATGCACGGTTCCCGGTTTGTTTGCCGAAGAACTGCTGACGCCAGCGATGACTGAAGGCCCGTTCTATCCGGACAAGCTGCCGCTTGATACGGACAACGACCTGCTCATTCTGAACGACTCGATTACGCCGGCCGTCGGCGAGATCACTCATCTGACAGGCAAAATCGTATCGGCGTCCGGCGAGCCGATCCGGAATGCGTTTGTGGAAATCTGGCAGGTCGACCATCTTGGATCGTATCTGCACAAAGACGGTCGTGCGGAAAAAGGCGCAGACTCGAACTTCCAGGGATACGGCCGCTTCTTGACGGATTCACGGGGCGAGTACTACTTCCGCACAATCAAGCCCGTTCGATACTCAACGGGCGGTGGTGGTTTTCGTGCGCCTCATATTCATGTGGCTGTCAGCCAGAACGGTAAACGTATCCTGACCACGCAACTGCTGATCGCGGGTGATCCGGACAATGATTCGGACGGCGTGATGAAGAGCATCCGTGATCCACTGCTGCGGGAAACTGTCCTCGTCGATTTCAAGCCGTTGGCCCAGTCAAAGATTGGTGAACTGACGGCTCGGTTTGAAATTGCGATTGGTGTCACCGCTGTCGAAGGCGATGATGGAAAAATCCGCGGCGGAATCGCGAGACCCGAAAGCCGCCGAGGCTGATCCACTGTAGCCCGTTCCCACAAGCCCGACGCGCAAGCGAGTGGTCCGGGTCCAGGGCAATCGCTAACGCGTCGTGCCTGTCACGGCGCAAGTTCCAATCCCACTTCCTTTGAGTCCAGGAACAATACGATGAAACGTGTGATCGTGTGTATTGCCGCGTGTCTGTTGACGGAGCTGACGTCATCGTCCGCATCCGCACAGTTCCCGCACATGCTGAATGTCATGCGGATGATTCCGCTCAACAGGTCGCTGGATACTGACAATGACGGAGAAATCTCGGCGGATGAAATCACAAACTCAGTCGAAGCCCTGAAGGCACTCGATCTGGATGGCGATGGCACGGTCAGCCCGACGGAGTTGCAGCCGGCGGTGGCAGCAATCCGGCAGCAAGGCCGGACGGAAGCACAGCGACGGAGCGGTGAGCAGGAGCGTGAACGGCCTGAAACGCAGAGTCGCGATGACAACCATCGCGGTGCGGATCGAACACCCGAACATGATCGACGTCCGGAAGGCGGGACTCGCGACGATCAACCGAAT
>Ga0163144_10008587_pt1 | contig 22091 bp, 29 predicted proteins | sample OliLak19BULKMAT1_FD_123175 | JGI IMG/M metagenome (GOLD analysis project Ga0163144, IMG submission 123175) | Freshwater microbial mat bacterial communities from Lake Vanda, McMurdo Dry Valleys, Antarctica - Oligotrophic Lake LV.19.BULKMAT1 | ecosystem: Environmental > Aquatic > Freshwater >... | reverse complement strand
TATCAGGAGATTCTGACCAAAGCCAATGCCGAAGCCCAGAAGATGATTGATGAAGCCCGCGCCAGTGCCGCAGCGGTCAAGGAAAAGGAAACTCAACGTGCCATCGGCGAGGCCGAGCAGATTCTCGTCAAAGCCCGCGAAGCCGCCGCCATGGAGCACACCAAGATGCTCGCCGAGTTAAAACGCGAAGTGGGTCGCCTGGTTATCGGCACCACCACCAAGGTTACCGGCAAAGTCCTCAACGCCGACGACCAGAAGCGCCTCTCCGAAGAGGCTGCCCGCGAGGTTGCCGCCTAAGTTTTCATGAAGCTCGACAAAGAAGCGCGCAAGCTGACCAAAGGGCTCTTTCAACTGAGCCTGACCGACGGTCGCCTCGACGGGAAGAAGATATCCGCCGTGGTCAAGAAGGTCATCGCAGACAAGCCGCGCAGTTTTGTCGGCATCCTCAAGGAGTATCAGCGCCTGGTCCGTCTGGAGGTCGCGAAACATCACGCCGTCATCGAAAGCGCCACGCCGCTCGACAAGAAGGGCACCGATCAGCTACTCGCAAATCTCCAAGCTAAGTATGGCAAGGATCTCACTACCGAATTCAAAGTCTCGCCCGAGTTACTCGGCGGGCTCCGTATCAAAATTGGCAGCGACGTTTTCGACAGCTCCGTCCGCGAACGTCTTGCCCGCCTCGAAACTCAACTCACCCACGCTTAATCGCCCCATACCATGAGCAGCATCCTGCAAGAACTCGAATCCCAAATCAGCGGCCTCAAAACCACGACGACCAAGTCCAACGTCGGCATCGTCCGTGAAATCGGCGACGGCGTCGCGCGCATCGAAGGCCTGAGCGACGTCATGCTCAACGAACTGATCGAATTTCCCGGCGGCCTCTACGGCCTCGCGCTGAACCTCGAAGAAGGCGAAGTCGGCTGCATCCTGCTCGGCGACGAAAAACACATTGTCGAAGGCACCGAAGTCAAAACCACAGGCCGCCTGCTTTCCGTGCCCGTCGGCAAAGGGCTGCTCGGCCGCGTGGTCGATACGCTCGGCGCTCCGGTTGATGGTAAAGGACCCATCACGGCCTCCGCAATCTACCCCGTTGAGAAAGTCGCCCCCGGCATCATCAAGCGGAAATCCGTCAGCCAGCCCGTGCAGACCGGCATCATGGCCATCGACGCGATGATCCCCGTGGGTCGCGGCCAGCGCGAACTCATCATCGGCGACCGCGCCACCGGCAAGACTACCATTGCCATCGACACGATCATCAATCAGGCGCGCATCAATAAAGCCAACGAAGGCAAGCCCGGCTTCCGCCCGCTTTACTCCATTTACGTCGGCATCGGGCAGAAGAACTCGAACATCGCCCGTTCCCTCGCCGTCCTCGAAGCCGCCGGAGCGCTGCCTTACACGATCATTGTCTCCGCTCCCGCGTCCGACACCGCCACCAACCAATACCTCGCACCGTTCTCCGGCGCGGCAATGGGCGAGTGGTTCATGGATAACGGCATGGACGCACTCATCGTCTATGACGATCTCTCGAAACACGCCGTCGCTTACCGCCAAGTCTCGCTCCTGCTGAAACGCCCGTCGGGTCGCGAAGCGTACCCCGGCGACGTCTTCTATCTCCACAGCCGCCTGCTCGAGCGCAGCGCCCGCGTGGATGAAAAGAACGGCAACGGCTCGGTCACCGCGCTCCCGATCATCGAGACCCAAGCCGGCGACGTATCGGCTTACATCCCGACCAACGTCATCTCCATCACGGACGGTCAGATCTATCTTGAAACCGACCTATTCTACCAAGGCATCCGCCCCGCCGTGTCGGTCGGTCTTTCGGTTAGTCGGGTAGGTTCCGCCGCGCAGATCAAAGCGGTGAAACAAGTCGCCGGTAAGATCAAAGGTGACCTTGCGCAGTTCCGCGAACTGGCGGCCTTCGCCCAGTTCGGCAGCGACCTTGATGCCAAGACCAAGTCCATCCTCGATCGCGGCGCGCGCATCGTCGAACTGTTCAAGCAAGTGCAATACAACCCGCTCGCCACTGAAATCATGGTGACCACGCTTTGGTCGATGCAAAACGGTTACATGGACGACGTGGCCGTCGATAAGATCAAAGACTTCCAGCTCAAGCTGCAGGACTACTTCTCCACCCGCAAAGACGCCGTCCTCGCCAAGATCCGCGACAAGGGAGCTATCGACGACGACATCACCGCCGACCTCAAAGCCGCGCTCGCCGAGTTCAAAACCAGCTACCGCTAACCCATGGCCGCGAACACGCGCGACATCCGCCGACGCATCAAGTCGGTTAAAAACACTTCGCAGATCACCAAGGCCATGCAGATGGTGGCCGCGGCGAAAATGCGCAAGGCCCAGCAGGTCGCCGTGGCTGGTCGCGCGTATGCCGAGTTACTTGCCAAGGTGTTGCGCTCCGTCGCCGCCGGCGCCGAGGATGGCGCGCATGAGCTGCTCGCCGCGCGTGAGGTCAAGAAGGAGTTGGTCCTCGTCATCAGCACCGACAAAGGGTTGTGCGGCGCCTTGAATACCAACCTCCTGCGCGAAGTCGCGAAGTTCGACCCAGCAAAGACCATTTTCGTCGCCTGCGGCCGCAAAGGCCTGCAATATCTCGCCCGCACCAACCGCACTATCGCCGCCGAGTTTGAACTGCGCGATGCCCCCGGCTTCCTCGAAACCAAGAGCGTCTCGAAGTTCTGCATGGATAAGTTCATCAGCGGCGAGGTGGACAAAGTCACGGTCGTTTTCACCGATTTCGTCAACACCCTCACGCAAAATCCGAAAGCCAGAGTCATCCTGCCGATTACTTCCCTCGAAGTGAACGTGGACATCAGCGGCGCGCACGAGACGTCTGCCGTGCCAGCCGCCGAGGCAGAAAGCGCGGAGTATGCTTTTGAGCCAGCCATCGGCGCCGTGCTCAGCGCCGTCCTCCCGCACCACGTCTATTTCCAAGTCTATCAAATGCTGCTCGATTCCCGCGCCTCCGAGCACAGCGCGCGCATGGTCGCGATGAAGAGCGCGACCGATAACGCCAAGCAACTAATCAAAGACCTGACCCTCGAATACAACAAGGTTCGTCAAGCCGCGATCACCACCGAACTCCTCGAAATCACCACCGCCCAAATGGCGCTCGGCTAACCCATCTTACCTAACTACCCAGTAATCCTTATGAGCAACACCGGCACCATCGTCCAAGTCATCGGCCCCGTTGTGGACGTCGATTTCTCCGTCTCGGGCATCTTCCCGAAAATCTACGAAGCCCTGGAGATCCAGTTCACCGTCAACGGCGTCGATACCAAGCTCGTCCTCGAAGTGCAGCAGCACCTCGGCGAAGGCTGGGTCCGAGCCATCGCGATGAGCGGTTGCGAGGGACTCAAGCGCGGCCTGCCCGTCACCGCGACCGGCGCACCCATCAGCGTCCCCGTGGGCGACGGCATCCTCGGACGCATCTTCAATGTCACCGGCGACCCCGTGGATGAGCGCGGCCCGGTGGCCCACACCAAGCGCTACCCCATCCACCGCCCCGCGCCCGCACTTACCGATCAGGACGTGAGTTCGACCATCCTCGAAACCGGCATCAAGGTTATTGATCTTATCTGCCCCTTCACCAAGGGTGGCAAAGTCGGCGCGTTTGGCGGTGCCGGCGTCGGTAAGACCGTCGTCATTCTCGAACTCATCAATAACATCGCCAAGGGCCACGGCGGTTTCTCCGTCTTCGCCGGCGTGGGTGAGCGCTCGCGTGAAGGCAACGATCTTTACCACGAGATGAGCGAGGCGGGTGTTATTGACCAAAAGGATCTTAGTAAGTCCAAGGTCGCGCTTGTCTATGGCCAGATGAACGAGCCTCCCGGCGCGCGTCTCCGCGTGGCGCTCTCCGCGCTCTCGATGGCGGAGTACTTCCGCGACGAAAAGAACCAGGACGTGCTGCTCTTCGTTGATAACGTTTTCCGCTTCTCGCAGGCCGGCTCCGAAGTATCCGCGCTCCTCGGGCGCACGCCCTCCGCGGTGGGTTACCAGCCCACGCTCGCCTCCGAAATGGGTACGCTCCAGGAACGCATCACCTCCACCAAGAGCGGTTCCATTACCTCCGTGCAGGCCGTTTACGTCCCCGCGGACGATCTCACCGATCCCGCGCCCGCCAACACCTTCGCGCACTTGGATTCGACGATCGTGCTGGAGCGCTCCATCGCGGAGCTGGGCATCTACCCCGCCGTCGATCCTCTCGCTTCCACCTCCAAGGCCCTCGCGCCCGAGATCGTCGGCGAAGAGCACTACCTCGTGGCTCGTGGCGTCCAGCGTGTGCTCCAGCGCTACAAAGACTTGCAGGACATCATCGCCATTCTCGGCATGGACGAACTCTCGCCCGAGGACAAGCTCCTCGTCTTCCGCGCCCGCAAAATCCAACGCTTCCTCTCGCAGCCGTTCTCGGTCGCCGAAGTCTTCACCGGCACGCCCGGCCAATACGTTTCCATCAAGGAAACCGTCCGCGGCTTCAAAGAAATCCTCGAAGGCAAACACGACGACGTCGGCGAAACGAACTTCTACATGAAGGGCGGCATCGAGATGATTAAAGACTAGGTCGGAGGCATCATGGCTACGCTCAAACTCGAAATCGTCACGCCCGAGAAAGTCGCCTACAGCGACGACGTGGATGGCGTCGTCATTCCGGGCACCGAGGGTGAAATGGGTGTGCTGCCCATGCACATCCCGCTCATGACCATGATCCACCCCGGCGAAATCGTCGTCAGCAAAGGCCACGAAAAGATCTATCTCGCCGTCGGCGAAGGCTTCGTCACCGTGGATCAGCACTCCGTGAAAGTGCTCACCGACATGGCCATCGAGTGGGAAGCCATCGACGAATCGGCCGCCGAGGCCGCCGTCAAGCGCGCGGAGGAAGCCATGGCCCGCAAACACGAACTCGGCTCCGAGGAAGGCGCCGCCGTCCAAGTCGCCCTCGCCAAATCCCTCGCCCAGCTCCGCGTCAAGCGCCGCCGGCGGAACGTCTAGCCCGAAGCGGCTATTGCCGCGAGCGTCTGTGCTTTCGGGTTAGGCTCCGCTGCTGAATTTCAAGGGCGGCTGATTTGGGGCTTACGCGCAAGACAGTTAGTGCGACTGGTAATTCGCCGCGCCTGAATTCGTGGCTTGGTCCCCGGCGTAGGCGTAAATCAGCACTTCGACTTGCTTCCGCAGGAGCTCGGCCTGGTTCAGGCGATCGATAAGTCTCGAAGGCATCCGGGTGAGCCCGGACGCGGCTCCGAGCAGGGCTCCCACGACGGCACCGCGGTGGCAGTTGTCTCCGCCGACATTGGTGTTCGCGATAACTCCTGTCTCGAAATCCTCCGCATATTTCCACGCGAGGAATAGGGACGCGGGAAAGGCATCCGCGATGTAGCAGGCTGGGCTGACGCGATGTCCGATCACTACTTCGTCCGGCTCACGCGACCATTGCTCGGCTTTGCGCTTCGAGAACCAGTCGCTGCCGTGCTCGAAGATGGCTTCGCGCAGGTCGGCACCCGCCGCGACCTCGCAGAGGATGCGGGTGAGGGCGTCTCCTGCGCTGCTCACCTCCTCGCTCCGATGGGTGAGATTGAGGTGTTCGCGGACCGCCTCGCGGGCTGCGCTCAGATTGGAGGCGAAAAACGCAGAGAGGACGCCCACCTGGGCGAGTCCACCGATGTGAATGTCGTTGCCGCCGCATTTTCTCGGCGCCGTGCCACGTGCGTAGGTGGTGAAGAACTTCCGGTGATACTCCTCGACGTAAGTATCGCGGTGTTGGCCCGGCGTCAGCATGAAGTGGATGTAGCGCTTCAGGTAATCATCCGCGTCGTAGCCACCGCGTGTGGTCAGCGACTCGATGAGCACTTTCGCGAGTTGGAGATTGAGCGTGTTTTCGCCGGCGCGGAGGAACTGGTGATAGTGAATGCCGCGCTGTCCCCAATATTGTGCCTGATCGTGCAGGATGTCTCCGCGCTCGTTCAGCGGAGTGTATTCCGAACGCCAGAGGATGCTGTCGGCATGCGGGCTTTTCGGGGCCACGTATTCGCGAACCACGCCATAGTCGCGGCGCAGTGCGGCGCGGTCGTAATACCAATGCACGGGCATGGCGAGGGCGTCGCCGATGAAAGAACCCCAAGCGAGGCCAGTCCGTTTTTCGCGAGAGATTTCGTTCATGGGAAGATCGGTACGCTCGCCACGGTTATTCGGGCGCGGGTAATCCGCTTCAACGGGAATATGGACACATCCACCGATTCCGCACCGAGTAGCGACACGGGATCGCCTTTCAGTTCGAAACCCCCGAGGTGCGCCGGGCCCGTCGAGAATCCGGACACGACCGGAGTGTGAATGCGATAAGGCGCGTGATGCACTCGCCCTCCGTGGAGCTGGTCCTCCCGGTCGGAGGAGAAAAGGACGTATCTTTCGGTGAGGAAGAACTCGAGCGTGTCTGGCACAGCGGGAGCGGCGTGCGCGCCTGGGCGCCATTCGTAGCGCCACGGCTCGCTGGTTTCGCCGCGCCGCTGGCATTGGTATCGAATCGCTCCAGCGCGACGTTTCGCGCTCATGCGCGCGTGGAAATACGGGAGGTGGAAGAAGCGCCGCGCGATGGCGACGGCGACGGGCTGATTGCAATCGAGCGAGTAAAACCAGACTCCCGGCTGTCCGTCCGCATCGTGGACATAGGTGCGCACGTTCAGCTCCAAGAACCACGACACCCAAGGCAGCGGCGGCAGCCATGCAGGTCGAACGCGTTCCATGAAAAACGGCACGATACCCAGATAGGCGGCACCCTCGAAGGTATCGGCAAACAATCCGGGTGGCAGGGTGGCCTGCACGGCGTTCGCTTCGACTTTCCAATGAAGAAAGAGCAAATCGCTCCAGCGTTGCCGGCCAACGATGGGAGTCGATGGGCGCTCGCGCATCGCCAGGCGCTGGGCCGGTGACGGAATAGCTGAAGGGGCGCTCATGTCCCGAAGATGCCATGCTCCGTGATGGCAGCGCCAGCGAGCCACGCGTCCTCAAGACGAGAGGAGGTCAGAGCATCGCCGGTGAAATGCAATCCGGGTGCGACCTGCACCGCCTGCAGCGCGCACGCCACCCGGGCGTAGCGCCAGCGATGTCCCAGCGCGGTGGCGAAAGTTTCAGCCGGCAATTTCCAGCGCGCCTCGACGAGTGGGCGCACCATCGCTGCAAATTGTTCCGGCGTGCGTTCCAGGTGCTCGCGGCTGAAGGACTCGGACATCTGCGCCACCATGACGGTGTATCCCGTGGCGACCCGGCCCGACTTGTGATTCTCGCAGGCGCTCCATGCCAGCGGGCCTCGGTGATCGCTGATCGCATAGCATTCCCGCGTTCGTCCCAGCCACTTGCCACGATAGTTGAGCAGCACCGTGAGACACGGCACGTAGTCAAAAGCAGCGTCCATTTCGAAAATCCGCGCGGTCTGCGGAAATGGCGCGGTGCTGACCACATGATCGAACTCGCCGCCTGCACGGCGCAGCAGATTCTCCGCGCGTTCGATGGTCGTCTCCGTCTTCACGTCGAGGCCGCGCGCGAGATCGCGGACCAGTCGGCTGTTTCCATCGCGGTGGAACCAGCGTCCGGAGTCCGGTATTTCGCCTTCCTTTTCGTCTATTACCGGAGCGCCCAGCTTCATCACCGCATCGCCGGAAGCCGCCTGCACCGCAGCGCGAAAGCGTTCGTCGCGGATCGTGAAGTATTGCGCGCCGTGATCAACCGTATGGCTTTCCCAGCTCTTGGTGGCACAGCGGCCACCGAGTCCACGGGACTTTTCAAAGAGGGTCACGATGCCGCCGCGAGCCTTCAGCGCCTTCGCTGCGGAGACGCCCGCCATGCCGGCTCCGATGATTGCGATGTTCAAATTCATGCTCAGTACGCGCTCACACTTTGAATCATTGCCGCCTGTTTCTGCAGGGCCTCGCGCCTCGCTTCGGCGGGCCGTGCGCAATCTCCGGGAAACTTGCAGCGAGGCGCGTTGCGGCGAGCGGCGACATTCGTCCCGGCTATCGCGCCGGCAAAGGCGCAGCAGTCTCCACCGCGCTTCCTTTGAATCCCGATGCTGCGAGGTCCGATGCGTGGAGACCGCGGTTGAGGTCGAGCCCGAGCATCCGCCAGTGGTGCGCGTGCAGGTCAAACGGCACGCGAATGCGTTCGTCGAAATCCGTCGGCCAGAGGATGCCGCCGATGCTGCGAAAATCGCGAAAGGTCACATCCACCTCCGCGCCGCGCGTGCTGTCGAGGCCGTTCAAGGTCATGCGCACGCGGCGGAGGTGCTTGGTCGCACGGTCGATGAAGAGGACCACGCGGTCTTCCTTTGCCATGCCAAATCCCGGACGCAATACCGCGAGCACCTGGTCGCACACGGCCTTGTCCACGATGGCTTCGCCGTTGGGAGCAAGCACGACGCCCGGTCGGTCGAAGTAAAATGGCCCGAGCAAAAACAGCGTGTAGGCATCCGCCACGAGGGCCGCGGCGCGACTGGCTTCCGCGTCTTTCGAGGCCACGCCGTTGTAGGCGACTGCGACCGTGCCCGGCTTGCGGACGACGATCTTTTTCCCTCCCGGTCCGGAATGCTCCTGCATCAGCGCGCGCGACGCGAGGACCAGACGCTCCTCCGAGCCGCGCCGGAATTTCGTGTCGGCCAGCACCGGCTGGAATTTTGGCCCGACCGCAGCCCACTTGCCTTCGTAGCGCACACTCACGTCACGCACTTTCGCGAACGCCTTTTTCCCGTGGGCCTCCTGCGCCGCGGTGAGCAACGCCTTGGCCGAGGGGTCGCTTTTTCCGATGGCGCGCGTGCAAATCTGCGGCGACGAGCACGCTGCAAGAAGACCCGCCACCGCGGCGAGCAGGAGTCGGAGTGCCGGGCTATTCATGGTGCTTGGCGATGCGCATCATCACTTCGTTCCGACGCATGAAAGTCGGCGTCCACGGCGGATCGTAGTAGGCAAATGTCGGCGCTCCTTTTCCCGTCAGCTTCTCCCCGTCAAGCCGCGCCTTGAGTTTCTCGATGGCGTTCGTCTCGTTTTCCGCCGTGCGACCGCCGTCGAAACGCAGCACCGCGAATCTCGCCGCCGGCACTTTGCCGAGCGTTACATTTTCACCCGATGGCTTCGGCACGCCTTTCTCCACGGCTTTCTTCGGCATGATGAAGCTCATCGTTTTCTTGTTCTTCGTCGTGTCGATGAGGACCGGCGAGGTCATCGCGATCTTCTCCGAGCCTTCGTTGCCGCCGGTGATGAAACGGAACAGCTTTCCAAATCCGCCGTTCATCTCCTCATCTTCCATCGGTGTCGTGGCGACCGTGAGCGCCGGGTAGTCGCGAATCTCGAATTTCCCGTCGGCGCGGACGACTTTGTACTCGGGAGTTTCTGTCGCGGCGCGCGACGTGGAGACGAGCCAGAAGGCTGCGAGAGCGACCAGCACAACGAGGGCGGCGATGAGGGGTATTTTGCGTTTCATAAATTGGCGGAGTAGTCCGTGGAAAGTCCGACGTGCTCCCACGCGGCGCGTTCCTTTTCTGCTTCGGCAAATTTCTTCCGCGCCTTGTCGTTCGCATATTTGCCGAGCACGAGGCGCAGCGGCGGCATGGCGGATTCCACGGCGGCGATGATGGCGTCTGCTGCCCTGGCCGGGTCGCCCGGCTGTTTACCGTCCATGCTTTCGAGGATGCGCAGAAACTTTCCGCTTGTGCGGTCGTAGTCGGCGATGCGGCTCGCCGCGCGTTTCAGGGAGCGCGCGATGAAGCCGGTGCGAAACGGGCCGGGCTGCACGATCGTGACTCTGATCCCGAGCGGCTTCAGCTCCGCGGCGAGCGATTCGGAGACACCTTCGAGCGCCCACTTGGTCGCGCCGTAGATGGAAAAGCCGGCGTAGTTCGAAATCACCGCGGCGGCGGAGATATTCACGATGTGCCCGCTGCCTTGCGCTCGGAGAATGGGTAGCGCCGCGCGAATGACCTCCAGCGCGCCAAAGAAATTCACGCTGAAGTTGCGGGCGATTTGTTCAGCCCCGAGTTCCTCAAAAGCACCGACAAGACCGTAGCCGGCGTTGTTCACGATGACATCGAGCCGTCCCCAGGCATCCGCCGCTTCAGCCATCGCGCCCTTCACCTGAGCCGCATCGGCGACATCGAGCGGGAGCACGCGGCACATCTCCGGGTAGCGCGCGGCCAGTTCGGCGAGCGAGTCTGGCTGGCGGGCTGTGGCGATGACGCGCTGCCCTCGCGAAAGCAGCGAAGTGACCAGCGCGAGGCCAAAGCCGCTGGAGCAGCCCGTGATGAGCCAGACGCGCGGTGGTGTTGTGGATTCGTGCATATAATTCGCTTGGGAAGCTCAGGGGATACGCTCCCACGGGCACTTCGGACGTGTAATCACGCAGGTGATGCCACTTGTCTTCAAAGATTGTAGATGCCAGCGCGGAGTGCGCTTCGCCTGCACTTGGCCAATCAAAAGCATCCGCAGCCCATCTTGTGACGTTCCTATCCTGCTCTTCGGATTCGACCCTCGCGAAGGGCTTTTTTCGCTCGCTTCAGATTATGTTTCACAAAATCGACTACCCATTTCTCATCGGAGCATTCGTCAGCTTTCTGGCGAGCGTTTCACTCTGGTTTCTCGTCAGCCATGAGTATGGGCTCTTTGTTGGCATCTGGGTGCCGAGCATCCTCAGCCTTTGGGTGGGAGTGAGAGTGGTCGTTCTCTCCCATGGCATCAACTCTCGGAAAGGGTTGTAGGCCATGGAGTATGTCATCACGATTTTTTTCCTTGGCTTGATGGTCAGCCTGCTGGTCGCCAAGGGGGTAATGATGGCTCATGAATACACAGCGGAAGAGTTGGAGCGGATGGAGAAGGAAAAGCTGCCCACAGAGCGCAACGGATGACTCGTCGTTCACTCCGTCGTTCGGAGTGGGTCTCATCGTAGCAGGGAAAATCTGGCCCCGAGACGCCAGCGACCCCGCTGGCCCCATCGCCATCGGTCGTGTAGCGAGCGCGGCAGAGACGCCGATGGCGAAAAAGGAACCGTCCGCCGTCCTCCCTGATTCCAGACCGGATACCCTGAAACCCTGCCCTCGGACGGATTGCTTGGCGGCGGCATCACCAAAACTGGCAACGGCACACTTGTTTTGACGAACACCGGCAACTCTTACACGGGTGGCACGATCATCAACGCCGGCACGCTGTTGAGCTGCGCCGATGGAGTCATCCCCGATGCCTCGGCGGTGACCGTCAGTGGCACCGGGGCCAACGTGCGGGGACATGGAACCTCTCCGGCGCCAATACTTACTCCGGCGCAACCACCATTTCCGCGGGCACGCTGGAAGTCACCGTCGGCTCGGCCATCGGCGACATCAGCGCCGTGAGCCTCGCGAGCGTGGCCGGGGCCAAACTGCTGGTTTCCTCCAGCGAGACTATCGGCTCCCTCAGCGGCGGCACTGGAGCAAACGGGGAGGTGGCCTTGGGTCACAATAACCTGACCACCGGCGATGCCTCGACGACGACCTTCGGCGGGACGATTTCCGGAATCGCGGCGATGGGCGGGCTGGTCAAGCAAGGGACCGGGGTAATGAACCTCGACACCACCGGCGTCCTGACCTTTGACAAACTGACCGCGAACGACGGCACCCTCAACGTGAACAGCGCGCTCGGCACGGGTTCAGGCACCGCGGTCGTGGCCGTGAACGACACCGCCGGCGGCGCGGATGATCGGGTTTCAAATTGAGCCACTGCCCATCTCCGCCGCGGCGAATCGCGCGACATCCGCGAGCGATGCGGCCGGTCGGCGTGCGGCGGGGTGGGGGAGTTCTTTCATCTGGCAAAGCGCGCGGTCTTGCCAAATCCACGCCTCGGGCCGAAACGGGCCGACGCGGCGCGGGTCGCTCCAGGTGTGGATGGAAAGCAGCCGGGAGGTCAGCGCGGCGGCGATGTGCATGGGGCCGCTGTCCACGCTCACGGTGAAGGCGGCGCGGCGCACCAGCCAGATCAGCTCGGGCAAGGTGGTGCGGTTGAGCAGGTCGGTGACGTTTGGCGCGGCGGCGACTGGCGTGTCGGCGCGTCCGGCGAGGACGACGCGCCGGGGCGCGACGACGCGGACAAACTCCGCGACTTCGGCGGGCGTGAGCGATTTGCCCGCGCCGCGGGAAAAAGGATGCAGCAGCAGAAATGGTTCGTCCGCGCCAAAGCCGGTGGGCGCGGTGCCGGCGGGCAGTGGCCAGGCGAGCGGGCCGGCGGTGCCGATGCCGAGCGCGGCGACGAGCGCGAGGTAACGCTCGACGGCGTGGGTCTGCGCGGAGACATCCACCGTCTGGTCGTAGAAATGGCGCGCGCCTTCGCGGGCATCGGAGAGGCCGACGATGCGCCCGCCGTCCGCGCGGGAAAGGCGGGCGATGAGGGCGCTGCGGAGGAGCCCTTGGAAGTCGAGGACAAGGTCGGCTTTGCGCGCCGCGATTTCTTTCGCCCACGCGGGGATGCGCGCCCAGCCGGCGACGCCGCGAAACTGCCCGCGCGGGAAGTGGACGACTTCATCCACGTCGGGGTTGCCGTCGAGCAGCGGCGCCCACTCGGGATTCACCAGCCAGCGCAGGCGCGCCTGCGGCCAGTGCCGTTTGACGAGCGCGACGGCAGGCAAGGTGTGGACGACATCGCCGAGGGAACTCGGCTTGATGATGAGAATCGTCGCGGGATTGATGATTGCAGATTTCAGGTTTCCGATTGGCTGGACGAGTCCGATCTGGAATCTGCCATCAGCGATCTGCAATCACGCTATTTTCCCAGCGCCAGCCGGTCCGCGAGCCGCTGCGGGAGGCCGGCGGCGATGATCTTGTCCTGCGCTTTCCAAATGTCGTATTCGAGCCGGCGGAGTTCGATGAGCTGCTTGTCCGGGGAATACAGGACGTAGGAAGCGTGCCAGTCGCCGTCGCGCGGCTGGCCCACGCTGCCGGAGTTGATGAAATACTTTTTGCCCGGCTCGATGGTCAGCTTGTCGAGGAGCTGGCTTTTCACCGAGCCGTCGCGGATGTAGGCGCGCGGGGCGTGGGTGTGGCCGTAAAAGCAGAGCTGGGTGTGCTGGTAGTTGAAGCTCGCCGCGGCGTCGAGCTGGTTGAAGACGTAGCCCCATTTGTGGGGCGTATCGAGGGTCGCGTGGACGATGGTGAAGTCGCGCACCTGCCGCACCATTTTCAGGTCGCGCAGCCACTGTTTGTCCTCCTCGCTGAGCTGGTTGCGGGTCCAGTTGATGGCCTCCTCGGCGAGCGGGTTGAAGCCGACGAGTTCGTCCACGATGGACGCTTGTTCGTCGTGGTTTCCCTTCACCACCGGGCAATCGAGATGGCGCACAAGATCAAGGCATTCCTTGGGATTGGCGTTGTAGCCCACCACGTCGCCGAGACAGACGTAGTGCGTGACCTCGTGCTTCTCGGCGTCGGCGAGGACGGCGTTGAGCGCTTCGAGATTGGCGTGAATATCTCCGAAAATGGCGAATCGCATGTCAGGGTTTGGGGGGAGGAATATCTACTTTCTGGTCCGCGGGAACATTCAATTTTTCCTGCAACTCCCCGAGCAGCCTGAGCAGCGTGGGCAGCCGCTCGTCCTCGCCCCGGTGGTAAAGGGCGAGCAACTGCTCGTAACCCTCGCGCTCGCGACCAGGGGTCCGCGCCAGTTCATATACGGCAAAACGATGCACATAGACCGGCGCACCTGGGATTTTTGCGCCGCGGGCAAAGACTTCCGCGGCCCTAGCGTGGTCTTGAAAGCGATCTTTGTAGAGCGTGCCGAGGTTGATGTGGAGAGTGGCGCTGTCGGGATTGTTGGCGATGCCCCGCACCAGATAGTCCTCTCCCAATTTCCAATACTCCCGCTGCGCCTTCAGCCGGAGCGCCTGCCGCGGCTGCTTGCGGTCTTCGAGCGCGGCGATGCTGGCATTCGCATACATGTGCCACGCCGCCATGTCCCAAAAGAGCACGCAGCGCGGCTGCAGCGCGGTCACGGCGTCGAAATCCAGCTTCATCGCCGCCCAATCCACCCGCTCCCAGACCACGCTCGCGTGAATCCACAGCGCATCCGCGATGACCGCGCGGAAGCCGCTCAGCGCCGCGACGAAACCCATCTGGCCGACCCTTTCAAAAAGCCCGAGGTCCAGCGTCACGCCGTGGAAACTGGCCGCGCGCGCCTCGCGCTCCAGATGCCGCTCGAGCGGCAGCCGGACGACGCCGAAAAGCAGCAGTGCGAGGAGGGCGAGGAGCTTGCGGCGGTTCATAGCTCCTTGCCCGCAAAGACGAAGTAACCCACCAGAAAATAGATGGTGACGTAGAGCGCCCCGAGCCCGGCCGTTTGCAGGAAAAGATCGAGCGGAATGCCGGAGGCGAGGTCGTCGAGGAGATCAAAGGCCCGCATGTCGGGAATGAGCAGCGCGACCAGGGGGAGGAAGATTTTGGCCGCGACCGACGCGCCTTTCTCCGTGATCCAATACTCGCGGGCGATGGGCTGGACGTGCCCGATGATGAAGACCACCACCGAGACGATGATCGTGAAAATGGACGACGAGGCGAAGGTCGAGAGCAGCAGCGTGAGCGTGGCGCAGACCGCCGCTTTCACGTAAATGATGGCGATGCCGGGGACGAGATTGGCCGTGAAGGCTGCGGCGCGGACCTGCTGCTGCGCGGCGTCGAGATCGGGGCCGGGCGCATATTCCAGCGCCTTCGCCGCCAGCGCGCTCCGCTCCTGCGTGTAGAGCACGAGGACAAACATCGCGACCATGAGCGCCATGGCGACGGCGAGCAGCGCGCAGACGCCGAGCAGCTTGCCGAGCAGATACTCGAAGCGCGGCACCGGCTTCGCCAGGATCGTGTAAAGCGTGCGCTCCTCGATGTCCTTGGGCAGCAGCATGGCCGTGGCCAGCACCGCCAGCAGCCAGGTGAAAATGGACATCGCGCCGAGCGACATGTGTTTGAGCACCTGAAACTGCTCCTGAAAGGTCAGCTTCACCGTGACCAGCGAGATGCCGATGAAGAGCAGCGCGAAGAGCAGGAGGAAGTAGAAGACCTTCAGCCGCACCAACTCGAGCAGCGTGTTCGACGCGATGGCATAAACGCGCGCGAGGGAAAAAGTTTTGTGCGGCGTGGCGGCGGTCATGGAATGACGAATGTCGAATGTCGAAGATCGAAGGAAGTCCGAATGACGAATGACGATCCGCAGAAAAACGCGCGCCCCGCCGTCCTTCGGGCTTCGTCATTCTTTCGACATTCGACATTCGTCATTGGGCATTTCCTCCCGTGACTTCGAGAAAATACCGCTCCAGCGTGGTCTGCGGCTTCCGCTCCTCGACGACCCGCCCCTGCGACCGCCCCACCGCCGCGCGAATCTCCGCCAGCAATTCCGGCGTGGCATTTTCCAGGATCAGCTCCGTCTGGCTCTCGATCGAGATCAGCTCATCCAGCTTCCCCTCCCGCACCAGCACGCCCTGATGCAGGATGCCGATGCGGTCGCAAATCTCCTGCACCTGCCCGAGCAAATGCGAGCAGAGCAGCACGGTGATCCCGCGCCGTTTGAAATCGAGGATCAGATCGCGAATCTCCCGCGAGCCCGCCGGATCCACGCCCGCCGTCGGCTCATCGAGCACCAGCAACCGCGGCTCCTGGACCATCGCCTGTGCCAACCCGATGCGCTGGAGCATGCCTTTCGAGTAGCCGCCCAGCCGCCGGTCCGCCGCCTTTTCCAGCCCCACCAGCGCCAGCAACTCCCGCGTCCGCTCCCGCAGCCGCGCGCCGCCCAGCCCGCAGAGTTTGCCGTAAAAGGCCAGCGTCTCCGCGCCGGTCAGGAACTTGTAGAAATACGGATTCTCCGGCAGAAAACCCACGTCCTCCCGGCTCTCCACCGTCCGCGAATCGCGCCCGAAAATCTCCGTTCGCCCCGCCGTCGGCGTGACCAGCCCGAGCACGATCTTCATCGTCGTGCTCTTGCCCGAACCATTCGGCCCCAGCAGCCCATAGACCTGCCCCGGCTCCACCTTTAGCGACAGCCCGCGCACCGCCGTCACCCGCTCCCGCTTGAACGGAATCGGATACGTCTTCGTAAGGTCTTGGATGGTGATCGCGGGCGTGGTCATCGGGTCAGTAACGCTGCTCGTATTCCTCGTGCGTGCCAATCCATTCCCAAATGAAGGCCGCTTTGTGGTCAGCAAACTTTCCCACCGCGCGAAAGTCGCGTCCGATGCGCACCGACCAGTTGGGCGAGGCGATCTTCTTAAAATGGAGCGCCGGGTGCAGGGCATCGGCGGCCCCAAGGCGGTAATTCTTCCGGGCAAGCTCCTGGATTTCGTCAGGCAACTGCCGATAGCAATCCCAGAATTTCCGGGAGGTCCAACTCGGGATCGTCACAGGATTTCTTCGAGAGGACGAGTGCGACCGGCGCGGTAATCGGTTTCGGCGTCCCGATTCATCGCGTCGAATTTCCCCGCCGCCGCGTCCGCTTTCATCTGCCGGTCCCAGTCGTCGTCCTCGTTGAAACCCATCAGTTCGGACATCAACTCGGCGCGCTCTTCGAGGTTCAGCTTTTCAATCGCTTCGCGGATTTCGGCAACGGTGCTCATGGGCGGAAATTAGGAGAAGTTTCCGCCGCGGGCAATGCCCGGCTTTCACCGCTCGATAACGGCGTGGAGATGGTGCAGCCGGCGATGTGGCGGGCCTCTCACGAGTCGGTTGTTACCCGTTTCCCCCGGCGTAAAACCAATCGCAACTTTCGGGCGTCCTTGTGCGCCCATTGCAATCGCTCCATGACCCACTCGGCCCGCCGCTCGCCCTTCAAGCCTTTGGCTCGCGCCTCCGCGTCGAGCCGCGCCGCCTTTTCCGCCTCGGTGGCCTGTTCCATTTGATTCCTCGTCAGCTTCGCGCCCTGTCTTGAGGCGACCCGCGCGTTGTGCAGCTTCTTCATCTCCCGCCAGTGCAGATCGCGTTTGTAATCAAAGCTCCACCACGAGGGGATGAAAACCATCGTGCCGTGCGGGGTCAGGTTGACCGTCAGTTTCTGGAGCAACGGCTGGTCGCCTTCCATGCCATACAGATTCCAGCGGTGGCAGAAGGCGTCGAACACCGCTTGAAACCGCGCGTCGGCGTCTGCCCAGTTTAGCTCCCAGTCGGCGCGGAAGCCGCGTTCCGACACCATCCGCCGCCGGATGATGCCCTTGCGATCCCGATGCTCCGTCACGTCAAACTCCGCCTTGATCGCCGCCCATCCCTCCCGGAATTGCGGACTCTTCATCAGCCTTTCCTCCAGCAGACGATACTTCTCCCCAGCCTTCACCTGCGCTTCGTAGTCGCCACGCTGGACAGCGTGCTCGTGCACCGCCGCCACGGTCTGCGCCTTCGCGCCGGGCAGTGGCGGCAAAGAGTCGAGTAACAGCCGGATCGCCGTCTCCAGGCTCGCGCCGGTTTCGATGCGTTCCTGCATCACCGTGCAGAGGCCGTGCAGATCAATCGGCCAGAGCGTGAAAGGCACGAACAACCAGGCGCAGGCTCTTTCCACCGCAGGAAAGTCGGGATGCTCCCCCGCATCCGCGCGCAGCCGATGGAGGCTGCGCACCAAATCCCCGCACCACTCCAGTCGCCGGTAGGCGAGTTCGGAAAGCCGCTGCAAGTCTTGTTCGAGGGAGTTTTGCACCGCGCGATTGTCCCCAATGCTTGTCCTTATGGCAACCGTTCCGGCGGGCGAGACTTGGCCCATGAGCACCTCCCCTTCACCCAACCGAGCCTGGGCCATCGGCCAAAAAGTGCGCTGCCTCGACGATGCGTTCCCGCGCTGCATCCACGACTGGTGCGACTCCCTCCCGGTCGCCGGCGAGGTTTACACCATCCGCGGCCTGCAACTCGGCAGCGATCCCACCACGGGAGTCCTCGACCTCGGCTTTCTCCTCGTCGGGATCACCAATCCGCGCAAAGCCAACGGTGCTGAGACCCGCTTCTAACTCAAATTCTTGTTCTACATGAAACGGCGGAAACACCCGCAGCCGGAACCGGACGGAAGTGAGGGTGGTCGAAACTCAGCTTCAAGCAAGCTTGAGGAATTGGAGGGCTACGTTGAAATGGGGATGAAGCCCGAAGCGCTTCGCCTCGCGCGGCAGATTCTCGCTCAGAAGCGGATTTCAGCGGCAGAACTGGAGGAAGTCCTCCGCGCTGTCGGTGTATTTTCCGATCCGATGAAGTGGATGGAGGATTTGGAAACAGCCTGGCAGCGGCAGCCGGCAGCAGTGCGCCGCGAAGCGAACTCCGAAATGCTTTGCCTGTTTGCTATGAAGCAGAAATGGGACAAGGCCGCGCACCACGCCAAACTCCGCATGCTGCGCAGCCCAGCCGATCTGCTTTTTGGCATGTGGACGATGCTTGCAAAGGACCGGCTGGAAGAAGCGGCGAAGATTGCACGAAAGGCCCGAAAGGCTTTGAAGAACCCGGAGCAGGACGGGTTTGATGTTAGCAGCCTGCTGGAAACCATGGCCCTCTATCATGCTCGGGTCGGAGAGTGGGCTGAAGCCTTCGATTTGTGGAGCAGGGCACCTCGGGACGAGCCGCTGAGCGGTAACGCCGCTGTGGGCCGGGTGGAGCTTTGTCTGGTCAAAGCTCTCGCCCTGATCCGCGAGGAGCTGGAAACCCTGGACAGCCTGCCCCCCGATTGGGAACAGGAACGCATACTGCCCGGCAATACTGATGGTTTACGTAAAGAATCCGAGTTGGAACTGCGTAAGCTCCAGCGGCGAATCGAAAGAATGTTGCCGGCCAAGCGGAGGCTTGAATTGGGCTTTGACCCGGCTAAGGCCTAGATTTTTTACCGCCACTCACGCCAAGGCTTTTCAGGATAGTGCTCTCGTTGGCTTCATACCAATCTAGCAGCGTCACGAGCGGATCGGTGAAATACTTCTCGAGTTTTTCCGGATTGCAGATGTCCTCGTGAGTAAGGGCGGGAAGCTCCGCCGTGAAAATGTAGCCTCGCTTTGGATTGTCGAAACTCGGCTCAAACCCAGATGGAGGCGGAGCAATCGAAATGAGGCGATCAGTGCTCGTGTCATTTTTGGCTCCGTGCCTGTATGCAGAGTACACGTAGGCAAGGCATGGGTATTGGCTGGCTGGGCGGAGGTTCTCAGCAGCTATGCGCTCGATGCCAATACTGAGAAGCGAATCCCCCGATTCCTTCCAGTTCCTAAGAAGTACCGGAATCATATCAAACCAGCCCTGTTTCATGAGTTCCTCGTATTGTTCAAAGTTTCCCTCATGCCTTTTATGCAGCGCTCCAGCCATCTTTAGTGCGAGTTCCTTTAAGCCTGTCTCAATTTGTTTACGGCAGGCATTCATTCTGTCGAGGTCTTCCAAGTGCTTCCAAACACATTGGTGACTAGCGTTGAATTTAATGCTCATAAATCGGTTCCTTAGTGTGATGATATGGCCTCGACGTAAGCGTCGAGGAAGTTGGTTAAGAGTTTGCTTTTGACCGATCTGGCGGCCAGCGCTTTTTGGAACGCCTCGAAAAGGTAAAGTCGGCGGATGGGGAAAAGGTTAAACGAGAGGAATCCGGCTAGAGATTCTTTGTGATGTGTTGTGGACGCTCCTCCCTCTTCCGTAAGAAACACTGCAATTCGATGTGTTTCTGGAATCCGATGGGTGTTGCTTAATTTGACCAACACATTCTGAAGATCTTCAATTTGTTTAAGACGTTCATGATGCCTAACCTTATTTTCAATGAAAACGGCGAAACCCCGATGTTTGTAGGCAGCGACATCGACCCTGCCAGGTTTCTCACGCTGCACCGTGTAATTTGTCCAAGTTGCGCAAGGCACACGGCACTCTTGGAGTAGGCATTCCATAAAAATGCTACCTTGCTCATGACTCGCGTCCTCCTTTAAGAACCATTCAAGGATTCGGGAGTGGGGAATCTCCCGCATCGCCAAACCAAAAACGTCCAGGACGTTGAGGAAGGGAGTCTCCAGCGCTCTGTCCTTACGGGCACCATTAAAAGCGTGGGCAAACTCACTGAAAACGGCCAGCCATGTCTTGGAGACATCAGCTTTTGTCGCCTCAAACGCATCGAAAACTGTTCGAAAAGTTTCGGCCAATGGTATCGCTGCTGCTGTCATCCACGGATAGTGCAGCGAAAAAATTCCCCACTACCAGCAAAATTTCACTTTCTGTGAAAGCACGGAAATCACACTTGCCGCCCAAGGCAACGTCTTGCGCAGCGGCGCTAATTCCCGCGCTTCTTGAGCAGACGCAAGGCCGCGGCGGTGAGCGCGCCCGCGCCGCCAGCGGCGGCTCCCACGGCGATGGCGTGCGGGAGGGCGGTTGGACGGGTCTGCGGGTGGCCGTAGGCGGTGGTCATGTCCGCCGGGCTACCCGCCGTGCCCCCGCCCGCAAAGGTGCCGGCCTCGGTGCGCGGATGATCGAGGAAGGTTGAGCGTTGGAGGTTAGCCTCTCGTTCCCAAAGTTAGCGCAGCGCTTTGGGAACGGACGAGGGTTGCGAAACTCCGTTGCGGTGGCCGGCGGAGGGATGACGCGGAGAGGACGCTCCAGGATGTCGTTCGCCGAATGAGAGACGGAGTCTCGGTGAAAAATGCGCTCCCAAAGCGCTGCGCTAACTTTGGGAACGAGAGGGGAAGCCCTCACTGGCCGCGCCACGCCGGGAGTCGCTGAAACTCCCATCAATGCGTTCGCTCATCATCCCAGACCTTCATCATAATACCGGGAACGCCGACTACTGGCTCAGCAGCCAGAGATATGGCCGCGTGATCTTCCTCGGTGATTACTTCGATAATTTCGGCGACAAGGTTCGTGACGCGAGGCAAACCGCGGGCTGGCTGCGACAGCGCATGGATTCAACCGATGACATCGTGCATTTGGGAAAGATTCTCCCGCGCGGATTGTCACGGCGAGGTCCACTCCCGATATTCGCCTGCGCGCAGCGCCGCGGCGAGTGCGGCGATGGCGGGCGCATGAGGCTCGATCGCCGGCCAGTTTGCCACCATGAGGACCAGGATCGAGATGCGCCGGCCGGCGAGATTCTGCTGGTAACGCAGGTTTTGATCGGTCGTGACGAGAAGATCGAAGCCCGCGTCCTCGGCCGCAGTCAGCAAATCACCATTGGCCAGCAGCGACCAGCCGCGCTGCCAGGTCGTCGTGACTTCGTGTCCGGCGAAGGCGCGACGCAAGGGGCACGGGCGTGCCTTGATCGAACAAAATCCGCATCAGGCCGCCGCGAGGCTTTGCTCGGCATGGTGCAGCACGTCGAGCACTTGCGCGCGAGTAACGCCTTCAAACCAGGCGAGAAAATCGTCCACCGACGCGCCGGCTTCGAGATTCTCGAACAGCGTCTTCACGGGCAGGCGTGTGTCTTTGAAGACCCATGCGCCGCTGACGCGTCCGGGCACGCGCTCGACGGATTTGCAGGTGGACCAATCAAGCATGGGCGGAGCTTACCTTCCCGAACCCGAGCCGACAACCGGAACTTGTGCGACCGTCTCGACGCGCGAGGACGCGCTGGTGAACTAAACCCTCACCGCCTGCGCTCTGCCGGAAGCCGATGAAACTGCCATCCATGCGTTCGCTCATCATCCCAGACCTTCATCACCAGACCGAGAACGCCGACTACTGGCTCAACAGCCAGAGATACGACCGCGTGATCTTCCTCGGTGATTACTTCGATAATTTCGGCGACAAGGTTCCCCTCGTTCCGCGACTCCATCGCGGAACGCCCATGTCCCCGCAATTCCATTGCGCCGGCGAGCGCTTCGCCACGCCGCGGCGCAAGGGAATGGCGCAGACCAGTGCGTGACGAAAGGGAATTTCGTCACGAGGAACCATCGCTCGTGCAAAGCGCATTTTTCTTCAAACCAAAGGGGCAAACTGCGCCCGAAAAGATGCGGTCCCAAAGCCCGACTTGGGGAGCGAGGGCGAAACCGGACGCTGCGCGCCGCGCCGCTTGCGCGCAGCTAGTATTACTCCGTTAAGTAAATATTGCTATTTCGTGACCCTTCTGCTTTTGCTGTCCGCATGCAATGGACCAGCCAGCATTTCCGCCGTAGCGCGCAGCGACTCACCGGCTTTTTGACCC
>Ga0163144_10008586_pt1 | contig 22091 bp, 16 predicted proteins | sample OliLak19BULKMAT1_FD_123175 | JGI IMG/M metagenome (GOLD analysis project Ga0163144, IMG submission 123175) | Freshwater microbial mat bacterial communities from Lake Vanda, McMurdo Dry Valleys, Antarctica - Oligotrophic Lake LV.19.BULKMAT1 | ecosystem: Environmental > Aquatic > Freshwater >... | reverse complement strand
GGGCTGGCGGGGCTGGCGCTGCTGGCCGTGCGCCGCCGCCCGCAGGCCCTGCTGGGCTTCGGGCTGCTGGCGCTGCTATTGGCCGGCCACCTGTTGCACTACACCTCGCCCATCGCCGGCACCAACGTGGCCGGGGCCGAGCGTCTGTTCGAGCTGGTGGCGCTGCCGCTGCTGGCCACCCTGGTCTATTTGCGCCTCCCGGCTGCGACCGGGACCGCCGCCCCGGCCCCCGCAACGCCTGTGACCACCCCACCCGACGCCATTACCCAGCCGCTGACTTTGCCGACCCTGGCCGCGCCCGACCCGTCCGCCGCGCTGGCGCTGGCCGCCCTGGGCAGCGCGACCACCCCGGCTGAACTCGCGCCGGCCATGGCGCGCGGCGTCGCCCACTTGCTGCGCCAACCGATTGCGCTGGTGCTCGTCCCCACCGATGACGGCCGCGCCTGTGTGATTGCCGGGGCCTACGATTTAGAACAGGCCCAGCACGTCGCCGCCGGGCTGCCTGCGCTCCACCACCACCCCGACTTACTGGCGGCCCTGGCGCGGGGCGAGACACCCGCCTGGGCACCCGACGACCAGGAACCGGAACTGCGCAGCCTGGCCTTCGCCGCCGGCCACGCCACGCCCGGCCCGATGCTGTTGACGCCGCTGCGCGCCTCTTCCGGGGCGCTGCTGGCAATTCTGGGCGTCGTGCCCGCTCCCGAGCAGGCCGCCTGGAGCCCCGAAGCCATCAGCCTGCTGAAAACACTGGCCGGCCCGTTAGCCGCCGCCTGGCAGCGCACCCTGGCCGCCCCCAGCACGCCGGTTGTTCCAGCCCCGGCTCTGGCCCCAATGGAAATCATCGCCGAGCGCGACGCCGCGCTGCTGGCCGCCGCCCACGCCAAGCAAGAAGCGCAAGCCTTGCTGGGGCAGATGCAGGCCATGCAGCACGCCGCCAACGTCTATGCCGACCAACTACATGAGGTTGACAGCCTGCGCGCCAGCTTGATCGCCCTGCAACCCGAGCTTGATCAAACCCGTCAGCGCGAAGTCGCCGTCACCACCGACCTGGCCCGCCTGCGCGCTCAGATGGCGGAGCCGCCCGCCCCCCTGGCGGCGGACCCGGCCGAAACCGAAGCCCTGCGGGCCAACATGGCGCTGCTCTCGGGCGAGATCGAAACCTACCGCGCCCGCGAAAGCGACCTGGCGGCCGAGATCCAGCGGCTGCAAACGGTCGCGGCCGAAGCCTTCTCCGGCAACGCCACCCTCGTCGCCGCGCCCGCGCTTAGCCCATCCTCCAACGGTACCCATCACGACGCACCGGCCAAAGCACCCTCGGCCGAGCTGGAGCAGGCCCGTCAGCAGATCATGCGGCTGCAAACCGAGTTGGACCTGACCCGGGCCGAGATCGGCCAGAGCCCGACTGGGCCGCCGGCCGCCGGCCGATCGAGCTTCGACGACCCCGAGCACGGCCTGGCCGAGATGCTCGAAGCACTAGCCAACGCCGAGACCCGCCTGACCCAACAGGCGGCCGACCTGGCGACTGCGCGGCAGGCCCTGGCCGAGAGCGAGCGCCTGCGGCCGGCCCCGGCCGCGCCCACCCGCCCCGTGCAGGCGGCCGATATGGAGATCATCGCCTCACTGGCCCAGGAACTGCGCCAGCCGATGTCATCCATCATCGGCTACGCCGACCTGCTGCTGAGTGAGTCGGTCGGGCTGATTGGCGCGCTGCAGCGCAAGTTCCTGGAGCGCATTAGGGCCTCGTCCGAGCGCATTGGCGTGCTGCTCGACGACCTGATGCGCGTGATGGACATTGACTCGGGCAACCTGAAGCTGGCGCAGGAGAGCGTGGACGTCTCGCGCGTGGTGGATGACGTGCTGCGCTCCACCAGCAACCAGTTCCTCGAAAAGAACCTGCGCCTGGTATGCGACGTTTCGCCGCACCTGCCGCCGGTGCAGGCCGACCGCGACGCGCTGGTGCAGATCTTCAGCCACCTGCTCAGTAACTCTGGCGCGGCCTCGGCCAACGACAGCGAGGTGCGCCTGACCGTACACTTGCAAACCGAGGAGCGCCCCGGCCTCGACCCGCTCAACTATCTGATCATCTCCATCACCGACACCGGCGGTGGCATCTCGCCCGAGGACCAGCCGCGCGTGTTCTCGCGCCTGTACCGAGCCGACGCCCCGCTGATCGGCGGCCTGGGCGACAACGGCATGGGGCAGTCCATCGTCAAGGCCCTGGTTGAGGGCCACGGCGGCCGAATTTGGGTCATCAGCGACCCCGGCGTGGGCAGCACTTTTTATGTGCTCCTGCCGCTCGAAGGTAAGACCGCCAAGACCGTCCTCAAAGCGCCGGCCCCGCTGTAAATCCATGCACCGGGGGCTGCTCATCGGCTTGGCGGGCGGCCTACGCCACCACGCTGGTTTCCTTCGTCAACAAACCCCTGGTGCTCTACAACAACTGCCCGGCCCTGCTGCTGATGCTGCCGGCCGCCACCGCCCTGGCTTTCGTCGCCCCGCCGCCATCAACCATCAGCCATTCTCCGACTTCCAACCTGCAAACGCCACTTCCGCAATCGGGTATATAATCCCGCCTGCCTTCCCCAAACAATATGCTTGTGCTGGATACGCTTGCCGCCTGGCGGCGTCGCTGGACGCTGCGCTGGGGCCGCGCGGGTGCCTTCCAACGGGTTTGCCTAGCTGCCGCCGGCCTACTATTGGCCGGCTGTGCTGTCGCCCATGCAGCCCCGCCCCCGACCACGCCCCTGCCAACCGCCGCTATAATGGGCGGGCATTTTGACATAGTCCTGGCCGCCAGCGTGGACGACACGGCCACCCCGCCGCCGCCCACCCAAGTTGGCCTTCTCAGCGCCTCCGAAGCGTTTGGCGTGCCGGCGGCGTCTACCGCCCGGCCCAGCGTGCCCGCGCCGACCAGCGCCCCGCCCTCCCGCGCCCCGGCCACGGCCACCCCCACCGCCCAAGACAAGGCCGCCCCCACGCTCGGCGCATTCAGCATTACGCCGATGGCGGGCGCGACCCTGGTGACCCCTAACGCCACCGCCGTCGCGCCGCTCGAAATCGCCGACGCCGTGATCAATGTGCTGCTGATCGGCACCGACTACCGCGCCACCGACACCACCTTCCGCACCGACACGCTGATCATCGCCTCGATCAACAAGACCGCCGGCACGGTCAGCCTGCTCTCCATCCCGCGCGACCTGTTCGTGTACGTGCCCATGTGGGGCATGACCCGCATCAACCGCGCCTATGGCGCGGCCGAGACCAACGGCTACCCCGGCGGCGGCCCGGCCCTGCTCGAACAAACCATCCTGTATAACCTGGGCATCCCGATTCACTACTATGCCTTAGTCAACTTCGACGGCTTCCGGCAGATCGTGGATACGATTGGCGGCGTCGAGGTGCCCGTTACCTGCCAGGTGACCGAGTACAAGCTGCTCGAACCGACGCTGGATGAGCGTGTGGCCGCCAACTACGCGCTCTACACCCAACCGACCGGCGTGACCCACATGGATGGGGCGCTGGCGCTGTGGTATGCCCGCGCCCGGCCGGTGGGCGGCGACTTCTTCCGGGGCTACCGCCAGCGCCAGGTGCTGCGCGCCATGTATCACCGCGCGCAAAACGCTGACATGCTCGCACAAATTCCGGCGCTGTATGGCGACTTTCAGGATGTGGTGGAAACCGACATGGGGTTGTGGGACATCATGCAGTTTGTGCCGATGGCGACCCACATGGAGGACGCCGCGATCCGCAGCTTGAACATCGGCCCGAACCAGACGACCGGCTGGACCACGCCCGGCGGCGAAGCGGTGCTGCTGCCCAAGGCGGACGCGCTGCGCGCCCTGGTGACTGACTTTCTGGCCGACCCGGCCACCAACCGCCTGGTGCGCGCCCTGACCTGGGTCGAGGTCGCCGGCGGCGCGCCGGGCGTGGTAGACCCCGCCCTGGCGGCCGAGACGCTGCGCGGCGACGGCTTCGGCGTCATTTTTTCAGAGGGTGCGCCCGCGCCGCAGGCCGAGACTATTCTGATTGATCACACCACCAGCGCCAAAGGCTCACCCGTCAAGCGGCTGCAAGCCTTGTTGCACCTGGATGACGCCCACGTGCGCGCCGAGCCAGACGCCGGCAGCCCGGTGCCCTTCGAGGTCATCCTTGGCAGCGACTACAACGCCTGCCCGCGCCTGGATTGGATGGACACCAGCGCGACGGCGACGGCGACGCCCTAAGCTATTGGGGCAAACTCATAGTCCAGTGTAACCCCGCGCCGGCCTCGTCGTGGCGGTAGAGCACCGTGCCGGCCAGTCCCTTCAACCCGCCCGTGCCGGAGTTGGGGATGACATAGCCAAACTGATGCGGTGTGCTGCCGTCGAGCAGCGCGCCGCCGCCGTGCTCGGGCCGCCCGCGCCCGTATCAAACGTGCCGGTGCGGTCGCCCAGCCGGCCGATAAACCGCTCCTGCGCGATGTAGCCCGCGCCGCCTTCGGGTGCGCCGGCCAGCAGCAACTCGGCGCGGCTCTCACCTTCCAGTTCGCCCCCGAACGTCTTTAGCACCGTGGCCCGGCCCCATTCCGGCCCCGCGCCCACGTCGCTGATCGCGGTCTGATCCCACTTGGTCACTTTGAAATTCGCTTTGGCTTGCATGGTTGTTACGGCGCCTGTTTTCAACTTAACTGCCACTAGCTTGCTTAGAACAAATATACTACAATGCGCGCAGTGGCGCATCACTGGTTGCGCCGTGCATCCCAATCTGCACACCGCCCAGAGGAGGCCTGCCCATGCCCGCCGCACCGAATAAAACCCAAAAGACCGAAGCCAGCGTGGACGCTTTCATCCATACGGTGTCCGACGAACAGAAGCGCGCCGATGCCTTTGCGCTGCTCGATCTGATGCACAAGGCTACCAAGCAGCCGCCCAAGATGTGGGGGACTTCTATCGTCGGCTTCGGCGACATCCACTATGAGTCGCAGAGTGGGCGCGCCGGCGATTGGTTCCTCATCGGCTTCTCGCCGCGCGTCGCTAGCCTGACGCTCTACGCGGTGGGCGGCTGGGCGCGTTACCCGGAGCTGCTCAAAGACTTGGGCAAGCACACGCTCGGCGGGGGCTGCCTGTACATCAAACGGCTCAGTGAGGTCAACTCGCCAGCGCTCAAGAAGCTCATCCAGGCCTCCGCCAAGTATGGGAAGGAGACCGCCAAGGAGACCTTCCACCCTGAGAGCAAGAAGCTCGTGAGCAAGAAGAAGTAGGCCGTCGGTTCGCCAGGTGGGGCAGGCAAACGGTTGACGCCCGCGCCTATTTCGCATAGCATTACGTCCATCCGTTCTAATCGCCGCCCGGAGGAGGTGCCATGAGCGAACAACTGCCCCTCTTTTCCACGCCCGCGCCCGACGCATCCGCCAAGCCTGCGGGCGACCTGGCACCGGTGGCTGACGCGCCCCCCCGGTTCCAGGCCAACACCGTCACCCCGACCGCCTCGCTCACCGCCGGTATTCAGGCCTGGCGCGAGTTCCTGCAGCGCGAGCGCACGCCCGAGAACACCGTCAAAGCCTTCATCGGCGACCTGCACCTGGCGGCTGCATACATCGGTGCGTTCAAGAGCCTGAACCAGATCGGCACACGCGACCTCGACCAGTGGCTGCAATGGCAGCGCACCACGCAGAAGGTCAGCCCTAAGACCTACTCGCGGCGCGTGACTTCGCTCAAGTCGTTCTTCCGCTGGCTGCACCAGAGCGGCGCGCTCGGCGGCGACCCCGCCACCGCCCTGATCCAGCAGACTGTGCTCAGCCCGCTGCCCGAGGTGCTGGCCCCGGCCGAGGTCGAGGCCGCGCTGGCCGCCGCCGACGCCCTGTGCCATTTGGAGAAGCCCGACCCGCGCCGCTACGTGCTCTTCCGGCTGCTGCTCGACACCGGCCTGAAGAAGGGCGAAGTGCTCAAGCTGGTGCCCAACCATGTAGACCTCGCCAACCCGGCCGAGCCGGTGCTGTGGGTGCGCTACCCCGACCCGCTCCATCGCTACAAAGAACGCAAGCTCGCCCTCCAGCCCGGCTGGGTGCCCGCCTACCAGCAGTACCTGACCCAGTATGCGCCGGAGGAAAAGCTCTTCCCCTGGTCGCCCCGCCGCCTGGAATACCTGCTGCACGACCTGAGCGCCGCCGCCGGCCTGAGCAAGCGCATCTCCTTCGACATGTGCCGCTGGACTTGCGCCGTGCGCGACAGCCGCGCCGGGATGGACGACACCCACCTGCGCCAGAAGCTCGGCCTCTCCAAAATCCAGTGGCGCGAGATCGGCATGAAGCTCGCCAAGCTCACCGGCCCAGCGCTGTAGGCCGCCCATGACACTGACAGCGACCATCGCCGAGCGCGTGCAGGCGTTGATCGAGCAGCTTCAGTCCAACGGCTCGCTGACCCAGGCCGTCGTGGCAGGAGCTTTCCGCGCCGTGCCGCGCCACCACTTTCTACCCGCGCTGCCGCTGGACGAGGCCTACCGCGACGACGCCATCCCCACCAAGTTCTCGCCCGACGGCTCGCACCCCATCTCGTCCTCGTCGCAGCCGTCAATGATGGCGATCATGCTCGAACAGTTAGCCGTGCGGCCCGGCCAGCGCATTTTGGAAATCGGCGCGGGCACCGGCTACAACGCCGCCCTGCTGGCGCACCTGGTCGGCCCCAGCGGCGCGGTCGTTACGCTCGACCTGGATGAGGACATTGTGGAGGCCGCCCGCGCCCACCTGGCGGCGGCCGGCGTGACCAACGTGCAAGTCATTTGCACTGACGGCGCGCTGGGCTACCCGCCCGCCGCCCCTTACGACCACATCATCCTGACCGTCGGTGCGTGGGATATTGCGCCCGCCTGGTACGAACAGCTTAAGCCCGGCGGCCGGCTGGTGCTGCCGCTGGAGATCGCCCCCGGCACACAAAAGTCGGCCGCGCTGGTCAAATTGGCCGCGCCCGCCGCCGACGGCCGGTTGTTCGACACCAAGAGCTTGCGCGACTGTGGTTTCATGCGACTGCGCGGCAGCCTGGCCGGCCCCGAACAGCACTTTCCGCTAGGGCCGGAGCCGGGCCTCAGCTTGATCGCCGGGCAGACGCCCGCCGCCGCACCCGAGGCGCTGTATGCCTGGCTGCTGGCGGGCGGACACGCTACCACCACCGGGTTAACAGCCACTCCGGAACAGATTTGGTCGAGCTTGGGGTTGTGGTTGGGGTTGAACGCACTGGAGGCGTGTACGCTGCTGGCCGGCCAGGGCCAGGCCGAGCGCGGTGTGATCCCCTGCCTGTTTGATTTTCCGGGGCCGAACAATCAGCGCAGTTGCCTGAGTCCCGGCCTGCTCACAGCGTCCGGCTGCGGCGTGCTGGGGCGCGGCCCCGGCATCCCCTACCCACAGGCCGACGCCGCCGCCGCGCCGTTTGAACTTTATCTGTGGTCCTACGGCCCCGACTCGGCCGCCGCCGCGCGCCTTGGCCGGCTCCTGGCCGATTGGCAGGCCGCCGGGCGACCCGGCAGCGCCGGCCTGTTACTCAGCGTCTACGACCGTGCCGCGCCGTTGCCGCCCCTCGCTCCCCACACCGTCGTCGTCGAGAAACCCGCTACCCGTCTGCTGCTCACGTTCGCGCCGCCGGCCGGCAAGCCCGTTTCTTAACCTTCACCCCTGGCCAAACGCTGTCGCGTAGCGCTCGGCCACCTGGCGATCAAGGTCTGCGGCGAAGGCCCGGAAGCGCGCCATCGCCGCCCGCGCCTCGGCCGTCAGGCGCGCGCCACCGCCGCGCTGATGGACCCGGCCGTGTCAATCGCTTCTAGGAGCCGCACGCGCCAAGCGCTCAACACCACCACGCCGTCTTGCTAGATCCACAAATTGAATTTGGGGTGCATGAGCGCTCCTCTAGGCCGCCTCGGCTTCGGCGGGCACAAACCGCAGCCGGGTGAAAGATTTGGCGTCGGGCCTAAACCCAAATCGTTCCGCCAGCCGATACCCTGGCAGCCACATCACCTCGTCGCCGCAGGCCACCACCGGCCAGCGGTCGCGCACCGCCGCCGGCAGCTTGACGTTGATCATATAGTCGGTCAACTTCACGGAGTGCCCGCCCATCCCCTCCGGCACAAAGCGCTCGCCCCGCCGCCGCGCCCGCACCGTCAGCGGCCTGGTCAGCGCTGCTGTGGGCACGATGGCCTGCCAGAGGCCATCCGCAACAGACGACGTTTCCACATCTTCGGCCACCAGCCGCCAAGCCGCCGGCAGCCGGCCGCCGGCGTCCAGCAGCAGCGGATATTCCGAAACGTCCCGCTCACCTCGGTAGAGCACCAGCCGGTTAGTCTCCACCGCCAGCCGCAAGCCCCGCGCGATATCACAGTTGCGGCCGGGCGCGGCCTCCATCGCAAAGTCTGTGGCCGCGTCGAGCGGCTCAAAATCTAGGTCGCGGGCGTTGCCCAACAGCTTGGCCGCCCCGCGCCGCAGCAGCGCCCGCAGCCCAAGCCGGCCCAACTGGCGGCCGACCTCGCGCTCAAACACCACCTCGCCGGGCCGCTGCGCGTCGGCCGGGGCAAACCTCCCCCAGGCCCCGTCCACAAAGCGCTCGGCCAGGTCATACTCGCCCGCCAGCACCTCCGCCGTGCGGGCCAGGGTGGCGCGGAGGTTCGGGTTTTCGCGCTCCAGGGCGGGCAAGATCACGTGGCGCAGGCGGTTGCGGGTATAGGCCAGGTCGGCGTTGCTGGGGTCGTGGCGGGGCGTCAGGCCGTGCTCGGCGCAGTAGGCTTCCACCGCTTGCCGGGCGGTCGCCAGCAGCGGGCGGATGAGAGTCAGTGGCGAAGCGCGTAGGGGGCGCCCTTCCGCCGTCACCCCCTCCCCGGGTACCATGCCACCCATGTCGGAGCGGGGCCGCATCCCGCGCAGCCCGGCCAGCCCGCTGCCGCGCAGGAAGTGCATCAGCACCGTCTCGGCCTGGTCGTCGGCGGTGTGGGCCACCGCCACGTAATCGGCCCCGGCCTGCCGCGCCGCCCGGGCCAGAAAGGCATACCGCAGCGTTCGCGCCGCCGCCTCAATCGAGAGGCCATTTTCGACGGCGAAGGCCGCTGTATCGGCGGTTTCGGTGAAGAAGGGCCGGCCGCGCGCCTCGGCTTCGACCCGCACAAAGGCGGCTTCGTCGGCAGACTCTGGGCGCAAGCTGTGGTCAAAGTGCGCCACCGCCAGCGGAAAAGCGTACGCCCCTGCCAGGGCGTGCAGTTGGTCGAGCAGGCACAGGCTGTCTGGCCCGCCCGAGACGCCCACCAACACGGCCCGGCCGGGTGCCAGCAGATTGTGACGGTGACTGTAGTCCCAAAGCGTTTCGCGGCGGCTCATCATGCCCTTTCGCGCGGATTATAGCATTATGGGCCATTTTCTCGGCAGAAATACTCTTTCCAGCGTGGATGGTATAATCCAGTGCCAATAGAAGTGGAGGAACGGCTTTGGCCTTTAACCCCCTGATAAATAACCCAATTACCAAATGGTTCTTGGGTCTGTTCTCGCTGGACATCGGCATTGACCTGGGCACCGCTAACACCCTGGTCAATGTCCGCAATAAGGGCATTGTCATCAACGAGCCTTCTTGGGTCGCGATTGACAAGAAGACCAAGCGCCCCATCGCCATCGGCGCCGAGGCCAAGGAAATTGCCGGCCGCACCCCGGCCAACATCACCGCCATTCGGCCGCTGCGCGACGGCGTGATCTCAGAGTTTGAGATCACCGAGGCCATGCTGGAATACTTCATCGCCAAGGCGCACGAGCACAGCTTTGTCCCGATCCCCAGCCCGCGCGTCGTGGTCGGCGTGCCGTCGGGCGTCACCGAAGTCGAAAAACGCGCCGTGTATGACGCCACCATCGCGGCCGGCGCGCGCGAGGCCTTCCTGATCGAGGAACCAATGGCTGCCGCCCTGGGCGCGGGCCTGCCCGTGGGCGAGCCGATCGGCTCGATGATTATTGACATCGGCGGCGGCACGACCGAGGTAGCCGTCTTCTCGATGGGCGGCATCGTGCTCTCGCGCTCGCTGCGCGTGGCCGGCGACGAGATGGATCAAGACATCATCCAGTACGCCCGCAACAAATACAACCTGCTGATCGGCGAGCGCATGGCCGAGAAGGTCAAGATCAGCATCGGCTCGGCCCACCCACTGTGGGAAGAAAAGACCTTCACCCTGCGCGGGCGCAACCTGGTCTCGGGCCTGCCGGAGGCCGTGGAAGTCTCGTCCATCGAGGTGCGCGAGGCGCTGTCGGCCTCGGTCAACACCATCGTGGCCGCCATCAAAGACGCCATTGACGAGACGCCGCCGGAGATCATCGCCGACCTGATGGAGAGCGGCGTGTGCATGGCGGGCGGCGGCGCGCTGCTGCAAGGGCTGTGCGAACGCCTGCAAGAAGAACTGAAGATTCGCGTGTGGGTGGCCGAAGACCCCATGACCTGCGTGGCGCGCGGCGCCGGCCGCGTGCTCGAAGACTACGACAATCTGCGCAAGCTCCTGGTCGGGCTGGAACGAGGCAGTACCGTCCGGTAGGCCATGAGCCGGCTGCAAACCCGCACCCTGGTGGTCGCCGTCCTGCTGCTCGCCAGCATCAGCTTGCTGGTGCTCAATCAAACCGGTCAGTTGGCGGGCCTCAAAGGGGTGCTGCTCATCCCGCTGACGGCGTTGCAGCGCAGCGTGGCCGGGGCCGGCGCCGGGCTGGGCCGCCTGTTCGCTCCCGGCGGCGACACGGCCGCGCTGCAAGCCCGGATTGACGCGCTGGAGGCCGAGAACGTCCAACTGCGCGCCGAGAACATCCAACTGCGCGAGAACACCGCCGACCTGCAACTGCTCACCGGCCTGCTCGACTACGAACGCTCCAAGCCCGATAACCGCTACGCCGCCGCCAACGTCATCGGGCGCGACACCTCCCCCTTCTTGGGCTACATCATGATTGACCTCGGCTCCGACGCCGGGCTGGCGCGGGATATGCCCGTCGTCACCGAGCAGGGGCTGGTGGGCACCATCGTGCAGACCACCTGCTGCGCCTCGGTGGTGCGCCTGGTCACCGACGCCGACTCGGCCGTCACCGCCCGGCTGCAAACTTCGCGCGATGAAGGCATTGCCCTGGGCAGCTTCAGCGGCGGCCTAGAATTGCAGTATCTCTCGCAGCAGGCCGACGTGACCCCCGGCGACATCGTGCTCACCTCCGGCCTGGGCGGCGCCTATCCCGAGGGCCTGGTGCTCGGCACGGTCAGCGCCGTGCAGCGCCAGGACTACGAAGTGCTCCAGAAGGCCATCCTGACCCCGGCCGTGGACTTCAACCGGCTGGAGATCGTCCTGATCATCACCGACTTCCAGCCGGTTGATCTCTCGCCCCTCATCAACACCCCGGCCGCGCCCGCGCCATGAGCACCTACCTGCTCGGCCTGCCGCTGCTGGCGGTCGCGGCCGTGCTTCAGGCCACGGTGTTCTCGCGCTTGCATCTGGTCGGCGGCACGGTAGACTTGGTGCTGCTGCTGGCGCTCAGTTGGACTCTGATCGGCGAGTGGCAGGGCGGCCCGGTGTGGGGCTTCATCGGCGGGCTGTGTCTCGACCTGCTGTCGGGCGGGCCGGTGGGCGCGAGCGCGCTCAGCCTGGTGGCCGTGGCCTACCTCGCCAGCCTGACCGAGGCCCGCTTCTACCGCAGCCACGTGCTGCTGCCGCTGGCCACGGTGCTGCTCGGCACCGTCCTGTACCATCTGGTTTATCTGACTCTGCTGGCGGCCACCGGCCACACTGTGTCGTGGCTCGCCAGCCTGAGCCAGGTGACGCTGCCCGCCGTATTGTTGAACACTATATTGATGCTGCCGGTCTATCATGCGCTGCGCTGGGCCCATCGTTTGCTGCACCCGGCGCCGGTGACCATTTAGCCATGAAAACTTCTACCCCGACCCCGCTCTGGCGCACAAGCTTCTTCTACATCGTCCTGGTGGCGGCCGTCTTCGGCCTGGTGCTGCGCCTGTTCTGGCTGACCGTGATCGAAGAGCCGACCTTCACCGCCGACGCGCTCGAAAACCGCGTCTCGCGCCTGAGCGACCCGGCCGCGCGCGGCATCATCTACGACAGCCGCGGCGTGCCGCTGGTGCTGAACGTGCCGGCCTTCAACGTCGTCATCGTGCCGGCCAACCTGCCCGATAGCGAGGCCCAGGTCGAGCGCATCTACCAGCGCCTCTCCGCGCTGCTCGATATTCCACTGACCGTGCCCGGCTCAGAGCCGCAGGCCCCCTGCACCTCTGGCACCGGCCCCACCGCCACGCGCGGCGTGCGCGACCTGGTTGAAGAAGGCGCCGGCTTCCGCCCCTTTGACGCGGTGAAGATCGGCTGCGACGTGTCGAAGGAAATCGCCCTGATCATCCGCGAGGAAAAGGACCAGCTCCCGGGCGTGGATGTGATCGTCGAGCCGCTGCGCCAGTACCCGACCGGCGAACTCACGGCCGCCCTGATCGGCTATATGGCTTCCATCCCGGCCCCCAATGACGCGCCGCTGACCTATGCCTACCTGACCGGGCGCGGCTTCGTCCCCGGCCGCGACCGCTACGGCGTGGCCGGCATCGAAGCCTCTATGCAGGATGTGCTCGGCGGCCAGAACGGCAGCTCGCTGGTGGAGAAAGACGTCAGCGGGCAGGTACTGCGCGTGCTCGGCGTGGAGACCGCCACCGTGCCGGGCAACAACGTGCAGTTGACGGTGGACGTGCGGCTGCAAAACGCCGTGTATGCCGCCATCAGCCACCGCATTGACTACGTTAACGCGTTCAACGCCAACCAGGAACGGGTGAAGGCCTTCACCGGCGTCGCCATCGTGATGAACCCCAACACCGGCGCGATCCTGGCGATGGTCTCGTGGCCGACTTACGACAACAACAAGTTTGCGCGCGTGTTCGACAACGCCTATTACACCCAACTGGCCGGCGACCCCACGCTGGAGGTGCCGCTCGACCCCTACCACCCGCTGCTCAACCACGCCGTCAATGTGCTCTACCCGCCCGGCTCGGTGTTCAAGATCGTCACCGCCGTCGGCGCGCTGGAAGAGAACGTGATTGACCCTGACCGCGTCATCAACGACCCCGGCAAGATCACCATCCGCGACCAATACTTCCCGGCCGACCTGGGCCGCGCCCGCGACTTTGTGTGCTGGAAGAGTGACGGCCACGGCCCAGTAGATTTCATCACCGGCATCGCCCAATCGTGTAACGTCTATTTCTACAAGATCGGCGGCGGCTTTGCGGAGGACGGCATCGAGGGCCTGGGCATCATCAAACTCGGCCAGTGGATGAGACGGTTTGGCTTCGGCCAACCCACCAACGTGGAGCTGCCGGGCGAGTTGGCCGGCTACATCCCCAGCCCCGACCGCAAGCGCATCACCTGGGGCGAAAGCTGGTCCACCGGCGACACCTACAACGCCGTCATCGGCCAGGGCTACGTCAGCGTCACGCCGCTGCAAATGCTCAACGCCTACAACGTTGTCATCAACGGCGGCTGGCTGTACCAGCCGACCATCGTTGACCAGATCCTCGACGGCGAGGGCAACGTCATCTCGCACATCGAGCCGACCCTGCTCAACCCCGAGCGCCTGCCCATCTCGCAGCGCACGCTGGACTACGTGCGGGCCGGGATGCGCCAGGTCGTGGTGGATGGCACGCTGGCCGGCGACCTGAACATCTACGGCCAGGTGGGCGTGCCCGTGCTCGATGTGCCGGCCGACCTGCAGGTGGCCGGCAAGACCGGCACCGCCGAGTTTTGCGACGACTTCGCTTACCCGCGCGGCTGGTGCATCCCCGGCGAATTCCCCACCCACGCCTGGACCACGCTGTACGCGCCCTACGAAGACCCGGAAGTTTCGGTGATCGTCTTCGTCTACCAGGGCGGCGACGGCTCGCGCATGGCCGCCCCCATCGCCGGCGAAATCCTGCGCGCCTACTTTGAACTCCAGGCGCAGGACGCGGCCAGCACCGGCGGCAACTAGCCGCCCCGCCCGACCTCACCGATGGCCCGCCGCCCCAGGGGGTTTATGACCCCACACACCCCTCCGGCGCGCCAGCCGCGCTTGTCCCGGCCGCCGCGCTGGCCCGCCGTCATGGCGGCGGCCGGCGGCGCGGTCATCGGCCTGGCCCTCGCCCGGCTGCTGTTTGACCTGGCCCCCTGGCGCTTTCAGCCGCTCGGCACCCTCCCCGGCGCACTGTCGCTGGCGGCCGTCGGCGCGATAGCGGCGTTCGCGCTGGTCACGTTCCAGCGCGTACCCGCCAACCCGGCGCAGTGGGTGCCGCTCGCCCTCCTGCTCGGCACCCTCCTTACTCCCACCGTCAACCCCTTGCGTGACTTCACCTTCCTCCTCGGCGCGCTGGCACTTTGTATCCTTGTGCTAACCGAGACTCGGCCGGCTGTCAGCCGTTTGTTGCCTCTTTTTCTCTGTCTCTTTCTTTTTTCTCTGTATCTCTCTACGCTTGCTCCCGCCGTCGGCCAGGCCGACACGTTTGAGTTCCAGGTCGGCATCACGCGCCTGGGCATCGCGCACGGCTCCGGCTATCCGCTGCTGATGCTGGTGGGCAAGCTCTTTACGCTGCTGCCGCTGGGCGGCACGCTGGCCTGGCGCGCCAACCTGACCTCAGCGTTTTTTGGCGCGCTGGCCGGCGTGGGTGTGGAGCGGCTGGCGAGGCGGTTGGGGGCGGCGGCGCTGCCCGCGCTGCTGGCCGGGCTGGCCTTTGGCGCAGCGCCCACGCTCTGGTCACGCGCGGTCGAGGTTGAGGCCTACAGCCTCAACGCCGCGCTGGTGGCCGGGCTGTTGCTGCTGTGCCTGCGCCTGATCGAGACGCCGCCCGCGCCGCCGCGCCTGCAACACGCTGTGGCGCTGTTGTTTGGCCTCAGCCTGACCAACCACCTGACCACCTTGTTACTCGCGCCGGTCGTGGCCCTCAGCGCCGCCCGCTCGGCCTGGTACACGCTGCGCGCCCTGCCAGCGCCGCGCGCCCGCCGGGCGGTTGGCGCGACCACTGCGCTGAGGATGTTGGGCTTTACGCTGCTCGGCCTGGCAGTCTATCTCTACCTGCCGCTGCGCTGGCCGGCCGTCAACCACGGCGAGGCCTTAAGCTTCGCGCAGTTCGTTAACATCCTCACCGGCAACGAAGCGCGCGGCGCGTTTCACTGGGCGCTGCCGCTGCGCGATGCCGGCCGCTACGCCATCGTGGCCGCCAAAGTGGTGGGCGAGTACGGCTGGGCCGGGCTGGCGCTCGGAGTGCTCGGCCTGGCGGCGCTGGTGGTCACGGCCGTGCGCCAGCGTCAACTGCTCTCGCCGCCGTTGCTGCTTGGCCTCGTCTACCTGCCATATCTCTACTTCGCGCTGGCCTTCAACGTGCCCGACCCGGACTTCAGCGCCTTCTTCATCCCACTGCACTTGATCCTAGCGGTGCTGATGGGCGTCGGCCTGCAAACACTACTCGACAGGCTGGCCGCCGCCCGCCTTGCGCCCAGCCTGGCCCGCGCCGCGCCGCTGGCCGCCGGCCTGGTGCTCACCGCCGCCGCGCTGCTGCCGCTGGCGAGCATTTGGCGCAATCTGCCGCGCGTGACTCAGGCGGGCGATTGGGAACGCCAACGCTACGGCGAGCTGATGCTGCGCCAGCCGCTGGCGCCGGACGCCGTCATCCTGGCGGACTCGCAGAAGATTGCGCCGCTCTATTATTTGCAGGTGGCCGAAGGCGTGCGCCCCGACCTCGACATCCTGGTGCTGCCGGACGAGGCCAGCTACCGCGCCGTGCTGGATGAGCGCCTGGCCGCCGGGCAGACCGTCTACCTCGGGCGGTACGTGCCGGGGCTGGGCGCGGGCTATAGTCTGCGCTCGGTTGGCCCGCTGGCCGAAGTGGCGCCAGTGCCTTTTGACACCAGCGATCTCGCCTTGACGCCTGCTATGGCACAACCGACTGCCCCCGGCATCACGCTGCTCGGCTTTGCGCCCGAGGCCGGCACAGCCCTCGCCGCCGCCGCGCCCGGCGCTTTTAATCTCACGCTCGTTTGGCAAGCTGCCGCCACGCCCGCTGAAAACTTGCTGGTCAGCCTGCGCCTGGTGGACGCGGCCGGCGGGGCGCGCTGGCAGAGCGCCGGCAGCGTGCCGGTCAGCGGCCTCTACCCCACCAACGCCTGGCGGCCCGGCGAGGTCGTCAGCGACTTCTACAGCGTGCCAGTAGCGCCCACGCTGGCTCCCGGCGTGTACCAACTTGAGGTCGGCTTGTTCGCGCCTTTCGCTGTCACCGACAGCGGCTGGGCCGCCGTGACAACCGTGACTGTGCTCCCGCCCGCCCGCCCGCCGCACCCCTCGCGCCAACTGCGCGCCCGCCTCGGCGATGCCTGGCTGCTAGGCTACGACCTGCCCGAGAGCGCCGCCCCAGGTGCGCGAGTGCGGGTCACGCTCTACTGGCGGCGCGATGCCGCCACCGCCTCGGTCACCGCGCTGGGCGAGACGCGCTCGCTGGCGGCCTGGCCCAGCGGCGCGCTCGTGCCGCAGGTCTACGTCCTCACCGCCCCCGCCGAGGGCCAGGCGTGGAGCATCCCCCTCACCGGCCTGACGCCCAGCGTGTGCGGCTGGCTGCGCCCTGCGACGCAAAGCTGCGCGCTGCCGCCCGTGCGCCTGGCGGGTGAGGCCGCCGCCGAGGGCGCGTACAACTTCGCGGACCGGCTGCTGCTGCGCGCCGTGGACCTCGGCACCCCCACCGCCGCGCCGGGAGGCCAGGTGGCCGTCACGCTCACCTGGCAGGGCCTGCAATCCATGAGCGAGGACTACACCGTCTTCGTCCACCTGCTCGGGCCGGATGGCCTGGTGCATGGGCAGGTGGACGCCTGGCCGGTGTCCGGCACGCGCGCCACCTCGGGCTGGACGCCGGGCGAGATCATCCGCGACCCGTACACCATCGCCGTGCCCGCCGACGCGCCGCCCGGCGAGTACCAGGTTGAGATCGGCCTGTACCTGCTCGCCACCAACGAGCGCCTGCCTGTCCTCAACGCCGACAGCGCGCCGGTGGCCGACCGGGTGTTGGTGGCGGGCCTCACCATTCGACCGTAAAATTACGCTGGAGGGTAGACGGCATAGGCTCGCCGCCGGCTTCAGCCTCATCATGGCCGTCGTGTTTTTCTTCGCTTTCGGCGGCGCGGCGACCGGCAAGGGGTAGGCGACTCGACCGGTGATTCGCCGGGCTGGTGAGAGCGATTCGCTGTCACACACCCGACGAATCTATGGCTATTCGCAATCATGCATGCTTGCGGCGTAATCCCGACAATCCGCTGGTTATTTTGGCGTCAGACCCCATATGTAGCCCTGATCACTCCCCTACACGCCACACATGGCGCTCTTAATCATGCTATAATTCGGTTTCATCGGAGCCTTGTCCATGCCCGACCCAATTACTATAAAAGGCATACGCGAGGGCTTGCTGGTCACCGTTGGCGACGGGGAAACCTGGCCAGCCACCGCCCGCGGCCTGCTCACCCATATTGACCAGGCCACCGACTTCTTTAAGGGGGCGCGGGTGGCCTTGGCGATTGGCGGGCGCGCCTTGTCGGCGGCCGATTTGGGCCGTTTGCGCGACGACCTGTCCGAGCGCAGCGTCAGTTTGTGGGCGGTGTTGAGCGACTCAACCGCCACGGTCAAGGCGGCCCAGGCGTTGGGCCTGAACGTGGCCCTGCCCTCCAGCGCGCCGCCCCGCCGCGAACTGCGCGAGGTGGAGCTAGACTCGGAAGTGGCGCGGCAGGAGGCGGTCTACGTCCGCCGCACGCTGCGCTCGGGCCAGAGCGTCAGCCACCCCGGCCACGTCATCGTGGTCGGCGACGTGAACGCCGGGGCCGAAATTGTGGCCGAGGGTGACATTGTGGTGTGGGGGCATCTGCGCGGCACGGTGCACGCCGGCGCGGGCGGCGACAGCGAGGCCATCGTCTGTGCGCTCGACCTGTCACCCACGCAGTTGCGCATCGCCAACTCCATCGCTATCTCGCCGCCGCGCAAGGGCGAGCCGCGGCCCGAGTTGGCGCGCCTTAAAGATGGTCACATCACCGCCGAACGCTGGAGCTTCAAGGGCAAGTAGCCGCCCGGCCGGCGGCCCTGGAACCGGAGATCACACGATGACGGGAAAAGTCCTCACCATTACGTCCGGCAAGGGCGGCGTGGGCAAGACCACCACGACCGCCAATATCGGGGTGGCCCTGGCCGCTTTGGGCGGGCGCGTGGTGTGCATTGACGGCGACATCGGCCTGCGCAACCTGGACGTCGTCATGGGCCTGGAAAACCGCATCGTCTACGACATTGTGGATGTGGTCGAGGGCCGCGCCCGGCTGCGCCAGGCCATGATCAAAGACAAGCGCCTGCCGGAGCTAAACCTGATCCCGGCCGCGCAAACGCGCGACAAGAGCGCCGTCAGCCCGGCCGACATGATTAAGATTTGCAACGAACTGCGGCCCGACTTCGACTGGATTTTGATCGACTCGCCGGCCGGCATCGAGCGCGGCTTTCGCAACTCCATCGCCGCCGCCGACCTGATCCTGATCGTCACCAACCCCGAGGTCTCGGCCGTGCGCGACGCCGACCGCGTCATCGGGCTGATCGAGGCCGAAGAAAAAGGCCCCGGCCAACTCATCATCAACCGCGTCAAAATTGACATGGTCAAGCGCGGCGATATGCTCAGCACCGAAGACGTGCTCGATATCCTGGCCGTCCCGCTGCTGGGCGTCATCCCCGACGACGAGGGCATTCTGATCTCGACCAACCGCGGCGCGCCGGCCGCGATGGATGAAAAGAGCCGCTCGGGCCAGGCCTTCCGCGACATTGCCCGGCGGCTGCGCGGTGAAGACGTGCCATTCATGTCGCTCGAAGACAACCGCGGCTTCCTGCAGAAGCTGGCCGCGCGCTTCGGGCGCAACGGAGCCTAAGATGATGAACTTCTTAGATCGCCTGTTTGGCCGCCGCGAAACGCCCAGCGCCAAGACCGCCAAGGAACGCTTGCAGTTCGTGTTGATCCACGACCGCACCGATATTTCGCCCGCCGTGCTCGAACAGCTCAAGGACGAGATCATCGCCGTCATCTCTAAGCACCTCGAGATCAACCGGGCCGGGGTCGAGATCAACCTGTCGCAGACCCAGCGCGAGAACAAGCTGATCGCCAACATCCCGCTGATCATGGGGCCGGGCGGCAGCAAGAAACGCAAGCGCGACAATCGCTAGTGGTATGATTGGAACGGCGCCGGATGACGGGCGGAAGCCTGCATCCGGCGTTTTTAACCCGACTCGATTGGTGTCCTGATGGATCAAGGTAAAATCTGGCGTCACTTCGACTTTGCGCTCCTGGGTGCGGTGGCCGTCCTCATCATCTTCGGCACGGCCATGATCCGCTCGACGCTGCTGCCCTCCCCCGATGGCGGCGCGTTCGAGATGAGCCGGCAGTTGATCTACGTGCTGGCCGGCATCCCCATCGTCTTCGTCATCGGCGCGATTGACTACCGGCTGTGGTCGGCCATGTCCGGCGGCGTCTATCTGCTGCTCATCGGCCTGCTGCTGCTGGTCGAACTGCTGGCCGTGGCCTCGTTTGGGGCCGCCCGCTGGCTCGACCTGGGCCTCGTGCAGTTCCAGCCCTCCGAGTTAGGCAAGTTCCTGATCGTGCTCACGCTGGGCACCACCGTGGCCGCGCAAAGCGAGCAGGTGGGCCGCCTGGGCTTCATCCTGCGCTCGCTCGTCCACATCGGCGTGCCGGTGGGGCTGATCTTCATCCAGCCCGACCTGAGCACCTCGATCATCTACGTCGTCATCTGGTTTGCCATCATGTGGGCCGCCGGCATTCGCTTTAGCCACCTGCTCTTGCTGGGCAGCGCGGCGGCGGCCTTCATCCCCATCGCCTTCCTGGCGATTCTCGAAGCGCCCGGCCTCAAGTACATGGCCAACCGCCTCATCCACTTCATCATCCCGGACGAGGCCTCGGTCAGTTATCAAGACGCGGCCTACAACGTTCGCCAGGCCCTCATCAGCATCGGCTCGGGCGGGCTGTTTGGGCAGGGCTACGGCCACGGCAGCCAGGTGCAGTTGCGCTTCCTCAAAGTGCGCCACACCGACTTCATCTTCTCAGCTATTTCGAACGAGTTCGGCTTCCTGGGCGCGCTGATCGTCATCGGGCTGCTGGCCTTCATCATCTACCGCATCTTTCGCGCCGGGCAGTTGGCGCGCGACCCGTTTGGCAGTTACATCTGCTACGGCGTCGGCGCGGTCATCCTGTACCAGTCGTTCTTCAACATCGGCATGAACATGAACCTGCTGCCGGTCAGCGGCCTGCCGCTGCCGTTCGTCAGTTACGGCGGCAGCGCGCTGTGGACTTTCTTATTCGGCATCGGCCTGGTCGAGTCCGTCATCCTGCGCCAGAAAAAGATTGAGTTCTAGCCCGTGAACCCCGCCCGGGACCCCGCCCGCGTCCGTATGGCCCCGTCCCCCACCGGGCACTTTCACATCGGTGGGGCGCGCACCGCCCTCTATAACTACCTGTTTGCCCGCCAGACCGGCGGGCAATTTGTCCTGCGCATCGAAGACACCGATCAAAAGCGCAACACGCCCGAAGCCCAGGCCGAGCTGATCGAAGCGCTGCACTGGCTTGGCCTCCGGTGGGACGAAGGCCCGGATATCGGCGGGCCGCACGCGCCCTACAACCAGACCGCGCGCAAAGACCTCTACTTGCAGCACGCCCACCAACTGGTCGCCGGCGGCCACGCCTACCGCTGCTTCTGCACGCCCGAGCGCCTGGCCCAGGTACGGGCCGCGCAAATGGCGGCCAAAGAGTCGCCGCGCTACGACGGCCTGTGCCGCGCCCTGCCCCCGGCCGAAGCCGAAGCGCGCGCCGCCGCCGGTGAGCGCCACGTCATCCGCTTCAAGACGCCGCCGACCGGCACGACCACCGTGCATGACTACCTGCGCGGCGACATCACCGTGGACAACCGCACGATTGACGACTACATCCTGGTCAAGAGTGACGGCTTCGCGCTCTACCACCTGGCCGCCCTGGTAGACGATCACCTGATGGGCATTACCCACGTCTTTCGCGGCTCTGAGTGGCTGGGCACCTTCCCGCTGCACGCGCTGATCGTGCGCGCCTTCGGCTGGCCGGAGCCGGTGTGGGTACACCTCTCGGTCTTCCTCAAGCCGTCCGGCAAGGGCAAGATGAGCAAGCGTGACGTAGGCTCCGAGCAATCCATCTTTGTGCTTGGCCTGCGCGAATTGGGCTACGTGCCCGAGGCCGTGCTGAATTGGATCGCGCTGATGGGGGCCAGCTTCGGCGCGGAGGAGACGCTGCTGCCGATGGATGAGCTGATCGCGCGCTTTAGCCTCGACCACCTGACGCCGTCGGCGGCGCGCGTGAACTACGAGAAGCTCGACTACTTCAACGGCCTGTATCTGCGCCAGCTTGACGCCGCCGACCTGGCCCGGCGCGTGCGGCCGTTCTTGGAGCAGGCCGGGCTGCGCCCCGACCCGGCCACGCTGCTGCGCGTAGCGCCCCTCATCCAAGAGCGCATTGTCACGCTCGACGACGCGGTGGAGATGGCGGGGTTTTTCTTCCGCGCCGCGCCGCAGCCCCGCGCCGCCGACCTGCTGATGAAGGGCCTCACAGCCGCCCAATGCCTCGACGCGCTGCGCCAGGCGACCGGCCTGATTGACGACCTGCCGCCCGGCGGCTTCAACCACGCCGAGTTGGAGGGGCGGTTGCGCGCCCTGGCCGAGGTGCTGGGCCTCAAGCCGGGCCAACTGTTCGGCATCCTGCGCGCGGCCGTCACCGGCCAACCGGTCAGCCCGCCGCTGTTCGAGACCATGATCATCGTCGGTCGCGAGCAGGTGCTGGCGCGCCTGGTTTACGCCGAAAAACAACTGGCGGAAGCCGCCTCAACGCCCGCGCCATAGACAAGCCTCCGTACCCTATGGTACAATCCCGCCGCTCTGGGGATTCGTCTAATGGCAGGACGACACACTCTGGATGTGTTTGTGGAGGTTCGAATCCTTCATCCCCAGCCACGTTTTGTGCCCGCACCGCAGCCCCCGGCTGACTCTGCGGGCACGCTGTTTTAACCGACCCGCAAAGGCC
>Ga0163144_10008585_pt1 | contig 22093 bp, 16 predicted proteins | sample OliLak19BULKMAT1_FD_123175 | JGI IMG/M metagenome (GOLD analysis project Ga0163144, IMG submission 123175) | Freshwater microbial mat bacterial communities from Lake Vanda, McMurdo Dry Valleys, Antarctica - Oligotrophic Lake LV.19.BULKMAT1 | ecosystem: Environmental > Aquatic > Freshwater >... | reverse complement strand
GTCGGCGATCAGCACGCCGAGCGAGGTCAGCGGTTCGTTCACGCCGAGGCCGAGGAAAGAGAGGAAGCTTTCGGCGAGGATGACGACCGGGATGGTCAGTGTCACATAGACCGCGACCGGGCCTATGACGTTCGGGAGGATGTGGCGCGTGATGATGCCGGCCTGCGAGACGCCGGCCGCGCGGGCGGCCTCGATGAATTCCTTGTTCTTGATCGACAAGGTCTGGCCGCGCACGATCCGGCTCATCGTCAGCCATTCGATCGCGCCGATGGCGGCGAAGATCAGGACGATGTTGCGCTCGAACACGGTGAGCAGGAGGATGACGAAGAAGATGAAGGGCAGGGCGTAGAGCACGTCCACGATCCGCATCATGAAGTTGTCGATCCGCCCGCCGAGATAGCCGGCGGTGGCGCCCCAGGTGACGCCTATGACGAGGCTGACGATGGTGGCGACGATGCCGACCATCAGTGAGATCCGCAGCCCGATGAGCAGGCGCGCGAACAGGTCGCGGCCCTGCAGGTCGGTGCCGAGGATGTGCCAGTTCTCGAAGGTCGGCGGAATGGTGCGCAGGTTCGAGATGGTTTCATGGTCATGCACCCAGACCAGCGGGCCGAATGCGGCGACGAGAACGATGATGCCGAACAGGACCATCGAGACCATGGCGGCCTTGTTGCGGAAGAGGCGCGCGCGCGCGTCATCCCACAGTGAGCGGCCGCCCCGGATGGCAAGGTTGACCGCCTGGACACGGCCGGTCGGATCAAGAACCGGATCGAGGTGCGCCATCAGTCGTATTTCACCTTCGGATCAAGCATAGCATAAAGAATGTCTGCCACGAGGTTGAGCAGGATGATGAGCCCCGCATAGACAATGATTGCGCCCATCACGAGCGTATAATCACGGTTGAGCGCCCCATCGACGAAATAGCTGCCGAGACCCGGGAGACCGAAGATCTTCTCGATCACCACGGAACCGGTCATCACGCGTGCCATCGCCGGGCCGGCATAGGAGACGAGCGGCAGGAGGGCGGAAGGCAGCGCATGCCGCGTGATCACATCCCATTCTCTGAGGCCCTTGGCGCGGGCGGTGCGGATATGGTTGGCGCGCATCGTCTCGATGATCGACGCGCGCATCAGGCGTGAGATGATGGCGATCTGGGCGAGGGAGAGGGTCAGCACCGGCAGCGTCATGTTTTGCCAGCTCATGCCGATGTTCGGATAGGTGCCGAGCCCGCCGACCGCAAAGATGCCCGCACCGAGCGCGAACAGGAGGATCAGGATCGGGCCGATCACGAAGCTCGGCACCGAGATGCCGACCATCGCGATTCCCATCACGCCATAATCGGTCGCCGAGTTCTGCCTGAGCCCGGCAAAGATGCCGAGCGCGGTGCCGAGGATCAGCGAGATCACCATGGTCAGGACGCCGATGGTCAGCGAGACGGGCAGGCCGTCGGCGATCAGGTCGTTCACGCTCTTGCCGAGCGTTTTGTAGGAGGGGCCGAAATCGCCCTGCAGCACGCCCCCGACATAATTCAGATATTGCTCGTGCAGCGGTTTATCGAGGCCGAACTTCTCGGCGATGGCGCGCTCGGTGGCGGCCGGAAGCTTGCGTTCACCGTCAAAAGGGCCGCCCGGCGCCGCACGCATCATCAGGAATGCAACCGTGATGATTGCCAGCATCGTCGGGATTGCAATGAGGAGCCGCCGGAACGTATAACCCCATGGAATCCTGCTCAAGGCACGTTGCAGCATCGTCACGGTGGTAAAAAGCCTCTGGTCACAACAGGTTGAACGGTCCAGGCGCCAACGCCTGCTTGGCAGGGGCCTTTACATTCCTTAGCTTGTAAGGCGAAGCGATCAAGCGACACGTTACATTCGGGGAGTTTACATCCATGGCCAATATACGTCAGGTAACACCTGATTTTGCGGTTGCCCCGCAGCTTTCGGAGGCAGATCTGGAGGCTGTGGCCAAGGCCGGGTTCAAGACAGTGATTGCGAATCGCCCGGACGGGGAAGGCGGCGTTGACCAACCGCGCATGGGCGCAATTCGCGCCAAAGCCGAATCCCTTGGGCTGACCTTCGCCGCGCTCCCGTTTTCCGGCGCGCCGACACCGGAAATTGTCGAGCGGATGGGGCATATCCTGAACGAAGCCCCGCAGCCGGTGCTGGCGTATTGCCGCACCGGCACCCGCTCGATCACAGCCTGGGCGCTTGTGCACGCAGGACAGGGCGCCGGTGACGATATTATCGACGCGGCAGCCGGCGCGGGGTACGATCTTTCGAGTCTTCGCGAGCTGTTGTGAGGCAGCGCAGCTGACACAGTCGCGCCACAAAGCGGGTGTTGAAGCCGGGTCGAAGCCGGACGGCGAGAGCAGCCTTGAAGCGGGCTTGGAAGTTGTACCCGCCGGCGTAAGCGGCGAAACGGGAACAGTGCAGATGTCCGGCCGGATGTGGATTGACGATTTCAAGCTCGAGCAGGGCGTCATCCTCGTCAAGAAGACGGGCGCCCGGATCGTGCCGGACCTCGCCCTGCTGAACAGTGTCTTCACCTGGTTCTGTTTCTACTTTTTCGTCCAGAACTGGCGCACATGGCGCCTGATTGCCGGCCACAAGCGCCCGACGATCGCCTTCTTTCCCGACAAGCCGCGTCCCTGGTATTTCATCTGGTCGGTGATGCATGTCTCCGGCGCCAAGCTGGTCGAGGATGTCTCCTCGGCCGACATCGTGATGCAGTTCGACGATTCCACCGAGACCGTGAACGGCGCCCCGCAGGTCAAGGCCGTCGCGCGCCTGATCAACTTCGGCTGCAACGACATTTCGAAGTCCCGCGTTGCTGCTGCGTACGAGACAGCCAGCGGCGTTTCACTCGCGGTGGATCCGCTGACCTTCCAGGGCCGCATGGTCGAGAAGGCCGAAGCCAATGCCGCGCATGATGGCCGGGTGATCGAAGGGCCGATCGACGCCGCCGTGCCGGGAAAGGCCTACCAGCGCCTGATCGACAACGAGATTGCGGGCGGCCTCGTCGAAGACCTGCGCTGCTGCCTGGTCGGCGGAACACCGATTGTGGTTTTCCGCAAGCGCCGTCCGCTGGAACGCCGGTTTCTAAACGAGAATGTCCAGGTTTTGCTCGATGAGCCACGGAATTGCTATTCTCCCGATGAAATCCGCGTGATCGAGCGCTTTGCTGCAGAGATCGGTCTCGACTGGGGTGGGGTGGATGTCCTACGCGATCGGATGACGGGACGGATCTACATCGTCGATGCGAACAAGACGGACATGGGGCCGCCGGTCGCTCTGAAGCTCGGAAGCAAGCTGCGCGCGACGCGGCGCATGGCCCGGGCCTTCGCAGAGACGTTTGCACCGAAGAAGCGTTGATCCGGCACTCGTCCGTTAACTGAAGGTTCCTGAGTGAATGGCCATTCCCTACGTTCGCGGCATCGAATTCGAATATGGGCGGGTCGAGCAGGTCTCGCCGCTGGTGCGCCGCGTGATTGCCAACAATCCGGGCCCGTTCACCTATGTCGGCACCGGCGTCTACATCGTCGGCCAGGGTGAAGTTGCGGTGATTGATCCCGGCCCGGTGCTGCCAGAGCATTTCGAGGCGCTGAAAGCCGCGCTGAAGGATGACCGGATCACGCATGTGCTGGTTACGCACGGACACTCGGATCACTCGCCATTGGCCGCCCCGCTCGCCGAATGGGCCGGCTGCAAGACCTATTCGAAGCATGGCGGCATTCACACCGCCAAGGACGAACTTGGCAGTGAAGACGACCTCAAGTTCGTGCCGGATGTGGAAGTCGGAGATGGTTTCGTTTTCTCGGGACCGGGCTGGACGATCGATGTGATCGAGACGCCCGGTCATACCACTAATCACCTCTGCTTTGGACTGCGCGAGGAGAGGGCGTGTTTCTCCGGCGATCATATCATGGGCTGGTCAACCACGGTGGTCGCGCCGCCGGACGGGCATATGGGCGCCTATATGCGCAGCCTCGACAAGATTGCGGCCCGGCAGTTCGACATCCTCTGGCCGACGCATGGCGCTGCCATTCGCGGAAAGGAGTTCGTTGCGTCCTTCATCACCGAATACGCCAATCACCGCAAAGCCCGCGAAGCCTCGATCCTTGCCGAACTGCGCAGCGGCGAGACTTCGATCCCTGCAATGGTGGCGCGAATGTACAAGGATGTGGACCTTCGCCTGCATCCGGCCGCCGCGATGAGCGTGCTTGGCCACATGCTGGACCTCGCCGAACGCGGGCTGGTGGTGACGCCGGACGCTGTAGCGACGCCGCACTCACGGTTCGACCTCGTGACCGCGCGCGCCTGAGAGGTCTATTGTTCGCGGCGAACGCGGAACGCCAGTCCGCCATCGAGCTTCATCTTGAAGCTACCCAGCGCCGCTTGATAGATTTCGGCAGATTTCGGAGACTTGGCGCGCACGTTCTTGTCGTCGATCTGGATCCACACCTGCCCGTTGGACAGCTTGACGCGAAGCCCCGAAGCCGAACCTGAAACCGACTGAACGGTTTCGGTGACCCGCGAAAGTTCCCCGGCTTCGCCGCCGCTGCTAAGCCTTGCGAAGGAGGGCAGGGACGGAATGGAAAACCCGAACGATTCGCGTTCTACCTTCTCCACGTCTGCCCGGGTGACCACCTTTACCTCGCCGGCCGCTTCGGCAGCCTGCAACCAGCCAACCGCTTCATCATAGCAGGCGACCCGCTCCATCGGCGTCTCGATCGCCTTGCAGGCCACGACGCTTTCCAGTGTTGCCTGCTGCGCCGACGCCGAGCCGAAGGTGGCGGCGGCAAAGAGCATTGCAGCAATGCGTTTTCCCGGCATGTCTCATCTCCCGTTCACGTTTCTGCCGGCAAGGCTTTGCATTTCGGCGCACGTCTGGCACCTATTCTGGCAAATCCGGCACGTGACAGGAAGATTATGGAGACATATCGCGATGAAAAATAAGTTCCTTCTGGCTGCAACGCTTGGTGCGGTACTGGCCTTTTCCCTTGCCGCATGCGGCGGAGGAGGGGTGCAGGAGCAGCCGGGCGATGTACCGACCCTGCGGCGCGGCATCTCCGCCAAGGTCGATACGCTCGATCCGCACAAGTCCTCGGCGCAGTGGGAAAACATTATCATCGGCGACATGATGATCGGCCTGACGACCGACGACGTTGGCGGCAAACCGGTGCCGGGGATGGCAACGAGCTGGGAAATCGACCCGACCGGCACGGTCTGGACCTTCAAGCTCGGGGATTACGTCTGGTCCGACGGCTTGCCGGTGACGGCGAATGACTTCGTGTTCGCGCTGCGCCGGATCCAGGACCCGGCAATCGCGTCGCAATACGCCTCGATGCTCTGGCTGATCAAGAATGCCGAGGAGGTGAACTCCGGCGCCCTGAAGCCGGAAGACCTCGGCGTGCGCGCGATCGACGACAGGACGCTCGAGCTGACGCTGAAATATCCTGCGCCCTACCTGCCGGGCCTGCTCAGCCATTACACGACATTCCCGGTGCCGCAGCACGCGGTCGAGCAGTTTGGCGACGCATGGATCCAGCCTGAGAACATCGTCGTCAACGGACCCTACAAGCTGGTTTACTGGCGCACCGGCGACCAGCTTGTGGCCGAGAAGAACCCGACCGGCTTCGGCGCCGCCGAGGCCTGCTTTGACCGCGTTGCCTATTTCGAGATCGAGAACGAAGCCGCCTACGAGAACAAGATCGCCGCCGGCGAACTCGACATCAACAACGTCTTCTCGGGCCCGCGCAAAGCGGAACTGGAGGCGAAGTTTCCTGGCTGGCCGCGGACTTATCCGGGCCTTTTGACGACCTACTGGTCCTTCAACCAGACAAAGCCCCCGTTCGACGAGGTGCGCGTGCGCAAGGCGCTTGCCCTGTCACTCGACCGCGAGTTCATGGTCCGCAACGTGCTGACGCCGGGCTTCCAGCCGGCCTATGCCTTCGTGCCGCCCGGCATTTCGAACTATGACGTGGAGCGCCCGCAGGTCACATGGAAGGACATGCCGCGCGCCGATCGCCTGGCGGAGGCAAAGAGCCTGCTCGAAGAGGCCGGCTATGGCCCGTCCAATCCGCTGAAATTCGAATTTATCCACCGCTCGACCGGTGACAATCCGAAGGTTGCCCCCGTGGCCCAGCAGAACTGGTCGGAAATCGCCGACTGGGTGCAGCCGGTGATCATCAAGCAGGACACGAAAGTTCTCTACGGGCGCCTGCGCCAGAACGACTTCGAGATTTCTGACGGCGCCTGGCTGGCCGACTTCGATGACCCGATCAACTATCTCTACCTTCTGCAATCGACCACCGGCCAGCAGAACTATGGCCGGTATGCCAATCCGGCCTATGACGCCCTCCTGACCCAGTCGAACCAGGAGCTGGACCCCGCCAAGCGCGCGGAACTCTTCGCGCAGGCCGAATCGCTGATGCTGGAGGAGTATCCGATCACGCCGATGTGGGTGCAGGTCACGCAGAACCTGGTCGACCCTACGCTGACCGGCTGGGCCGACAATGCCAAGGACAACCACCGCTCCCGCTTCCTCTGCCGCGAAGGCATGAAACCTCAATAAGTGCGCGGTCCCGGCCGCGCTGATGTGCGCAACGGTCAGCTGGGCAGCTGGCGACCAGGCCTGCGCGGCCCGGCCGGACCCGGTCACCGAGCGCGCACCTTGCAGGCGTCGTGCGAGACGTGGCGGGGAGCGGTCCTGAACCCGTTGCATCTAGAACGGGGGGCGTTCGGCGCGAAGCCCGCAGTGCCGGGGTGTGTACCGCCGGCCTGCGTGCTGCAGCGGATGGGGCGGGTCCGGTCTTGTCCGGTTTTTTCCGTCCGGCGCAGATTTTCTGCACTTCGGTGACGGAGGTGAGGCGGGAGTGTCACACTCAGGCGTTTTCATGACAATTTTCGTACATCAGTGATTGACTTGGTTCGCAGAGCCCACCTTAAATGTGGTTAATTGTCCGCTTCGAGGGTCGAGCGGGCGCCCGTCTTGTCGCGGGGAACCTTATGGGAGAGGCCATTTTTATGAATGAAGTGAATCTGAAGACACGTCTTCTAATGTCGTCCATGATTGCAGGCGCGATGTTTGTCGCAACCGCAGTCGCACCTGCCGTCGCGCAGGAAGACGAAGAAGTCGCCACCACGGCGCCGGCGGCGGAAGATGCTGAGGCCCGTCAGGAGCGCGTTACCGTTACCGGTTCGCGCATCCTTTCTCCGAACCTGACGACCACGAGCCCGGTCTCGTCCGTGACTTCGGAAGACATCAAACTTCAGGGCGTCACGCGCGTTGAAGACCTCGTTGTCCAGCTGCCGCAAGCCTTCGCCGCCCAGAACTCGACGGTTTCCAACGGCGCGTCGGGTACCGCAACGGTTTCGCTGCGCAATCTTGGCTCGACCCGCACGCTGGTTCTCATCGACGGCAAGCGTCTGCCTTACGGCTCGCCGAACGACCCGGCCGCTGACCTTAACCTCATCCCTGGCCAACTCGTTGACCGGGTTGACGTGCTGACCGGTGGCGCATCGGCCGTTTACGGTTCGGATGCTGTGACGGGCGTCGTCAACTTCATCATGAAGAAAGACTTCGAAGGCGTTCAGGTTGATGCCCAATACGGTTTCTTCAACCACGAAAACGACTATGACACGAACGGCAATCTGCGTGACGTGATAGCGGGCCGCGCTGCCACCAACCCGGCCAACTTTGCTCTGCCGGACGACAATGTCACGCTTGGCTACAGCAAGGAAATCACAGGTGTTGTCGGTGTTCGCACCGATGACGACCGAGGCGGCGTGCAGGCCTATGTTTCCTACCGCAACAACGACGATGTCCTGCAGGCGTTCTACGATTATTCGGCTTGCTCGATCGGCTCTGCAACCTCGACCGGATTCACATGCGGCGGCTCCGGTACGGCGTCGCCCGCGCGCTTCACCGACTTCGCGACCTTCAACCTGACAATTGACAGAAACACCGGCGCGCTGCGCAACTTCAGCAATGCGACCGATCAGTTTAACTTCGGGCCGCTGAACTATTACCAGCGCCCTGACGAGCGCTACTCGGCTGGTTTCATGGCGGATTACGAAATCAATCCTAACGTAGAGGCCTACGCGAACTTCATGTTCATGGATTACTCGTCGGTTGCTCAAATCGCACCGTCGGGTAACTTCTTTTCGACCTCTACTATAAATTGCAATAACCCGCTCCTGCCTTCAGCAATGCTCCCGCAGATCGGCTGTACTCCGGCGCTGATCGCGTCGGGCGGTTCTGTAGACTTCTACATCGGTCGCCGGAACACTGAAGGTGGCGGTCGCCAGGATAATCTTGGATACCAGACCTACCGCGGCGTGATTGGGCTTCGCGGGCCACTCTTCAATGCGCCAGCTTTCGAGTACGATATTTCTGCCCAGTTCTCCCAAGTGACGCTCGCGCGTGCCTACCAGAACGACTTCTCGATCTCGCGTCTCTCGCGCGCTGTCGATGTTATCACCAACCCCAACACCGGTCTTCCGGCTTGCCGCAGCGTTGTTGATGGTTCGGATCCGAACTGCGTTCCTTACAATCCCTTTGTTGCGGGGGGCATAACCCCGGCTGCACTTGACTACCTGCAGGTTCCGCTCCTCCAGAACGGAACAACCGAGCAGAACGTTGTGATTGCATCGATCACCGGGGACCTCGGTCAGTACGGCTTCAAACTGCCAGCAGCCGAGACAGGACTACAGGTGGCTGCCGGTCTTGAGTACCGGCGTGATGCTATCAACCAGATCGTTGACAACAGCTTCCGTACCGGCGACGGCGCAGGCCAGGGTGGCCCGACGCTGCCATTGTCTGGTGAAGTTGACGTCTACGACCTGTTTGCTGAATTCCAGCTACCTCTGGTAACCGGTGTTCCCGGTATCGATCTGTTATCGCTCGATGGCGCTGCACGTCTCTCTGACTATTCGACGGGGATCTCGTCTGACGCTTGGAAAGTTGGCGCAGAGTACGCTCCGACCCAGGACCTTCGCCTGCGTGCCAGCTACCAGCAAGCTGTCCGCGCGCCAAACGTCATCGACCTGTTCACTTCGCAGGGCCTCGGCCTCTTCGATCTGGATGACGATCCGTGCGACTTCACTGACCCTGCTGGAGATGGCTCGGCTTCAGCTGCAGCTTGTATCGGCGGCGCGCCTCACCAGCTGTCAATTGTGCAGGCCAACGGTGGGTTCGTGACCTCCCCGGCAGGTCAGTACAACCAGCTGACTGGCGGCAACCCTGCGCTTAGCCCCGAGGAAGCGACAACGTTCACGGTCGGCTTCGTGGCAACTCCGTCCTTCCTTCCCGGCTTGAATTTGTCAGTCGACTATTATGACATCGAGATTACGGAAGCGATCTCTTCTGTCGGATCTTCTGTGACGACGGACCTCTGCTACTTCCAGGCAGACGCAGATGCCTGTAGCCGCATCACGCGGAACCCTGGTAATGGCGCAATCTGGACTGGCGCAGGCCTCATTCAGGATCTCAATCTCAATATCGGTGGCATCAAGACGTCCGGTATCGACGTTGCAGGCAACTATGGATTTGAGATCGGCCCGTTGGGCGCGATTGCGCTCAGTTATAATGGAACCTACCTGAACAGCTTCGAAGTGGATCCCATCAATCAGGAGTTTGCAAAGTTTGATTGCGTAGGAGCCTATGGCAACACCTGCGGCACGCCAACTCCCGAGTATCGTCACCGTGCTCGTCTGGGCTGGGATACGCCCTGGGAGGGACTCGGTTTGAACGCAACCTGGCGCCACATTGGTGAAGTTGCGCTCGATACCGGCGTCACCACCCGCGTGGACTCGACCCTCGAAGCGCAGAACTACTTCGATATCGCCGGCACCTGGTCGGTCAAAGACTGGGCCGCGTTCCGCTTCGGCGTGAACAACGCTCTGGATGATGATCCGCCAATTACGGCTTCTGCTGGCACCACGGGTAACGGCAACACCTACCCACAGACCTATGATGCTCTCGGACGCTATGTGTTCGTCGGCGTGACGCTCGACTTCTAAGTCAGGCTGAATACCAAACACAAACGGCGGCTCCGGAACCGGAGCCGCCGTTTTCATTTGCCGACCCGCCGGCCGGAGACGCCGCTGCCTTCGCGAGGCATGGCGGCGCGAAGGCAGTAGCTATCCGGTCGGGTCTTTGAGGTGAGGCGGAACAGGAAGCGCAGCTCTCGCTGCCGGGGAGGCCCGGTCGCCCGCTTTCAGCTTGCCCGCCAACGGGCGTAGAGCGCGGTGGGGAGGAGGCGGTCCGAACCCGCTTGGGGAATCGCCATCTCGCCCTGTTCGAGGATGCCGCCATAGGGGGCCATACGGTCGGCCAGCGTCTGGGCAAGGGCGAGGTAGGAGAGGCGCACAGCGTAGGCGGTGGCGATGACGAAGAGGGGGCTTTCGGAGAGCAGATCGCGGACGCCGTCGAGCAGGGCTGGGAGGTCTTCCTCGAAGCGCCAGGTTTCGTTGTTGGTGCCGCGCCCGAACTTCGGGGGGTCGAGCACGACAGCGTCATACTTGCTGCCGCGCCGCTGCTCGCGGGCGATGAACTTCATGGCGTCGTCGGCGATCCAGCGGATGGTCTGGCCCTCAAGACCGGAAAGGGCCTGGTTGTCCTTGCCATAACCATTGGATTTCGGGCTGGCATCGAGGTGGACGACCTCGGCGCCTGCCGCAGCGCAGGCGAGCGACATCATGCCGGTATAGCCGAACAGGTTCAGAACCTTGACCGGCCGTCCGGCGGCGCGGATCCGATCCTGCGCAAATCTCCAGTGTACGGAATGTTCCTGGAAGAGCCCCATGTGCCGGAAGGCGGTCCGGCGCGCGGTGAAGGCGAGGCCGTTCCAGCGCATCGGCCAGGCATCGGCGGCGCGCGGGGAAAGGATCTCCCACTGTCCGGCGCCGTCCTCGTCCGGTCCCTTGGCGGCAAAGCGGGCATCGGCTTTCCAGCTTTGCACGGGCCTCGCCGGGTTCCAGAAAGCCTGGGGGTCCGGGCGGATCACGGTCTGGCCGCCGAAGCGTTCGAGCTTCTGCAGGTGGCCGCTGTCGAGGAGGGCATAGTCCTCCCAGTCATCGGCGATCAGCAGACGTGTTTCAGTTTTCATAAGGCATAGCCCCGCTGGCGCCAGGCTTCATAGATCATCACGGCCGTCGCCTGGGCGAGGTTGAGGCTGTCGGCGCCGCCGCGCATGGGGATCAGGGAGAGATGGTCGCAGGCGGCTTCGATATTTGCCGGGAGGCCGGCCTGCTCGTTGCCCATCAGGATGACCGAGGGCTGGGCGAAAGGGGCTGCGTCGTGGCGCATCGTGCCGTTGACGCTGGCGGCGGTGAGGGCGAGGCCCTGCTTCTGGCGCCAGGTGTCGAAGGCGGCGAAGCTGGCATTCGCGAAGGGCATGTCGAACAGCGAGCCCATGGAGGCGCGGACGGCTTCGAAACTGTAGGGGTCGCAGCAGGTGCCGATGAGGAGGACACCGCTCGCGCCGGCGCAGTCGGCGGTGCGCAGGATGGTACCGAGATTGCCGGGATCGCGCACTTCGTAGAGCGCCACATAGAGCGGCGCGCCGGCTTTCGGGGCGGTGAGGTCTTCCGGCGCCAGGTGGCGCTGGCGGAATGCGGCGACGACGCTGTGGGCATTGTCCTTCTGAGTGATCTTCGACATCAGCCGCTCGGGCGCGAGCACCACGCGGGCGCCGGTCTTGCCGGCTTCGCAGGCGAGGGCGGCGATCTGCGGCCGGTCCGCCATATCTGCAGCAATCACGACCGTCTCCGCCTGCCAGCCCCGCGCAAGGCCCTCGCCGACGATGCGGGCGCCTTCGGCCAGGAACAGACCGGTTTCGGCGCGCTCCTTCTTCCGCGCGAGGCTCTTGAGGGACTTGATCAGCGGGTTGGACGGGCTGGTCAGGGTTTCGGGCGGTGGGATCATGGGTCGGGGAGCCTGCGGGTCAGTCTTGCGGTTCGTTAACGGATAGGGCATCCCTCATAGAAGGGACAATAATACAGGAGGTCAGCGACGTCGTGCGCCTGCTTGACTACCTGACGGGTCTCGTTTCTCTCCTCGCCTTGCCCTTTATCGCGTGGTGGAGCGTGAACCAATCCCCCCAGAGCGCCGTACGGCTCGAAGCCCGGCTCGAGGCCAGGGCGCTGCAATCGCTGAAAAGCGCCGGGATCGACTGGGCAAACGTCACCCTGGACGGACAGACGGCGATCCTGACCGGCGGCGCGCCCTCCGGCGATGCGGCGGAAGCAGCTGCCCGGACCGTGCTGCGCAGCAGCGGCAAGGGCGGGGTGCTGTTCGGCGGAATTTCGCAGGTGGAGAACCATGCGCACACGGCGGAGCCTGTGCGCCCGTATGTCTGGACGGCGGAAAAGATGCCGGACGGGAAGCTGGTGCTGTCCGGTCACGTACCGTCGAAAGCCCAGCGCGCGGATCTGATGCTGGAGGCAGGGGCGGTATCCAGAGGCCCGGCCGAAGACCGGATGGTGGTTGCGGCGGGCGCTCCGGATGGCAACTGGCAAGGCATTGCAAAGCTGGCCATCAGCCAGCTGGCCGAACTTGAAGCCGGGAGCGCGGTTTTCGAGAACACGGTGCTGACGGTGCGGGGCCAGTCGATGGACGATGCGCTGCGGGCCGAGATCACCGGCGCGGTCGGCGCCGTGGCGGCGCCGTTCAAGGGCGTGGCGCTGATCCGGGGCGTGCCGCTCTGGTCGGCCAGTCTCGCCGGCGGTGAACTCGTGCTGGCCGGAGCCGTCCCGGGCGAAGCTGACCGGCAGGCCCTGCTTGAGATTGTCCGGCGCGGGTTCGAAGGGGAGGTGCGCGACGAGATGGTTGTTGCGAACACCGCGGCCGGAGGCTGGATCGGCGGCGCGAAGGCGGGCCTCACGCACCTTGCGGCCTTCAGGTCCGGCACGCTCGCCTTTGATCCGGCGATCAACGGTTTTACCTTCGAAGGCGAAGCCTCTGCCAGCACGCTGCAATTCCTGAGTGAAGACATGACCGGGGCCGCGGGATCCTGGCGGGTCGTCATCGCCGCCGAGGCGGCGGCGGATGGGGGGAGCGCCGCGTCGGGGCCTGCGGATGAGACCCCGGGAGGGACATGCACCGAGGGCATGAACCAGATGCTGGAAAGTGCGGCCGTGGGGTTCGAGCCCGGCCGGGCCACGTTCCGCCGGGATGATGCCGAGGCGCTCGACCGGTTCGCCGGGATCGCACGGCTCTGCAGCGCGGACACGCCGCTCCAGCTGGACGTGAGCGCAGATGCGCTGGCACAGGCGCGCGCCGCAGCGCTGGCGGATTATCTCGAGCGGGCAGGGGCTGCGCGGCCCCGGCTTGCTGCAATCGCCTATGGCCCGTCTGAGGGGGGCCGGGCTATGGACACGGAGGCGGCCGCGCGTTCAGAACGGCCAGTCGAATTCACGGTACGGGAGTGGAGCGGACAATGACCTGGCTGGTGACGCATATGTGGATCGCGCTGGCGGCAACCGGCGCCCTGACGCTGCTGCTCGGCTGGTCCGTGCGCGGCATGATGCTGTCGGGCAAGATGCGCCAGGCGATTGTCGAGCGCGACATGGTGAAGGTCGAGCTGGGCAATGCGCGCGAGGAAGTCGAGAAGCTCTTCACGCAGATCAAGAAACTGTCGAATGGCGACGCGCCGGCAGCGCCTGCACAAGACCCCATCCTCGTTCGCAAGGTCGAATCGCTGACCTCGGAGCTGGCCCGCAAGTCGGCCGAGATAGAGGCGTTGAAAACTGCGGCGCTCGTAGCGCCAGCACCGGTTGCGCCGTCTGCGGCGGCGGCGCCCGAGGCAGGCGAGGTGGAGGAGACGCTCGTCTGGCGCAATCGCCATCTCGAAAGCCGGGTTGTGCATCTGGAGGCCGAACTCGCGAAGGCGGCAGCTGCGGCTGCGCCCGAGCCCGCGCCGGTGGCGGATGTTGCCGCAGCGCCGCCGGCCGGTACCGCGAAGCTGGGCTGGGAAGTGAAATACCTTCGCACGCGCGTCGAGGCCCTGCAGACGGAACTGTCGGCTTTGCCAGCGCCCTCGCCGGCGCCGGTGGACGAGGCCGCCGCGCCCGCGCCTGCCCTCGCCCCTCAGACGGCTGCCCCCGTCGAAGAAGAGATTGCCCGCCTGCGCTGGCGCGTCCGGTTCCTCGAAGGGCGCCTTGCGTATTTTGAAGGCGATGGAGACGCCGAGGCGGCGGCCTCCGTAGAATCCGCGCCGGCCAGGCCGAAGCGCGCTGCCGAAGCGATCCTCGGCCAGCTCGAAGCGGCAGACGAGCGCGCGGAAGCGGAAGCCGCGCAACAGGTGGCGCGTGTGCGCCCGATGTCGATGGACCGGCCGGTAGACGGCAAGCCTGATGATCTCACGCAGATTGGCGGCGTTGGTCCGAAGATACAGGACGTGCTGAATTCGCTCGGGATTTTCCACTTCGACCAGATCGCCGAATGGACGTCCGAGAATATTGCCTGGGTCGATGAGTATCTCAGTTTCTCGGGCCGCATCACGCGCGAAGGATGGGTCGAGCAGGCCGCCGTGCTGGTGGGCGAGGCGGCCGAAGCCTGATTGTCCTGTTCATTCAGAACGTGTTCACGGACCTGTTTCTAGATCCGGAAGGATAGTCCCGCTGTTTGCAAATCGGCCTGCGAAGAGTAGGCTGGCGCAAAACCGGGCACAGGAGACGGAACGGATGACGCATCAATTCGAATTGGGTGAAAAGTTCGACAGCGCGCTGCTCGCCCATGCGCCGCGCGTGCGCCTCTCCCGCCGCGGCATGATCTTGGGCCTCGCCTCCGGAAGCGTCTTTCCCTTCATTTCAGGTTGCGCAACAAATCTGGCGACCGGCGAAAGCCAGTTCCTGCTGGTCGATGATGCGGCCATCGCGAACATGTCGGCGACGGCCTGGAGCGACATGAAGGCGCAGACACCGCAGACCTCTAACTCGAGGCTCAAGGGCCGGGTGCTGAACATCTGGGACCGCACGATCCAGGGCGCCGTGAAGGAAGGCCATATCGACCCCGGCGCGCAGTGGGATGTGGCGGTGTTCGACACGGATGACGTCAATGCCTTCGTGATGCCCGGCAACCGGGTCGGCGTGTATCGCGGCATCACCGAGCTGACCGAAAACGATGACCAGATCTCGTCCGTGCTCGGGCATGAGACCGGCCATGTCGTCGGCAAACATGCGGCTGAGCGTTATTCGGTGGGCATGGCCGCGCAGATTGGCCTGATGGCCGGGCAGATTGCAGTCGCGTCGTCCGAAGAGCTGTCGAAATACGGGTCCGCGATTGGCGCGCTTGGCGGCGCTGCGGTGCAGTTCGGCGTGATCCTGCCCTTCAGCCGCAAGCACGAGCTGCAGGCGGACAAGCTCGGGGTCGATTACATGCACCAGGCCGGGTATGACGTGAAACAGTCGGTGCGCCTGTGGGAGTTGATGGACGCACAGTCGAAGGGCCAGCGGCCGCCGGAATTCCTGTCGACACACCCCGATCCCGTCCGCCGCGCAGAAGAGCTGCGCACCTATATAAACGCGCGCGGTTACGCGCTGATCTAGGCTGCGAAGGGACCAGAAACCCGCGCCGCGATTTTCCCCGGGAGGCCGAGGCGCAAACGCAGGGCGGCTCCGGAACGGTTTTGGAATGAGCCTGGAAAGCCTCGCTTTACGGGCTTTTTCTTTGGGCATGCTTGACCGGGGAAGGCCTTTCCGCCATACGCCCGGTTTCCGCGGGAGGCTGCCAGCCGTACCGAGGAGCCTCGATACCAACCGGGCGGATCGAAAGACCACCGCCCCACCGCCAAAGTTGTGAGGACAAAATGGCTAAGAAACTCCTGGGGCAGATCAAGCTCCAGATCCCGGCCGGCAAGGCCAACCCGTCGCCGCCAGTGGGCCCGGCCCTTGGCCAGCGCGGCATCAACATCATGGAATTCTGCAAGGCGTTCAACGCCCGTACGCAGGGCATGGAAGAAGGCATCCCGACCCCGGTCGTGATCCAGTATTACCAGGACAAGTCGTTCACCTTTGTCACAAAGACCCCGCCGGCCTCGGTTCTGCTGAAGAAGGCCGCTGGCCTGAAACTCGGCAAGAAGCCGGCCTCGGGCTCGAAGAAGCCGGGCTATGACTCGGTCGGCAAGGTCACGATGGACCAGGTCCGCGAGATCGCGAAGGTCAAGATGATCGACCTGAACGCCAACGATCTCGACGCTGCCACCAAGATCATCGCCGGCTCTGCCCGCGCGATGGGTCTCCGGGTTGAGGAGTAATCGACATGGCAAAAGGTAAACGTACGCGCGCCATCGAACAGTCGATCGACATCACAAAGACGTATTCGATCGCCGATGCCGTGAAACTCGTGAAGTCGAACGCGAAAGCGAAGTTCGACGAAACGATCGAAATCGCCGTCAATCTCGGCGTTGACCCGAAATATGCAGACCAGCAGGTCCGCTCGGTGGTCAACCTGCCGGCCGGCACGGGCAAGACCATCCGCGTCGCCGTGTTCGCCAAGGACAAGAAAGCTGATGAAGCCACCGCTGCCGGCGCCGATATCGTTGGCGCAGAAGACCTGTTCGAGAAGGTCAATACCGGCTTCTTGGACTTCGACCGCGTCATCGCGACCCCGGACATGATGGGCCTGGTCGGCCGTCTCGGTAAGGTGCTGGGCCCCCGCGGCCTGATGCCGAACCCGAAAGTCGGCACGGTCACCCCGAACATCGCCCAGGCTGTCAAGGACGCCAAAGGCGGAGCCGTCGAGTTCAAGGTCGAGAAGGCCGGTATCGTGCATGCCGGCGTCGGCAAGGCGAGCTTTTCGGACGCCGACATCGAGAAGAACGTCACCGCGTTCCTCGGCGCACTGGTCCGGGCCCGCCCGTCGGGCGCCAAGGGCACGTTCGTCCGCAAGGTCACCCTGTCGTCCACCATGGGCGGCGGCGTGGCGATCGATCTGGCCGAAGCGAAAGCCTGATCGCGGCGGGCTGACCAGCCGGCAGTCCGGACCCCGGTCCCTGCACCCGCAGGGGCCGGGTTTTTTTTGGTTCGGTCAGGGCCGCACAAAAAAGCGGTCAGGGGGTTGCGGCCCGCTGGAAAAAGCGTTAATGCCCGCCGCTTGACGGGAGTCCACCGATGTGTATTCGGGGGGCTCCCGTTTCCTGTCCGAGACCATAGGCCTTTCCGTCACTGGAAAGCCAAGGGCCGCAAGGTCACCTATGCAGACGGGGTGAGGCGTAGACACGGTTCGGATTTTCCTGGAATTTTTCCGGGAATTGCGCACCGGGCAGGCCAATCCCTGGGCAGGCGCTGGAAGCCGCAAGGCGCAAGGCGATTACCAGGGCGGCCGGATGGTCCGGACGCCTCAATGGAGACCCGCAATGGATAAAGCTGGAAAAAGCGCGGCGCTCGAAACCCTGAAGGGGGTTTTCGAAGAGTCGGGCGTGGTCATCGTGACCCACTATACCGGTCTCACCGTCGCGGAAATGACGAAGCTGCGCGGGATGCTCCGCAAGGACGGCGCGCACTTCAAAGTGGTCAAGAACCGCCTGGCGAAAATCGCCCTCGGCGGAACCGGCGGCGAAAAGGCACAGGACCTGTTCCGGGGTCCTGTGGCGATCGCCTATTCGCCCGATCCGGTGGCAGCTGCGAAAGCAGCTGACGAGTTCTCGAAGGAAAATTCGAAACTCGTGATCATCGGCGCGGTGATGGGTAAGCAGGTGCTCGACGCCAAAGGCGTCGAAGCGCTCGCAAAGCTGCCGTCTCTCGATCAACTGCGTGGCAAGATCATCGGCCTCGTTCAGGCTCCGGCGACCAAAATCGCTGGCATCCTGCAGGCGCCGGCATCGCAACTTGCCCGCGTGGTGTCCGCTTACGCGTCCAAAGACGCGGCATAAGACACCCGTTTTCGCAACCTACGACCTCAACAATCGAACCAAACAACAGGACATTGAACCATGGCAAATCTGGACAAGATTGTCGAAGACCTCTCGGCTCTGACCGTTCTCGAAGCGGCTGAGCTCGCGAAACTTCTCGAAGAAAAATGGGGCGTCTCGGCCGCTGCGCCGGTCGCTGTCGCCGCCGCTGCCGGCGGTGCTCCGGCGGCTGCTGCCGAAGTGCAAACCGAATTCGACGTTGTTCTCACCGATGTCGGTGCGAAGAAAATCGAAGTCATCAAGCTCGTCCGCGAAGTTGTTCCTTCGCTCGGCCTGAAAGAAGCCAAGGACCTCGTCGAAAGCGCGCCGAAAACCGTGAAGGAAGCGGTTTCGAAAGCTGACGGCGAAGCCCTGAAGAAGAAGTTCGAAGACGCAGGCGCCAAAGTCGAACTGAAGTAAGCGCCTTCGGGCGTGTATCCGGGCGGCGTTCGCGCGAGGCGCCGTCCTGTCGTGGATTAGCGCGGCGGTCACTTTTTGGGGCCGCCGCGTGCTCGCGTTTCAAACTCCGGCATGCCGCCTCTCCTGGCGGCGCCGAAAAAATGGGAACTTGGGATGGCACTCTCCTTCACGGAAAAGAAACGTATCCGCAAAAACTTCGGCCGCATTCCCGAAGCCATCGAAATGCCAAACCTGATCGAGGTCCAGCGAGAGTCCTACGAGGCTTTCCTCCAGATGAACACGCCGCGCGAAAAGCGCACGGACGATGGTCTCGGCGGTGTCTTCAAGTCGGTCTTCCCGATCACTGATTTCTCCGAGCGTGCGACGCTCGAATATGTTTCGTATGAATTCGAACATCCGAAATTCGACGTTGAAGAGTGCATGCAGCGCGACCTGACCTACCAGGCGCCGCTCAAGGTGCGCCTGCAACTCGTCGTGTTCGATGTCGATGAAGAGACCGGCGCCCGCTCCGTCAAGGAAGTGAAGGAGCAGGAATGCTATCTCGGCGACATCCCGCTGATGACCGACAAGGGTACGTTCGTCGTGAACGGCACCGAGCGCGTGATCGTCTCGCAGATGCACCGCTCGCCGGGCGTGTTCTTCGACCATGACAAAGGCAAGACCCATGCCTCCGGCAAGCTGCTGTTTGCCGCCCGCATCATTCCGTACCGCGGCTCGTGGCTCGATTTCGAGTTCGACGCGAAAGACATCCTGAACATCCGGATCGACCGCAAGCGCAAGCTGCCGGCGACGACGATCCTCTATGCGCTCGGGTTCAACACCGAGCAGATCCTCGACAGCTTCTATTCCCGCTCGATCTTCCGCCTCGACAAGAAAGGCTGGATCGCAAGCTTCCGGCCGGACGCCTGGCGCGGCGTGAAGCCGGAATATGACCTGGTCGATGCGAAATCGAAAAAGGTCGTGGCCGAAGCCGGCAAGAAGATCACGGCGCTGAAAGCCAAGCGCATCGCTGAAGGCGGCGCGGACGAAATCCTCGTTCCGTCGGACGCGCTGATCGGCAAGTTCCTGGCGCGCGATGTCGTGAACATGGAAACCGGCGAGATCTTCGGCGAGGCCGGTGATACGCTCGAAGCCGAGTCGATTGCCGAAATGCGCGACTACGGCCTGAAGATGATCGAAGTGCTCGACATCGATGCCGGTGGCCGCGGCCCCTGGCTGCGCAACACGCTGAAAGCCGACAAGAACGAGACCCGCTTCGAAGCGCTCTCCGACATCTACCGCGTCATGCGCCCCGGCGAGCCGCCAACGCAGGAAGCGGCCGATGCCCTGTTCGGCCAGCTGTTCTTCGACTCCGAGCGCTATGACCTCTCGGCTGTTGGCCGCGTGAAAATGAACATGCGTCTCTCGGTGGCCGTGCGCGAGTATGAGTCGGCCGAAGACTCGATGCGCGTCCTGCGCCATGAAGACATCATCGGCGTGATGAAGGTCATCCTCGACCTGAAGGACGGCAAGGGCGAAGTCGACGACATCGACAACCTCGGCAACCGCCGCGTCCGTTCGGTCGGCGAGCTGATGGAAAACAACTACCGCATAGGTCTGGTGCGTATGGAGCGCGCGATCAAGGAACGCATGGGCGCCGTCGATATCGACACGGTCATGCCGCACGACCTGATCAACGCCAAACCGGTCGTTGCCGCCGTGCGCGAATTCTTCGGCTCCTCGCAGCTGTCGCAGTTCATGGACCAGACCAACCCGCTTTCCGAGATCACCCACAAGCGCCGCCTCTCGGCGCTTGGCCCGGGCGGGCTGACGCGTGAAAGAGCGGGCTTCGAAGTGCGCGACGTGCACCCGACGCACTACGGCCGCATCTGCCCGATCGAGACGCCGGAAGGCCCGAACATCGGTCTCATAAACAGCCTCGCGACGCACGCCCGCGTTAATAAATACGGTTTCATCGAGAGCCCGTACCGCAAGGTCGTCAAAGCCAAGCTGACCACCGAAGTCGTGTATCTCTCGGCGATGGAGGAATCGATCTACAAGATCGCCCAGGCCAACGCGTCGGTGAACGCCAAGGGCGAGCTGGTGAACGAGTTCGTCAACGCCCGCGTCGCCGGTGAAGCGACGATGGTGTCGAAGGACGAGATCCAGTTCATGGACGTCTCGCCGAAACAGGTCGTCTCGGTCGCTGCCTCGCTGATCCCCTACCTCGAAAACGATGACGCAAACCGCGCCCTCATGGGATCGAACATGCAGCGTCAGGCCGTGCCGCTCGTCCAGTCGGAAGCGCCGTTCGTCGGGACCGGCATGGAAGCGGTCGTCGCCCGCGACAGCCGCGCCGCCATTGTTGCCCGCCGGGCAGGGGTCGTGGAGCAGGTTGACGCGCTGCGTATCGTGGTGCGCGCGACCGAGGAAATCGACGGCGCGAAATCGGGCGTGGACATCTACCGCCTCGCCAAGTTCCGCCGTTCAAACCAGAACTCGTGCATCAACCAGCGCCCGATCGTGAAAGTCGGCGACACGGTTTCCAAGAACGACATCATCGCAGATGGTCCGTCCACGGATCTCGGCGAACTGGCGCTCGGCCGCAACGTGCTCGTCGCGTTCATGCCCTGGAACGGTTACAACTTCGAAGACTCGATCCTGATCTCCGAACGCATCGTGAAAGACGACGTCTTCACCTCGATCCACATCGAGGAATTCGAAGTCGCCGCCCGCGACACGAAGCTCGGCCCGGAAGAAATCACGCGCGACATTCCGAACGTCGGCGAGGAAGCCCTCCGCAACCTCGACGAAGCCGGCATCGTTGCCGTCGGTGCCGAAATGAAGGCGGGCGACATCCTCGTCGGCAAGGTCACGCCGAAGGGCGAAAGCCCGATGACGCCGGAAGAAAAACTCCTGCGCGCCATCTTCGGCGAAAAAGCTTCCGACGTGCGCGACACCTCGCTGCGTGTTCCGCCGGGCGATTCCGGCACGGTGGTGGATGTCCGCATCTTCAACCGCCACGGCATCGACAAGGACCAGCGCGCGCTCCAGATCGAGCGTGAGCAGATCGAACAGCTGCAGGAAGACAAGGAAGACGAACAGTCGATCCTCGAGCGCAACACCTACGCCCGCCTGCATGACCTGCTGGCCGGCAAGGAAGCCGCCGCCGGCCCGAAAGGCTTCAAGCCGGGCCGCATCACGGCCGCTGCGCTGGAAGATCTGTCCGAGAAGCAACTCTGGGACATCGAGCTGAAATCGGAGAAGGCGCAAGCCGAACTGAAAGCCCTGCGCGAACAGTTCGACGCCTCGATCCGCGAGCTCGAAGCCCGCTTCAACGACAAGGTCGAAAAGGTCCAGCGCGGCGACGACCTGCCTCCGGGCGTGATGAAAGTCGTCAAGGTCTTCCTGGCCGTGAAGCGCAAGCTTCAGCCGGGTGACAAGATGGCCGGCCGTCACGGCAACAAGGGGGTGATCTCCAAGATCAACCCGAGCGAAGACATGCCGTTCCTCGAAGACGGCACCCCGGTCGACATCGTGCTCAACCCGCTCGGCGTGCCGTCGCGGATGAACGTTGGCCAGATCCTCGAGACGCACACAGGCTGGGCCTGCCGCGGTCTCGGCCGGATCATCGACAAGGCGCTCGACGAGTACCACCAGAAGCATGACATGAAGGGCCTCAAGAAGCCTCTCGTGACGGCCTATGGCAAGGACCACGAACTTCCGGAGACGCACGAAGAGATCGTCGAACTCGCCGGCGTCCTCGTCAACGGTGTGCCAATCGCCACGCCGGTGTTCGAC
>Ga0163144_10008580_pt1 | contig 22096 bp, 15 predicted proteins | sample OliLak19BULKMAT1_FD_123175 | JGI IMG/M metagenome (GOLD analysis project Ga0163144, IMG submission 123175) | Freshwater microbial mat bacterial communities from Lake Vanda, McMurdo Dry Valleys, Antarctica - Oligotrophic Lake LV.19.BULKMAT1 | ecosystem: Environmental > Aquatic > Freshwater >... | reverse complement strand
TGCGAGCAATCCGCAACGATTAACGGCAGCTACAAACGCGGCGAGATAGTGTAACCAATCCCAGCCTGCGAGCAATCCGCAACTATAGCGGCGCTGTTCGCGTTGGCCGGCGTAGTGTAACCAATCCCAGCCTGCGAGCAATCCGCAACCGCGCGGCGGATCACCACCTAGAGGAAAACAGTGTAACCAATCCCAGCCTGCGAGCAATCCGCAACGCAAACGTGATCGGCACGGTCGCGCCGACAAGTGTAACCAATCCCAGCCTGCGAGCAATCCGCAACTGGACCAGTATTCCACCGAATCCATGCCGTAGTGTAACCAATCCCAGCCTGCGAGCAATCCGCAACTAAACGGAAATCTCGTAAGAATCGGCGATCAGTGTAACCAATCCCAGCCTGCGAGCAATCCGCAACGGTGGAAGACTGGATCGCCTGCCGTGAGCCAGTGTAACCAATCCCAGCCTGCGAGCAATCCGCAACTCGGCGGCGCGGCGGCGCTCGATGCGCTCGAGTGTAACCAATCCCAGCCTGCGAGCAATCCGCAACCGCCGGTCAACAAACCGCAGAATGGTCCCGAGTGTAACCAATCCCAGCCTGCGAGCAATCCGCAACTGGTCAATCAAGCCGTGCCCAACATTGATTAGTGTAACCAATCCCAGCCTGCGAGCAATCCGCAACCGTCCTTGTGGATCCGGCCAGAGCCGTCTTAGTGTAACCAATCCCAGCCTGCGAGCAATCCGCAACAGACGGTTTGTTGTGACTTTCAAGTTTTCCGCATCATAGCATCGCCCCGCGGTTTCGCAAGCAAATCATCCAAAAATATCCAAGTTATTCAAAATTCTTCAAAACAATTTCTTGGCCTTGATCGTCACTTCGCGCGGCGTTTTTTCGCCCCCGCAAGCAATCGGGAATGCGCTTTGAAGAAAGGCGGCCTCGCGCGCGCGATTTTTTTTCTGGCTTGCCGGTTCGCCGCAACGCAAAGCGCAGCGCGGATGAAGCGCAGCGCGTGGAAATTGCCGCGCTCCGCTTCGCATCGCGGCTAACCCCTCGCCTCCGCGCGTTTCCCCCCGCCCCTCGCCTCCGCCCCTGAAACTCACGACGCAGAGCGTCGTGCCACAGTTACGCCAAAATCTCGCGCACCACCCGCCCATGCACGTCCGTCAAGCGATAGTCGCGGCCGCCGTAGCGGTACGTCAGCTTCTCGTGGTCCAGACCCATCAGGTGCAGAATCGTGGCGTGCAGGTCGTGCACATGGACCTTGTCTTGCACCGCGTGCCAGCCGAAATCGTCGGTCGCGCCGTGGACCATCCCCGGCTTGATCCCCCCCCCGGCCAGCCACATCGTGAACCCGAACGGGTGATGCTCGCGGCCGTCGGTTCCCTCGGCCGTCGGCGTGCGGCCGAATTCGCCCCCCCAAATCACCAGCGTCTCCTTGAGCAAGTCGCGGGCTTTCAGGTCCGCGAGCAAGCCGGCGATCGGCTGATCGACCGCGGCGCAGTTATTGGGAAGCTCGACCTTGAGGCTGCCGTGTTGGTCCCAGAGTTGGCAGCTCGACCGCTTGCTCGTTTGCGTGTGATAGACCTGCACCATCCGCACGCCGCGCTCGGTCAGCCGCCGCGCCATCAGGCATTGCTTGCCGAAAATTTCGGTCACCGGGTTATCGAGTCCGTACAGCTTTTGCGTCGCCGCCGTTTCGTCGGCCACGTCGAACGCGGCGGGCGCCTCGCGCTGCATCCGAAACGCCAGCTCGAACGACTCGATCCGCGCGTTGAGGCGGCTGTCGTCGGCCCGCTCGGCGGCGTGGGCCGCGTTGAGTTCGCCCAGCCAATCGAGCTGTGCCCGCTGCTGCTCCGACGAGAACCGCCCGTTGCCGAGGTTGCCGATCGGCTGCTTGAGGTCGTTGACCAGCGTCCCCTGATGCTCGGCCGGCAAAAAGCTGCTGCTCCAGAGCGGCGCTCCCTGCGCCGGTTGCGCGGGCGAGATCACCACATAGCCGGGCAAGTTCTGATTTTCGGAGCCGAGGCCGTACAGCAGCCACGATCCCAGCGACGGCCGCGAGAAAGCCTGCTCGCCGGTGTTCATCTGCAGGCAGGCCCCGTTGTGATTGATGTTGTCGGCCACCATCGACCGCACGACGCAAATGTCGTCCACGCACTTGGCGGTTTGCGGCAGCAGCTCGCTGACCGCGGTGCCGCACTGGCCGTGCTGCGCGAATTTGTAGGGCGAGGCGAAGAGGTTGCCGGTTTTGGTCCGTTCGAGCTTGGGCTTGGCGAAGGGGAGCGGCTGGCCGTTGAGTTCGGCCAGCTTGGGCTTGGGATCGAACAGATCGACATGCGACGGCCCGCCGCACATGAACAAAAAGATCACCCGTTTGGCGCGCGGGGCGAAGTGGGCCGCGGCGGCGGCGTCGCTGGAAAGCAAGTGGGCCAGGCCCATCAGGCCGAAGCCGCCGGCAAAACCGCCGGCAAAGCGGCCCAGCGCGGCCCGCCGCGAGATAGGGTGCGGATGGTGTGATGACATAATTCAACTCCGAATCGTAGGGTGGAGCAAGCCGCCAAAAATGCCGTTGAGTGAGGAATGTTGACCGGCGCCGGTCCACCATCTCTTTCCCAACGCCCAACGCCCAAAACTAAATGCGACACTCTAGCTAATCCACATAAATCAACTCATTGGAACAGAGCAAAACCTGGCACAGCGCTTCCCAATTGTCGCCCGCGCGGGCGGCGACGGCCAGCTCCGCGGCGGTCGGGTCGCGCTGCCAAATCCGCCGCGCAAGCCAGCGCATTTTCGTCGCGCTATCGCCTTCTTGCTTGCCCGCCAGTTCCGCCAACGCCTTCGCCCGCGCCAAGGCGAACGGATGATTGAGCAGCCAGAGCGCCTGCGGGGCGACGACCGAATTGATCCGCGCTTCGACGATCGCGGTGGGGTTCGCGCCGTCGAACAGGGCTTGGTAGTTGGAGCGGTCGGAGCGGACGGTCGCGAGGTAAAGCGTCCGCCGCGGCGTGTTCACGTCGCGCGTTCCCTTGCCCCCCACCGCGCGGTCCAACTCGCCAGTCGCGGCGAGCAGCGCATCGCGCAGTTCCTCGGCGCTCAGTTGCCGCCGCGACCAATGACTTAACCACTGGTTATCCGGATCGGTCGCCGCGGCCGATTCGCTGGGCGTCGCGGCCCGTTGATACGCGTCGCTGAGCATGATCGCGCGGTGCAGCGCCTTGATGCTCCAGCCCTTCTCAAGCAACTCTGCCGCCAGCCAATCGAGCAGTTCAGGATGCGTCGGCGGCGTCCCCAACTTGCCGAAGTTGTTCTCGGTCCGCGCCAGCCCTTCGCCAAAATGCCACTGCCAGACGCGGTTCGCCATCACCCGCGCGGTCAGCGGGTTCGCGGGGTTGGCGACCCAGCGGGCCAATTCGAGCCGCCCGCTGCCGTCATTGACCAACGGTTGCGAGGCGTTCGCGGCGTCTGAAGTAAAAATCGCCGGAACGCGCCGCTTCACCGACTCGCCCAAGCGGTCATATCGCCCGCGCTCGTGAACTTGCGCGTCGTGAAAGCCGGCATAGGGCGTGGCGGGAATGCCCCCTTCTTGCAGACCTTGGGCGAAGCTCGGCAGCGGCATTTCGGCTTGCAGTTTCTGCTGTTCGGCGATCAGCGTTTGATTCGCGGCGTCGTCCGCGGCGAGTTGCGTCCCCTCGCCCGAGCAGATCGCCCAGACCGCGTCCTTGGCTGGATCAGCCCCCGCCATGAGCGCCTCGCGGAGGTCCCATCGCTTGCCGTCGGCCGCGGTGATCGTGAACTCGACCCGCGTCGAATCGCATGAATATTCTCCCCGCGGCCGGATGATTAACTGCACCAACTCGCCCGTGTTGACGGTAACTTGCGTGGTCTGGAACTCCGCGCTGCCGGCGTTGTTGACGGTCCCTTTTCCCAGCGATTGATCGCCGCGCCGCGCTTCCCACTCGATGCCGTTGCCGCAGTTGGGATCGGCGTCGAAGAGCTTCGCGCTCACTTCGATCACTCCGCCCAATTGACTCCGCCAAACGGCCGAGACCGACGTCGTCGGACCCGGATGCAGACAGAACGATTTCGCCGGCAGCTTGATCGTCGAAAACGCCACCGGCTTGTCGGTCGTGTTCACCGCCATGCTCGGGTTGCCTTCTCCCGCGCTTTTCCACCCGACCAGGCCCGCGATCCCCGCGATCTCGCGCTCGGGCTTGCTGAGCGGTTGGAGCTGCGCGGCGAGCTTCGCTTGAATTTCGCCCAGCCGCGCTTGCAGCTTCGCGCGTTGTTGTTCTTCTTCGGGCGAAAGGAGCGGGATCCGCATCAGCTTTTCGCCCGCCCCCTTGGGCGTGAACGCGGCCAGGATCCGGCTGCTATAAAAGAACCCCGCCAACCCCGTGTAATCCTTGGCGGTGAACGGATCGAACTTGTGATCGTGGCAGCGGGCACAAGCGACCGTCACTCCCAAAAATCCGCGGCACAGCACGTCAATCTGATCATCGACAATATCGGTGTGGATCTTCTCTTTGTCGGCGTCGCCGTTTCCCCATTCACCAATCGCAAACAGTCCCGTGGCGATCACCAACTGTGGATCATACTTGCCGGATTGGGCGGCGAGAATGTCGCCGGCGATTTGCCGCGTCACGAATTGATCGTAGGGCAAGTCGGCGTTGAACGCGTTGACCACCCAATCGCGATAGCGCCACGCATCGAGGATGTCGCCGTCTTGATCGTAACCGCGCGCGTCGAGCGAGTCGGCGTAACGCACCACATCGAGCCAGTGCCGCCCCCAATGCTCGCCATATTGCGGCGCAGCCAGCAGCCGGTCGATCACCTTCGCAAACGCCGTTGGCGAATCGTCGGCCAAAAACGCCGCCGCCTCGGCTTCAGTCGGCGGCAGCCCGGTCAGGTCGAACGTGGCGCGGCGGAGGAGCGTGCGCTTATCGGCCCGCGGCGCGGCGACAATCTTCTTATCAACCAGCTTGGCGTTGATGAACGCGTCGATCACAACGGCGGTCGGGGCGGACGAAGGCAACGAATTCGCGCGGGCCAACGCGGCCTTATCGCGCAGCGGCTGCCACGCCCACCAGGACTTGGCCTCGACCGCGGTCATGCCGCCGATCCGCTCGGCCGGCACGCGCGGATCCACGGCCCCGCGGCGAACCCATTCCTCCAACAGCGCGATCTGCTCGGCCGAGAGCTTGCCCCCCTTGTCGGGCGGAGGCATTTGCAGCTCTTTGTCGGTGTGGCGAATCGCCTTGATCAACAGGCTCGCTTCCGGCTTGCCCGGCGCAACCGCCATGCCCGAATCGCCCCCCGCCTGCCATCCGGCGCGCGAATCAAGCCGCAACCCGCCATGCTGCGTTTTCTCGCCGTGGCATTCCAAACAGCGTTCAATCAGCAGCGGGCGAATCTTGGTTTCAAAGAAGGCGACCTGGGCTGGGTCTGGCTCCTGCGCCGCCGGTGGCGAATCGGTTGGTCTCTTCGACTCTGGCTTGTTCGCTGCCGGCGACGTTTCTTCCGCGGTTGCGTCGGCTCCATCACCGTAAAAGAACCATGCGCCCGGCGCGATAGTCGCGAGGATCAACGCCAGCGATCGCGATAAGCTGCGAAGCAGGGGCATAAAAAAGTATTCGCAAAATCGGACAAGGCGGGAAAACGGCGGACAAGCCGCGTTAAATCAAATGGCGGGAGGCACATCGCGCATGCCGTGTAAATCGTTGCCCGAGACAGTATTACTGTCAGCACGCCGTCCAGTTGCCGCCATTTATCATAACCCCCCGCGAATCTTCCGGCAAATCTCGGTCCTAGCGTGCCGTAAACGCACTCCGTTCTCCGGATCTTACCGATACCTGTTGTTGGAATGTCGCCGGATCAATGAGCTTCGCATAGAATTGCAAGTTGCTACAATGCGGAGCGCGCACTACTCCCGCTTTTGACCGCAAAAATCGCCGGTGAATACCAGGCGACAACCAACAACAGGGAACGCTTGTGGACAATCAACCCGCCAACAGCCTGCCGTCCATCTTCGCCGATGGCGACGTGTACGATCTGGTGCTCAAAGACGTCCCGTACGGACTCGATTTCTACGTCTCCCTGGCGCGCGCGGCGCGCGGTCCAGTGCTGGATGTCGCCTGCGGCACGGGCCGGATCCTGTTGCCTTGCCTGCAAGCCGGCGTCGAGATCGAGGGGCTGGACCTGTTCGAGCCGATGCTCAAAACGCTCCGCACGAAGGCGGCCGCGTTGGGTCTGTCGCCGCAACTCCAGCAGGCCGACATGAGCGACTTTTCCGTGCCGCGCCAATTCGCGCTCGTGATGATTCCGTTCAACGCCTTTATTCACAACCTAACTCAAGAGACGCAAATCGGCTGCCTACGGCTCTGCCGCGAACATTTGCTACCCGGAGGCAAGCTGACGTTCGACACGTTTTTTCCGGGGCTGGAGTTTGTCTCCACGCCGCCGTACACGCGCGTGTTGGAAGGGGAGATTCAGCATCCCCAAACCGGCCTGCCGGTGCGGATATACGACACCCGTCGCGTCGACCGTGTAGAGCAAATGTATTACTCACTAAACGATATCGAGCTGCTGGCCGCAGACGGCAGCGTGCAAACCGTGCATCGCACCGCGGACTGCTCGCGGTTTTTCTACAAGCACGAAATGGAATTGCTGTTGCGCGTGGCCGGCTTCGTACGCTGGGAAATCTCCGGCGACTTCGATCTCCGTCCGCTGACCCGCGAGCACGACGCGATGATCGTGACGGCTTGGAACGCGTGAGCCGGTTCGTGACCTCCCATCGTTTCCGCCGTGCAGGATGAATTCAAGTAGGCAAGGTTCGGGCGCGATAGCCTAGGATTTTTGCAGTCCAGCGGACGTGGTGACTATCCATTCGAGACAGCAATGTCCAAACGGAAAGTTTGCCACGCCTTCGCGGGCGCTCATGACGTGCCTTACACCCATGAAGATTGTTACAATAGCATTCTCGTGTTTCGTTTTTTACTTCATGCTCAATGATTCCGCTTGAATGTCATCGCAACAACCGATCACCAACTCCCCCGACGATCCCGCCCCCGACCGCACCATTGCGGTCAATTTCGAATACACTCCCGCCCTCCCCGAGATCCTCAAGCACCTCAACGCCGCCCTCCTCATCACCACCTATCAGGCGGGCAAGTTGTTGGTGCTGAGCGTGCGCGAGGGGAAGCTGGCGATTTCGTTTTTGGATTACGACCAGCCGATGGGGATCGCCGTCGCTCCGGACCGGATCGCGGTGGGGACGCGGCGGCAGATTCACTTTCTCGTCGCGGCGCACGAAACGGTCACGCCCCCCCGCCCGCCGCAATTCAACGACGGCTGCTTCGTCCCCCGCGCCAGCGCCTACACCGGCAGCATTCATGGCCACGATTTGGGTACGGTCGAACGACAGCGAAGTCTACCAAAGCCGACCTACAAAAAAGCTCTGGCACGACGCTCCGCCGTCGTAAACAAAGCCGACGATGACATCGTCGTAATATTGCGAATAACGGAGCGGAAAAGCCTCGAGATTCAATTTTTGGCTGATCTCTGATAAATTCGCATTTTCATCGCGTCCAGCAACGCTCACGATTGAAAAATATTATTCTGTTTTGAAAGAATTATATGGAAATTAAGCTTGTAAATTCCTAGAATGTGCAAGTCGTAATAATCTGGTCATCAATCAGGGGACTTAGAGATGTTTCGCCAACTATTTCAGAAGCTCCTATCTAGTAACCGAATCATCGCGCATAAAAGCTTACGGCCATTCAACCGCAGATACCGAACTCATGACTCAATCGAATGCTTGGAAGCTCGGCTTTGCCTGAGCACCTTCTACGACTACGACATCATTGCCAAGACGGGGAGCGGACTGACCAGCATTCAGCCGGCTGCCTCGATTAACGACTCGGGGGACGTGGCGTTCGTCGCAATCACGAGCGCGGGCCAAAGCGTCTACTTTGTGGACGGAAGTTCCGCACCGCAGATCGTTAGTTTCCCAAACCCCAACAGCACGCGCACCTACGGACAAGAAGTGCAGATTAACAATGCCGGGCAACTGGCCGCCATCGATATTACCAACGTTGGCTCGCAGCGATTGGCGCGGATTTGGGACTCGAACAACCCGGGCTCGAACACGATTATCGGCCGTTCCTCAGCCCCTCGTCTGGATACGACACACTTCGATGGGCTGGGTGGCTTCGCGAGTATCGCAAACGACGGCAAGTTGGCCTTCGCCGGCTTGGAAAGTCCGACACCGCCGAGTCCGGCATTCTGGGAGGTTCAACTCAGTTCAACTTTCGTGGATCGTCGTGACTTCGTTAATCCGTTGACTGATGTCTCGCAGTTAGACATTCCGCCATCCCCCTTCTTTCGCCAAATGGCGGCGGACGGTGAACGGGTCGTGGTGGGAAACCGCCAGGGAACAACTAACGAAATAACTTGGTACGACATCACCGGGCCTGATTCTTCAGAAGTCATCGCCTCGACGAGTGCCGGTTGGGCTCAACTCGGCATTCGGCCGGGAATCAGCGATGATGGGACAGTTGTTGTTTTTTATGGTGCGAAAAGCGATGGTTCTGGACTCGGGCTCTATGCGCGTGTTTGGGACGGTTCGATATTTAGCGAACCCATTCTGCTCGCCGGGGCGAATCTGACCGCGCCGCGCGCGGAACTCGGCTACAACGATTCAGTAAATCCGATTTACTTCAAAAGTGACCGATTCGACATCGATTCCCGACCTTCGATAACGTATTTGGTCGGAGGTCCAGTGGGGTTAGAAAGCGACAGTTTCGTGGTCTCGTTCATTGGCACTCCCAGCGAGGCCAGCCGCTTGAACACCAATGTGGCCGGCACTCCACTCCTCTTTTCCGCCAATAAAGGGGTTTGGGCCATCCGTGTGGATTTGTCCAAGCCGGCAATCCCTGGCGATCCGGATCAAATCGAGTACAGCCCCGCCAGCGCATTTCCGGTAATCCAAATCGGCGACAAACTAGATACTGGGACGGTGAACTCAGTCGCAATCCACGACTCGATCGCCGCTGCTACTGTGGACAAAACTGGAGCCGCGCGTACTCCACAACGCGGAGACCATGTAATCAGCTTCTGGGCTGATACCACAGCAGGACAAATTATTGCTCGGGCCTGGAGATTAGACACGGATCAGGACGGATTGCTTGACCACTGGGAGACCTCAGGAAAGGGGATCGATATCAACCTAGATGGCATGATCGATCTCGACCTCTATGCCTTAGGCGCGCGACCGAACCAAAGAGACTTATTTCTTGAAATCGATTGGCTCCGTCCAGAATCAGGCCAGGACTTTGCCCCGCAACCAACCGCTCTACAAACTGTTGTAAGCACGTTCGCCGCCCAAGGCATCAACCTCCATGTCGATGCTGGCGCGCGTTCGGTAAATTATCCCACCGGTATCGTTCGGCAGGGGGGAGACTTGATTACGACGAATGGGTCGCACATTGATGTGGTTTACTTCAGCGTAGTAAATGTACCAGCCGGTACGGTCACGCGCTCATTCGATAGCATCAAGAAGTCATTCTTTGGCACCAAAGATAAAGCCGCAAGGGAATTGGCATTTCACTATGTCATCTTCGCCGACAACCACACAGACTTCCAGGGTTCGAGCGGACTTGCCGAGATTGGGTGGCAGGGGCCGCTCGAGCAATTTTTGGGCGACTCCAATGGAAACGGTATGGCTGATCCAGGAGAGTTCACGGATTCAAACGGCAATGGCGATTACGATTATTTGAATATGAATACGATTCCGGGCAATGATGTGATTGTTTCGCTACAAGGAAGTACACAATCGCCCAGACTCAAGATACCGGGTACGCCTCCAGTCGAACCGTTTACAGACACTAATGGAAACCTAATGTTCGACCCTGGGGAACCGTTCAATGATACGAATGGAAATGGAATCTATGAAGATTATTCAATTAACACTCCCTTGGGATACTTCCAGAGTCAGACGCTCATGCATGAGTTGGGGCACAATCTCGGGCTAATGCATGGTGGAGTAGACAATATCACAACTAATCCGATCGGCACGCCCGGTCATGTAACGGCTGAATATAAACCCACTTATCGCAGCCTGATGAATTATGCCTATCAGTTGGATCCCGATCCTAACGGTAACTTGGTTACGAGCTACTCATCGAACGGCGGTGCTGCTATCTTCAATGATTGGGCGAACCTTCGCTTGGACTTTACTAGCTATTTGGACGCCCTTGGCAACACATTCGGACTGAACCGCGGTGCACTAGGAAATTCATTCGTCTCTCCTAATGAACCAGAGACGACCATCGACGAACTCATACTACGTCATGGACCGTTTGAATCCCAACCTCCCAGCCTCCAAATCTTAACCCCACTGCCTGGCTCCACTCTCTTGGTGGGCGGATCGTTGACGGTTTCGTTAACCGCCACCGACAACGGCGCGATCAGCGCCGTTTCCGTCCGGTTCGACGCGAACGGCGATGGGGACACTGACGATCCGGGCGAAACAACGCCGGCCGGAGCGACCGGCCCAAACACGTTCCAGGCGACATTTTTGGGCGTGTCCGGTCCGGCCGGGTTGCGTCCGTTGATCGCAACCGCGTTTGATAACTTCGAGTTATCAACCGAGGTTAGCCAAGACATTCAAGTGACAACGGATACGGTCGCCGCGGACCTGGATCTCAGCGGCGGAATTTTAACCTACACCGCCCGCGCGGGAATTTCCAATAGCGCCGCGCTCTCGTTCAACGCCGGCGTTTACACGCTTAGCGACACGGCCCAACCCATCGTCCTCACCCCCGTCGCCATCGCCGCCGGGTGGAGCGGCAGCGGCACCAATGCCGTTTCCGGTCCTTCCGCAAGCGTCGATCTGTTCGCCTTCAACACGGGCGACGGGAATGACGCGCTGGCGGTCAGCGGCGGGACCGACGGCAACGACCGGATCACGTTCGCCTCGGGCAGCGGAACCAACACGCTGCAAATCAACTCGGGAACGGCGCGGGTCGATAGCACGGCTGCCGGCGGCACGCTCGATACCACCGTGTTGGCCAACGCCACGCTGCTGACCGCCGGGATGCGGCAGCGGAGTTTGTCACTGACCGGCACCAATGCCCAAGCCAAGGTTCTGCCCAACGGCGGCGCTACGGGGCTGGTCGTGCTCGATTCGCTCAGCATCGCCAACGGCGCGGTTCTTGACATTCACGACAACGATCTCGTCCTGACTTACGATCCGCTCGGCGCGAATCCCACCGCCGCGATCCAAAGCTATATCAACAATTTTTACAACGGCGCTAACGCCGGCGTACCCGTCATTGCCAGCCAGGGGATCATCGACACCGGCGGGCAGACCGTCTTTTTGGCCATCGATAACGCGCAAACCGGCTTCGGCGACGGGGCGGTCGGGGCGACGTTTTATGATCTGACGCTGGGCAATTCCACCGCCGGAACCGGGTTCAATCAGACCATCGTCCGTTACACCTGGGGGGGCGATTTTGATTTGAACGGCGTGGTGGACGCGCTCGATTACGCCATCGTCGATGCCAACCTCGGCCAGACGGTCAGCCCCGGCGGCGTGGCCGGGTGGCAGCGCGGCGACGGCGACTTCGACGGAATGGTCACGCCGTTGGATTATTCCGCCATTGACGCGAACCTCGGCCAAGGAGGGCCGCTCGGAACGGTTTCGATCACGCCGCTGGAGGGAGCCGGGTCAGTGATAATTCAAAAAACACTGGTAGGCAAGCTACCAGTGCCACACGAGAATCGAATTGATCCGGCGTGGCTCTTTGAACTGGCCGCGCAATCGAATGCGAACTCCTCGCGCCGCGGCACGGCGTTCCGCCCCGCGGCGCACGTCGCCCGCGAGTTGCTCTTTGCCGCGTGGGAATGAGTATGTCCCAACGTCCCGTTGGGAGCGTCGTGCCACAGAGTCCGACGATGCCATCGTCGGCTTTGGAAAGCGCGCTCCGCTGCGAGTCGCGGCTAACCAATTCCGCACTCCGCACTTGCCCCGCGCCTCTCGTCCCCAGCCCCTTCCCCCTACACATCTAAATTCCGCACTTCCAACGCGTGCTTCTCGATGAACTCGCGGCGGGGTTCGACTTTGTCTCCCATCAGCACGCGGAACAGCAAGTCGGCCGCGCCGGCGTCTTCCATGCTCACTTTCAGCAGCGTCCGGTTGGCCGGGTCGAGCGTGGTCTCGCGGAGTTCTTCGGCGTTCATTTCGCCCAGCCCTTTGAACCGCGTGATCGTCAGCCCCTTTTCGCCCGCCGCACGCACCGCGCCCAGCAGCCCGCGGAGATCTTCGATGCCGGTCTCCTGTTCGCCGCGGCGGAGCAGGTACCGCGGCTCTTCGCGGCCGGTCCGTTCCTGCGGAATGAGCGCCTGGACGTCAAAGCCGGCCGCGCTCAGTTCCGCGAGCGCGGCGTTGATCGGGCGGACCTCGTGGAGATCGACAATGTGCAGCAGCGACGCTCCCTTGGCCGCGTCGGCCTCGTCCTCTTTCTTGCCGGCGGCCGCGCCGTTGGTTTCCGCGCCATTACCCGCCGGCGCGTTGGCGTTGGCCGCGGCGGCCGCTTCGTTTTCGGCCACGAGCAGTTCCTTTCCCAACAGCGCTTCTTGCGCGGCGACGAACGCATCCAACTCTGGGCGGCTAAAGATCCAATGCTCTTGCTTCCCCAGATAAACGTGATAGATCGGCATTTTGCCGTTTTGCATCTTGGCGGCCATCGCGCGAAGGCTGATCCCGCGGCGTTCCAGCGTGACCAGCGATTCCTCGACCGCGGCCAGCGTGACGCACAGCTTGCGCATCTCGGCGCCGCTGATCTGCCGCCCGTCGCCCGGCTCGAACACGCCTTCCCCCAGGCCCAGGTCGAGCAGTTGGGTTTTCATCTCCTCGTTGGTCTGCACGTAATACGTCTGGCGTTTGTTCTTGACGCGAAACAGCGGCGGCTGGGCGACGTAAACGTGCCCTCCGGCGATCAGGTGATACATTTGTCGATAGAAGAACGTGAGCAGCAAGGTGCGGATGTGCGAGCCGTCGATGTCGGCGTCGGTCATGATGACGATCTTGTTATAGCGGCGACGGCCGAGGTCGGCGTCGTCGCCGATGCCGGTGCCGATCGCGGCGATCATGCTGCGGACCTCTTCGTTGGCGAGGACTTTATCTTCGCGTGATTTGTAGGCGTTGATGATCTTGCCCCGCAGCGGCAGGATCGCCTGGAACTCGCGGAGCCGGCCTCCTTCGGCCGAGCCGCCGGCCGAATCCCCTTCCACCAGATATAACTCGCACCGCTCGACCACGCGGCTGGTGCAGTCGCGCAACTTGCCCGGCAGGCTCCCGCCGCTGAGCACCCCTTTGCGGTCGCGGAGCAATTGTTTGGCCTTGCGGGCCGCCTCGCGGGCTTCGGCGGCGATGATCCCCTTCTGCACGATCAACTTGGCGACCTTGGGGCTTTCCTCGAGGAACTTCGCCAGGATCTCGCCCACCACGCCGTTGACGATCCCCTCGACCTCGGTGTTATTGAGTTTGATTTTGGTTTGCGATTCAAACTTCGGTTCCGGCACGCGGACGCTGATCACCGCCGTCAGGCCTTCGCGGATATCCTCGCCCGAGGGGGTGATGTCCTTGTACATCTCGGCTTTTTTGCCGTAGGAATTGATCGTGCGGGTCAACGCGGTGCGGAACCCGACCAGATGCGTTCCCCCTTCGACCGTGTTGATGTTGTTGACGAAGGTTTGGACGTTTTCGGTATATTCGTTGGTGTATTGCAGCGCGACTTCGACTTCCACGTGATCTTGCTCGCGGGCGATGAAGATCACCTCGGGATGGAGCGCGTCGCTGGCGCGGTTGAGGAATTCGACGTACTCCACGATCCCCCGTTGGTAAACGAACGTCTCTTGTTCATTCGAGCGTTCGTCGGTCAAGTTGATCTTGACCCCGCGGTTCAGAAACGCCAATTGCTGCAAGCGGTTATAGAGAATGTTGTAGTCGAACTTGAGATTATGAAAAACTTCCGGATCGGGCATGAAGGTGATTTTGGTTCCCGTGCCGCCGGCCGCGCCGATCCGCCGGACCTCGGTGGTCGGTTTGCCGCGGGTGTATTCCTGTTGATAGAGATGCCCGTCGCGGCGGACCTCGGCCGAGCACCATTCGGATAAAAACGTGACCGTTTTCACGCCGATGCCGTGCAGCCCGCCGCTGGTTTTGTAGGCTTGCTTGTCGAACTTGCCGCCGAATTTGAGGACCGTCATGACCCCCTCGAGCGTGCTGACCTCGCGGCCGAGTTCTTTGCTCAGCGCGGGGTGGATTTCCACCGGGATGCCGCGACCGTCATCGATAACGCTGACGCTGCCGTCGACATGGATGACGACTTGCACCTCTTTGGCGTAGCCGGCCATCGCCTCGTCGATGGCGTTATCGACCGCCTCATAGACCAGATGATGCATCCCCTTCAGATCGGTATTGCCGATGTACATGCCCGTCCGCGCGCGCATGTGTTCCAGATCGCTAAGGTGCTTCATTTGGTCGGCGCCGTATTCGCCGCCGGCGACCGGATCGGGAGAAGCGTTTTCCGCGGACGGATCAAGTTGCTCTTCAGCCATGGAAACTCGGTTCAAAAGGGTGTAGTAGGCGAGCGGGAGGCGTAGCCTATGGTTTTTCTAGCTAGCATTAAACGGTCGAGTAATTTCCTCATTTGTGTGGCGATCCTGGCACCGCAAAAGTCCTCTGGCTCCCTCCCCCTCGCGGGGAGGGGCTGGGGTGGGGGCACTTCGTCACCTTCGTCAATACGCGCCGAATCTCATCCAACACGTCTTCAAAATTGTCATCCAAGGTTTGATTCCGAAACCGGAGCAGACGAAATCCTTGCGACTCCAACCACGCAGTGCGTCGTGCATCGTATTCTCTTGCCGCTTCATCCAATTGCTGCGGACCATCCAACTCGATAATGCGATTCTGAGTGAAGCAAACAAAATCAACTATGTACTTCCCAATCGCCGCCTGTCGGCGAAACTTCTCGCCCAACTTGCCGCAGCGGAGGAAATGCCAGAGCGACTTCTCGGCCGTAGTCGATTCGTTGCGCAGCTGCCGGGCAAATTCACGTTGGACTCGATTGCGGTATATGCGGCGTGTTCAACCCCCTCCCCACAAGGGGGAGGGAGCCAGAGGACGATTTATTAGCGGTTTCTGCGGAACGCGTTCCACCCTACATCTGGCCGACCTTAAATCGCAGCCCGGTGAGTTTGATTTGCGGCAGCCGCGGGGTGAGTTCGGCCAGCAGTCGGGCTTTATGAAAGCCCAACTCGCTTAGCACCATGTTGTTGGCGGCGAAAATTTCCAGCACGCCACGCTTCAACTCCCCCACCCGTGTGTGCGCCGCCAGTTGCGGTCCGGCGACCTCGCTCCAAACCGCACGGTCCACCCCGCCCGACTGCTCGCGCGCGTAACCGCGGCGCGAGATCAATTCGGAAAGAACGTCGGCGATCCGTTGGGGCGCGGGCATGGAGGACGTAATTGTTGTTACATTGTAGGGTGGAGCAAGCCGCCAAAAATGGTGTTTGGCGAGGAATGTTGATCGGCGCCGGTGCACCAATGAATTGAATAACCACGCCCTTCGCTGGCGCTCATGGCGTGCCACCCAACTCCTCAATTCCCAATTTGCATTTTCTAATTTGCCCTTTGCAATCTTTTCAACAGGTCCCAACGAGACGTTGGGACCTACTTATCGATCGCGGCTCAGCGGCATGATCACATAGGCATAGCCGTCGTCAACCGAGAGCACGCCCGGCCCGGTGCCGTCTTGCACCTCGAAGAGCATCGTCGCCTCGGTGTGCAGCACCTTGAGGAAATCGATCACGAACCGCGGATCGAGCGAGATGTCGATCTCCGGCCCGTCATAGGCGATCACCTGGGCAACTTCGGATTCGCCGACCTGGGCCGTGCTGGCGTTGAGCTTGAGCTGCCCGCCGCCAAAGTGGAAGTTCACGCCGCGGCTCTCTTCGCTTGTCACAATCGCCGCCTGCCGGACCGAATCGAGCAGCGGCCCGACCTGCATCGGGATCTTGATCGCGTGCGGGCGATTGGGGAAAACGTCGCGCCAGCGGGGGAACCGCCCTTGCACGAGGTTGCTCTGCAGGATGAGTTTGTCGGTTTTGATCATGATCGTGTTGCCGTTGGACGAGAGCAGCACATCTCCCTCGTCGCCCAACGAGCGTTCGATCAATTGCAACGCGCGTGTCGGGACGATCGTTTGGGTCTCGACCGTGTCATGTCCGCCGACGGCTTGGGCGGGGCCTTGCATTCGTGCGAGGCGGCGGCCGTCGGTGCCGACGGCGATAATCTGGTTCTCGCCCATCTCGAACAACACGCCCCCCAAGGCATAGCGGCTACTTTCGGTATCGGTGGCGAAGGCCGTGCGGCGGATGATTTCCTTCAGCAGCCGCGCGGAAACCTGATGATATTTGGTTTCCTGAAAGTCGGCGACTTCCGGAAATTCCTCGGGAGATTCGGTATCGAGCTTGAACTTCATCCGTTCGCCGCGAATGACCGCGCCGTTTCCTTTCACTTCGAGCTGCAGCGATTTATCGTGCGACTCGCGAAGGATTTGATTGAACCGCTGGATCGGCAAAATGGTTTGGCCGGGATCCAGCACTTCGATCCCCTCGACACGGACCCGCACGCCGATTTCCAAATCGGTGGCCAAGAGCGTACACCCCTCGCGCGTCACTTCGAGCTTGACGTTTTGCAGAATCGGTTTAGGGCTGCGTGCGGGGGCGACGCTGCCGGCAATGGCGAAGAGATTGGCAAACGGTTCGCGAGGGAAACTGATTTTCATGGCGGGTCCAACCGAAAAAGGAAACAAGGCGTTGAAGTGGACTTTACTCTCTTAGTTTTAAATGAATTAAGAATTAGTAGCAGTAGTAGAGGAACCGTGCGGGCGGGAAATGGACAGTACGGCTGGGGTCGAAATTGCTAGTTTTGCGGCATGAAATGAGGGATATTGCGTCTATCGACGGTGGGGAAAAACGGTTGTCGGCGTGTTGGTGGGACGTTGACGGCGTGTCGAGGAAATGTTCGGCCAGGCACAGCGCGGGTGAGGGTCAAAGGTGTGATGTTCGTTGGTTGAATTCATGAACAAGTGGTGAACAGGTAATCCCCAATTGTTAAATCATCGTGTGCCACTGGCATCTTGCCAGTGGAATGTCGCTGCCTCATGAGCACCTGAATTTCGTAGGGTGCAGCAAGCCGAAAAAATGTCGTTTGGCGAGGAATGTTCATCGGCGCGGGTCCACCAATGCGTTCGATTGCGATCTCTAAAAATGGTGGGCCTGCACTAGCCATCAAATTGCCTTCATCGCGGCAGGCTCCATTCTACGGAACACAGCAAAACATGGTGGACCGGCGCCGGCAAACGTAAATCGCCAAATTGCTTTCGAGGCGGCTTGCTCCACCCTACGGCACGCTGAATCACATTACCCTCCCGCCAGCAGCTTGCGTAAATCGTCATGCGCCTGGCGGATAGCCGGGTCGGTGCGGATGCGTTGCTCGATGGTGCGGATGCCGTGCAGCACCGTCGTGTGGTCGCGGCCGCCAAAATGTTTCCCTAATTGCTCCAGGCTGATTTCGCCCAGTTGCCGGGCGAGGTACATCGCCAGGTTCCGCGCGGTCACCACGGCTCGGCGGCGCGTGGGGCTGAACAGCTCGGCCGGTTTCAGGCTGAAATACTTTGCGCTTAAATTGGCTATCGCCTTCACGCTCGGCTTGTACCCGCCGCGCTGCGAACTCAACGCCGCGCGGGCCGCTTCGGCCATCACGGTTCGACCGTCGGGCGATTGAGAGGCCAAATCGGCGGCGAGTTGCCAAATATCGGCCGCGGTCAAGACGATGCCGTGGGCCAGCGCGTGCAGCGAGTTCTCGGTCGCCGCGAACCCTTGCGCGGCCGTGTAACGCTCCCACATCGCCAACCGCACTGCGGCGCCGGGCGCGTGCAGCGTGCTAAATAGGCCGCTCTGCAGCCGCGCGGCTAGCGGAGCCGTCATGCCGTGGATCATCTCGGGCGCCATCCGCGACGTGAACGCCATCGCCCCGCCGTTGGCCAATAATTCGTCAAACGAGTATTGCAGCTCGAGCAGCGCCGTCCGCTTGCCCGCTAGTTGCGTCAAATCGTCAATCACCAGTAACCGCCGCTGGCGGAGCGATGTTTGAAACGGACGAAGCTGGTCGCGTTCGACGGCTTGGGCATAAATCGCGGCGAACTCGCCGCCGCCCAGCACCAAGACCGCGCCGGGGTCTCCCCACTTGCGCTGCCAATGCGCCGCCAAACCACGCGCGATGTGCGACTTGCCCAGGCCTGGCGCGCCGCAGATCAACAGCGGGTTATAACTTGTGCCGAGTTCTTCGCAGAGCGTGCCAAGCGCTTCGGCTACAAGTTCGTTTTCCGGTCCGACGATCAGGGTCTGTTCCCACGACCAAGCGGCTGGGCGGAACGGTGAACCGTGTTGCGCGGCAGTCGGTTTTGCCGCAGCACCGTTCGCAAAGTAATGGGCGTGGGCTCCATTCGTCACGGACCCCTTTGGCTGCGCCGATTCCGCTTGCGGTAACCCGTTGGGGTGCGAATGACCTAGCTGCCGCGTGACGCCGTTTTGAGGCGTGGGCAGATCGTCTCCCGCCGGCCAGGGACCGGGGAGAGGCAAGGTTTGCACGCGGGAAATCGTGGCGGCTCCGTCCACAGCCAATCACCTGAAATCCCCGCCAAAACGGGGTCGGAAAACGCTGAATTTCGAGATTCAAAACCGACGCCGGATTCTACCAGATTGGGGGGGTAAATATAAGCAGTAAAAGGCAAAAATCCCCACGCTTCACCCATTGTTTTTGTTACAGTGAAGAGGTCGATATTGGGCTCGGCGGAAAGCGGCCTGAAATCGCTTGGCGAACCCCGTTCGTAACGTTAGTCTGGTGGCTGCATTTAAGTAGGTTCCAACGTCCCGTTGGGAACTATTCATTGCAAATTGGCAATTGATTGCTGTGTGCCACTGGCGTCCCGCCAGTGTTCCGTAGGGTGGAGCCAGCCGCCGATAAGGCAATTTGGCGGGTTGAGATCGCCGGCGCCGGTTTACCATTTTGGACGTTGGGCGTTGGGAAAATTTTGGTGGACCTGCGCCGATCGACATTCCTCGCTAAACAGCATTTTTGGCGGCTGGCTCCACCCTACCAACTACCAACTTACCCTTGATTTCTTCACTTCTGGAGTTTTTCGATGCGATTTTGCGTTCTACGGATGATCGGTTGTTGTTTGTTGAGTTTCCTGCTCGTAGCCACGTTGCGGGCCGAGGATTGGCCGCAATGGCGCGGACCGCAGCGCGATAACATCAGTACCTTCAAAGGCCTCCGCACCGATTGGGCGGCCAAACCCCCCGAACTCCTCTGGCAAATGGAAGGGCTGGGCAAAGGTTATGCCGGGGTGAGCATCGTTGGCAATCGGCTTTATACCACCGGCAACCGCGACGGCGCCCAATGCGTGATCGCCGTCGATCTCGACAAGCATTCGGTCGCCTGGAGCACGCCGGTCACCAAGCAGGAACCTGAACACGGCTCCGAAGGCTCCCGCTGCACGCCCGCCGTCGATGGCAAGTTTCTTTATGTCGTTTCCTCCGACGGGCAGATCGTCTGCTTGAACGCGGGGAACGGCAGCATCGAGTGGAGCAAAGATTTTCAAGACGAGTGGCAAGGGAAGATGCACTCCGGCTGGGGCTTTTCGGAATCGCCGCTGGTGGATGGCAACAACGTGATCTGCACGCCCGGCGGCAAGGATGCGTTGTTGGTTGCATTGAACAAAACGACCGGTAAGACCGTCTGGCAGACGGCGTTTCCCGATCCGGGGGGAAGCGGCAGCGAAGGGGCCGGCTACGCATCAGTAGTGATCAGCAACGCTTGCGGCGTAAAGCAATATGTCGCGCTGGTCGGCCGCGGGTTGGTCGGTGTCGATGCCAAAACCGGCAAACTGCTCTGGACGTACAACCGCGTGGCCAACGGGACCGCGAATTGTTCCACGCCACTGGTGAGCGGCGATTATATCTTCGGTTCCAGCGGTTACGGCACCGGCTCGGCGCTGGTGAAACTCGTCAAAAGCGGCGACGGCATCAAGGCAGAAGAGGTCTATTTCAAAAAAGGAGACGAGCTGCAAAACCACCACGGCGGGATGATCCTCATCGGCAAACATGTGTTCTTGGGTCACGGACACAATGAAGGGTTTCCGGCCTGCGTCGAATTGCTGACCGGCAAGAATACCTGGGGAGATAAATTCCGCGGGCCGGGCGGCGGCTCGGCGGCAACGACGGCGGTTGATGGGCATTTGATCTTTCGTTATCAAGATGGCACAGTCGCGCTCATTGCAGCCAACCCGGCGAAATATGAATTCAAAGGGAAATTCATGCCGGTCGTCAAGGAACGCGAAAGCTGGGCCCACCCGGTGGTGGTGGATGGGAAGCTGTTTCTGCGCGAGCAGAACCATTTGATGGTGTATGACGTGGCGAAGTAGGGGGCTCTTGTAGCCCGACCTCCGCGTCGGAATTACGGCGAGCGGGAGGCGTAAGCCTCCTGTTTTTGCATTGCAAATTGCAAAATAGGAAATGCAAATTGGGAATTGAATGCCGTGTGCCACTGGCGTCTCGCCAGTGTTCCGTAGGGTGGAGCCAGCCGCGATTCAAGTTGTTTGGCGGGTTGAGATCATCGGCACCGGTCCACCATGTTGGGCGTTGGGGATTGGGCGTTGGGAAAATACTGGTGGACCGGCGCCGATCCACCTTTTTCGCTAAACAGCATTTTTGGCGGCTGGCTCCACCCTACGCACCTTCCCGCTGAATCAATGAATCCAAACCGCAGCCAGGGGGTCGGGAGTCTTTGGCGTGTAACGACGATTCAAGTGCAACGACGCTGCCCGCCAAAGACTCCCGACCCCTTCTCGTGACGGCACCAGAATTGATAGCACAAGAATGCGATGGTGCTTTGTGAAACGCAGGACGGGAATCACGATCGGTGTCGTAGCCGTCCTGATTATTGGCGTCTTGCTTGGGACGGGAACGCGCGGCGGAATGGGGAGATTTTCGCCGGACACGCTCGAATTTCAGACACGGTCGGAATTCACGATTCTCAATGGTGCAATTCCACTCTACCGCTCGAATTGGGAAACGTCTGAAAACGAGTTATTAACATATATTCAGAAGGAAGGATATGTGCAACCGATCGCAACGGACAATCCACGTTGGGAAACGCTCTTTCATTAGAACTTTGCATGGAGAGATGGATATGCTGCGCTCTATCGCCTGGTCGCAAGAGTTCCCCATTCGCGCGCGTCTCTATTGGCAAGAAGGTTTCATGTATTTACGCTCGGAAAATAAAATCGAACAGGCGATTGGAGAAGAAATTCTGAGCAGGTGTAGGCACTGTCAATTCAATTGGGAAATACAAGCAAAGATCAAAGAAATAAAACAAAATATTACGAAACTTTATTACGACTGATGATTTAATTACTTGATTCAGACAGCGATCAATATAATTTGTTTCACACCCTACCCACGTCGAAAAATCGCAGGGATTAATTTTCACCATTCACCCTTCCTCCTTCCTCCCTTTCCCACATGGCCTGGCGCGACACGTTTCTCCTGCAATTCGGGCCCGGATTTTTGGGGGGGATCACGTTGGGCCGCTGGCTCCGGCTGCTCTGGGAAAATCGCTTTGCCATCCCGCCGACGCATTGGCTGCGGGCCGCTGCGATCACGGCGCAGTGCGGCACGAACAGCCTCTTTGCCTGCATCGAAGAATGGCGTTATGGGGCGAAAATCGCCGCGGTGGAGCCGCCGCCGCCGCTCTTTTTGTTGGGGCATTGGCGGAACGGGACCACGCATCTGCACAACCTGCTCACCATCGACGAGCGGTTTGCGTTTCCCAACAATTATCAAACGATGTATCCCTTCACGTTCCTCACCACCGAGGCGTTCAATGCGCGGATCATCAATTGGTTCCTCCCCCGCCACCGCCCGTTGGACAATATCGAATGGACGATGGCTTCGCCGCAAGAAGACGAGTT
>Ga0163144_10008579_pt1 | contig 22101 bp, 23 predicted proteins | sample OliLak19BULKMAT1_FD_123175 | JGI IMG/M metagenome (GOLD analysis project Ga0163144, IMG submission 123175) | Freshwater microbial mat bacterial communities from Lake Vanda, McMurdo Dry Valleys, Antarctica - Oligotrophic Lake LV.19.BULKMAT1 | ecosystem: Environmental > Aquatic > Freshwater >... | reverse complement strand
TTGAATGGAGCGCCAAGCGAAAGATGCCGCCTGAGTAATTACCCATTCCTTCCGTTATCCGTGCCGATACGTGTGATCCCTGGCGACGGCCTCGTTCGCTTGGGTTGCGGCCGCGGCCTCAGCCCGCGGGCCTGTTCGATGGCGCTTCTCCCATCCCATCGCGGCCGACAATCGACTTCGGGCTGGCGATGAATTGCGCCCCTGCCGCCTGATTTTTGGCGCAGGTCACTCACACCGCGGGTTAGTTGACGCCGAGAGCGGTCTTGGCCTCGGCCCAGGGGACGCCGGGCTTGCCTTGGCTGCGCGCGATGGCGGCATTCAGGTCGCGCAAGTCCTCCAACTCTTCCACGCGAGCACGCAGCCGGGACATTTCATGGCTAAGGCTGCGCAGCGTGGGTTTGCGGACGGGTTTCTTTTTAGTCGCGATAGGCATCTTTGCGGTCCTTCACCCAGTGAACGAAGATCAGATCTTTTCGAGCGTGAAAAGCACGCGGTAAGACCCCACGCGCAAGCGATATTTTCCGCTCTGCCCAGCGAGCTGTTTAACGTCACCGCGGGTATCGGTTTACAGCGCTTCGAGCCGCTCGCCCATGCGGCGGCGCTGCTCCTTCGGCAGCGCGCGCAATTGCGCCAACGCTTCTTCACCAATCTCCAGGCGGCAATGCATCGTCGTGCCTAAATTTTACTGGCTTAGGCGACTGAGCAAACCGGAAAAACGTCCGAAAATCGGGGGCCGGAAAAACGGGTCATGTGTGAACTATTGCTTCTGCTGAAAAACCGTATCCACAAATGTAGTGCGCCCAAATGGCAGCCGGGAAACCGGTCTAAAATCGATTATCTCATGCCAAACCATGTCGCGGCATACCCCGATTTCTCGCCCGATTGGGATTTTTCAGCAGAATCAACTATTGACAAGCACCGCACCGAGGCCGGTCACGTCGAGCGTCGAGAATCAAGACATGTCCCCTTTTTCTGACTCTTCGGCGAAAACCGGTGCGCGCTTCAAGCGCGCGATGGTTGCGGTCACGATGCGGGTCGCAACGCCGGCCAGATGCTGGAACTGCGCCGAGTCAGCTTCCGCGACCGACAGCTTCACCAACCGCCGCAAGAGCCAGCCGCTCGTCAGGCTCTCTTTCGGACGGCTTTCGGCGGCAGTTCGCGAATGAAGGCCCACGAAACCTCCGCCACTTCGCCGGTATCGTAGCGCACTTCGAAGCCGCCATGCGTCTCCTCGTCGAGGACGACACCGATCGGCACGGCACGAGCGGAGATTCCGTTGGCTTTGCGAATGGTCGGGTGCGGCTCGAGAAACGACAGTCCATCCTCAAACTCGACGTCGAAGGCGTCCTCCCATGAGAGGTAGCGCACATGCGTGATATCCACCATTCGAGCGGTGCCGAACGGTTTCTTCATCTGCCGTGAGGTGTTCATAAGCGGCCTTCGCGTTTCACAGCTTTCCAAAATAGTTACGAGCTTCCGGTCGGGCGTCCAGCCTTCAAGTCCGCGCAACGTGGCAAGATTCACCCGCCCGAGTTTACGTCCGTTCGCCGTTCGGACGTGAACGTGCCGCGGCTCATGATCGCCTTTCCACCAAAAATGATGTAGCCACCCCGGCGCACTTTACCCATGCGCCGGACTGTTGCGGAATCGGCGAGTCACACAAGTGCGTCGTGGGATGCCCGCACCCAGTGGGAAAAATTGACGCCAAACCGAACACGTCCGCGAAACCGAACACAGCCAAATCGAACATGTGAGGGGGGCACCCATCACCGGCTCGCACCCCAGTGACTCCGCATCTCTCGCTTGCCCGCGCCACACCGGCCCCTCACCTTCCGCGCCAAAGTTCATGGCATTTCCCAACCTTCCCGCGATTCTGGCCACGCGCGATCTGCGCCGCACCGAGCTCGACTCGAATCCCGACACTGCACTTCTCCGCATCTTCGCCTGGATGCAGCTCTCCCGCCACGCGGACAACCGAATCCTCGACCTCTTCCGGCAGGGCCTGATCCGCGGCACCGTGACCGGCGGCCAGGGCAATGAAGGCCTGATCGTCCCGCTCGCCCTTCTCGCCGACAAGGCCATCGACGTGGTCTCGTTCACCCACCGCGATCTCGGCGGCCATCTCATCTGGAGCGGCCACCTCGTCGATCACCTGAACCAGTATTTCGCGAACGCCGCGAGCCCGACGCTCGCGCGCGAGGGCAACATCCACCACGGCGACCCGGCCAACCGCTCGTTCCCGATGATCAGCCATCTCGGCGCGATGCTCTCTGTCGTCGCCGGCGGCACCGATTCCCAGCGCCGCCAGGGCAAGCCCGCCGTCGGCTTCGCCTTCTTCGGCGACGGCTCGTCGAGCACCGGCGACGTGCACGAGACGATGAACCTCGCCGCGCTGCTCTCGCTGCCCGTGATCTTCGTGATCGAGAATAACGGCTACGCCTACTCGACCCCGACGTGCGAGCAGTTCGCCGCCGGCACGCGGCTTTACCAGCGCGCGGCCGGCTATGGCATCGAGAGCTTTGCCCTCGATTGCACGACGGACATCGCGCACGTCGCGCGCTCGCTGGCGGAGGCGATCGAGAAAGTGCGCGCAACCTCGCGCCCGCTGCTGATCGAGGCCCAGACGCTGCGGCTGCGCGGCCACGCGGCCTACGACACGGGCGACTACCTGCTGCCCGGCGAGAGCGACGGTTTTCATGCCCGCGATCCGCTGCCGAAATTGCGCGCGCGGCTCGTGGCGTCGGCCGGCGCCGCGCGGATCGAGGCGATCGAAGCGGAGCTCAACGCCTTTCTCGAGGCGTGCGTGAAAATCGCGCACGCCACGCCGCGGCCGACCCCGGCCGGGCTGGAGGCCGGCGTCTTCGCCGCGCCCGGCGCGCCGCGGCCGTGGCAGCCGGAGCCCGCCGCGCCCGCGCCGCTCAACGTGGCGCAGGCGCTGAATCTCGGCCTGAAGAAGATCCTCACCGAGCGGCCCGAGTCGCTGATCCTGGGCCAGGACATCGGCACCTACGGCGGGGCGTTCAAGGTCACCGAGCACCTGCTCAAGGAGTTCGGCCGTCCCCGCGTTTTCAATACGCCGCTCGCCGAGAGTGCCTGCACCGGCTACGCCATCGGGCTGGCGCTCAACGGCCACCGGCCGATCGAGGAGTTTCAGTTCGCCGATTTCGCGACGGAGGCGACGACGCAGATCACGCTCAACGCCGCGACCATGCACTTCCGCTCGGGCGCGGCCTGTCCGCTCGTGCTGCGGCTGCCCTGCGGCGGCGGGCTCACCTTCGGTTCGTTCCACTCGCAGGAGCTCGAGTCGACCTTCCTCTCGATGCCCGGACTCAAGGGCCTTTATCCGAGCACGCCGCAGGATGCCTTCAACGCGTTGCTCGCCGCCTACGAGGACAACAACCCCGTCCTCCTCTTCGAACACAAGGCCCTCTACCGCCGGGGCCGCGCGCCGGTCGGGTGGGATCCGGACTACCGCGCCGTGTGGCAGCCGCGCCAGGTGCGCACCGGCGACTTCGCGACCCTGGTGACCTATGGCGAGATGGTGCACTTCGCGGAGGAAGCCGCGGAGTATTTCGCCGGCGAATACGAGCGGACCTTCGATCTCTTCGATCTGCGCGCGCTGGCGCCGCTGCGGCTCGACGCGATCCACGCCTCCGTCGCGCGCACCGGCCGGCTCATCGTGCTGCACGAAGGCCGGCGCACCCACGGTTTCGGCGCCGAACTGGTGGCACGGCTGACCGAGCAGAACTTCGCGAAGCTCAAGGCCGCGCCGCTGCGCATCGCCTCGCTCGATCTGCCCGTGCCCTTCGCGCCGGAGCTCGAGCACGCGTTCCGCCCCACCAAGGAAAAGATCGTCGACGCCATCGCGGCGTGGATGGGGTGACGACCTCGAACCAATTTCTTATTGGCTATTGGTTATCGCTCATTGGGCGATTTCGATCGGCTCGAAATATCAAAATAAGCGACAACCAACAACCGATGAGCAATCTTTCCTGGTCCGCCATCCGCCTCTTCGCCATGGACGTCGACGGCGTGCTCACCGACGGCACCGTGCAAATCTCCTCCGACGGCTCGGAGGCGAAGGCGTTTTCGATCCTCGACGGTCACGGGCTGCGCAAACTCGAACGCGCCGGCGTCGTCACGGCCTGGATCAGCGGCCGCGCGTCCGGCGCCACCACCGTGCGCGCGACCGAACTGAAGATCCCGCATCTCATCCAGGGTCGCGTGGACAAGATCACCGCCTTGGCGGAACTCGCGGCGCAGCTCGGACTCGACGCCGCCCAATGCGCCTACATGGGCGACGACGACATCGATGCCCCCGCGATGGCCTGGGCGGGCATCGGCATCGCGCCGCCGGAAGCCATGCCGGCCGCCCTCGCCGTCGCCGACTACGTGGCGCGGCGACCGGCCGGCCGCGGGGCGGTGCGCGAAATCTGTGAACACCTGCTCGCCGCGCGAGTCCCCTCCCGTTCACTGTCGCCGTGATTCGTCCGCTACTCATCTTCGCCCTCCTGACCTGCACGCTCGCGCGCGCGCAGGCACCGGCCACCGCTGCGGCGCCGGCGATCAACTGGGTGCTGCCCCTTTTCACCGACAAGGAGGGTTTCCGCTCGATGACGCTCCGCGGGACCGAGGTGCGCCCCGCGGGCAAGACGATCGCGGTGACCGATCTGAGCATCACGATTTTTTCCGGCGACGCGAAGGCAAGCGTCGACAGCATCCTGCTGAGCCCGCAGGCGATCTTTCTCCCGAAGGAACAACTGGCCCGCGGCGACCACTCCGTGCGGTTCATCCGCGACGACATCGAAGTGACCGGCTTCGGCTGGGCCTACGATCACGCGGCCAAAAAGGTTTCGCTCCAGCAGAAGGTGCGCGTCACGTTTCGCGCTCAATTGAACGACATCCTGAAATGATTTTCCGCCGCTCGTCCGTGGGTCTGTTCGTTCTCGTCGTGCTGGCGCCCGCGTTCGCCGCCGAGCCCGCGGCGCCCACGGCCGCACCCGCGGCGCCGCCCGTGCCGACGGTGATCGAGAGCGGCGCGGCCGAGATGGTGAGCACCGAGAAGGAAACGACGTTCACCTTCAGCAAGGGCGTGAAGGTCTCGGCCACCAACATGGTGCTCACGTGCGACGACCTCGTCGTCATCGCCCGCCGCACGGGCGATCCCGCGGCCACGCTCGGCAAACAGGAGAATTTCAAGTCACTGATCGCCACGGGCAACGTCCGCATCCTGCAGAACGATCGCGAGGCGACCTGCGGCCGCGCGGCCGTCTATCCGGGGGAAGACAAGGTGGAGCTGACCGAAAATCCCGTCGTGCGCAGCACGAAGGAAGGCTGGGAGCAGACCGGCCCCAAGATGATCCTGCATCGCGGCGAGCGCCGTGCGGTGATCGAGGGCAACGCCAACGAACGCCCCCGGCTCACGCTGCCGCCGCTGAAGGACCTCGGCTACGACAAGGAAAAGCCGAAGGAGAAACCCAAGGCCGCCGATCCCGCCGCCCCGGCCGCCTCCAGCCCGCCCGCTTCGACTCCGCCCGCCCTCACCGTGCCTGGCCTCACCCCGCCGCCGAAATGAGCGCGCCCGCCCCCGCCGTTTCGGAAATCCTGACCGAGGATCTCGCCAAGACCTATGGCACGCGCAACGTCGTCGACGGCGTGAATCTCCGCTTTCGCGCCGGCGAGGTCGTCGGCCTGCTCGGCCCCAACGGCGCGGGCAAGACCACGACGTTCTACATGGTCGTCGGGCTCGTGCCCGCCACCGCCGGCCGGGTGCGGCTCGACGGCGCCGACATCACGAAACTGCGGATGCACCAGCGTGCCCGTCACGGCATCGGCTATCTGCCGCAGGAGGCATCGGTCTTCCGCAAGCTCACCGTCGCGGAGAACATCCTTGCGATCGTCGAGGCCATCGGCGTCCCGCGCCACGAACGCGCCGCCCGCGTGCAGGGCCACCTCGACGAGCTTCACCTCGGCCACGTCGCCAAACAGAAGGCCTACACGCTTTCCGGCGGCGAGCGCCGCCGGCTCGAGATCGCCCGTGCGCTCGTGACGCGCCCGAAGTTCCTGCTGATGGACGAACCCTTCGCCGCCATCGATCCGATCTCGGTCGCCGAGGTGCAGAAGATGATTCTCCAGCTCAAATCGCGCGGCATCGGGATTGTGGTGACGGATCACAATGTCCGCGAAACGCTGCGGATCGTCGACCGCGCCTATCTGATTCACCAGGGCAAGGTGCTGACGGAAGGCACCGGCGACTTTCTCATCCGCGACGAGCAGGCCCGGAAATTTTACCTGGGCGAAGGGTTCAATTTATAGCCGTCAGCGATCAGCTATCAGCTTTCAGCTTGGACTCATTTCTGTATTAGCTGACCGCTGAAAGCCGAGCGCTGACCGCTCTTCCATCCATGCAAAAAGCCATCCACGGGATCACCGTCGCACACTTTCTCGAGACGTATCGCGAAAAGCTCAAGATGGAGCTCATCGTCGGCGACCAGGGGATGAACCGGCTGATCCACGAGGGCACGATCAACCGGCCCGCGCTCGCGCTCACGGGGTTCTTCAAATATTTCGCGCACAAACGCGTGCAAGTGCTCGGCGCCGCCGAGATGACCTATCTCAAGACGCTTTCCCAGCGGACCCAGATCGATGTCATGCAGAAGATGGTGAAGCGCGGCATTCCCTGCATCGTGCTCACGCGCAATTATCATCCGACGCATCCGATGCTCGCCGTCGCCGCGGAGATGCGGCTGCCGCTCATCCGCACGCCGATGATCACGATGAACTGGATCAACCTGGCGACGCTCGCGATCGACAACGAGTTCGCGCCGGCGGGCACCGAGCACGCCACCACCCTCGACGTCAAGGGCGTCGGCGTCATGCTGCGCGGCGAATCCGGCGTCGGCAAAAGCGAGTGCGCCCTCGCGCTGATCGAGCGCGGGCACTCGCTCGTCGCCGACGATCTCACCGTCATCAAGCTGCTCGACGAGCGCGAACTGATGGCTTCCAGCCGGCCGCTCAACCGCGGCTACATGGAGTGCCGCGGCATCGGCATCATCAACATCGCGGAGATGTTTGGCGTGAAGAGCGTCCGGATGACCAAGCGGATTGACATGGTCGTATCGCTGAAGGAATGGACGCCGGAAGTCGTCGAGGAGCGCACCGGCCTCGAGGAGAATTTCTACGAGATCCTCGGCATGCAACTGCCGCACATCGAGCTTTACGTCCGGCCCGGCCGCGACATCGCGCGCCTCGTCGAGGTCGCCGCGCTCACGCAGGCGCTGAAGAAAATGGGCCACGATCCCGCGCGCGATTTCAACGATCGGCTGATCGCCTACATGACCGAGCAGTCCAACCAACCCCCGCCGACCAAGATCAAGCCGGTCGATCGTGAGGAACGTCCTCCCGAAGTGTGAGGCGCGCTGGCATTCAGTGAACCGTAATCAGTGATCAGCGGTGGGGAATCAGTTGCGGGAGGCGGGGATAATTCGCGAGCCGTTGCCAATTGAGCCCCGGTCACCGCCTCACTGATTACTGAAGACCGATTACTGATTACGGTTCACTCATCACTGATTATTTTCCTATCGCCCCACTTCTTCCCGCGACTACCGTCACCCACCGATGTCCACCTCCGCTCCGCGCGCCGACGGCCGCCGCCCCGATCAACTTCGCCCGGTCACCTTCGAGCCGAATATCGCGCCCTATGCCACGGGTTCCGTGCTGGTTTCGTTCGGACTGACGCGCGTGATCTGCGCAGCGACGATCGAGCCGAACGTGCCGACGTGGATGAAGCAGCAGAAAGTGCCCGGCGGCTGGCTCACCGCGGAGTATTCGATGCTCCCCTACTCGACGCTCGACCGCAAACAGCGCGACAGCTCCCGCGGCAAGGTCGACGGGCGCACCATCGAAATCCAACGCCTCATCGGCCGCTCGCTCCGCGCCGTGATCAATCTGCAGAAACTCGGGCAGAACACGCTCTGGCTCGATTGCGACGTGCTCCAGGCCGACGGCGGCACCCGCACCGCGGCGATCACCGGCGCCTATCTCGCCGCACGGCTCGCGGTGCAAAAGCTGCTCGACGCGAAGAAAATCGCGGAGAATCCGCTGACCGATTCCGTCGCGGCGGTCAGCGTGGGTGTTTTCGGCGGCCGCGAGCTGCTCGATCTCGCCTATGTCGAAGACAAGGACGCCGAGGTGGACTTCAACATCGTGATGACCGGCCGCGGACAATTCGTGGAAGTGCAGGGATCGGGCGAAGAGGCGACATTCTCGCAGCAGCAGCTCGATAGTCTGCTGCTGCTCGCGCAAAAGGGCATGAAGGAACTGAGCGCGCTGCAGTCCACGTTTCTCGCGCGGCAGTTGCTCGGGTAATCGGTGCGGTCGCGTCGCGGTCGCCGCTTCGGTCTCCTCACCGGTGAGCGAGGTTCGCCTTCCACGCCAAAGGGTTTCCGCGCCCGAATTCGTAGTTTCCGCATTGATTTCGCAGTAGCCGCGACCCGCGCAATCTCTACGTTTCCGTCCTCCCGAGCGGGACGACTCATCAGGCGCTTCCCTGCACGGCGGCGTCCCGCGTCCCGCCGGTTTTCCCTGTTCATGACACCCACGCCACCGCCGCTGCGGGTCCTGCTCGTTGAAGACAACGAAAACGACTCCCTTCTCGTCCTGCACGAGCTCCAGCGCGGTGGATTCACGGTGGAGTTGTTGCGGGTGGAAACGGAAGCATCGTTCGCCGCCGCGCTCAAGAATCACCCCTGGGATGTGATCATCGCGGACTATCGTCTGCCCAACTTCAGCGCGGTGCAGGCGCTGGCGATTTATCGGGAGCTGCATCTCGACCTGCCCTTCATTCTCGTTTCCGGCGGGGTCGACGACAAACAAGCGGTGGCGTGCATGCGCGCCGGGGCCCACGATTTTCTGGCCAAGGACCGGCTGGCCCGGCTCGTGCCGGTCATCGTGCGCGAGCGGGGCATCTGTGCCGAACGCCAGCGGCTCGAATCCCAGCTCCGGCAGGCGCAGAAAATGGAAGCCATCGGCACGCTCGCGAGCGGCATCGCCCATGACTTCAACAACATCCTGACCGGGATCGTCGGCAATGTGCAGCTCGCCCAATACGAGGTCAGCACCTCACCCCGCGCGATTCACTGCCTCGATCAGGCGCTCAAAGCCGCGTATCGTGCGCGCGACTTGGTGCAGCAGATTCTCACCTTCAGTCGCCATCGCGAACAACCGCGCCTGGCGGCGAAGATCGGCCCCATCGCCCGGGAAGCGTTGCGACTGCTGCGCGCCACGCTGCCGGCCAACATCGAGTTCACCGTCGATTTCGACCCGGCGTGCCCCCCCATCCTCTGCGACCCGTCGCAGATTCATCAGGTGATAATCAACCTCGCGACCAACGCCGCCCACTCCATGCGCGAAAAAGGCGGCAAGCTGCGGGTCGCGGTTCGCGCGATCGAAATCGACGACTCGCTCCATCAGGAACACCCGCAACTCCACGCAGGCCGAGGCGTGCGCCTGTCGGTGGCCGACTCCGGCGTCGGCATGGATCGGGAGACGCTGGAGCGCGTCTTCGAACCCTTCTTCACCACGAAGCCGGTCGGCGAAGGCACCGGGCTCGGCCTGCCCATCGTGCACGGCGTGGTGCAAAACCACGGCGCCGCCATCACGCTGAAGAGCGTTCCCGGCGCCGGCACCACCGTTGAAGTCACATTCCCCGCCGCCGTGCAGGATGAGACGGCGCCGGCCGCCCCTGTGGCGACGCCCCCGCAAGGCAACGGCGAACGAATCCTGCTGATCGACGACGAGCCCTCCATCACCATGGTGGGAACCCAGATCCTGAAACGGCTCGGCTACGAGGTGATCGCGTTTTCCCAACCGGGCGCGGCACTGGCGGCGTTTCGGGCCGCGCCGGCTCACTTCCACGCGGTCATCACCGATTTGACGATGCCCGAGATGAGTGGCGTGGACCTCGCGCGCGCCATCCTCGCGATCCGGCCCGAGATTCCCGTCCTGGTCACCAGCGGCCGGATCAACGCCCACGATCAGGCCCTGCTGGAAGCCGCGGGCGTGCACGGCACGATCGACAAACCCTTCACCGTGCAATTGCTCGCGGAGTCGCTGGCGCGGGCGTTGCGGCCCGCCGCGTGAATCAGGGTTTCCGGCCGGCGTCGGGTGCGTCCTTGAGCGGCCCGAAGTTGCCGCTTTCCGCCGCCTTCACGAAGCCTTCGGTCACGCTCTTCAGCTCCTCCCAGCGCCGGCGAATCGTCTTCGCCTCCTCCTTCGAGATCGAGCTGTCCGCCGAGGCGGTCGCGATTGTGGCCAGCATGTCGGCGAATTCCTGCACGATGCCGTTGGTGGCGGGGATGACATTCGCCGTCGGCGGCAGATTGTGCGGATTGCGGATGTAGAAACCATCCGCCTGCTCGCAAACCCACTGCGCAATCCGGGCATCGCCGGTGATACGGAGCAGTTGGCCCACCCGATCGAGCGGGCTGCTCGCGCCACTGCCGCTGTCATCCTCGGGGGGCTCCGCCCACTTGTAGATCAGCGAAAGCGACAGACCCATGTCGGCCGCGATTTGCTTGGCACTGGTCTTCTTCAGGACCTCCCTCATCACCTCGTGCGAATGCATGCGCCGGGCATCGTGCCGCCGCACGAGTGAAAGGCAATCCCGCGCACGGCCGCATGACATGCGCGCGTCCCGGCAATCTTCGCCCCGCTTTTTTGCGTGCCTAACCCGGTCGGACTCTGGCTAACTGGCCACCCCTTTTCTTTTCAAATGAACATCCACGAGTATCAGGCCAAGGCGCTCTTCGAAAAATACGGCGTGCCCGTCCCCAAGGGCGCCGCCGCCACCACGCCTGAAGGCTTCGCCACCGCCCTCGCCCAGCTCCCCGAGGGCCCGACGATGGTGAAATCGCAAATCCACGCCGGCGGCCGCGGCAAGGGCACGTTCACCGATGGTTTCAAGGGCGGCGTGAAGTTCACCAAGTCGAAGGACGACGCGCGGGCGATGGCCGCCAACATGCTCGGCAAGACGCTCGTCACCGCGCAAACCGGCGCCGCCGGCCGCAAGGTCCAGACCGTCTACTTCACGGTCGCGAGCGACATCAAAAAGGAATACTACCTCGCCATCCTCCTCGACCGCGCCAGCTCGCGCCCCGTCATCGTCGCCTCGACCGAGGGTGGCGTCGAAATCGAGAAGGTCGCCCACGACACACCGGAAAAGATCACCAAGGTCGTGATCGATCCCGGCTACGGCATCGCCGACTTCCAGCTCCGCCAGCTCGTCGCTGCGCTCCAGCTCAGCGGCAACGAAGCCAAGAACGCGGCCAAGCTCATCAAGAATCTCTACACGATGTTCTGGGAAAGCGACGCCGCCATGGTCGAGGTCAACCCGCTCATCACCACGCCCACCGGCGAGGTGATCGCTCTCGACGCCAAGGTCTCCTTCGACTCCAACGCCCTCTACCGTCACCCCGAGATCGTCGCCCTCCGCGATCTCAACGAGGAAGACCCGAAGGAAATCGAGGCCTCCAAGTTCGACCTCGCCTACATCGCCCTCGACGGCAACATCGCCTGCCTCGTCAACGGCGCCGGCCTCGCGATGTCCACCATGGACATCATCAAGCACTACGGCGGCAACCCCGCCAACTTCCTCGATGTCGGCGGCGGCGCCTCGAAGGACAAGGTGGTCGCCGCCTTCAAGATCATCCTGGGCGACGCCAACGTGAAGGGAATCTTCGTCAATATTTTCGGCGGCATCATGGACTGCAACGTCATTGCCGAGGGCGTCGTCGAGGCCGTGAAGGAAGTCGGCCTGAAGCTCCCGCTCGTGGTTCGCCTCGAAGGCAACAATGTCGCCGCCGGCAAAGCCACCCTCGCCCGGTCCGGCCTCGCCCTCGTCAGCGGCGACACCATGGCCGACGCCGCCCAGAAAATCGTGAAGCTCGTCGCCGCCTGAACAAAACCAAGCGCAAAGACGCGAAACGCCGCCAAGGCTCACGCAGTCATCTCAACTCTTAGCGCATCTTCGCGACCTTCGCGGCTTCGCGCTTAACCTCCTTCTCTCATGTCCATTCTCATCACGCCGCAGACCAAGATCCTCGTTCAAGGCATCACCGGTGCTTTCGGCGCCAAGCACGCGCAACTCTCGCTCGATTACGGCACGCAACTCGTCGCGGGCGTCACCCCCGGCAAGGGCGGCCAATTCTTCGAACACGCCGGCCACAAGGTGCCGATCTTCAACTCCGTCCACGAAGCCGCCACCACCACCGGCGCGACGGTCTCCGCGATCTTCGTGCCGCCGCCGTTCGCGGCCGACGCCATCCTCGAGTGCGTCGACGCCGGCCTCGATCTCGCCGTTTGCATCACCGAGGGCATTCCGATCAAGGACATGGTGCGCGTGAAGCGCGTCATCGCCGGCCGGAAGACGCGGCTCGTCGGCCCCAACTGCCCCGGCCTCGTCACCCCCGGCACCGGCGACAAGAGCAACGGCGGCTGCCGCATCGGCATCGCGCCCGGCTACATTCACCGGAAGGGCCACGTGGGCGTCGTCTCCCGCTCGGGCACCCTGACTTACGAGGCGGTCTTCCAGCTCACCTCGAAAGGCATCGGCCAGTCCACCTCCGTCGGCATCGGCGGCGACCCGGTCAACGGCACGAGCCACCTCGACGTGATCAAGCTCTTCAACGAAGACCCCGACACCCACGGCATCATCCTCATCGGCGAAATCGGCGGCAACGCCGAGGTCGAAGCCGCCCGTTGGATTAAAGCCAACTGCACCAAGCCCGTCGCCGGTTTCATCGCCGGAGCCACCGCTCCGGCCGGTCGCCGCATGGGCCACGCCGGCGCGATCGTCGGCGGCGCCGAGGACACCGCCGCCGCCAAGATCGCTGTCTTCAAGGAGTGCGGTATCGAAGTTGCGGTTACGCCCTCCGACATGGCCGACGCGTTGCTCCGCGCCGCGAAGGCCAAGGGCGTCACGCTGAGCTGAATCGAAGTTAACGCCTGAGGATTCAATGGCCACAATACTCCCAACGTTCGACCGCCTGATGAATCCGCTTCTTCGGGCATTGAGCGCACTGGGAGGTTCCGGTTCCGTTGAGGAAATCTATAACAAGGTCGTTGAACTCGAGAAACTCTCCGGACACGTGCTGGCTCCGCTACACGATCCGGAGCACAGCACTCAAACAGAGGTCGCGTATCGCTTGGCATGGGCTCGGACCTATCTGAGAAAATTCGGGCTGCTGGAGAAATTCTACGCGCGGTGTCCGGTCGCTAAGCGCGAAGGCAAAAGAAACCAAACAGGTCGACCCTGCTGAGGTCTTGCGGGCGGTGCGCGCGATGGACAAGCAAGTGGCGCCAATAAAGCCAGACAACATCACGTTCCCTGAGATCGAGGACGACGACAAATGGAAGCAGCAACTTCACTCGATCCTCACGCAGAAATTGTCACCAGAATCGTTTGAAAAGCTGACGCAGCGTCTGCTTCGAGAATCGGGGTTCATCCAGGTTGAGGTTACTGGTCGAAGTGGAGATGGCGGAATAGATGGGCGTGGTATCGCACGGATGCATGGATTCATGAGTTTTCACGTGCTCTTCCAATGTAAACGCTACAAGGGCTCGGTCGGCGCCGGCGAGACTCGCGACTTTCGTGGCGCAATGGTGGGTCGCGCGGACAAAGGATTATTTATCACCACAGGCTCATTTAGCCCCGCTGCCGTCAAGGAAGCCACTCGCGATGGCGCGCCTCCCATCGATCTCGTGGACGGTATCGAACTTGCCGACAAACTGAAAGAGCTGGGTTTGGGCGTGCGACGAGAGATGATCGAATCCATTACGATTGATGACGAGTGGTTAGCGCGCATGTGACGGCATTGCGGCCGCAATCGTCAGATTGAAACTACGCGGGTCGCGTCGGAAATCACCCCTTGTGCGCACGCGTTGGCTCACGAGCTTCATGTCATGCTCACCGCCGAAATCTCCCGTTCCGCGCTGAAGTTGCCGCCGGCAGAGAGACTCGAACTCCCCCGCCAGTCAGTTGAGAGCGTGGCTCAAGCCCAGCCATCGCCCGACCACCTCAACGAAGGAGTGAGACGGATGGAAGAGGTTACGACGGGCAAGGTCGCCGGAATGACGGAGGAGCAGTATCGGGCCGCGGGGCGATGAGAGCATTTTTCCACGCGGAATTTCCGGTGGAGGTGCAGCGCCATGCCGCCGCCTACGAAGAGATTTCGCTTGGGTTGGGCGTTCGATGCCGTCGCGAAGTCGCCGAGGCCATAGCTGCCATCAAGGCGGTCCCCTCCCCTTAAACCCCGCCCGGCCCGACCCCGGAAAATCCAGTTTCCTATCAGCAACTGGATCTTCCGGGGTCGGGCCGGGAGGGGTTTGGCTCGGACCAGATTTTAACGCGGAGGTCGCGGAAAGTTCAACGCAGAGGTCACGGAGATCTGAAGTTATCCCCGTTTTGTGGCCATTGGTTTCTCTGCGTCCTCCGCGCTCTCCGCGTTTCAAGTATTCTAATTCCCAGGCTCGGACCAGATTTTAACGCGAAGGCCACGGAGCTCTCCGCGTTTCAAGTATTCCAATCTGCCGAGGGACGTGAGATTCGGACTCGGGAACGTGAAAACCGGCCCGAGACCGCGGGCGCCGGCCCAAAGAGGGGCTTCAGGCGGAGCCCAATGGCGCCGATTACCCGGGCATGAACGAGGCCAGGTATGCCATCGTAAACCTAATCCGCGTCGCCCATTCCTTTGCGGCGACCCCCAAGATCATGGCCAAACTCGGCCAACTGCTGCGCGATCCCAATACCGCGCTGGCGGAGGTCACCGTCCACCTCAAGCACGACAGCACGCTCGCGGCCCGCCTCCTGCGCATCGCCAACAGCGCCGCCTTTGCGCAGAGCGAGCCCGTCGCCTCGATCGAGAACGCCGCGGCCCTCATCGGCTTGCGGGACATCCATCGCCTCGTCGGTGCGGTCGCCGTCGACCATTTCTCGCTCCGCAACTATACCCTTTACGGCTTCACGGGCCCGCGCCTGCGCGACAACGCCATCCTGGTCGCCCTGCTGATGGAGGAGCTCGCCGTGCCCGCCCGGGAGGACCCGTCCGCCGCCTACTCGGCGGGCCTGTTCCGCTCGATCGGCAAGCTCGCGCTGGCAAAAATCGCGGACGAGCACGCGCCGCCCGCCCCCTTCCTGCCCACGGACAGCCAGAGCCTCGTCGGCTGGGAGAAACACACTTTCGGCCGGACCAGCAACGGGGCCACCGCCGCCATCCTCCAGGAGTGGCATTTCCCCGGGGAGGTGACGCAGGCCATTGACGAGCACTACGCCCCCGCCGCGCACCGCCATCCGCTGGCCGGCCTGCTTAACCTCGGCGCCCACCTGGCCGACAAGCTCGGGCACGCCCTGCCCGGCGAATCCGCCTTCTGGCTCGACCCCGCGGAGTCGGCCCGCGCTTCCGGCTTGGACCCGCGCCACATCGAGCGCGCCACCGAGCGCGCCGTCAGCGCCTTTGATCAGATCAACCAGGCGATGGGTTGATGGCGCCCAATAAGATCCGGCGGCGCTGGCTCGCGCAGTCGCCGGCTCATGCTGGAGCCGACTGAAAACCTTAAAACCTGGCCGCTTTTCCCGGGGTGAGTATTCACTGGCGGCAAGGCGCACATTTGTTTTTATCCCGCTGCGCCCAAGAGCCGCCCCCGCCCTCCCGCCTGGCGCGACCGCCTGCCCGGTCGCAAACCCGAAGCCCATTTTCACTGGCGCGGCCGGGAGGTTTCCCGGATCGAGAACCTGACTGACGCCGTGTTCGGTTTCGCCCTCACCCTGCTGATCGTCTCGACCGAGGTGCCGAGAACTTTCGAGAGCCTCATGAAAGTGTTCCGGGACTTTCCGGCTTTCGCCGCCTGTTTCGTCATCCTGCTGCTTTTCTGGAACGACCACTACAAGTTCTTCCGCCGGTATGGCCTGGAGGATTTCTACACCCGGACGATCAATTATCTCATCCTGCTGCTGGTGTTGTTCTCGGTCTATCCGCTCAAATTCCTCTTCAGTTCCTGGCTCGGCAGCGGCACCAGTCTCCGGGATATTGACCAGTTGTTTTTTGTCTATCGGATCTACGGCCTGGGATTCGCCTGCATCTGGTTTCTCTACGCCCTGCTGCAGGTCCATGCCGTCCGCCAGCGCGAGACTCTGCAACTCAGCCCGGTCGAGCTGGTCCTGTCCCGCCTGCAACTCTGTGAGTTTCGCCTGCAAATCTCGGTCTGCCTGCTGTCCATCGGCCTGACCTTCCTGCGCGTGCCGCCCTGGCTTCCGGGCGTGATCTACGCCATCATCGGCCCGCTGGCCGGGCTGAACGGCTGGTGGCATGGCCGCCAAGTGGACCGACTGCTCGCGTCGCCCGGGCCGGCGGCCCTAACTACACCTCAACCGGCCTGAGATTCCAGACTGCTTTCGCGGTTTCGCGGATTGTGCGGTCGCTGGAGAACTTGCCGAGGCGGGCGGTGTTGAGGATGGCCATCTTCGCCCACGTCGCCCGGTTGCGGTAAGCCCCATCCACCCGGGCCTGGCAGTCGCAATATTTGCGGAAATCCGCGAGCACCAGAGGGGTCGCGGCCGCGAAAGAGGCGGTCCAGCCCGGGGTGCTGCAGGACCCGGCGGTAAAGCGTCAGAACGTAAACGTGTTCGTGAGCAGGATCTGCAGCGGCGGATCGAACCGCACCCGTGCCGGTGTTCCGTCCGGCTGCGCGCGCACCGTGGTCAGCCCGTCGCTATTCCAATTCTGCAGGTTGCGCACATTGAGCTGCGCCGACCAGTCGCGGTCGCGGAGGATCTTCCGCCGGTAGCCAAAGGAGAGATCGTAGCTCGTGGTCGGCTCCGCCCAATACGGATTGGCCACATCCGGCAACAGCACGCCGCGCGAATCGCGCAGGAGGGGATAACCGTTCGCGTAGGTGTCCTCCCAACGCACCGCGCCGCCAATCGAGAAGCCGCGCAGCCGGCCTTCCTGGAACATATAACGCGACACCAGATTCAGGCGCCACTTGCGCTGCTCGGCCTGCGCCTTGCCCTCCTGGCCCTTGATCAGATAGTAGTCCAGCAGCCGATCGTTGATCTGCTGCGTGGTGGTATTGCCATTCACCGCCTCCACCGGTTCGTTCCAGTCGAGATCGCCGAATTGCGCGAGGTGCGGCAGCCACAGCTCTTGCAGCAAACGCGTGAGGCGGGGGGCGATGTTGGTGAGCACCGTCTCCTGCTGCGCCGCATTGAACGCCAGTCGCAGGCTGCGCGTGGGATTGTAGATGATCTCCGCCTCGAAGCCGGTGGAAGTGATATCGTTGGTATCCGTGACTGCGCCGGCCCACTGCGTGATCGACGCCCCGTCCGGCGCCGCGCGGTAGTTGTAGGCGGTCTTCAGCTCGTCGGTAAGGAACGGCGCGATCGCCGCCCGCGCGGCCTTGGCCTTGGCGAGATTCGGATAGAGCGCGGCGACCGCCTGGTCTCGCGTCAACCCGTCCTCGGTCCGCCCCGTCGCGGGGTTGACCTCGATAGCATCGCGGTGCGCCTGGTCGATCCGGCCGTCGTTATCGGCATCATAGCGCATCACATCCCGGTTGAGATTGCCGAAGTGATTGAAGATATTCGAGTTCGTCTGATTGAAGAGATCCGACACATTGGACGTCGCGCCGCGCAGTGTCGCCTCATACCAGTTGAAACGCGCGACCAGCTTGCTGTCCCACAGGTAGACGCTGACGCCGTAGTCCTTGCTCCGGCCCGTCGGTGACGGCACGGTCCGGCGGTAGGCATCCACGCGATTCGCCGCGGGAATGAAGTTCTCCGAGGTATTATAGTGAAACGCGAGATTCATCCCGCGCGGCAGCGGAACCAGGTGCCGCGGCCAGTTCAGCACGCCGCCGTAGCCGAAGATGCTGCTCTTGAGACGGGACTTCGTGCCATCCTCGAGACGGAACCCCTGCTCCGACACATCGGCGATTTCATCCAGCCCGAAAAGCGGCGCCTCGGTGTTGAGCGCGGTATCGACCGCATCTCGGCGAATGCCGAGGTTCACGACCAGCAGATCGCGCCAGAGAAAAGACTGGGTGTTGAGCGCGAAGGATGTCACCTCGGTGCGCTGGATGCGGCAGTTGCGCGCCGGCACCTCACCGAGCGTATAGGTGCTCGGCACGAAGCGCTCGTTGCCATTGGTGCGGGAGGCGAGCCCGATGTTCTCGTTGGTCGCGTCGGGCCCGAGATTCCAACTCAGCTTTTGCGTGGTGAAACCCGCGGGCGGCAGGAGATCGTATTTCGCGGGGCCGAGGACGAAATTCTGCAGCCCAAATGAAGGGGTGCCGAAGGCGTCGGGCTGCGCGGGACCGATATAGGCGAGGATCGGGGTATTTCGGACATTATTGGCGGTCTGGCGCGCGTTGGCCTCGCCGATGTGGAGGGCCGGCTCCGGAGCGCCGAAGGAGTTGAGGAGGTAATTGACCAGGCGCTCGTCGAAACGCGAGCGGTCGGCGAGCGCCGTGAGCGTATGCCGCCCGAGCCACCGGCCGAGCCGGCTCTCTTTGCCGAACGTATCCGCAAAATCGTGGCGCACGAAGCCGGTGAAGCGATACGCCACGCGCTCGGTCTCGACCTCGCGCCGGCTGGGCTTGAAGAGCACGAAGGGGCGCCCGTAGTTCGGATTGCGCAGCGGCGCGGCGTTGCGGGAGACGATATAGTTGGGATCCTGCGGCAGCCAGAGCGTCTCGTTGATATCGAAACGCACCCGGGAGGCGCCGCCGTTGAACGCGGTGAAATCCGTGCGCTCGAAGTTCTGGTAATCGAAGGCCAACTCGAAGCCGCCCTTCCCATCCCAGAGCACCTGCTCGAGCGCGATGTTGGCGTTGTGGAAGTCGCGCGTATAGTAATCGTTGTCCCAAGCCAGCAGCGCCCGGCTGAAATCGAACGGATCGAGACTCGTGAAGCCCTGATCGAGCCAGCCGGTGCCGTTGATGTCGGAGAGGTTGCCGTGGTAAACATTATACGGCGCGCCGCCGCCGTTGCGGCCGGGCGCGAAGAACGGGTCGCGCGGCAAATAATCCACTGCCCTATATTGATCGGTGTAGGCGAAGGACGGGTTCGCGCCGTTGCGGCCATCGAAGACCAGGCCATAAGCGCCAGCGCCCCAGCCATTGTTGTTCAGGCTGTTGGCCGTCGGCAGATTGCGCACGGCGTAACGGGCTTTCTCGGCCGCCGTGAGCCGGTTATATTGCGCCTGCGTCGGCCCCTCGACGTGGTTGAAGCGCTGCAGATTGTCGTAGGCATTGATCGAGCGCCGGCCGACCACGGGATCGTAGAGAAACGTGCTCAGGTTTTCCTGCGGCAGCAGCACATCGGGGGAGTTGCCGCGGATCAGACCGCGTTCGACGTGGGCATTGATCACGGTCGCGGAAGACTTGAACGGGCGATAAGCCACCGCGCCGTAGATGCGGTCGTCGTCCTTGAAGGTCGGTTGCTGCCGGTATTGCGCGCGATCCACCAGGAACGCACCATGCACCGCGAGTCGTTGCGGCAGGAGCACGCGGTCGAAATTGAACGCGCTCCGATACGAGGGGTTCTTTCCGCCACTGCCGATGCGAGTGCTAAGCTCGGCTCGGTTGCGAAAACGCGCCTTGGCCATGCCGGTGTTGAGCAGACCGGCCGGTGAACCGAGTCCGAAGAGAAAGGAGTTGGCGCCCCGATTGATATCGACGCGGTCCGTGTTGTAGGCGTCGAACGGAATATCGGTCTTGAAGAAGTTGCGGCCCCGGTCGGGGGCAGCGAGTCCGCGCACGCGCGACGTGCCGTCGGGATCGCGTCGGGCTCCGCCCGTGCTGACCTCGCCCGCACCGCCATCCGATGCCCCGGTGAAGTTGCCGAGGATGCCGCCGACTTCCGTTCCGGTGGTATATTGAAAGAGTTCCTCGATGCCCGTCACCCCGAGATCCTCCATGAATTCCTTCGTCACGACCTGAATGGACGAGCCGATATCCTTGATGTCTTGTCGCATGCGGCCGCCCGCGAGCGTCTGCGACGCATAATAGCCCTGGTCGGTCTCCTCCGCGACGATGAACGGCGAGAGCTTCACGGCCGGATCGGAGCTCACAGAGGGTCGAGGTGCGGTTTGCTGGCCCGCCAAGGTTGAGAACGACAGCGCAAAGGCAGCGGCTGCGATTTTCGCTGCTGGGGTAAGAGAAGGTATCATGACGCCAGGGGGTTGGGGGATTGAATCCGGCCGCCAGTCCTCCGCTCCGCAATCGAAGGGCCCGGATCGATCAAGCGATCAAGAACCGGTTTGCAGCAGCCGAGCCGGGGTTTAGGTGACAATGCTTCCACTCTTCGCCGCCACAAGCGATGTCACCTGAATGTTCTGTAAGGTCGCTTCGTATATAGAAAACCATGCCCCGTGGCCACTGCAGACCCAGCAACCTGATTCCCGACTGCAGATCCTGATTGATAGCTTAGCAACGTGACTCCTGACGGCGCTTATGACTCCTGACGGTGCTCCGGATTACCACGCGCTGCTGCGGCGCATGCCCGGTGCCGCCTATCGCCGGCGGCGGATCGCCGAGGAGCGCGACCGCGGCATGTGCCCGATCGCCGCGCTCGAGGCGGGGCGCAGTGTGGCGGTGACGATCACGGCGCTGGCGGCGGCGGGGCGGCGGCGGCGGTTTGTGCCGCTGAGTCCAGCTCCGGCGCCGGCGGTGCTGGGCGCGGCGTGGCGTGGCGGGCCGACGAGACGAATCCGGCAGTGGCGACGCTTGTCGCGGCATTGCGCACGGCGGCGGGCGGGCGGTGACGCGGCGCCCGGCCGCTCAGAGCTCAAGGTGCGCGCCAAGTTCGGTTAAACCCCTCCCGGCCCGACCCCTGAAAATCCAGTTTCCTCTCAGCCCCAGCCGCAAAACGCATTTTACTCCGCACGGGAAGAAACAGTCGAGGCTTGTGTTCGCTTGTGTTCGTAGTCCCGCCTTTAGGCGGAAGGCTTGCTGCATTCGGCGAAGTTTTTCGGATTCCGCCTAAAGGCGGGACTACGAATATAAGCTGTTTCCGTGGAAGTTGAAAGGTCAGGTGGCCTGACGCGCCGCAATCAACCGTCGCGCCACCGTCACGGCATTGGTGAAACTCGTCGCGCGCGCGACACCTTTTCCAGCAATCCCAAATGCCGTGCCGTGATCCGGGCTCGTCCGCACGTGCGGCAGGCCGAGCGTCACGTTTACCGCCTCGTCGAAATCGATCACCTTCAGCGGCGCGAGGCCCTGATCATGATAGAGCGCGATCACCACGTCGAACTCGCCCCGGAGCGCGCGGGCGAAAAGCGTGTCGCCCGGTTCGCAACGCGAGAGCCCGGGAAAATCGCCGCGCAACTTCTCGAGCGCCGGGTTGAGCAGGTAGACCTCCTCGTGTCCGAGGATGCCGCCTTCGCCCGCATGCGGATTCAGCCCGCAGACGCCGATGCGCGGACGGTCGATTCCCTCCGCGCGACAGAGAGTATCCGCCGCCGCCACGGCCCGCTGCAGCAGATGGGGACCGAGCAACTGCGCCACGTGCACCAGGGGCACGTGCCACGTCGCCAGCACGACCCGCAGCTTCCCGCCACAAAACGCCATCACCGGCTCCCCTCCCCAGCGCGCCGCGAAAAACTCCGTCTGGCCCGGATACGCGTATCCGATCCGCGAGAGTCGCTCCTTGCTGATCGGCCCGGTGACGACGCCCACAAACTCCCCTTTCACACACCCCTCCGCCGCGCGCTCCATCGCCGCCCACGCCACCAACGCGCCATCCCCATCCGGCTGGCCGGGTGTCGCCGAAAAATCGTCCAGCCCCACCGGCACCTTCTGCGCCGTGTCCGGTAGTGATTCGAGCCAGCGCGCCGGCCCGATCACCGCGACGTCACGCGCCGCCTCCGGATTCGCCGCGAGCCACGTCGCGATGATCTCCGGCCCAACCCCGGCGGGATCCCCACAGGTGAAGGCGAGTTTTTTCATTTCGGAGTTTTTCAACGCAGAGAGCGCGGAGTTCGCGGAGAAGGGGAGGAAACCAGCTCCTCCGCGATCTCCGCGGCCTCCGCGTTTAATCGGTTTGGT
>Ga0163144_10008578_pt1 | contig 22105 bp, 22 predicted proteins | sample OliLak19BULKMAT1_FD_123175 | JGI IMG/M metagenome (GOLD analysis project Ga0163144, IMG submission 123175) | Freshwater microbial mat bacterial communities from Lake Vanda, McMurdo Dry Valleys, Antarctica - Oligotrophic Lake LV.19.BULKMAT1 | ecosystem: Environmental > Aquatic > Freshwater >... | reverse complement strand
GCCTGTGTCGGGATCGAAGATTGGATCAAGATCGCCATGCTCTGAATGTCCTTCTGCGGTATCTCCAATCTCATAAAGAAGCCGGTAGCGTGGTCTTGAGCTCCGTTGGATATCTCCGGATAGGTACGAAAATAATGCTCCAGTTCCATCACCGAAACTGGAAACTCGAGCCTGTTTAGGAACCTTACAGCAACCCTATAGATTTTAGCAGGAGGTACCAACTGTGCGTAGACGTTCCATAACCGACTCGCTTCTGACTGCATTTGGCCCCAAGTCTGATAAGGCGCCAGGCGGTTGAACGTGAATCGACCCCGACCGACTTGAACAATATTCTTTCTCGACGAATCGATAAAGGCAACTGCCGAATGCGATCGCTCTACGGTAGGTGCCGAAGCGGATAGTCGTACCAAGGTCTCTTCCCTATACTCTTTATTGGGATATTCCTCACGCAGAATATCCGTTAACCTCTCTTCGATTCCCGAAAGCTCAACATCCGCCTTCGGCTCAAAAGTGATATCTATCAGCGCCTCAACTATCGGGGCGTTCTGGTAACGTGTGGGCACCGCTTCAATATTATCACCGATCCGGGAATCACTCTATTGTGAACTCGTGAATTGCGCGGGTGAACCGGGACGGGGAGGTGGAACGAGTTGCTGGCCGGACACCGTGCTGGCCCGCGATGGGCGAGTTGCGGACCCCAGCACGACAGATACCTAAACATTTTTATCCCCACCCCATAGCCCGCATTGCGAGAGACAATAAATCCGATGGACAACACGTTCGCACGGTTAGCATTTCTCGCTCCGCTGGCCGCCGCCTGCGCTGAGCCAATCCCTGACTCCAAGCTTTTTGCGGGTGCCGGGATACTTCATGTGACCAACCAGGAGATCACAGTCTCCGCGAAGCGGTGCAAGTACGAGGCTACCCTACGGAATCAATCTGAAGCCTCCCTTGGCTACCTGGAACTGTCTATCAAAGCAAATGGAATCACCTTCCCCGTCCGCCCGGTAACGATCCCCGCTAACTCTTCGGTGCGCGTCGCCGCCGACTGCGGCGAGTTGCGTATGCCACTCACTGGCCGAGTCGCCTCGCGATACGTGAGAGCTCTAGTCATGCGCGACGGGCAGTCAGACGGCGATGTATTTCGCGCGATGCATTTCTATGCCGAGACGCTTCCGGCGCTTGCTGGGCCCTTCGTAGCCTTACTTGTGAGCGATGACGTCAAATGCGCGAGGGACTACAAGCTTGCGACGGAGGAGGGCGGAGTTGCGGGGCGAAAAAAGTTTCAAGAAATGCTTCTAGTAGGCTGCGGGAAAGCGGTGAACGCTGACTCCCGGGTCAGAGTATTGGCGGAGGAAGGTGAGTTCCTGAAGGTTGAGTCCGTCGGCAGCGACGGCGGAACGGCTGGCTTCGCAGCAAGAGATTCTGCGCGCTGATTGCTCAGGAGCGGCGGATGGAGGGCTGATCTACGCCAACCCGACTACGCTCGATGCCCTAGTACCGGAGCCGAGTTGTGCCCCGGTCGGATTGCGGTCGATGCGGCTGGACGAGAGCGGCGGGCGGTTGAGTGTGGCGGCGCGGAAGACGGACGCGGAAGCGGTAATTGCGGCGGACCGGAATCGGGCGGCTATCGACGGCATGTGGGCGGACGGCACGATGCAGGGGACATTTCTGAAGTGGGTTGCAGCGACCAGTTTTGATCGGGAGACGCTCGATAGGTTGAAAGACGCGCATCGGCGGAATCTGGCGTTGGGCGCGGCGGCGGCCACCGCCGGGGGATTGGCGCTGATCCTGGCCTACTTGGTCTGGCGGCTGCGCAGGACGCAGCGATTGCAGTCGGACTTCCTGGCCTTGATGAGTCACGAGATTCGAACGCCGATGAACGGGATGCTGGGCATGGCGGAGCTTTTGGAGACGAGCGGGCTGCAACCGGGACAAGGGGAGCTGGTAGCCACGATGCGGGAATCGGGGGAGTCGCTGCTAACGATCTTGAACGAGATTCTTGACTCGGCGAAGCTCGAGTCGGGTCGGATGCTGTACGCTTCGGAACCGTTTGACTTGTGGGCGGTGGCGGAAGTGACGGCGGGAGCGTTCTGGGTCTCGGGTTGGCAGCGGGGCATCGATATCCGGGTGGAGATCGATGCCAAGACGCCACGCAGGGTGTTAGGGGATGGGGCGGCGGAGGGAGGGGTCACGATATTCGTGCGCGACACGGGGGCCGGGATCGCTCTTGAACAACAGGCGCGGATCTTTGAGCCGTTCCTGCAGGCGAATGATCGAACGCATGGAGGCACTGGGCTGGGCTTGAGCATCTGTAAGCGTCTGGCGGTTGGAATGGGCGGGCGGATTTCTGTCGAGAGTGCGCCGGGCGCGGCCGCGGAGCCTAAGGTATGGCTACCGCTGCAAGGGGAGCCCGTGAAACTCCCGACGGAAGGGGCGACCCTCCTGGTGCCGGACGGGCCGGAGGCTATGGAGCATTCGGTGCGGGTATTGGACGCAATCGGGCTACCGTGGCAAAGAGCGGATGGTGCGTTTCCCGCCGGAGAGGTGCAGTTCGCCTTATGGTTCGGCGCGGGTGGGCCGCCGCTGCAAGCAGGGGTGCGAATCTGCACCGTGGCGATGCCGGGCGGGACGACGCGGAGCGAATGGCCCGTGTTGAGTCTGCCGTTGCGGCCCTCGCGCTTACTGGACCAGATGGACTCGCCGCGGGAGGCGGCTCCTGTGAACCGCACAGAGTGCCGAGTGCTCGTTGTGGAGGACAACGCGGTCAACCGGCAGGTGGTGAAGGGCTTACTTGAACGGGGGGATGTACAGTGTTGTTGGCTGTCAACGGCTTAGAAGGCGTGGATCGGGCGAGCGAAGGGGGGTATGACCTGATCCTGATGGACTGCCTGATGGCGGAGATGGACGGGTGGCGAGCGACGGAGGCGATTCGGGCGTTCGAAGGGGGCCAAGCACAGAGCTATATCGTAGCGCTGACCGCAAATTCGTTTGCCGAAGACCGTGAGCGCAGCAAGGCGGCGGGCATGGACGATTTCCTGACGAAACCGGTGCGGTCGACCGACTTGCTGCGGGTGCTGGAAACGGCGCGGGCCCGGCGAGCGGGTTGAGCGCCGTCCGGCTACTTGGCGGAAAACTCGACGAGTTCCGAGACCGAATCCATCTTGACGGCACCGGTAGACTTTGAGACGACCTTGACCGCTCCGCCGGGGACAGCGTCGCTCGAGCAGGCGCGGGTGGTTGTCTTCATCCCGTTGGCGTCGGATTCCATTTCGTAACACTTACAGGCGATGGCCTTTCCGCCGATCGTGATGGTCTCGTTAGAGGCAACCGGAGCCTTTGCCGCCGGCGCTTTGGCCGGTGTGGCCGCGGTCTGCAGGGGAACATTGATCCGATTCTTCATCGATTGGCCCATCACCTTCGTCTCGGTTTCGACGACGGCGTTCTTGGCGTCAAGGCTAATGAGGGTTTGGGTCATCTCGGTAACGGTTTTGTTGCCGCCGACGGTAGTGGTGGACTTCATTTTGGCGTAGCTGCCGGGTTTGAAATTGGCCCAGGGGTGCTTCTCGGCAGCTTGGGCGAAAGGAAGCACCAGCAGAAACGCCGGGATCAAGAATCGTGTGGTCATGGTGATAGGTCTCCGTAACTATAGGGCGGAAACGGAAGGGGAAAATGATCATGGGATCGGAGAGGAGGAACGGCGGCACCGATTGATAGAAAAAGCTAAGACGGCACTGAGGGTGGTTTGGAGCCGGACCCGAGTAGCGGGAAGTGATAAGCTCCCGGCCATGAAACTCATTTTCGGGAAGTTGGCTGCGACGGCCGTTAGTTGGGGGCAGGGGCCATCGGTGGCTGTTTTTCAACAAGTGCTGCAGAAGCAGTATCCTTTCAGCGTTACGGGATTGATCCGGGATTATGGTCCGGGTTGCCCGGCGAATCGATTCTATGGGGACACCCGGCGGCTGCATCGAAGTGCGAGAAGAATCCGGCGACCGGGGTGTCTTCGGTTCCGCTGGCTAGTTTGAGCGGAAGCCGCCGATTGCGACCTCTGCGGCACCGGCGCAGCTCCATATAGGGCAGTGGGCTTGTTACGGGACAGGTGGACGATTGTTGGCGGGGCTCGCGTTTTATTTGCAGGCAGATGGTTCTTACCTGGATGGGGATAAGAAGCCGAGTGGCCGCTGGAGCCGGGATCAGGCTGCTGCGACCCTGACGTTTCGCGGAGGTCCGATGGATGGACAGATCGGGAAGGACGTAACGGGCCAAAGGATGAAGCTGACGAGCACGGTGAGCTGTGAGCCTTGGCGCTAGGAGGGGTTGAAGAGCAGTAAGTCGAGGCTGAAGGTGACGCGGGTCGCGGTCGGCGAGGTGGATTGGAGGGGGCGGTAGATTGCGAGGAGGATGTCGAGGACGGAAGCGGGGGGGAGGTCGGCGACGGTGGTGACGCGCTGGTGGGTCGAGAGAGTAAATGCGGGGCGGAAGGTTTCGACGGTGCGCTCGACGCGGTCTCGGGTGGCACCGCGTAGTTCGACGAGGTCCTCCGGTGCGGGGATGGCGACCAGGAGGCGGCCGTCAGGGCGAAGGACGCGGCGGAACTCGGGGGCGTTCATGCGAGCGGTGATGGAGAGGACGAGCGAGAAGGTGGCGTCGGCGTAGGGGATTTGGCGGTCGGCGTTGGCGACGATCCATTGGCACGAGGGATAGCGACGGGCGGCTGCGTCGACGGCAGGAACGGAGATGTCGATTCCATGGGCCTGGCAAGCAGACTGTTGGGCGAGGGAGCCGAGGTAGAAGCCGTCGCCGCAGCCTGCATCAAGGACGACGTCCTGGGCGGTTGGGGCGGCGAGAGTGGCGATGGCGGTGAGGAGGGGGTCGGTGACGCCTCGGTCGTGAAGTCGGCGACGGGCGGCGACGGCGGCGGCGGAGTCGCCGGGATTTTTGGAGCGGCGGTCCTGGGGTTGGAGCAGATTGGTGTAGCCGGTGCGGGCCACGTCAAAGGAGTGGCCGCGGGGGCAGAGGAGGCGGCGGTCCGCGGGGGCGAGGGCCTGTTGGCAGTCGCGGACGGGGCAAATGAGCATTGACCTGAGTTTAGCGAATGGGGGGTGAGGTATGATGCGGCAATGCAGGCACTGGTGATTGGCGGGACGCGGAATTTAGGTCCGGGAATTGTGCAGGAATTGGTGGGGAAGGGGTTCCGGGTGACCGTTTTTCATCGGGGGCAAACGGCGGCGTCTTTGCCGGAAGGGGTGGAGCGAGTGCTGGGGGATCGGCGGAACGAGGAGGACTTGAAACGGGCGGTGGGAGGGCGGGACTTTGATTTGGTGGTGGATACGACGTTGTACACGGGGCCGGAAGGGGAGTTGGCGGGGCGGGCGCTTGCGGATCGGGTGGGGCGGTATGTGATGTTGAGTACGGGCCAGGTGTACTTGGTGCGGGAGGGGTTGGAACGTCCGTTTCGCGAGGAGGACTATGAGGGTCCGGTGATGACGGATCCGGGAGTAGGGAGCGCGGATTATGGGGATTGGCTGTACGGGGTGGAGAAGAGGGCGGCGGAGGAGGCGCTGTTTGCGGCGGGGTTGCCGGTGACGGTGCTGCGGTTGCCGATGGTGAACAGTGAGCGGGACCACTACAGCCGGATGGCGGCGTACTGGGGGAGGCTCCTGGATGGCGGGCCGATATTGGTGCCGGCGGGGCCGCATCCGCGGTTGCACCATGTTTATGGCGGGGATGTGGCGCGGTGTATTGGAGTGCTGGCGGAGAGCGAGGTTGGGAGGGGCCGGGCGTTCAATCTGTCGCAGGATGAGGGGCCTGAGATCGAGGAATTTTTGGAGGAGTTGGCGCGGTTGGCGGGGAAGCCGTTACGGTTGGTGCGGGTCGCACGGGAGGAGTTGGAGGCGGCGGGGTTGCTGCTGGATTGCTCGCCGTTTAGTGGGCGGTGGATGTCGACGGTGGATAACGGGAGGAGTAAGCGGGAGTTGGGGATGGTATACACGCCTTGGCGGGAGTATGTGGCGGCGATTGCGAAGACGTTGCCGGACGGGGCCCGGCGGGATAGGCGGGAGTTGGAGTTAGAGTTAGGCCAACCCTAGTTCTTGCTTCTAAATGGAGCGGGAGATGGGATTCGAACCCACGACGTCCAGCTTGGGAACTTGCCCGTCATTTGGAAATAAAGAGCTCCTGCGTCCATGGCGTAAATCCTGACCATAGAAATCGGAGTACAAAAGTCGACCCGTTTAGGATGTGTCCCCGAGAGCGCCGGATTGCCTTCCAAAGAGGGGATCCATGGGGCAAGTATGCTCCGAAAATCGAGGGCTGGGAAGTGCTGGCAAAGTCCTGCGAGAGACCCACGGCGAGTTCGTCGTGTCGCGCTATCGGCTCAAGCAATTGGACGGAATTGCGTTGGTTCGCTCTAACCGGGAGAGCGGGCAGCAGGCGCTTGCGTTCTCCTTACGCCCATTCATCCTTTGCGATCTCCCCGTCCACAAACCGCCGCGTGACCAATTTCTCTTCGAGCGGCGGAACGGAAACTTCCTCCTCTAAATCACGGGGCATCCTCAATTCGGTTTGCTATTCGGGAAGGACCGTCTGGTTCTCATCTTTCTTGCCACATTGGCCGTTCGCCAGAAAAGCCAAATCGTCCGATTTCGTTCCGCCGCGGAGGTGCTCGATTGCTTTGGCATGGCGAAAGGCGGGAAGGAGCATCGCCGGAATTTCGGCGCTTTCGAGCGCATCTTCGGCGCGACGATCTTCTTCTCGACAGAGTCAAGCCGCTCCACGGCGACCGTCGTGCACCGTAGCCGGTTCAGCTTCCTGCGGGAGGCCGAGATCTGGTACAGCCGGACGAATTCCACTACGACCGAGACAAATGTCATCACGTTGAGTGATGAATTCTATGCCGGGGTGTCCGGCCACCCGATCCCGGCCGATCTCGAAGTGATCAGACTTCTCGCCGCCGCCCCGGCACTTCTCGACCTCTGCATGGGACTGAGCTACCGCTGTTTCGTTGCAAAAGGTCCGGAGGGCATTCCCCTATTTGGCTCATTCGGATTGACGCAGCAGCTCGGCTGCGTCGAATACTCACGCCCAAGCCGATTTCGCGCGATGTTGGAACAATGGGTTCGAACAATCCGCAGCTTATGGCCCGAGTGTCCCGCATTTGTCAGCGCTGATGGGAGTAGGCTGAGAATCGCCTGTCGGGCCGCGATTCTGCCTATTCCGAAGCACCAAGTACCGGACAACGTCTCGGCTCTTGCTGCGTTGAATGAGTGGATCGCTAGGCCTGAGGCGGAGCGACTAGAATTCAAGGAAGCGAAGAACAATTTCCATTTCGAGCGCCTCGCCAAGTACTGTGCCGCCCTGTCAAAGGAGGGCGACGGTGCCATTGTTGTTGGTGTGACTGATCGCCGGCCGCGCCGGGTTGTCGGCACCACAGCGTTTGACGAAGAGAGTATCAAGGAAGGCAAGCCGCAGCCCAGTTTTTTAAGGACCGATGACTACCAGGTAATGCTCACCCTCAAAGGCCAGATCCAGAGCCCGGATCTTCTTCGATCTATTAAGAAAATTGGCCGTGAGCGCCTTTCTTCGTTTACGACTGAGGATGTTTTTGGTTCTCGATTCGATCCAGCGGGACGAGCCCATCCCTGACGCATTCAAGGAGCGCCGGGCCCATCTGGCCGGCGAGGGGATCATCGAGCGCGTTGGCGGGAGCGACCGCAGCAGCAGGTTTATCCTCTCTCGCAGCTTGTATAGTTTCATCGGGAAGCGCGGCGTTTATACATGAACCGAAGGCCTCGATCGTGAGACCAACAAAGCGCTGTTATTGCGGCATATTGACCAGAATGCCCCAGAGGGGAGCATTTATCAGGACCTGCAGCAAGTTCTTCCGACGCAGTCTCGAAATCAGGTTCAGCGGCTTTTACAGGAACTGAAAAGCGAGCGGAGAGTTCGCGTGGCAGGGACGCGGCGATATGCTCGCTGGTACCCTTCTGGCGGAACTCTTTGATTCGAACAACCTTGGTGTGATGCAAAGAAACGCAATGCAAGAACCACAAACGGTTTCTAATCAATCGATCACTTCTATGCATCGTCTATTAAGACCGGCCGATGGTTTTTGCATCAAAGACAGCCTCATTCCGCCTTGTTCATGCCGCCAATCCGATAGCCCATATCGGAATAGCCGCGGAGCCGCCGTTCGTACATCCGCGCGAGCATCCGGACATTGACGTCGACGTAATCATAAACCTGAACAACCCGCTTGTTGTCGTGCAGGCGATGCAGACGTCCCACATACTGCTGTAGCGTTCCCTTCCACGAAATCGGCATCGCCAGGAAAAGCGTGTCAAGGCGTGCATCGTCGAATCCCTCGCCAGCGTAGCTGCCTGTCGCAAGAATCACACGGGGCTCCGATTCAGGAATCGCAGCTAATCGCTCCCAGATCGCCTTTCGTTGTTTGGCGGCCATTCCGCCCCGGAGTACGAGAACGTGTTGGACCCGTCCGCCCAATGCGGATGCAAAATACGCCAGATGTTCCGTTCGCCCTGTCAGCAAAAGCGGGGACCGGCCGCCCGCCACCGAGACCATCATGTCGGCAACAATTTGCTCATTGCGGTCAGCATCTTTTACCACTTCGGCATACAGGTCCTGAATGCTTTCATCCCCAGCCGGTCCGGCGCCGGTGAAGGCGGTGGAACGAGGGAAAACTACGTGGTCAAATGGGTTCTGCTCCGTCATCGTCCGGGCAGCCATGGCGTAGCGAATGGGCCCGCACTGCATGAAGATGATCGGTTGATGCCCATCCTTCCGGACCGGCGTCGCGGTCAGCCCCAGGATGTATTTTGCTTTTGCCGCCGCCAGCACCTTTTCAAAGGTCACAGCCGAGAGATGATGGCATTCGTCGACTATGATATGCCCATACTCCGCGACGAAATCCTTTACCGCGTGATCCTGATAAAGACTCTGCACGATAGCAACATCGATCATCCCCTTGCGCTTCGTCTTGCTCCCGCCAACCTGTCCGATCTCATCAATAGGCAGTTCCAGAAACATCGCCAACCGCTCCCGCCACTGGTCCAACAACTGCTGCCGGTGGACGATCACGAGCGTGTTGACAGCCCGCCTCGCAATCAACCAGGAAGCTATCGCGGTCTTACCAAAGGCGGTTGGCGCGCTCACGACACCCTCATCATGCTGCATAATCAAGTCCACCGCTTCAGCTTGGTGCACACGAAGCGTTCCCTGAAACGAGCAAGAAAGCGGAGCCCCGGCACACCGTTCGTCTCGCGTTTTCATTTGAATGCCGTAGTCCTTGAACAAAGCGGCGACTTCCTGCAAACAGCCCCGCGGCAGCGCCAAATGCCGGGCAAGATCTTCGCCGCACGATACTACACGAGGCTTGCCAAACGTCGGCAAGCGCATCGCCTGCGCTTTATAAAACTCAGGGTTCTGAAAGGCCGCGATCCGCAGGAGCCTGTTCATCATTGCTGCCGGGAGGCCCTGCTTCTCAATGAATATTTGATTGGCGCGGACGACATGAGCCTCGCGTGGGAAGGGCCCGTCCATCCGCCTATCCGGGCGCTTGCGCGACGGCGGCAGTGTCCAAGGGTCGGGGATGTCGGCATCGTCCATCAAGCTGATCCGGACCCCGATGATGTCGCCCTGCTTTTGCGCCTCCGCCACAAGGCTTTCCAGGTCAGAAAGGCTGAGCCGCTTAACGCCCAGCAAAAAGGTCCACTGATCCGGGCGTGGTTCCAGGTCGGCATTGACGAAGACGCTCCGGCCCTCGTTGCGCGGCTTCCGCTGCAAGGGAAGGGCGATTAGATTTCCGAAGCCTCCTTTGGGTAGTGTGTCCTGATTCGGGAAGAACCGGTCATAGGAATCGAGCCCGATCTGGTGCCGGCTCTCCATCGTCTGCGTGAGCAGGAATGCACCGAGACGCCGCGCCAAACTTCCCGGAACGTTCTTCTCAAAAAAGATCCACACGTGACCGCCATTGCCAGAACGGGAGACCTCCAGATACGCTGGCACGCCAAACTTCTCGCACGTTTTCAGAAACGCCGCCGTATCGTCACGCCATAGCGCCTTATCGAAATCCGCAGCCAGAAACCAGCAAGTTTCGTCCTGCAATAGCGGGTAGATCCCGATTGTTAGCTTTCCCTGAAGATGGGCTCGCACGGCCTCGTCGTCCAGCACAAAGTACTTTCTTGTCTCCCGATCAACGCGTTCTTTGTCCGTTTGCGCAGCGGCGTTGTATGCCCGCCAATCCCGGTCCGATCGAGGCATGTATCCTTTGCGTCCATCCGTCCGCTCCCAGCGGACGGCATAGACGTCTTCGCGCCCACGGAACAGGCTTCGAAAGATGCGGATCTTCTCCGTCTCTGAGAGTGACGGTGGCAACGGTTCGGGCGTCTCGGCGACCACCTCCGGTGCGTCGGCCGGGATGCCCTGTCGAACCAGCAACTCTCGCAATCTCCGGTTCTCAGCCAGTAAGGCGGTGAGCAGATCGTCTTTTCCCCTGGAATAGCGCTGCACCTATCTTGCCATTCCGGGCCGCGCTGCTGCGGCGAATAACGCCCAGCCTACCCGTGACCGTTCGCGCAAGTTGGCGCGCGGCAGAACCAGCAAGGCATTGAAAAAACTCCGATTGCCCGCTGTGCTCCGATTACTGGGTTTGCAATTGGGGAGTGGCTGTAACCTACCTGGAATCAACGCTTTGCAGTGTCGACGTTCAGCTCACATGAAAAAAGCGCCCAATCGGGCGCCCTGAGCACACTGTAAGTCATTGATTCTGAATGGAGCGGGAGATGGGATTCGAACCCACGACGTCCAGCTTGGGAAGCTGGCATTCTACCACTGAATTACTCCCGCTCAGCGCCTTGCAACCCCTTCATCATACCTCACCATTTCCATTTTCGCAGGAACTCGATGAACCGTTTTTGAACCGGCAGCGCATGGTGTCCTCGAACCTGCGCGTACCCAATCCGACGCACCGCTTTCGGCTCCAGCGGCACCAGTTTGCAGTGCAGCGCCTCCGAAGCCGTCAACCCCGGCACTATACTCACCCCAAATCCATTCGCCACCAACGAGAAAATACTCGCCAAATGGTCGCTCTCAAAAAATCTGCTGAAACTGGACCTTTGCACTACTGCAAACCGTCAACAAGTCGTCCCGCAAACAGTGCCCCTCCCGCAGCAACAACATCCGCTCCGCCGATAGCTGCGGCAATGCCAAAGCGCTCACCCCCGCCAACGCATGATTCATCGGCACCGCCACCATCAGCGGCTCCCGAAAAGCTCACTGCACACGATCTCCGGCTGCTTAAAAGGCAAAGCTAAGATCGCCAAGTCCACCTGCCCGCTCCGCAGCCCCTCAATTAACTTCTCCGTCGTCGACTCCCGAATATCCAGATCAACCATCGGAAACTGCGTCCGAAAAACCGCCATCGGTCGAGCCATCGCGTACGGCAGCACCGTCGGAATCACCCCCACCGTCAGCCGTCCCCGATCCGCCTGCTGCAGACTCGCCAGTTGCTTTTTCGTGTCCGTCACCTGACGCAGAATCTCTTCCGCCCGCACCCGCAACCGCTCCCCATACCGCGTCAACTTCACCCCCCGCCCCAGCCGATCAAAAAGCGGCACCTGCAACGTCTCTTCCAGTCGCTTGATCTGCAGCGAAAGCGACGGCTGCGCCACGCCCTCCTCATCCGCCGCTCGCACAAAACTCCCCGTTCGAGCTACCGCCAAAAAATACCGAAGCTGCTACAATTCCACTACGGACGCCCCCCAAATCGACCAACCATCTCCCCATCATACGGGTCCAGCACCAACTTGGGCCACCATTGCCGGCCCGGCAATTGCCTACACTAAGGCATGTTCCGTATTCTCGCCCTCCTGGCCTTCACTTTGCCCCTTTTCGGCCAACCCTCCCCCGCTCTGCGCGGATTGAGCCGCCAATTTGAAGATCTCGTCGACCAAGTCGACCCCGCCATCGTCCAAATCGTCACCCGCGGCTTCGGCTCCGCCCCGGAAGGCCCCGGCAATCTCCTCCGCTCCGCCCGCGGCAGCGGCAGCGGCGTCATCGTCGACCCCGCCGGGTACATCCTCACGAACGCCCACGTCATCGGCGGCGCCCGTCGCGTTCAAGTCCTCCTTCCGCAAGCCTCGGAAGACACCACCCCCGGTCACAGCCTCCTCAAGCCCACCGGCAAACTCATCTCCGCCGAGGTCATCGGACTCGACCGCGAAACCGATATCGCCATCCTCAAAATTCCCGGCTCCAAGCTCCCCACTCTCGCCTTCGGCGACTCCGACAAAATCCGCCAGGGCCAAATCGTCTTCGCCTTCGGCAGCCCCTTCGGCCTCGAAAACTCCGTCACCATGGGCGTCGTTAGCTCCGTCGCCCGCCAAGTCCGGCCCGATGACCCCATGGTCTACATCCAAACCGACGCCTCCATCAACCCCGGCAACAGCGGCGGACCCCTCGTCGACGCCGATGGCCGCCTCGTCGGTATCAACACCTTCATCCTGTCCCAAAGCGGCGGCAACGAAGGCGTCGGCTTCGCCGCCCCTTCCAACATCGTCCGCGCCGTCTATGAGCAAATCCGTGAATTCGGTCGGGCTCGACGCGGCCAAATCGGCGTCGTCGCCCAAACGATCACGCCCCCCCTGGCCGAAGCGCTCAAGCTCTCGCGCGACTGGGGAGCCATCATCGCCGACGTCACCGCCGACAGTGCCGCCGCCGCTGCCGGCCTCCAACCCAAAGACATCATTCTCACGCTCAACGGCAAAACCATCGAAAACGCCCGCCAAGTCGGCGTCAACATCTACCGCCAAGCCGGCCAAACCATCACCCTCGAAATTCTCCGCGGCGGCCAAAAACTCGAAAAACGCGTCGCCGTCCTCGAACGCCCCCGCGACCCGGAACGCATCGTCGGCCTTCTCCAAGGGCAGACTTCTCGCGTCTCCAAACTTGGCATCCTCGCCGTCGACCTCGACGAAAAAGTAACTCCCATCCTCGGCCCCCTCCGCCGCCTCCGCGGGGCCGTCGTCGCCGGCGTCGTCCTCGATCTCGCGGTCGATGAAAATCGCCTCCTCCAAGGCGACGTCATTTACGAAATCAACGGCGACTCCGTCAGCGGCGTTGCCGACCTCCGCGACAAGACCGCGTCCCTCGCCCACGGCCAAGTCGTCGCCCTCCACATTGAACGCCAAGGCCAACTCCAACTCCTTCTCTGGGAAGTCGACTGAAGCCGCATGTTATCCTAAGGCTGTATTTGTGAGGGTTTCATGCCACTTCTCCGCTACGAAACCAAAAGCGGCATTGCGGTCACCAGGAACCTGAGCAAGGTCCCCTATAAAAAGGGGCTCCGTAGTTTGCTTCAGGACCTGGACCGCTTTCGCGGCTTCTATCTTTCCTCGGGTTACGAGTATCCCGGGCGGTATTCCCGCTGGGATATTGCCTCGATGAAACCGCCCCTCGAGGTCGTAGCCTGGGGCCGAAAAGTAGAATTCCGAGCCCTCAACCGTCGCGGAGCCGTCCTCTGCCAGATGTTCGCCCAGTTCCTGGCCGGCCATCCCCATTGGGAGTCGCTCGCCGAAACGCCCACTGGCCTCGCCGGCACCCTCAAGCCGCTCCCGGACTTCTTCCCCGAAGAAGAGCGCTCCAAACAGCCGTCGGTCTTCTCCATCCTGCGAGCCATCGTCGAAGAGTTCCGCCATCCCGAAGACTCCCGCCTCTCCTTCGTCGGAGCCTTCGGCTACGACCTGTTGTTTCAGTTCGATCCCATCACTCTCCGCCTACCCCGCGGCGATCGAAAGGATCTTCACCTTTTCTTCTGCGACAGCATCTTCTACGTCGATCGCAAAAAAGAGGCGATCGAACGATACACCTACGAGTTCTCCCTCGGCGGCCTGACCACGGCCGGTCTACGCTCCGACGCTGATCCCGTTCCCGTTCCGCCCGCTCTCCCCCCGGCCCCGGTCTCGAGCAATCACACCCCGGCCGAGTACATGGCCAACGTCGACAAGGTACGCGCCCGCATGAAGGTCGGCGACTATTACGAAGTCGTCCTCCGCCAAACCTTCTCCACCCCCTACGCCGAAAAACCGTCCGTCCTCTTCCAACGGATCCAGCAAGCCAGCCCCTCGCCCTACGAGTTCCTCCTCCAATTGGGTGAAGAGCAGCTCATTGGGGCCAGTCCAGAAATGTTCGTCCGCGTCGAAGGTCCCCGCGTCGAAACCTGCCCCATCTCCGGCACCGCCCGCCGCACCGGCGATCCCATGATTGATGCCGAAGCCATCAAAAACCTCCTCGCTTCCGCCAAAGAAGAAAGCGAACTGACGATGTGTACCGACGTCGACCGCAACGATAAATCCCGCGTCTGCGTCCCCGGTTCGGTTCAGGTCATCGGTCGCCGTCTCATCGAAAGCTACGCCGGGCTCTTTCACACCGTCGACCACGTCGAAGGGCTCCTCATGCCCGGCTTCGACGCCATCGACGCCTTTCTCTCTCACATGTGGGCCGTCACCCTCATCGGCGCGCCCAAGAAAGCCGCTTCCCAAGAGATCGAAAACCTCGAAAAGGACGCCCGCGGCTGGTACGGCGGCGCCGTCGGCATGCTCTCCCTCAACGGAGACATCAACACCGGCATCACCATTCGCACGGTTCACTTGAAGGACGGCCTGGCCGCCTACTCCGCTGGTGCCACCCTCCTCTACGATTCCGACCCGGCCAGCGAAGAACAGGAAACGCAAATCAAGGCGACCGGATTCTTCCGCGCCCTAGCGATGGGCAAACCCACCCCCGCCCCTGCCGAGCCGCCCCCGCAACGCGGAGCCGGCCTCAAACTCCTCCTCGTCGATAACGACGATTGCTTCGTTCTCACCCTCGCCAACTACGCCCGCCAAACCGGAGCCGAAGTCGTCACCTACCGCGCCGGCCTCGCCCAATCGAAAATCGACGAGATCGATCCCGACCTGATTCTCGTCTCACCTGGCCCCGGCCGGCCGGAGGACTTCGGCGTCCCCGCTCTCGTCCGCTTCGCCGCCGAATCCGGCTATCCCGTTTTCGGCGTCTGCCTCGGCCTCCAAGGCATCGTCGAAGCCTTCGGCGGCGAACTCGGTGTCCTCGATTACCCCATGCACGGCAAGCCGTCCCTGGTTCGTCACCAAGGCCTCGGCTGCTTCGACGGTCTCCCCGACCCCCTCAAAGTCGGCCGCTACCACTCCCTCTACGCCATCCCCGAAAAGCTGCCGTCCTGCTTTGAAGTCACCGCCCGCAGCGAAGACGGCGTCATCATGGGCGTTCGCCACAAAGAACTGCCCATCGAAGCTGTCCAGTTTCATCCCGAATCCATCCTCACGATGGAGAACAAAGCCGGCGTCCGGATGATCGAAAACATGGTCCGCCTCTGCCGCGGGGCCAAAGTCCGGCGCTTGGTTACCGGATGAAACTCCGCTGGGCCATCTTCGCCGCCACCGCCGGCCTCGCCGCCTTTTTCGCCATCGATTTCTGCAATCTCGTCTACCGCTGCGGCTGCCAAGGCGTCTTTGGCGCCGGAGCCTTGCACTGCAATATCCACGACGCCCATGCCATGAAACACTGCCCCTGGTGCACCCATGGCGGCGTCGGTTTCGTCGCCGGCATGCTTCCCGTCTTCATCACGCAAGGCTGGCTCGCCTTCACCAAGCGCCCCTTCGGCTCCTGGTCCAGGCTCCTCGGCGGGTGGATCGCCTTTCCTGTACTAGGGGGAATCGGAGCGCTCCTAGTAGGAATTGCCCAGAAGTACTGGGCCTAAACGCTATTGCTGATCCCAAACCAACGGACTATGCTGATTACTGTACACCCCTGGAACCCTTAATGAATATCTCAGACGCCATCTACGTAATTTCCCTCATAATCGTGATCTGGATAGCCATTGAGATCGGCGGCGGCGGCGGTGGAAAGCGGTCGCGCCAGCCCGTTTATTGATGGCACCCGACGTCATCGTTATCGGCGGCGGCGTAGCCGGTTTATCGGCCGCGGCGGCGCTCGGCTCCGCCGGTTTCCACGTGGATCTACTCGAAGCGAGGCCCCATCTGGGCGGACGAGCCACCTCTTACGCGCTCCCCAACACCGGAGTCGTCGATAACTGCCAGCATATTCTACTCCGTTGTTGCGTCAATCTCCTCGATTTCTACGGCCGCATGGGCGTAGCCGATCGCGTCGAATTTTCCGGTGACATTCCTTTCATCGAACCCGGCGGACGCACCTCCCACTTCAAGCGCGGCCTCCTTCCCGCCCCCCTCCATTTCACCGAATCTTTCCTGAAAATGCCCTTTCTTTCCTGGGGCGATAAGGTGGGCGTCGCCCGGGCTTTCCTGGCCATATTGTGGGAACGCAGCCGGCGAAAAGATCTCGAAGAGATCTCCATGCTCGATTGGCTTCGCGAAAAGCAGCAAACTCCCAACGCCATTGAGCGCTTCTGGCGCCAAGTCCTCGTCAGCGCCATCAACGAGGAGCTCGACCGCATGGCCGCCATCCATGGCTTCCAGGTCTTTTGGCTCGGTTTTCTCGCCTCCTCCACCTCCTACGAAATGGGCGTGCCCTCCGTACCCCTCGTCGATCTTTACACCTCCCCCGCCTGGGCCAAGATGCCGAACGTCGCCGTCCGTACCCGCATGCCCGTCGACAAGGTACTAGTCAGCGACGGCCAAGCCCATGGCGTCGTCGTCGCCGGGCAGGAACTCCCCGCCCGCGTCGTCCTTTCCGCCGTCCCGTTCGAGAAAATCAACGCGCTCGCTCCCGAAGCCGGCGTCGATCTCTCCGCCTTCACCCACTCCTCCATCACCGGCGTCCACTTCTGGTTCGACCGTCCCGTCACCGATCTCCCCCACGGTACCCTCCTCGACCGTAACCTCCAATGGTTCTTTTCAAAGGAAGGCGGCCGGTATCTCCAACTCGTCGTCAGCGCCTCGCAGCCCTGGCTCAAGCTCCCCCGCCAGCAGGTCATCGATCTTGCCCTCGCCGAACTCGTCGAATTCCTGCCCGGCGTCAAGTCGGCCAAGCTTGTCAACGCCCAGGTCGTCAAGGAAGCCCGCGCCACTTATAGCGCCCTCCCCGGCCTCGGCAGACACCGGCCCGGCAATCGCACCAAAATCGCCAATTTCGTCCTCGCCGGCGACTGGACCAACTCCGGATGGCCCTCCACCATGGAAGGCGCCGCCCGCTCCGGCTACAAGGCCGCCGAAGTTGTTACCGAAATCCTCGGCCGGCCCCAACGGTTTCTCTTGCCCGATATCGCATAATAGAAGGTATGATCCTGCGGCGTATATTGCTGATGGCCCTCTTCACCCTGCCCGTCTGGGCCGACCCGCCCATGACCAAGCTCCGCGTCGAGGTCCGCAAGGCCTCCAACGACAAACCCGTCGAACGAGCCAGCGTCATCGTCCGCTTCGTCGAAGGCCGCAGCGCCGTCAAGCTCGGCAAGAAGATCATGACCTCCTACCAGCTCAAAACCAACCAGGAAGGCGTCGCCATGATCCCGCCCATCCCTCAAGGCAAGATCCAGGTCCAAATCATTGCCAAGGGTCTCCAAACCTTCGGCCAGATCTTCGACATCGGCGAGGAAGAAAAAACCGTCGAGATCAAGTTAAACGATCCGCAAGCCCAGCACTCGGTTCACCAATAAAGGTCGCTCATGCTATCTTCCCTTCTCGAAGCGACAATTGATCGCGAAATCGTCTTCCTCCGCGAGTTGGCGGCCACCCAAGTCGTCCAATCTCCCAAGCCCGGTGCCTGGTCACCCAAACAGGAACTAGGCCATCTCCTCGATTCCGCCGTCAATAATCACGTCCGTTTTGCCAACGCCGCCCTCGCCGGCGCTTACACCGGACCCGGCTACGATCAGAACGCTTGGGTCGATCTTCACGGCTATCAAACCATGCCCTGGCTCGAGCTCATCGACCTCTGGTACGACCACAATCGGCTTCTCGTTCAACTTGTCCGCCGCATCCCCGCCGACCGCTTGGCCAGCCTCTGCACCATCGGCGGCGATGCCCCCGTTCAACTCTCCGCGCTGATCGGCGACTACATCCTGCACATGCAGCACCACATCGACCACATCCTCGCCCGGGTGAACGTTACTGGCTATCCACAATAGCGATACATTCAATTTCAACCCGGACGTCGCGCGGCAACCGAGCCACCTCCACCGTCGACCGCACCGGCGGGTTCGTCGCGAAATAACGCGCATAAACCGCGTTCATCGCTGCAAACTCGCCGATGTTCTCCAGCAATTGCTAGGTCTGCGCGCTACTGTCCCCCGAGGCGACCTGCACCGTCTCCGGATCCAGCGGAATCTGGCCTGGTAAGCGACTACATCCCGCACAGGCAGCACCACATCGATCACCCTCCTCGCCCGGGTGAACGTTACTCGCTATCCACAATAGCGATACATTCGATTTCGACTCGGACGTCGCGCGGTAACCGGGCCACCTCCACCGTCGACCGCGCCGGCGGGTTCGTCGCGAAATAGCGCGCATAAACCGCGTTCATCGCCGCAAACTCGCCCATGTCTTTCAAAAAGACCGTCGTCTTCACGACCTTCCCCAGCGACGAACCACATGCCGCCAACACGGCCGCCATATTCTCCAGCACCCGCTCAGTCTGCGCGCTGATGTCGCCGTCAACGACCTGCACCGTCGCCGGATCCAGCGGAATCTGGCCCGACAGATAAGCCATGCCGTTGTGGACGATCGCCTGCGAATACGGGCCAATCGCGGGAGGGGCGGAAGGGGTAGCGATAATGTTCATGAACACTCTAGCCTACTACGGCATCGCCAACGTGCCCACAAGTTCCTGCACGCCGGCAATTTTTTCTTCTTGCAAAAACTGCCCCAACTCCCGCGCAATCCGGATCGGCGCCGCCGGATCCCAAAATGTCGCTGTCCCCACTTCCACCGCCGTGGCCCCCGCAATCAGAAACTCCGCCGCGTCCACCCCCGTCGCGATCCCCCCCAATCCCACCACCGGAATCTTCACCGCCTTCGCCGCTTCGTAAACCAACCGCAGCGCAATCGGCTTAATCGCCGGACCCGACAATCCCCCGTACCCGTTCCCGATCCGCGGCCGCCGCGTCCGCGCGTCAATCGCCAAACTCACAAACGTGTTCACCAGGCTGATCGCGTCCGCCCCCGCCCGCTCCGCCGCCAGCGCGATCGGTTCAATCTTCGCCACGTTCGGCGACAGCTTGATAATCAGCGGTCGCTTCGTCAACCGACGCAGCCGACCCACCAAATCCTCCAGCATCCCCGGATCGGATGAAAATACAATCCCCCCGTGCTTCGTATTCGGGCACGAAACGTTCAACTCATACCCTGCCAACCCCTCCTCCCCATCCAACACCCGCAGCACCTCCTCGTAATCCTCCGGCGCATAGCCAAACACATTCGCGATAATCGGCGTCTTCAGCCCCCGCAGCGCCGGTAGCTTCTCCGCCACAAACGCCCTCACCCCAATGTTCTGCAGGCCGATCGAATTGATCATCCCCGCCTCCGCCTCCCAAATCCGCGGTGGCTTGTTCCCGTCCATCGGCTCCCGCGACAACCCCTTCACCACAATCCCGCCAATCGCGTTCAAATCCACCAGCGAAGCGAACTCAATGCCATAAGCAAACGTCCCCGATGCGGCCAATACAGGATTTTTTAGTCGAATTCCGCACAAATTCGTCGATAAAGAGGAAGAGGTCATCGTAGAGGTCAAACTCCACCTTATCAGGACTAACGATTGGCTAACGATCAGCCAAGCTTGCCGGCGAACTAGGGTATTCGTCGGATAGGCCCGGCCGTGTTTTCGGTCAAAGCTTAGTAGAGGAATAGCAGCGTCACAGTGGAACCCAAAATCCAACGGTCGCAAACCGCGAAGTATCGTTCGCTAGCCACGAAATTTTTCCTGTTCACCGCGGGGCTAATGGCGTGGGTAGTGCTCGTAGTCGTAGCCTACGATCACATTAACGGCACCTTGAGTCTCGGCAAAAGCGCGATCCTCCTGGCTGTCGTTTTTGTCATTGCCGCCTCGCTTTCTTTGATTACGGTACGTTTGCTCGTCAAGCCCATCGAGACTCTCGAACAAGGCTTGCTCGCCGTTAGCCGCGGCCAACTCCGCCCCATTCGCTACCGCAAGTCCGGTGACGAAGTCGAGTTCCTCGCCCAAAGCTTCAACCAGATGATCGAGATGCTTGGCAAGCAGCGCCGGGAAATTGAACAGCATCAGGAACTGCTCGAACAACGCATTAAGCAGCGTACCGAAGCCCTCGAAGAATCCATGCAGCATGCCTTGGCCGCCAGTCGCGCCAAAAGCGAGTTTCTCGCCAATATGTCGCATGAATTACGCACGCCCATGAACGGCTTCCTCGGTATGATCGAGCTCGTAATCGATAGCTCTCTGACCGCCGAACAACGGGAGCAACTCGAAACCGCCCAGCGCAGCGCCCTCTCTCTGTTGCAACTCCTCAACGACATCCTCGACCTCTCGAAAATCGAGTCCGGTCGTATGGTCCTCGAACAGATTCCGTTTAACTTGCGCCTGCTCGTCAAAGACTGTGTTCGTTCCCACGCCACCAAGGCGATGCAGAAGGGAGTGCGACTTGTCATGGATATCGAACCCGAAATGGCCAACCAGTTCACCGGTGACCCGCTCCGCGTTCGGCAGATCCTGCACAACCTACTCAGCAACGCCGTCAAGTTCACCAGTGTCGGTCAAGTCACCGTCAGCATCCGGGCTGGCGAAGTCGATCGCGACGGGGCTCTGGAAATGCTTCTCACCGTCGCCGATACCGGAATGGGGATCGCCGAAGAAAAGCTCCCTCTGATCTTCGAAAAGTTCACCCAGGCTGACGGCAGTATCACCCGCCGCTTCGGCGGCACCGGACTCGGCCTCGCCATCACCCGGAAGCTGGCCGAAATTCACGGCGGTGGCGTCACCGTCACGAGCCAACTGGAAGTGGGTAGCGTTTTCCGTGTTACTTTGAAGCTTCGACCGGCGGAGACCGCTGTCACCGCCGAACCCGACTCACCCCCCCGGGAAATCGCCCTAGCCAAAGGACGAATCCTCGTCGTCGAAGACAATCTGGTCAACCAGAAAGTGATTCAGGGCCTACTTAAAAAACGCGGATACTCGACCGCCGTCTCGAGCGACGGAGCGCAAGCGTTGGCGCTGCTTGACTCCACCTCGTTCGATCTCGTCCTGATGGACGTCCAAATGCCCGTCCTCGACGGCCTCGAAACCACCCGGCGCCTGCGCGCCTCCGAACGGTGGCGCGAGTTGCCGGTCATCGCCATGACCGCCCATGCCATGAGCGGCGACCGGGACCGCTGCCTCGATGCCGGCATGGATGAATATCTCACCAAGCCGATCAACTCTCGCGAACTCTACTCGACGATTGAAAAATATCTGATCGAAGCTCAAGCTGACCGAAAGTCCTCGCGCTCATCGAGCGACGAAGCCCCTTTGCTCGACCCACGCTTCACTTCGAGCTTCCTCCCCGACGGAACCAACATCGTCGACAACATGGTCCGCCTCTTTCTGCAACTCGCCCCCGAACGTCTCGAAAGACTGCAACATGCCGCTCTCTCGAACGAGGCCTCTATCGTTGCCACCGAAGCCAAGCTGGTCGAATCGGCCGCCACCAACATCGCCGCCAAGCTGGTTGCCGATCGCGCCCGGCGTCTCGAAGAGGCCGCCCAAGCCCAGGACCCCGCCGCCATCCGCCACTCTCTCCTCCTGCTCGAAAGCGAAATCGCCCGCCTCAGCCGCCACAATGAGCAGGCGCTTGCTCGCTCAGCGCAATAATCCGCTCCCACAAGCGCCCCATATCCTCCTGCGTCGTCGCCCGGTTCCCCACGGCCACCCGTAGCGTAAACTCCCCCCGCAAAATCGTCTGCGAAATGAAAAAGTCGCCGCTGCGGTTGATCTCCGCCGCAATCCACCGATTCTCCGCCGCCGCCGTCACCTCGCAACGAGCGTCGGCCTCCTCCTGCTCGCAAGCCAAATCGCCCGCCTCAGCCGCCACAATGAGCAGGCGCTCGCTCGCTCAGCGCTATAATCCTAGTCCACAAGCTGTCCATATCCTCCT